>Ga0187893_10007629_pt1 | contig 17590 bp, 16 predicted proteins | sample MA1701074metaG_FD_139574 | JGI IMG/M metagenome (GOLD analysis project Ga0187893, IMG submission 139574) | White microbial mat communities from a basaltic lava cave in the Kipuka Kanohina Cave System on the Island of Hawaii, USA - MA170107-4 metaG ... | reverse complement strand
TAAAAACGGCACACTGCTTCATTGCTTAGCCGTGGAAGCGATCGGGATACTTGCCCTTATCTCCGTACGTTCAATGTTTACCACGAATATCTTTTGGCATCCGCCTTTGGTTTTCTTCCTTGTTCTTGGATATGGGGAATTCTTATACAGGAATTACAGATGGGTAAGATACAAGAAACCCATTCCGGCAAGGCTCATGCTTCCCGCCTGATGCTTTCACGAATTCCTTTAATACCCACAGTATCAGATAAATAACATTGAAAAGAAGTATTGATTAAATGAGGGGGGGATTACACTCATGGAAAGTGCAGAATTGACTAATTTATCAAAGTCTCACGATTTGGATATGGAAATTGCATGTCCTAACTGTGAAGGAAGTGCTGCTGTGCATTGGAAAATTTTGAGTTTCTGGAAATGTTCTTCCTGCAACCTGATATTTCGTTATCCGCTACCTCTGGAGAACAGAATTATCGAGCTATATGAGAAGAGCTGGACGTCTCCGTCGGAGTGTAGAAGTGAAACCGGCGGGACAGAGCTGTCACTTGCGCGTTCGTATGCACGGAAATTAGCTGATGCACTGGAATTGCCGGACTTCGGGGGACTCAGGATTCTGGATTTCGGAGCAGGCAGAGGAGATGCACTAACCGCATTATCAGAATTGGGAGCGGATGTATACGGTGTGGAACCTTTCGGATATCAGCGCCTTGTGGATAAAGGATTTAAAGTGTTTCGAACTCTGGATGAGATCCCCGAGCAGTTTACTTTTGACGGGATTATCACAATGGATGTAGTTGAGCATCTTAGGTCTCCGTGGGATGAAATCAACCGCTTCGGCCGTATGTTAAATGAAGGCGGTTTTATTTACATATCTACCCCGAATGCGGATTCGCTCAGGGCGAAAATAGAGGGAGAAAACTGGCGGGAAGCCCTGAGGCCGGGTCATTTTGTCCTTTTTACGGGTGATTCTCTTGAGGCCGTGCTTGACCGCGCGGGATACGAGAACAGGAAACGATTAAGGTGGTACATAAAATACAACAAAAATAATTTGAATAACTTATTGAGTTATTTTCTCCAAATGGCCCAAATCGACGGCGAGCTTCGATATTTAATCAGATTATCATGAGAATACTCGTAGTACATAACTATTATCAGCAGCCGGGCGGTGAGGATACGGTATTCACTGCCGAAACGGAACTTCTCCGCAGGTACGGTCATGAGGTTATCGAGTACACGGAAAGGAACGACAGAATCGATTCCATGAATATCGGTGCTGTGGCCCTGAATACGATATGGTCCCGTAACTCGAAGATAAAGATAAGTGAAATAATCGACGGGACAAAGCCCGATGTCGCGCACTTCCATAATACGTTCTTGCTCATATCTCCATCCGCGTACTATGCGTGTAAAGAGAGGGATGTGCCGGTGGTACAGTCCCTTCATAATCCCAGACTCCTGTGTCCTGCAGGCAACTTCTACCGTGACGGAAGGGTCTGTGAGGACTGTGTGGGTAAAACGCCCCCCTGGCCCGGGGTACTGCACGGCTGTTACAGGGGCTCAAGGTCACGGACGGCTCTTGTCGCAGCGATGTTGACTCTGCATAGGATGATGAAGACATGGGATCGCGTTATTGATACTTTTATCGTATTTACAGAGTTTTACAAAAAAAAGTTTATCGAGGGGGGGCTCCCTGCCGATAAGATCGCTCTTAAGCCCCACTTTGTCGATCCCGACCCGGGTTGTCGTAACGGGCAGAAGGGGGATTACGCACTCTACATTGGAAGGCTCGACAGGGAAAAGGGAGTTAGCACGATGCTAAACGCCTGGCGGAGCAGCAATAACGTCCCGCTTAAGATAAGAGGGGACGGGAATCTGTTGGGCGAGGTTGCCGATTATATAAACAGGAACAACCTGAAATCGGTAGAGATAGTAAGACGTCTCAAGAGGGCGGAGCTGAATGAGTTAATCAAAAATGCACGGTTCCTGGTTTGGCCGTCGGAAGGGTATTACGAAACGTTCGGGCTAGTGGCTATCGAATCATTCGCGTGCGGGGTACCGGTAATAGCATCACGCACAGGGGCATCGGCGGAGAATGTTTCAGACGGGTATACAGGACTTCATTTTATCCCGGGTGATACTGAAGATCTATCAGCGAAGGTAAATTGGGCATGGAATCATCCGGAGGAAATGGCCCTTATGGGGAGAGCCGCCCGAAGAGAGTATGAAACGAATTACAGCTCCGAAAAAAATTACAAGATACTCCTCGGAATATACGAAAAGGCTATAAGTGAGAAAAAGGTCCGGCATTAAATATGTACCGAATATGTATAGGCTGTGGGTTGCCCGGGAGCATTCAATTCCTTTCTCCGGCGTAAAACATAAAACTTTTAAAATGGAGACGGATGATGATTTTGAATAGTTGGGGAAGATACAGGATACTCGGGGTCAATGTATCAGCCGTCCAGATCGGCGATGTAATCCTTCAGATGGATGAATGGATTGAAGAGAGGAGCTTCGGACATTATATAGCGGTAACCAATACCCATGTTATAACGGAGTCCTGGTTCGACCCGGAATATAAAAAGATTCTTAATTCCGCTGATTTTGTGGTTCCAGACGGGATGCCGCTCGTGTGGCTTGGAAGGTTAGGGGGGTATTCACTGAAGCGCAGGGTTTACGGTCCGGAATTGATGGAAAGCTATTTATTAGATAAAAGAGGTCGTAATCGCAGGCACTTCCTGTATGGGGGCAAGCCCGGTGTACCCGAGAGACTTATGGAAAACCTGTCGGAAAGTTGCCCCGAGTTAGAGTTCGTTGGAAGTTATTCGCCGCCTTTCAGACCGCTGACAGAGGAAGAAGACAGGGCGGTGGTCGATAGGGTAAATGGTTTGGAGCCGGATGTCGTCTGGGTTGGTCTTGGGGCGCCGAAACAGGAGATATGGATGCACGAGCATAGGCATAGTCTCCACGTACCGCTTATGGTGGGCGTAGGGGCGGCTTTCGATTTCCTGGCCGGAGTTAAATCTCAGGCCCCTTCGCTTCTGAGGGAAAACGGGTTTGAGTGGTTATGGCGCTTGATGAATGAACCGCAGCGTTTATGGCGCAGATATCTGCTCTACGGACCGCTCTTTGTCGGTTTGGTAATGCTCGAGAAGATGAAAATATTAAAGCTCTAAGTTTAAATTCACCGAAGTTTAATGGATATGAGGAGGGGTAAATTATGAAACGAAGGGTGTTAGTCACAGGCGGGAGCGGATTCATAGGCTCTCATTTATGCGAAAGGTTACTGGATACGGGGAGCGAGGTTATCTGTGTCGATAATTTTTTTACCGGGACGAAGCATAACATTATACACTTGCTGGGAAATCCCTTTTTCGAGATCATCCGGCATGATATATGCTTTCCTCTCTATATGGAAGTGGACGAAATCTATAACCTTGCCTGTCCGGCGTCTCCGATTCACTATCAGTTCGATCCTGTACAAACGACCAAGGTCAATGTTCTTGGCGCTATTAATATGCTGGGTTTGGCAAAAAGACTGAAAGTCAGGATCTTTCAAGCCTCGACTAGTGAAGTCTACGGTGACCCGGCTGTACATCCACAGACTGAGAGCTACTGGGGCAATGTAAACCCGATAGGTACCAGGTCGTGCTACGATGAAGGGAAACGATGTGCCGAAACCCTCTTTTTCGACTACAACCGGCAACACGGTATAGATATCAGAGTGGCCAGGATCTTCAATACATACGGTCCCAGAATGCATCCCAAGGACGGGAGGGTCATTAGCAATTTCATCGTACAGGCCCTTATGGGGAACGCCATAACGATTTATGGAGACGGTATGCAGACGAGGTCCTTCTGTTACGTTGATGACTTGGTAAACGGCATAATCAGTCTGATGAATCTTACGGAAAGATTTACCGGCCCTGTAAACCTCGGTAACCCGGTTGAGAAAACGATATTAGAATTAGCGAAAATGATTATCGAGCTTACGGGTTCCGGATCTAAAATAGTCTTTAAACCGCTTCCGTCCGACGACCCTGTGAGGAGAAGGCCGGATATAAAGCTTGCGACGGAAAAGCTCGATTGGGCGCCCAATGTCGAGCTTGAAACCGGGTTGAAAAACACAATCGGTTATTTCGATGATTTACTCCGATCGGGCACAGGTAAGGATACGGAGTTTGACAAAAGAAAACATGCCGTTAAGAGATGGGAGAAGGATAAAATTAGCGATGTCCCGTTAAATAAATCTGCATCGTCCGCTTCCCGGTGGATTACTCGTTAGAGTTTTTATGGACGGGTTTCATGCGATTGCAGTTAATACTTTCCGATAATAAACATACCGAAATTAGAAGAAGATAAGCTCTAATCCCATTGAGCAAGTTCACGGTTAGGAACATGAGTCAGATTTATCCAAAGGTCAGTCTGGGTATGCCGGTTTTTAACGGCGACAATTACTTGGAACAGGCGCTATGCTCGATCCTGGAACAGACTTATTCCGATTTCGAGCTCATTATCTCAGATAATGCTTCGAATGACGGCACTGAGGAGGTATGCCGTATTTATGCGGGAAAAGACCGCCGCATACGATATTACCGTAACGACATAAATGTTGGGGCCGCAATGAATTTTAACCGTACGGTCAGTCTCGCAAAAGGCGAATATTTCAAGTGGGCTGCCCACGACGACATGCTCGCGCCCGATTACCTCAAAAGGTGTCTGCAGGTTCTCGAAAACGACGAGTCCCTGATTCTTTGTTTCCCGGGAACAATATTGGTGGATGATTGCGGACAAATTATAGACCGCTATGAGGTCGGAATGAAAAATATCTCTTCCGGTAGTCCGGTCGCGAGATTCAGGGATCTTGTGCTGACCAACCACTGGGGTATCGAGATTTTCGGTTTGTTCAGGAAGGGCGTTCTGGATACTACTGGGCTTCTTGCCGGTTATCCCGGGTCTGACAGGACGTTTATAGCTGAATTGAGCTTGATTGGCCGATTTTATGAAATTCCCGAGTATCTATTCTTTTCAAGGGACCATCGTGAGAGATCTACCAGGATCGGAACTATTCATTCACGTGCAGGCTGGTGGGATACAAGAAATTCCGGTCAAACGGTATTTCCGCAATGGAGGCTCTTTATTGAGCTTTTCAAGTGCGTGAATACAGTACCGTTAACTGGCAGTGAACGAAGTGCCTGCTATTTATGTCTCCTAAGGTGGCTCACTTCAAACCTGAACTGGGCATTAATGCTGATGGATTTGGCCGTAGCCGTAGAGCCGCAATCGTGGGAGCTTGTCCGCGGACTTAAAAGGAAAATATCAAAAAAAGGTAAAAAAGAAAACGTGGATACGAAAAATGATTTCATATCCCAGAACATGAAGTCTTAACTTTAATTTCCTACTAATAAAATTCTTAAAAAATAGTGTTAAGGAGGAATAGGCTATGAAAGTGGCTATTCTTGCCGGGGGTTACGGGTCGCGTCTTGCTGAAGAGACAGAGGTTAAACCAAAGCCTATGGTTGAGATAGGCGGGCATCCGATTCTCTGGCACATAATGATGCATTATGCACATTACGGCTATGACGAATTCATAATCGCTCTCGGATACAAGGGTGAAGTTATTAAGAAGTACATGGTCGATTATTGCTCTCTGAAAAACGACCTTAAGGTCAGGCTCAGAACGGGAGAGATAGAGAAAAACGGGATGAGCTCTAACCCTGACTGGACAGTTGAGCTAGTCGACACGGGTGTGCCGACTCAAACGGGCGGCCGGATTAAACGTCTTGCTCCTTATATAAAGAACGAGACATTCATGCTGACTTGGGGGGACGGTGTATCCAATGTAGATCTGGACGCTCTTTTGCAGTTCCATCGTTCGCACGGGAAGCTGGCAACTATGACAGCCGTTCGACCCCCGGCGCGTTACGGGCACCTTGATCTGAATGGGAGCAGGGTTTTAGTGTTCTCGGAAAAACCACAAGCCGAGGAGGGTTGGATCAACGGTGCGTTTTTTGTCCTCGAGCCCGAAGTCTTCGATTATATAGAAGGGGACGAAATTGTCTGGGAACGTGAGCCTCTCGAGCGGCTTGCGAGGGATGGTCAGCTTATGGCATACAAGCATTATTCGTTCTGGCAATGCATGGACACATTACGGGAAAAACATCTGCTGGAGAAGTTCTGGCAGAGCGGAAACCCGCCTTGGAAAATCTGGAGGGATTGATATGAGAATATTGGTCACAGGACACAGAGGTTATATCGGTGCCGTCCTGGTGCCCATGCTGCTGAAAGCGGGGCACGAGGTTACCGGACTCGATAGCGAACTTTACGAAAGATGTGATTTCGGTAATTTCCAGTCGGACGTCCCGTTTATAAGGAAAGATGTACGGGACGTCGAGGCTTACGATCTTGAGGGGTACGACGCCGTTTTGCACCTGGCCGGACTGTCAAATGACCCCCTCGGAGACCTCAATCCGCGTTTGACTTACGAGATTAACTATTGGGCGTCCCTGAATCTTGCCAGGCTGGCCAAGACTGTCGGGGTAGAGCGTTTCGTCTTTTCCTCGTCCTGCAGTAACTATGGAGCTTCGGGAGAAAACATTATAGATGAGGAAGCCGAATTCAAACCGGTTACTCCGTATGGCCGTTCAAAAGTCCTTGTCGAACGAACTGTATCCGGTCTGGCGGACTCGGTATTCAGCCCGACCTTCCTGAGAAATGCAACGGCTTATGGTCTCTCCCCGCGTCTCCGCTTCGACCTGGTTCTGAATAACCTGGTTGCCTGGGCGTTCACGACCGGCGAGGTGCATCTGAAGAGCGACGGGACCCCCTGGCGCCCGATTGTCCATATCGAGGATATATCCCGTGCATTCATAGCGGTACTGAACGCGCCTCGGGAGCTTGTGCACAACGAGGCGTTTAATGTTGGTATCGACGTGGAAAATTATCAGATTAGAGAGCTGGCGGAAATTGTAAAGGAGACCGTACCCGGCTCCCGGATCGATTTTGCCGAAGGTGCCGGACCCGATAAGCGCTGCTACCGTGTGGACTGCAGTAAGCTTAGGCGTACCCTGCCGGAATTTGAGCCCGTATGGAATGCAAGGCTGGGAGCAGAGCAGTTATTCGAGGCGTATAAACAGATCGGCCTGAGGCTTGAAGATTTCGAAGGGCCGAGATTCAAGCGCATCGATCATATAAAGGAGCTTATAGCTAATAAGGAATTGGGCCCCGATTTGCGCTGGAATGAGATTGAAGAACCAAAAACTGCAGCATCTGCGGAGTGATAAAGATGGTATACGAAAATATTTCAAAATGCCGTTCATGCGGCCATAACGAACTTGATTTGGTGATCTCCTTCGGCGAAACACCGCTTGCGGACAGGCTTCTGACCCCGGACATCTTGAATCATACAGAATTGAAAGTACCGCTTGACCTTGTATTTTGTCCCAATTGCTCCCTTGTGCAGATTACGGAAACGGTATCGCCGGAGATACTTTTCTGCCAGGACTACCCGTATTTCTCTTCGACATCGGAGACGCTTCTCCGTCATTCCCGGGAGAATGCTGTGGAGCTGATTACATCGAGGCATCTTGACTCCGAGAGTCTGGTAATCGAGGTCGCGAGCAACGACGGTTACATGCTCAGGAACTTTGTTGAATGTGATATCCCTGTGCTGGGTATAGATCCTGCGCGGGGTCCTGCCAGTGCGGCAAGGAAAGCCGGGATTCACACACTCTGCACTTTTTTCAATACGGACATCGGAAAGATGCTGGCTGGCAATGATATGCTTGCCGACGTTGTTATCGCCAATAACGTGCTCGCCCACGTGGCTGATCTGAACGGGTTCGTCGAGGCCATAAAAATAGTTTTAAAAGATAACGGCGCAGCCGTCATCGAGGTCCCGTATTTATACGATCTGATTCAGAAATGTGAATTCGACACCATCTATCATCAGCATCTGTGTTACTTCTCGGTTACCGCACTAGATATGTTATTCAGGGAGCACGGATTGTATCTCAATAACGTAAGGAGGATACCGATCCACGGGGGTTCGCTGCGACTCTTTGTGGAAAAGCATGAATTCGTGGCTGATAGCGTCGTAAAGATTCTAAAAGAGGAGCATGATGCGGGAATGGGCGAGTTCAATTATTATTCCCGGTTTGCCGCCCGGGTAGATGATATCCGTAGCTCCCTCTCCCTTTTGATCAGGGAAATCAAGGGAAATAATATGAGGATAGCGGCATACGGTGCAGCTGCCAAGGCTACGACGCTGCTTAGTTACTGCGAAATCGGAAGGGATTACCTGGATTATATAGTGGATTTGAATTCATTCAAACACGGCAGGTACATGGGAGGGACCCATATACCTATACTCCCCACTCATAAATTAATTGACGATATGCCGGATTATGTTTTGCTGCTGGCCTGGAATTTTGCCGAGGAAATCATGAGGCAGCAGGACGCGTATAAGCAAAGAGGCGGGAGGTTTATCGTCCCAATCCCACATCCTGCTGTTCTGTAGATGTAATGACCTTAAAGCTCCAGGATAAATAATACCGGTTTTAGCCACTCACGCGTGATTCATTTTACATTGTACTGAAAGGTGAAATATGAAGGTAGCATTTGTCAGCCAACCTATAGATAGTATCGATCTGCCTCCTGTCCGGGGAGGTTCGATAACAATCTGGATATATCATGTAGCGAGAGAATTAGCTAAAGATTGCGATGTAATAGTCTATGGTAAAAAGGATGGCTATCTGAAGAAAATCGTATTCGATGAAGGGGTTGAATACAGGCTCTTGCCGTCGGCTTATGATCATCTGAGAGTCATAAAACGCAGCATATCGGGTTTGACTGGACGGAGAGGAGTAACGTCGAGCTCATCGGGCGCTAATTCGTCCTCCAATACAAATAAACGCCCTCTGGTTTCATCCGCGGCCTACCATCCCGACTATGCACTTCAGGTGGCATATGATTTGAGAAGCCGAAAATGTGATGTGGTTCACTTACACAACTTCACTCAGCTTGTTCCGGTGATCCGGCTGCTGAATCCGGGTATTAAAATCGTCTTGCATATGCATTGCGAGTGGTTGACGCAGCTCGATAGAAAAATGATTGAAAAGCGGCTGGAAAAGGTTGATACCGTCATAGGCTGCAGTGAGTATATAACTAACAAAATCCGAAATACTTTCCCGCAGTACGCGGAACAATGCCGGACTGTATATAACGGTGTTGATACAGACCGCTTTTGTAATAAGAACGGCAAGAGAACGGCCCGGGGAACTCGTGGGAAGCGCCTGCTTTTCGTTGGCAGAGTATCGCCCGAAAAAGGAGTGCATGTATTACTCGAGGCCTTTCGAAATGTTATCGAGAGATATCCTGATACTGAGCTCGAGATAGTGGGTCCACAGGGAATCCCGCCGTTCGAGTCAATTGTAGGGCTGAGTGATGAAAGAAGAATAAAGGAGCTGGCTCGTTTTTATTCAGTGAGTTATCGCTCCTATTTGCAGGATAGTCTATGCTCGGGGTTGTCGTCCAAAGTATTCTTCACGGGCAGCGTTCCGCATTTGGACTTGCCTGGTTACTATTGTAATGCTGATGTACTGATTAACCCCTCGCTATATGAGGCATTCGGGATGACGCTTGTAGAATCGATGGCGTGCCAACTGCCTGTTATCGCGACGAGAGTGGGGGGGATGGTGGAGATCGTAGAGGATGGAAAGAACGGTTTATTGGTTGAACCCGACAGCGTATCTGATCTGACCCGGGCAATCCTTGCTCTCCTTTCGAATGAAGATCTTAGAAAAACAATGGGCATAGCTGCGCGTAAACGGGCGGTTGAGCACTTCTCGTATGAAATGACCGCGGAAAGCCTGCGGCAATGCTATACGCATCTTTGCTGAGACATGAACGGAAATCAATATACAATCGCTCGCGGTGATCAAATAATTTATCGCTTCAGGTTGCGAAATATGCTAAAGAGCCTGATTAGATCTATTATAGCAAAAACATTAATTTGCTGGTATGTAATCAGCGGACCACCCAGAATCTTACATTACAGCTCCAGTATCAATGTAGAGATTCTAAAGGCGTTCGGCGCAAACATCTCGGACAATACTGAGGGAATATTCGCGCCGATTACCATCCACGGACCAAAAGGCTGTTATAAAAACTTATCCATTGCTGAGAATTGTCTATTAAACGGCAACAACTATCTGGATCTCAACGGCAGGATCACTCTTGAGGAGGGAGTCAGTCTGGGGCCCGGGGTAATTATTATGTCCCATAATGCCTACAATCGCAATGAATATCTCGAGTCTCGTCTTCCTCACACTGTGGGAATAAAAGAAGTCTTGATTAAAAAGGGTGCGGGTATAAAAGCCGGAGCGTTGGTAACCATGGGAGTAACGGTGGGTGAAAACGCCGTTGTTGCCGGTAACGCTGTAGTCAACCGTGATGTTCCGGCAAACTGCTTCGTTGCCGGAGTGCCTGCGAAAGTGATAAATGAAATAAAATAAAACAATATAAGGAGGTAGTAACAATGGATCTTATAGTGAATTTTACTCCAACGGGTATGGTGCCGACCCGGAAAATGACGCCATACGTCCCGATCACAGTGGACGAAATAGTTGAAGAAGTGCACGAGGCTCTGGAAATCGGTATAACTATAGTACATCTGCATGCCCGGGATGAGGAAACTGAAATCCCGACCTATAAAGCGGAGATATACGGAAAAATCATATCCGGTATACGCGCTTATTCAAAGGATTTGATCGTTTGCGTCTCGCTCAGCGGGCGCAATTTCAAGGAATTCGAAAAGCGGGCTGAACCGCTTCAGCTGAACGGTGATATGAAGCCCGATATGGGGAGTTTGACCCTCAGCTCACTTAATTTCATCACTGAAGCCAGTATGAATTCTCCGGACATGGTACAGGCGCTGGCAATAGAGATGAGGTCGCGCAATATACTTCCGGAGCTCGAGGCCTTCGATCTGGGAATGGTTAACTATGCCAAATACCTGGAGCGGAAAGGCATATTGCAGCCGCCTCACTATTTTAATCTTCTCCTTGGAAATATTGCCGGAGCACAAGCCGATCTGGCTCATACAGGCCTTATGATTAATGACTTGCCGGACAATTCCATATGGAGCCTGGCGGGCATCGGTACGACACAGTACATGATGAATACGATTGCCATAGTATCGGGTGGCGGTGTAAGAATAGGGCTCGAAGACAATATATACTTTGACTCTAATAAGAAAGTCCTCGCGACAAATATAAACCTTCTAAGACGGATTACACGCCTGGCTGAAGAAAGCGAACGTAAAGTGATGTCTCCGTCCGAATGCAGAAAGCTATTAAATCTGCAGGCGGGGGATGGGAATTACGGGCGAATATATAAAGTTAATCAAAAAACATCTAAAATAGCTATGACTGGATAAATTATCTCAAAGGTGAATAAGATAATTCATCAATTAGGGTCAAATGAACGGCTCGCTCGTATTCGGGAGTTACGGATTGCGGGTGTGTGAACTGCGTTCTCTCCGGTAAGGACTATACAGGGAGTCTGCCGAATACCTACGCACACATCCGCTCACTCAGGAGTATAACATTAAATGGAATTAAAAGCTTATATCTCGGCAAGAAGAGTTGCTTTATTGTTTGTTTCGATTGTCCTGTTGCTTACCCTGGCAAGTCTTGCAGGACAGTTTGCGAAATATTATTTGGGCTTTGAACGGGCATTCGGATTAATAAATTTTCTGAATGTGGACAATGAGGGAAGCATTGCGACCTGGTACTCATCCGCTGCGTTGTTATTTTGTTCAATTCTTCTTGCCGTGATTGCAATGTCTAAAATGAAATCCGGCGCTCAGCATGTCGTCTACTGGATAGCGCTATCAGTAGTGTTTATCGGGCTGTCAGTGGACGAAACAATAAGTATTCACGAGAAAGTATTCGATTCCTTAGAACATTCCTGGATTATACCGGGCGTTGTTGTGGTATTCATATTTGGGCTGCTCTTTCTGAGATTCCTGCTTATTCTTCCAAAAAAGACTCGCTATATGTTTATAATTGCTGGAGTTGTATTTGTTGCGGGCGCGATTGGTTTTGAATACGCCGCAATGGAGTATTGGAAACGAGGCTATAGTCTTCGGAGCATGACATATGCCGTGATGTCGACGGCTGAAGAATTTCTCGAAATGATAGGAGTCGTAATATTCATCTATGCGCTAATCGATTACATGAACTCATATGCGGCAAAAAATATTGAACTCCACATTGAAAACTAACCTTTAAGTCGGAATCAGGCCTGACTGACACATCCAAGAGATTTAACTGCACGGTGTATGAACGATTTATCTCTAAAAACGTGGTCACGCAGATTATATAAAAAGTATGCGGAACGCCTCAAGCGGGAAATCGATGAAGGCGATCTGGCCCGGTCCGCGATTGTATTCTCCCCGCACCCGGACGATGAGACTCTGGGGTGCGGAGGGACTATCATCAGGAAGAAGCGGGCGGGGGCTGATATAAAAGTGGTCTATATGACGGACGGGAGGCATTCACATAGCCGGTTTATCGCAGATAATAAGTTGAAAGTTATGAGGGAGAGTGAGGCAATTGCAGCATGTCATGAGCTCGGATTAGAAAGCGCAAATATAACATTCCTTGATTATGAAGACGGGAAACTGAGAAAAAACATGGATTCTGCATCTGATCAAGTGGAACGGATACTTAAAGAATATGAGCCGGACGATATTTTTATTCCTTATTATAAAGAAGCCCCGGCTGATCACTCTGTAACGAATAGAATAGTTATTAATGCAATAAGGAAGTCAGGACAAAAAGTTATCATATATGAATATCCGATATGGTTTTGGCAGCATTGGCCCTGGATGACTGGTCCTGAGAGGAGGTTCTTAACGGTGCCGAGAAATATTTTGTTAAGCTTTATTTCCGGAATAAGGCTTGTTATGAACTTCAGATGCTCGGTCTATATAGGAGACATAATTGGAGTCAAGCGTGCCGCTCTGGAAAAGCACAGGTCGCAAATGATAAAACTAATAGGGAACTCCGATTGGCCGATACTTTCTGAGGTGTCGGACGGCGAATTCTTACAATGTTTCTTTCAAGAGCATGAAATATTTTACAGGCATACCATAGAATAAGAAAACACTTTGATAAAGCCATAATAGGTTAATCATATAACCGCTAAATATTGTATCGTAATCAGGCTATAAGGAAAAATAATCAAGAAAGACCTTTATGACGACGGTCATACCATAATAAAAATAATATTTTCTATAAAACGACACATGTTGATCGGTTTAATAAACAATGGATTGAAAAGCACGATTGGGAAAAATGTAGTGTCTCTATACCTGCTGCAGATGTCTTACTACATACTCCCGCTAATTACGGTACCGTACCTAGTGCGGGTGCTGGGACCCGAGAAATTCGGCTTGGTATCGTTTGGACAGAGTTTTGTTACATTATTCTCATTATTTGTAGGTTATGGATTTGATCTTTCGGCAACCCGGGAAATATCGCTTAATAGGTTCGCCAATAAAACGGTAAGCCGGATAGCAGGCCGCGTATGGGTCTCGAAAGCTCTTCTGAGCGTGATTGGACTGTGCATGATCTTATTGTTGATCATAATATTACCGAAAATCAGAGAAGTTGCTGTATTGCTTATCATTCTTTACGGCATTGTTATAGGTAATTGTCTTTTCCCGGTTTGGCTTTTCCAGGGGTTGGAACGAATGAAGGCTATATCTGTAATCAATATATCCATGCGCGCGTTATCGACAGCGGGCATCTTTATTCTCATCCGCAATCCGGATGACTATATCTTTTATGCCGGAATAATATCATTCCAGTGGATAAGCACGGGACTGGTTGGAATGTGGTTTGCCATAAACAGACTCAAGATACGTCTAATAATACCGTCCATGAGGGAGGTAATGCAGGCATTATCGGAAGGGCGTACGCTGTTCTTATCGCAAATAGCGCAAGGTATTTACTCCTCGGGGAACAGTTTCATCCTCGGCATGTTAACAAACTACACCGTTGTGGGTTATTACAGTGCAGCTGAAAAGATTGTGCTGGCTCTTGTTGGAATGATTTTTCCGGTTACCAGAGCGATATATCCGAGATTTATTCGGATGGCAGCATCCTCAAAGGACAAAGTGATGTTATGGGGCCGCAGAGTTCTGTACATTATGGGAAGTGTAGGAGTATTAATATTCGCTGTACTGTTAATAGGTGCGCCTCTTATTGTTCATATATTACTGGGACACGAGTTTGATAATTCTATCGATGTTCTCCGGATCCTGGGTATATTGCCGTTAATCATTAGCATTACCATGTCTTTAAACATGCAATTCACGCTCCCCTTCGGCAAAGACAGGGCATATACGATAATTCATGTATCAGCGGGACCTGTAAATCTATTGCTTGCATTCCTGCTCGTTCCTGTATGGGATCAGATAGGGATGGCAATAGCTCTGGTTATCACCGAAAGTGTTATCTGCGTCTCTTCGTTTATTTACCTCTGGAGTATGAGGCTTACTCCCTTTAATTACAGAGTACACGATAAATTATATCAGGAACCGATATCCTCCCATTAAAAGCATATCAGGCTCTCGTTATCTAGATTAAGTATTTATAACACCAGGTACATAGACGTTGAAGCCTGGAGCCGAAAGACTGGTGTACTGAATCGCGTCATACATATCGGCAACGAACAGCACAACCGGGCTCGCCCGGAGAAATTGATTATGACGTGGTCTTAATAGTATTTCGATCATATAAACCCGGCAGTGGTTATCCCCTAATGAAAACAACCCGTTCAATAGACGTCGTACGAGGGTAGATACATGCAATCAAAGCGTGCATCGGGTGCTAGCGTAATATTGATCAAATGTATCGTATTAGCGGTATCAGTGGTCTTTTCTATATTTATTGCGGAACTCGTATGCAGATACCATTATTATGGAGATCTATCGGGTGTAGGTAAAACACCTGAAAGTAAATTTATTCGTTACGACGAACGCATGGGTTGGTCTATGATACCGGATTCGGAAGGATATTTCACAAATTCAAAAGCGGGATTCAAAGGGTACGTAAGATATGATGAAAATGGAATCAGAGCAAACGATAATAACTTTGATTACGAGAGTGAATCTATATTAATAATTGGTGATTCCGTCACGGCCGGTCTGGAGGTCGATAATAACAAGACATATGTTGCTGATCTTGAAAGGCTCTTCGTTGAAAATGGCTGCGAGTATAGTATTTATAATGCAGGGGTTCGTGGGTACGGGACTGACCAATCTTTTTGGAATCTGGAAAGACTGTTAGACATTGTTAAGCCTAAGTACGTTATATACATGTTTAATAGTACGGATTTTATGGATAACCGGACAATAAAACAATCCAATAGAATATTTGGGAAACCGGTGTTTGTTCTAAGTAATGAGGAGCTTATTATAAAGAATAGGCCTGCTAAGGAATACGAATACACGTATTATGCTTTCGTTGAGTACGGGGCTGACGGCTATAAAATCACTGAGGGAAATGTAAACGGTACATTACGAGCGATAATGGACTATATCAAAGATAATCTCGCTCTATATATACCTTTAAAAGCTCTTTATAAAAAATTGCAGGTATATCCCACAGCAGCGATTGAAAAGACTCCTGCATATCATGATGTTGAGGTATTGGAACATATATTGAAGCGCATGAAAGGGCTCGGGGTTGAATTATTATTTGCATCATTCCCGTACAAGGATGAAGAAGTATATATAGATGATTTCACAAAGATCTCGAATAAGCTCGATATAACATACCTGAATCTTTTCCCCTATTTCACGGAACCGTGGGAGAACTATCATTGGAAGAGAGATAAACACTGGAATGAAAAAGGTCATCTCCAGGCGGCGAAAGCATTATATGAACTTCTGTCACCTCGCTTATGCGATCGGTGAATGCTCGGTTCGTTGGACAAAACCGGCTATAGATAACCGTAAACAAAGCATGTAAATAAACCAATAAGTTCGATGCATCAGACGGTAAAGTGATAACGGATAGACGGTCATCACAAAAGATTACTATCGATAAAACTGAGAAAAATGCTATGAGCTCGTCTATTAGTCGTAGGTATCGGAGGACATACACCAAAATTATTCTGGTTATGATCTCTGTCATATTTTCACTGTTCATCGCGGAGATATTCCTGAGATATTATTATTTTGGGAAACTCACGATCGTTAATAAGGCGTCAGCACTCAGATTTATCCGCTACGACGCACAGCTAGGCTGGTCTCCGATACCCAATTCAGTAGGATATTTCTCAAACCCGCGACAGGGCTATAATGCATACGTCAAATATGATGATAATGGTGTTAGGGTAAACGGAAATTCCTCCGCTGGAGAAGGGAAATCGATACTGATTGTTGGTGACTCTGTAACTGCCGGGCTGGAAGTTGATAACGATGAAACATATTCAGCCATTTTGGAAAGACTCTTTTCGCAAAACGGCTGTACATACCGCGTATACAATGCCGGGGTGCTTGGTTACGGGACGGACCAATCACTATGGAACATGGAAAGATTAATTGATATCATTAAGCCTGAATACGTTATTTATATGTATGCGAGTAATGATTTCCTGAATAATCGAACCATAAAACAACCTAATGCAAAATTTGGGAAACCGGTGTATGTTCTGGATAACGAAGAACTCAGCGTGAAGAACAGACCCTCTGAGAAATACGATAAATCCTACTATGCTTATGTCGAATATGACTCCAGTGGCTACAAGATAAATCAGGGACGTATAAATGGGACAGTCGGATCAATATGGATGTTTGTAAAACAAGATCTCGCACTCTTTTATCCTTTAAAAAGTCTTAATAGCTACTTGCGGATATCGCCGGCCAGTAAAATTGAGAATGAAGTAATACATCAAGACTACGACATTCTGGAGCTGATATTAAAGAAAATGAAAAGAGATAACATAAAATTGTATTTCACCTCATCCCCATATGAGGGAGAAGATATTTACATAGATGATTTTATGAGGATATCGGACGAACTCGGTATAACATATCTAAACCTATTCCCCTATTTCACGGAAGAGTGGAATAAATATCATTGGAACAATGATCGGCATTGGAATAAAAAAGGACATCTCCAGGCGGCAAAAGGGTTATACGATCTGCTGAAGCCCCACTTATGCAAGCAATAGATGCTTGCTCGGCATTCCGAGGCACATTCTCTTGACTACAAATACAACGAGTAAGAAGGTATTGCGATTGAATATTCACAATTGGAAGTTATTTTGAGTGCAGCATGCCCGATTTCCAGTGGAATCTGATCTTTTGGTATGTCAAATCCGGGAGAAAAATATGATGCAATCAAAAGCGGCCGAGTTGCTCGGACGGAATACATCAATAAAGTATAGATGTCCAGGTTGTGATGAAGAGAAGATAACGATATTTTATCAAATCGACAACCTCCCAGTACACAGCGTTCTGCTTCTAAAAACGCGTGGAGAAGCACTTAATTATCACAAAGGGAACATCGCGCTC
>Ga0187893_10007628_pt1 | contig 17590 bp, 21 predicted proteins | sample MA1701074metaG_FD_139574 | JGI IMG/M metagenome (GOLD analysis project Ga0187893, IMG submission 139574) | White microbial mat communities from a basaltic lava cave in the Kipuka Kanohina Cave System on the Island of Hawaii, USA - MA170107-4 metaG ... | reverse complement strand
TCGTCCCGCCGTCAGGCATGGCCTGGCAGGCATTCAGCAGGATATTCAGGAAGACCTGATCGAGGAGTTCCTCGTCCCCGGTGATCAGCAACGGGCGTGGCTCCAATTGCAACGAGAAACGGACTCCTTTCCTGGACCACTCCGCCTCCAGCAGCGCCACCTCTTTTGTCAACAGCGCGTTCACGTCGATCGTGCTCAAATGAAGCTCCTGGGGGCGCATGAATTTCAGGAATCCCTGGACCACGCGATCCAATCTGCGGATCTCACTCTCGATCACGTCCAGGCTGCGCCGGGCCTCCTCCGTGGACAGCCCAAGCTGGTCCTTGAGGAGTTCCAGGTGGATGGCCATGGAGTTGAGCGGGTTCTTGACCTCATGCGCGACTCCGGAGGTCAGCCGGCCGAGGGCTGTCAGCTTGGCGGAGTAGGTGATCAGCGATTGCAGGGTTTTCATGGATTCGAGGTCTCTCAGGAGCGCGACCGCGCCCATGACGTTCCGCCCCTCCATCATGCAGAAGACGGAGACCAGAAAATCCTTGGACTCCCCATGCCACGGGAGCGACAGGGCGGTATTCCGGACGCTGATCTGTTGCGCGAGCACGTCTTCCAACAACCGGCGAAGCGGATGGGATGCATCAACGATTTCCTCGAGCAGGCAGCCGGCGACTTCCTCGATGGGGCGCCCCACGATGGCTTCGGTGGCCTTGTTACAGAACAGAATCCGGCGCTCCTGGTTGATCAGAATCATGCCATCTGCCAAATGATCAACCACACTCTGGAAGTGTGACTTCTCGCTGAGCATCTTGAGACGATCGGACTTGAGCTGCTGTCCCAGCAGTTGGAGTTGGGAGGCCAGATCTCGAAATTCATCGGTGTGGCTCAGGTCGGTGACCACCTCGAAGTCGCCCTGCCGGAGCCGTTCCATCTGGCGAGCCAGTGCGTGGATCGGTCTGAGGGTCAGGGTTGCCAAGCCCATCGTGAGGAGCCAGACGACCGGCAGGACGATGGCAGCGAACGTGAGGCTCTTGGTCAGAGACGCGCTGAGCTGTCCTCGTAACAGGCTGGTGTGGATGCCGAGTTTCACGCTCCCGAAGGGCGTCCCATTCAAGCTCATCGGCAGCGTGCTCTCGTAGATCGCGCCGGCTTTGTAGAAAGTGTAGAAGCGCTGTACAGGACCGAGTGCGAGCAGGTCTTCCAGCTTGGGCCTTCCCGGAGCCTCCAGGTCCGCCTTCTGCTGCTCCGTATGCAGGATGGTTTGCCCTTCGGGGTCGGCGATCAACGCGTAGAGCAGATGGGGCGAGTAGCCGACGCTCGCTTCCAGGAACCGTTGCAGGTTTTGATCCTTCTTGAGAATGTCGCGCGGCCGCTTGCTGCGTCCCCGGGCGAGAGCTTGCCGGCTTTGGTCAAAGATCTGTTTTTGGATGAGCGAAGTCTGCTGGACGGCTTCCTGAAGGACGACGCCGGTCAGTTGGAGCAGATGAATCAGCGTGGCTGCCGCAACGACGAGGAACGTCAGCGCGGTTACGCCCAGGGCCTCTTTCGCCTTAACACTTAGGCGCATCCTGGACGCCGTATCGATGGAGCTTGTTATGGAGGGTCTTCAGGCTGATCCCCAGAATCTCGGCCGCTCGCGTTTTGTTGTTGGCGGTCGAAGCGAGGGTTCTCAGGATGAGGCGCTTTTCGGCTTCGTCGATGGTGGTCCCGATGTCGAAGCTGATGGATGTCGAACTGTCGGTGCTCTTCTCGCCGGTGGCCATGGGAGGGAGGTGCTTGGGGGCGATCAGCTCGGAGTCGCAGGTGATGATCCCCCGCTCGATCGCATTCCGTAACTCCCTCACGTTCCCCGGCCACGAATAGTCCATGAAGAGCCGCAGGGTTGCGTCATCGACGGATTTGATCTTGCGGTCATACTTGGCGTTGAACTCCTCGATAAACGCCTGGATGAGCAAGGGGATATCGTCCTTACGATCCCTGAGCGCGGGCAGCGTGATCGCGCAGACTTGTAGCCGGTAGTACAGGTCCTCCCTCAGGCTGCCGTCCTGGATCGCCTTCAACGGGTCCTTGTTCGTCGCGGCCAGGAGGCGCACGTCGACTTTAATTTCATTCGTTCCGCCGACACGCCGCAAGGTGCCATCCTGGAGAATTCTCAAAAATTTTACCTGGAGCGCGGGGCTCATCTCGGCCACCTCGTCCAGGAAAATCGTTCCGTGATGCGCCATCTCAAAGCGGCCGACCCGGCGCTCCAGCGCGCCGGTGAAGGCCCCTTTTTCATGCCCGAAGATTTCGCTCTCCAGGAGAGTCTCAGGGATGGCCGAGCAGTTGACCGGCACAAATGGGCCCTGGCTGCGGGGCGAGAGGGCGTGAAGGCTTTGGGCCACGAGTTCCTTGCCCGTGCCGCTTTCGCCGAGAATGAGAATATTAGCTGTCGTCGGGGCCACAAGCTCGATGAGCCGATACACCTCTTGCATGGCCTTGCTCTTGCCCACGAGGGTGCCCAGGCCCCATACGTCCTTGAGCCGCCGACGCAGCAGGGTTACCTCCCGAAGCGTGGCACCCTTCTCGAGCGCCTTCTCGATCATCACTTTCAGTCGCGAGGCGTCCACCGGCTTGGTGAGATAGTCGTAGGCGCCTTGCTTCATCGCCGAGACGGCGGTCTCGATACTCCCGTGGCCGGTCAGGACGATGACCGTCGCGAAGGTCACCTCCTCCTGAAGGGCCTTCAATAATTCCAGTCCGTCGTATTCCGGCATGACGAGGTCGGTGATGACGACGTCGGGACGGAAGATGCCGGCCTTTTTCCGCGCTTCCTTGCCGTTCGCCGCGTCTTCAACCTCGTATCCCCACCGGGACAGAAGGGTCTTCAACCCCTCGCGCGAGGCTTCTTCATCGTCGGCAACGAGGATCCGATGCACGCTCATCCCTCCTTCCATCACCATACGCTTCGCGGGCGCCGCACCCAAGGGCGCCGCCGTCTGGACCTCTGAGAGAACAAACTACTACACCGCCGCCTGGAAGCGCAAACCAGTCCTGGGTGCTCCCGAATAGCCGAGCGGATCGTTGCGGCCGGCCGGTCAACCGAGGAACCCACGAGGGCTGCGGGCCGTTTTGGCCTCAACTGGGGTCGGAACGTTTTCCGGACTGCTCCGCGCTCTTCGCTTTCTCTAACTCAAACCACTCTTCGGTCCACCGTTTGACGTCTTCCTTCTGATCCCCATACCGCTCCAGGAGCTTTCCCACGAACTTCTCATGGCTGCCTTCGATCTGCAGCAGATCATCATCGGTGAACTTGCCCCACTGCCTCTTGAGCTCCCCCTTGAACTGCTTCCATTTGCCTTCGAATTGGTCCTCGTTCATGACCAGCAGGACATCGCTCTCGGCCGGGACGGCGGCAGTCGCCGGACCGACCGGCATTAGATTGTCGGAGAACCACTGACTGGCCAGGACGAGCGTGCCGGCCAGGACGGTACTTCCCAGGATGTTGAGATAATCGTTACGCATGACAGCCACCTCTCAAATGGTGTGTCACTCAAAAGACGAAGGTGCCGACTGTTCTCAAGTCAGTGGCACGGCTCGACAAGCCGGCCGGGCGGTACTCTGTGCGCTCGGGAATGCTGGGTATTCCGTAGCCTGCCGGCGGCTGCGGCTGCTCTTCAAGGGTGACGCTGATTTTGTGGGGTGAGCCGTTCCGCATGAGGCTCAGTTGAACCGTTTGCCCCACCTTCAGCGCCTGATAAACTTTCACGAAATCCTCGGGAGATCTGACCTGAATGGCGTTCACGGCTACCAGGATGTCCCCACCTAACACCCAGGGCTCTCCTTCGATGGTAACGTTCATCGTTCCTGCCCGAAGGCCGGCCTTCTTGGCAGGGCTCCCCTCGTCGATGTGCATCACCAGCAGCCCCTTGCCCAACGGCAGGGCGAAGAGATCGATGACGTCCTCGGAAAGCAGCTTCCCCGTGATGCCCAGCCAGGGTCGAATGACGCGGCCATGGGAGAGCAATTCACTCATCACGGTTTTGGCCGCGTTGATCGGGATCGCAAATCCAATATTCTGCGCGCCCATCAGCATGGCGGTATTGATACCGATGACACGGCCTTCCGTATCCACCAGGGGGCCGCCGCTGTTCCCCGGGTTGATGGCCGCACTGATCTGAATGATTCGCTCTGGGAAGGCGATGTCGGCCTCAGAGGGGTTTCCGAACCCGCTGACGACCCCCGTGGTCAGCGCATAGCCCAATCCAAACGGGTGCCCGATGGCCACGACTTTCTGCCCGATCTCCGTCTGGTCTGAATCGCCCAGTTGGACCGTTCTATGGAAACCCTTGGGAAGACCGACCCGCAGCAGCGCCAGGTCCGTGACCATATCGCTTCCCACCAGCTCGGCGGTGAGCCTGGTTCCGTCATGGAGGGTCACCAGGATCTTGGCGGCCTCGGCGACCACATGAGCATTCGTCAGGATCAGGCCGCGGTCGTCCAGGATCACGCCCGACCCGATGCCGCCGATGGCCTTGCCGGTGCCGCTGGGGTGTTCACCGGTGAAGACAGATTTGATGAAGACGGTCGCCGGAGCCACCCTCTTGTAGATGCGCACCGTATTTTCCTGGTCAGTGGTTTTCGCGTCTGCGAGAGGCGACAATCCGTGACCACAGGAGACGATGGTCAAGACCAGCGAGAGCATGAGAATTCGTGGGGCGTTGCAAGGGGGCCGGTGCATGGTGAACCTCCTTCAGCAGGGCTGCCGTCGGATACGTTCATCAGATGCTGGTGAAGCAGCGACCTGCGTGAGAGTTGGAAGGGTTGTAGAATGGTTCTCTGACAGTCACATCCGGCAAGGCTTATGCCAATATCTGTCTCAAGACTCTTGCTTGATTGTCAACGACTTGACGGGATAGATTAGAATCAGAATCCAGATTCCCCCGGAATCTTTGAAGGAGAGTGTAAGAATTACCCTTCCGAGGGGAACAAATTACCTCTTTCCCCACCTGAATCCGAAGGAATTGACACCGGGCCTGCAGATCAGTAGCCTGTGCCTTCTTTTTATCCCCTCTACCTATGGCCGTCCGGCAGAAAGGATATGGAATGCGAAATCTGTGGCTGTGGTCGCTTCTGAGCATCAGTCTCGTCGTCACTCCCGCCCTGGCCGCTTCCCCCGAGCCTACGACGGAGGAGCAGAAGACTTTCTATGCACTGGGGTTGATGATGAGTCAGTCGTTGAGTCAGTTCATGCTGAGCGAGGCCGAGCTGGAGATGGTGAAGGCGGGGCTGACCGACGGAGTCCTCAAGCGCTCGGCAAAAGTGGATATGAAGGAGGTCGTGCCCAAGGTCCAGCAACTGGCGAAAAGCCGCTCGGCCGTGGCCGCCGAGGCGGAGAAGAAAATCGGAGCGGCCTATCTTGCCAAGGCCGCCGGAGAAAAAGGCGCGACCAAGACCGATTCAGGGCTCGTGATCACGACGATCAAAGCCGGGGCGGGCAGCTCGCCGAAGAAAACCGACAAGGTCAAGGTGCACTACCACGGCACGTTGATTGACGGGACGGTGTTTGACAGTTCGGTGCAACGGGGGGAGCCGACCACGTTCGGCTTGGATGGCGTGATTCCTTGCTGGACGGAAGGCGTGCAACGCATGAAGGTCGGCGGAAAGAGCCGCTTGGTGTGTCCTGCTCAGCTCGCCTACGGCGATCGTGGTGCCCCGCCGATGATCAAGCCCGGGTCCACGCTGGTCTTTGAAGTCGAACTACTGGACATCGTGAAGTAAGCCGCGTTTCCGGGGCATGCCAGGAAACTGTGCGGGAACGTCGCCTGTCATGCCCCGACCGCAATCCCAAGACCCCCGATCCTCCGTCATGCCGCCCTCTTCAACTCGACCGCATGATCCACATCAGGCTGGGCGTCGTGCTTGGTGCCCCAGGTCTGGCCGCCCGGATCAGTCGTGACGTTGCCGATGGTCAGCGCCAGCATGCCGAAGAGCGTGAATGCCGTCATGATGATTCCCCAAGCTTCCATGGTGAAACCCTCCTCTTTGGTAACTGGTTGAGTGTTGAACTCGCCTCAAACACCTTTCACCCGTAGCAATGAGCAACCGACGTGCCACAAACAAACTCGCGCCGCCTGGTAGTAGAGAACCCCACAGATCGCCAATGTTTATGGGAGCCTATGACAGCCCGGGGTGCCGGGACAAATGACGGGTGAGGGGTGGGTCAACAGCGCACGTCTTTACAGAACGGATAAGATCGTATCGAAGGCGATACACCTATCAACGCCATCCCCCTCCCGCTCCTCTCGCCTTTCAAATTCGCAATTCGCATTCCGAAATCCGCAATTGTTTCTCTTCCCCATCCCCTGACACCTAACACCTAATCCCCAACCCCCTCTCGCGCCTTTCCCGCTTTTCGCGCGCCTCATCCGAACCCCCCAATCACCAGATCACCCAATCACCAGATTCCACCGAACCCCCAATCCCCAGCCCCGCCTTTCCCGCTCTTCAAGTGGGCTTGCGTTGCCTCCAACAGAGGTCTAAACTCCAGCCAGTCTACAAGGAGGTGGACCATGGACGAACAGATGCTCGAACAAATTCAGCAGATGATCACCACGGCCACGTTGAGTCTCCGCCAGGAGATGGTGGCTATGAAGACCGAGCTTCGGGAAGACATTGCCGACGGCAAGCGTTACGCCGGCATCCTGGCGGAAGACCTTCAGCACAAACTCGAATTGGTCATCGAGGGCCAGCAATTTCACCGTCAACAGATCACGGATGTTCGATCTGATATGGATTCGCAGACCCGTGAAACGCGGGTGCTTCTTCAGCTTTCTTACAGAGACCTCAGCGGACGCGTCGAACGATTGGAACCACGTGAACGCCCCTGAGGACCAGCAGTCCCGCAACGCCCTGGCTGACCACAACAGGCACACCGGGCTTTTGTTCCAAGGGCTAGCATGCGAAGTCCACCTTGTCTTTGAGGGGCTGAAATTGCGGCTTGACCAACTCCACCGTGAACGCCGCAGTTATCTCGATCAGCAGTTCAGTGAGCTTCGTGCGATTATCGTGGAAGCATATGCAGACCTCAACGAACGCGTCGAGCGCCTGGAGCAGCGGCGCGACACCTGATTTCTTTCCTCACTCTTTCCCGTCGCCCAAGGAGGGGCATCATGAAAACCAAACGCTTACAGGTTACGCCGGCGAGCATTGAGCAGCGGATTTATCTCATGCGAGGTCACAAAGTCATGCTGAGCACGGACCTTGCGGAGCTATATGGGGTCGAAGCCCGGGCCCTGGTTCAGGCTGTCAAACGGAATGTTGCACGCTTTCCGGCAGACTTCATGTTCCAACTCAACAAGGCTGAGTTCGGAAACTTGAAATCACAGATTGTGACTTCAAGTTGGGGCGGTCCGCGCCGAGCCAATCCCTATGCCTTCACAGAGCAAGGTGTCGCCATGCTGTCGAGCGTCCTGAAGAGCAAGCGAGCCGTTCAGGTCAACATCGCGATCATGCGCGCGTTCGTCAATCTCCGAGAGGTAGTTGGAAGCCATAAGGACCTGGCAGCCAAGTTGGGCGAGCTGGAGCGCAAGGTCGGGAGTCATGATGGCCAAATTCAATCGCTGTTTGAAGCAATACGACGACTGTTGGCGGACCCGTCTGCCAAGCGCCGCCGCATCGGCTTTCAGCCCTGACCCCCGCACCCCCTTCGCAATTCGACATCCGCAATCCGCAATGTTCCATGCCTGACCCCCTGATACCTGACCCCCGACCCCTGACACCTAACCCCCAATCCCTAACACCTGGCGGACCCCAGCCCCGCCTTTCTCGCATTGCACGTCTCGCCCCTCCCGCCCATCACGCCTCCCCGTTGACACAAGAACAGCAGTTCTTCTAACTTACTCGCCACTCCGAAACCTTGGCATGACACGAGGAGGCCCCAATGCGACACTTCGGACATTCTTTCCTTGCAGGTTTGGCAGGGCTCGGCGTCGGCTGGTTCTTGGTGGCCTATGTTTTCTCCGTCCCTAGCGCATCCGGCGCCGGTGCCGAATACATGCCTGTCTGCAACCTACCAAAGTGCCTCAACCCGCGGGTCGCCGCCAAATCCGGCGTCGGGACCGCCAATGCCACGGTTGAAGCCAAGGTCACTCCCGAGGACGCGGCAAAATGGTGCGAGACCTACAAACCCCGCTACAAATACTGCTCTAAGGATGAAGTCCAAATGGGTGGGACCGGCGCGAGAACGCTCTATCGTGCGAGCGCCGACTGCGTTGCCGGTCGCATGACCGCGATTGATGGCAATGTCTACACGTACGCCGGCGTATGGCCGGATGGCCCTGGGAAGGGGCGCCCTCGGTTCAGCACCTCGAACACCCGCTTCCCCGCCAAGAAATGGGATGAAACAGGAGTTGAGATGGATGGGGGAGGATCAATAACAGGATGGGGTGGCGGGAGTCCCAACCTCGCCGTTCAGTGGGAAGTCCTTTGCGCCGGCGCTCCCGCACCAGCAGTAAAGTAACGGTCTTCAGAAAGCCTCCCCTTACAAAGGGGAGGAAAAGATGAGGGGAGGAAAGTCTTGTGTCTTCATTCCTCGGAATCTGAGCTGCCCTTCTTTCCAGACCGGATGACCTCCAACCCGATCGCCTTGGCGAGTTCCCGGTGGATGCGGGCGACGCGTTCGACCTGGCCTTTGGCGGGGAAGCGTTCGTAGAAGCCCTCGACGCGGAAGTCCCGGGTCTTTTCTTTCCAGGGCGCTAAGCGGCGCTCCCAGCGCTTGAGGCGGTCCTCCTCCGGTCCCTTGTCTTGCGCGGTGAGATCTGCGCACACCCGCACCATCGCCTTCAAGGTCACGGGCTTGGTCACCATGTGACCGGCGTGCGCCCAGGCCTCGCCCCACACCCGTTCCGCGGCTTTGAAAAAATCTCGCACGAGGCCGTAGAAGTGCGAGGCATGCCTGGCGGTCGTGCCCTCCTTCTTCAGGCGCCGCCAATCCCGCGTCACCCACCGATGCAGTTCGTTGAAGAGCTCGGCCTGGAGAATCCATTTCTCCTGCTGGCTGCGTCCGCCCAGTCGATTGATTCGATACCGGAGCGGGCTGTCCGGTTCGCTATAGAGCAACTCGACGACCCGCGCGGCAAACTTGCGGTCCGGGTCCGCCCAGGAGACACGCTCATAGAGATCGACCAGGTGGCTTTTGTTAATCCGGGTCGGCGTCGAGTTGATGATCACGAACATCTCGGTAGCGAAATCTTCCGTGCGGCCGTCGAAAATGACGCAGGGAATGTGAATGGTGCGCGCTTCGCCGGGCCGGTCGTGGTGATAGAACTGCAAGGCCGCCAGGCGATGCTGGCCGTCGATAATGAGATATTTCCCGCCGGGTTCTTCCAGATTGCCGACATTTGAGAACGTGCCGATCGGGCTGAAGTGGAGTTGCTCCGCAGTGAACAGCAGTACGGTGCCCGGGATGGGCGGCTGACTCACCGCGGTTTCGTAAAAATTCTTGATGGCCCGCACCTTGGCGCGCGAGAGCTGTCGTTGGAAGGCTTTGTCGTTGCGCTCGATCTTGGCGATGAATTGCGCGATCTCGTCCTCTTCCGGGACCTCCGCCGGCGCGATCTGTTCCCCCTCGCCGTAGAAGCGGCTCATGAAGCGGACTTTCCGAAGCAGGTCTTCGGCCGGGTAGGCGACGAAATAGAACAGGCCGTCCTTCTGGCGGATTTGGGTGGCGAGCATAAAAGTAAGTTCTCTACCCCACCTTTACCTCTCCTTACAAAGGGGAGGTAAAGAATACGGAGATGTCTCAGGTGTGGTGACGTTGTTCGTGTCGCTCGATACGCTCGTTGAGTTGCCGATAGGAAAGCTCCAAGAATGTTCTCGTCTCACGGTTCTTTGAGTCCATATCGGCCTGGACATTGTCAATCCGGTGACCCAGAAATTGCTGCCCTTCGATGACCAAGTCCAGCTTGTGATGGAGATCCTCTGCCAGGACGCCGGAATGCCGCTTCGTCTCGTCGATCCGCTCGCCGAGGCGAGATTCCATGGCCCCCATCTCCTGACGGATGTGCCTGGCCAGGCTCTCGTTGGCCGTCGTGATCATCTGCTGAATTTGTTCGAGCATCTGTTCGTCCATGGTCCACCTCCTTGTGAACTGGCCGAAGTTTAGATGTCCGGTCGGAACAAAGCAAGATGGTCTTTGGACTCAGAAACGGGGGCGTTCGGTTACGGTTTCTTGTAACTGATCCGATAGATCACCCCGGCTTGATCGTCGGAGACCAACAGGGCGCCGTCCGGCATGACCAGCACATCGGCGGGACGGCCCCAGGCCTCCTCGCCCTGCAGCCACCCCTCCGCGAATACCGCATACTTTGTGCGGCCTTTGCCGTCGCGTGACACCCGCGTGATCCGATAGCCGATCTTTCGACTCCGATTCCACGAGCCATGCTCAGCGATGAAGATTTGGTTTCGGTATAGCGCGGGGAACATCCTGCCGGTGTAGAAGCGCATGCCCAGGGCGGCGACATGAGGGCCAAGCTTCGCAGCCGGCTCAAAGAAACTACGACAAGGGTGCTTGCTGCCGAACTCCGGGTCTTTCGTCGTCCCCCCGTGGCAGTAGGGAAATCCAAAATGCATCCCCGTCTTGGTCACATGGTTGAGTTCATCCGGGGGTTGGTCGTCCCCGAGAAGGTCCCGCCCGTTATCCGTGAACCACAACTCGTGGGTCTTTGGGTGCCAATCGAAGCCGACTGAATTCCGGACGCCACGCGCGACGACCTCATGCCCGCTTCCATCGGCATTGATCCGCGTGATGACGCCGTAGAGGTCCGGGTCCGGTTCGCAGACGTTGCAGGGAACCCCGACGGGAACATAGAGCTTCCCGTCCGGACCAAAGGCGATGAACTTCCACCCATGGGTGTCCTCCTGGGGATAGCGATCGGTGACGATGACCGGGACGGGCGGATCCTTGAGACGTTGCTCGATGTCATCGAACCGCAGGATGCGATCCACCGCAGAGACATACAAGGCGCCCTTTCGATAGGCCACACCTGCCGGCATGCGAAGACCGCCGGCGATCTTGAACACCTGATCGGCCCGCTGGTCCCCGTTGCCGTCTACCAGGGCGTAGACGTCGCCTTGGTTTTTCGTGCCCACAAACAGCGTGCCCTTCTGTCCCAACGTCATGGCCCGCGCGTTCGGGACATTGTCCGCGTAAATGGAGATGGTGAACCCCGGCGGTAGCTTGATCTTGTCCAAAGGGAGCGACCCGGCGGAGCTCTCGCTCCCGACGAGCAACAGAGTCAGCGACGACACCAGCAGCATAGCCTGACGACGCATAGTGCACCTCTTCTGACCGGCCGTTGCGGTTACTTTTTCATGAAGAGCATGAAGAGCCACTGTCCCAGCAGTCCCATCAAGGGCGGGAGGAAGACGGCCGGCACCACGCGAGCCAGGGTCAAGGGCCACCCGAGCAACGGCGCCTCATACGTCAGCATTCTGATCGGGCTCACCAGGGTCTTGGCAGTGATCAGCGTGATCAAGGCTCCGGGCGCGGCTCCGTTTTTCCAGAGACCGGCCGCGATTGGAAACAGGAGATACGGGCCTCCCGGAATCAGCAGACCGGCCACCCAGCCGACGAGAATCCCCCGCCCGGAGGAGTCGGTGCCCAGCCATGCCGTAATCTCTGCAGGCGAAATGAGGACCTCGAGCAGGCCGGCGATGAGGAACCCCAATGCCAGCTCCACCCAGACGCTTCCGAACAGCTTGGCGCCGGCCTGCAATCCCGCCATCGGCAGCGAACGGTCCTTCACGAACGCGAACCCTGCGGCCAGGACAGCCAGCCCCAGCAGAATCATCACCCCGGTATCCGTCCGCCGGCTCATACGTGGGAGAACCCAAGGCCGCTCCGATATGCGAACAAGACCGGCCTTCCGGCCAGGTCAGTCGCGTGCTGTCGGGCAGCTTCGATCAGATCATGGTCCGGGGAGAGGGTGCAGGCGGGATCGGTCGCGCCCACCTTCCCGGTCAACAGAAAGGCCTGACAGCGACAGCCGCCGAAATCCATGCTTCGGCGGGAACAGGTGCGGCAGGGGTCGGGGAGCCACTCTTCTCCACGGAACTGATTGAAACCGGGCGAGTGATGCCAAAGGTCGGCGAGGTGGCAGTCCGTGACATTCGCGAAGCGCAGCCCAGGTAACGTGTGGGCCAGATGGCAGGGCAGCGCCGTTCCCTCCGGGTTCACCACGATGAACCGGCGTCCCCAGCCGTCCATGCAGGATTTGGGGTAGGCGGAGTAGTAGTCCGGCGTGACGAACACCACCTCCATGGTGCCTCGCAGGCGGACGCGCGCCGCCTCGGCTGTGGCGCGTGCCTGCTCGAGCTGCTCGCGCGTGGGCAGCAGCGCTGATCGGTTCTGGAAGGCCCATCCCACATACTGCGCGTTTGCCAATTCCAGCCGGTCGGCCGCACAGGCCTCGGCCAGCTCGATGATCTCCGCGATCTCGGCGATGTTGTCACGATGGAGCACCACGTTCAGGGTCAGGGGGAGTCCCAACGATTTGACCCAGCACGCCACTTCGAGCTTGTGGCGGAAAGACGGCGCCCCGGCGAGGCGATCCGACTCGGATGCCCGCGAGCTCTGAAATGACAACTGCACGCTGTCGAGTCCGAGCGCGTGGAAGCGGGAGAGCCGTTCGCGGGTGAGCGGGAGGCCGCTGGTGATCAGATTCGTATACAAATCGAGATGCCGCGCCCCCTCGATGAGTCGCTCGAGGTCGTCCCGCAGCAGTGGCTCGCCGCCTGTGAGATGAACCTGGACGACCCCGAGCGCTTCCGCCTCGCGCAAGACCCGGAGCCACGTGGCGGTCACGATTTCATTCCCGCGACGGGCGATGTCCACCGGATTGGAGCAGTAGGGGCATCGCAACGGACAGCGGTAGGTGAGCTCGGCGATGAGCGTGTAAGGCCGGTACCGGGTGTTCATCGGTGATCCTGCAGAAGCCCCCGGGCTGCCAGGGCCGCCAGAAACTCGCTCACGGCTCGCTGAATGTCGGCGGGAGAGACCGCGGGGCAAGTGCCCGCCAGGTGCCGCACGATGTCCTCCATGCGGTGCTCACCCGTGCAGAGCCGCGTGATCTCGCCCGCGGTCGCATTCAGGTCGAGCCCCCGTTCGGGGTACAACAGCAGGTACCGGCCGGTCCGGCGATCGAAACGAAGCCTAGCCTTCGGACTAAGCCTCGGTTTGGCGGTGGATGCGATCATGGGTGACAGAGGCCGCATAGAGACAGTCCAAGAGATGCCACAAGATCTCCGTCTTTTTCATCAAGGCCTGCACCGCCCGCTCCTGACGCTCATAGGTAGTTGCATGTGAAACCACGAAATCGATCGCTTCCTTCGCTTCGAGGCTCGCACGCGACCGGCGCCGCTGGAAATATCCCAACGCTTCCGAGCGAACCCATGGGTAGTGACGCGTCCAGGCCTGGATGCGCTGAGCCATGAGAGTGGGAGCAAACAACTCGGTGAGGGATGAGGCGACCGCTTCGAGCAGCGAGCTCTCGCGCACGAACTGGACGTAGCCGTCGCAGGCCAGCCTGACCCCGGGAAGCACCGACCGGCAGGTCCTGACCTCCTCGGGGTCAAGGCCCACGCCTTTGGCCAGCTTCAGCCACGATGCCAGGCCGCCCTCCCCCGCTCTGGTCCCATCATGCTCTTGAATCCGGCGAAGCCAGACCCGTCGGAACGCCGGATCCTCGGATTTGGAGACAATGATGGCATCCTTGATCGGAATGCGGGTTTGGTAGTAGTAGCGGTTCAGCACCCACTGCCGAAGCTGATGCTTCGTCAATTGCCCTTTGTGCATGAGGCGATGGAACGGATGCCGGTCATGGTACCGGGCGCGCCCTTCGCTGGTGAGCCAGGAAACGAACGCCTTCCTCGAAAGCGGAGCCGGGGGCCGGTCTGTCCTCATAACCTGATCTCCATACCGTCATAGGCGACCTCCCATCCTGCCGCCTCGACTGTTTTCCGCTCGGGGGAATCCTCCCGCAACATCGGGTTGGTGTTGTTGATGTGGATGAACAGGCGTCGAGAGGCGGAGAGTTCGGCAAGTACTGAAAGGCTCCCTTCCTGCCCGCCGACCGGCCAATGGGCCAGGTCCTCGGCTGATTTGTCCATGACCCGCTGGGCGGACAGCTCATCGCTCGACCAAAAGGTGCCGTCAAACAACACGCAGTCTGCGCCATCCATGGCTTCATGGACCGCCGGCGTGAGCCTGCCGACGGCCGAAAGATAGGCCAGCGTCCTCTGGGTGGAGGGTTGGCGGAACCGGAGCCCGACATTCAGTTCCTCGGCGTTGAAGGGCATCACTTCCGCATCGCGTTCCCAATGAGCCTCCAGATGGAGGGGAGGCTTGCCCGGTACCGCGACAGCCTTAACTGTCAACCCGCAAGGACGGCCATCCGCACGCGGTACAGTCTCCTCGAGACCAAGCTTCAGCGTTCGCCAGGTCACCTGTCCGGGAAAACGCTCGAGGGTCCGATAGAGGACGTTATCTTCGGTGAAGCCCCGGCGCACCATCTCGGTGGCGTAGACAACGAGCGGCTGATTCTCGCGGAGCGAAAGGAGCCCGAGGCAATGGTCCAAGTCACCATTGGTCAGGAAAATGGCCTGCATCGGCGAGTCACGCCGTCGCCTCGGATGGAGAGGCGCGAAGCTCTCGATCTGTGAATGGATGTCCGGTGAGGCGTTGATGAGAACCCAAGCGTCGTCATCGGCGCTCAGGCAGACTGATTCCTGCATTCTGGGAGTCGCCTTGATCATGCCGTCGCGCAGGCCCCGGCAATTGGAACAGGCGCAGTTCCATTGCGGAAAGCCTCCTCCGGCCGCCGACCCTAAGACCCGAATGATCACGTCTAGGTACTACAGTTATGGGTCTGCGGGATGGGTGTGGCTATCCCGACGGCCCTCTCGGCCTGTTCGGGCTGTCTGTTGATATCGGGGATGTCTCCGAAGTCGTCCTGGTACGAGCCGATCTCGGAATCCATTTTCACTTCCACAAAGGACGGGGCTTCCCACTTCATGATGATTCCCTCCTCATTGATTGATGGTCTGCCGCTCCCCATTTCCCGGGGCCAGACGGACGACCAGTTGTTCGCCGGGGTTCACCTTGACGGTCGCATAGATCCAGCCTGGCCTTGCGAACATGGTCGGGCGTTTGCGATCCATGTACCAACGGCTGCTGGTCATGCGGCACGCCACATAGTACGTGCCGGGGGCCAGGTTATAGAAGTGGAAGTGACTCGCGCCTTTGACCGGGACGCGACGCTCATACGCCCTGGACCGGGCGTCCGGCTCCGAGAGGGGTTCGCCCTTCAGCACTTCTCGCTCGAACCATTCCGTCGAATATCTCGTCACGGGAACCAGGACTGCCTCTTCGCATCGCGTTCCAGTTTCCGCGCCCTGAGAGAGGCGCGGCGCATCCACTTCCCCGGTGAGCGCGGCGTTGCCGGGCTTCACATAAGGAAGGTACTCGCCTTCGTTGAATGGAACCACCCGCGGAGGGAGACTCGCTCCACAGCCCTGGACTAACCCGACGCAAAGGAGCAGTACTATGGCAAGCCACCTCCGGTTCACACATGCTCGCAGTCGGGCGGCGATCATCTGCTGAATTTGTTCGAGCATGGTTGGAGTCTAGCCGTCTGTTCAGACCAACGCAAGCCGCAGTTTGTTCATGCTGTTTCGACTTTTCACCACCGCAAGAGTTACAGGTCTCTGGGAGAATTTGTACCGGCCGCCGGACAGACTGTCTGCTTTCTCCTCCTGGGGTCACCCATCCTGGACGGTGAGAAGGAATTACAACTCCTCAGAAATGCTGCGCGATTGAAGCGGGCTTCTGGAGACGGCGTGGGCCGTTCACGCTGGGAATAGAATATGCCTCACTATTTGCCGCATGAGCCGGCAACAAAAATACCAACGGAAACACCGGCGGGCTGGTCTCTGCGTGCTTTGCTCGCGCCGGGCTGGGGGGAGCTCCCTGTGCGCCTACCATATGATGAAACGACGGCTCAAAATGAGAGCCCGCCTGGGGCTTCACCCGTGGCATCGCGGTGGGCGTGGTCGGCCGCCGTTCCCTGCCGGCCGGGGTAACGTGTGACGATGTCCTTCCAAGCTAGGTCGTCGTAACCTTACCCTCAGTCTCCACAGAGAGCAGCAGAGTCTCCTGCCACCAATATCGGCAGGTCTCATTCGCATAGAGTTCGTTCAGTCTCTTGACTTCACGCGCAACCCTCTGTTTGTCCCTGATGATTTTCTTGACCGTCACCCGGGCTTCAACGGGGACGTTACCGCCGGGAAAGTCATCCAGACGAAGTAGTGCGTACACATGTTCTCGTTTGGCTGGTCTGCGGCTCATAATTCCCCCCCTGGTGGTGGGTCGAACCGACGTATTCAATTGTTCTCGCGGAAAGGCTAATGAGGGGGAGCAAGTGGCTTGCCAAGGGTGGAAAGGAACCCGAGTGTGTGGTTTCGCAATGTCTTAGCGACCCCGACTAGAAATTCTATTGGGACTAGAAAGTAAAAAGTATAAAGTAAAAATGGCAGGGAGCGCTCTTGTCCATGGTCGGGTCCCTCTGTTAAGCTCGCCGCAGTCACGAAGCTGGGAGACGTCCCGATCAGGAGGTACACACCATGGGTGAAGTGAGCACGTCGCCGGAAGCTGCGGCGAGGGTGATAGAGGATCTGACCGCACTGGAAGTGGATACCACTAAATGCGAGCGGCTCTACAAAGCGGCCGTGATTCAGTCCACGCAGGGGACGACCTATCGGATGCTGGCCAAGGTGCTGGGGACCGGTAAGCTCGACATCGTCCACTACGGCTGCGATTTGGATGCCGAGGGCAAGCCGACGACAAAGTGGTCCATCCGGCGCATCCTGGAACAGAGGCCCGAGCGGTTTGACAAGGAGATCGAAGCGATTCAGAAGTCCATCACGGACAACGGTGAAGAAGTGGGTGGCCTGTGGGTGCACGATATGACGGGTATGCCTGACACCGTGGCCCAGGGGAACAGCCTGGAAGAGTTCAACAAGAAAATGGCTGCGGAGATTCGCAAGAAGCCTGCGTGAGGCCGTCCGGCAGATCCCCGCTGATCACGAACTCCAACCGTCTGTGTGCTTCGCGCAGGGACGCCTCCACCTCTTGGGGGGTCTCTCCACGGGCGATCATGAACCCGAGATAGCGCGTTCCCTCCGGCAGCGGCACGAGGGGTTCTCCCGGGTGCACGCTGATCGTCAGTTCCTCGATCCCCGGCACCGCCCGCGCCTCCTTCTCACCACCGACCTCCCGCAAGATGCCGGCTCGTGGAATCGGCAGCATCATGACCCCGGCCGGTCTGCGCTCCCGTTCCCATGAGGCCGGGTCCATCCGCAAGGCGTGGCGCAGGATCAATTCCTCGAGCGACAGCCCGGCCCCGAACCGCAGCGTCCGCGAACAGCGTCCGCCGATCGACCGGGCGGCGACCTCCAGAATCCAGGGCCCCTTCTCGTTTACCCGCAACTCCCCGTGCACCGGCCCCTCGCGCAGTCCCAGCGCCAGGGCTGCCTTGGCCGTGGAGGCCGCGACGGCTGCCTG
>Ga0187893_10007627_pt1 | contig 17592 bp, 10 predicted proteins | sample MA1701074metaG_FD_139574 | JGI IMG/M metagenome (GOLD analysis project Ga0187893, IMG submission 139574) | White microbial mat communities from a basaltic lava cave in the Kipuka Kanohina Cave System on the Island of Hawaii, USA - MA170107-4 metaG ... | reverse complement strand
TAAGAGATAAAATAAAAATGGTTTGGATAAATCTTGAATTGCCGAGTGAAGATGAAGATTATTTAGTGAACCAGTATGTAAAGGCATTTACTCCAAAGACAAAAGTGGTTCACATCACGCATATCATTAATTGGAACGGTCAGATATTACCAGTAAAAAAGATTGCACACGAAGCGCATAAAAGAGGAATTGAAGTAGTAGTGGATGGAGCACACAGTTTTGCTCATTTTGATTTTAAAATACCGGAGCTGGATGCTGATTATTTTGCCAGCAGTTTACATAAGTGGCTGTATGCACCTATTGGCAGCGGAATGATGTATGTAAAGAAAAATAAGATCAAAAATCTTTATCCCTTATTTGCAGGTGATGATCCTTTGAAGGCTGACATAAGAAAATTTGAAAACCTGGGCACAAGACCGTTCTTTATTGAACAAGCTATTGGCAAAGCAATAGAATTTCATGAAATGATCGGCAGTGAACGAAAAGAAAAGCGGCTGCATTATTTAAAAAATTATTGGATGGAAAAAGTAAAAGACATTCCTAAAGTAAAGCTCAATACATCTTTGCATCCAAAATGGGGCTGCGCCATCGGCAATGTAGCAATCGAAGGAAAGAAACCAGGTGAACTTGATTCATTTTTATTTGATAAGTATAAGATTCATGCAGTAGGCATTGAATGGGAAAATATTCATGGCGTAAGGATAACACCGAATGTTTATACCACGACGAAGAATTTGGATGTATTGGTGGAAGGGATTAAGGTGTTTGCGAAAGGTTGATATTAGTATTTCACTACAGTTTTTCCACACCCTGTTATCATCGTCTTATTGCCTTTTTCTTCCATCTCTTTTCGATTATTTTTGCAGAATTATCAAAGAATCTTGAATGGGTCATCCTAAAGGAAAACTTATCGCTATTGGTGGTGCAGAAGATAAAGGCACTGATCTTGAAAAGGGCGATATACACCGGAACAATCTTAATTTTTTTGAGTTGGGCATTCTTCGCCGTGTTGTAGAAGAAGCTGGTGGGCCGTCGTCCAATATTGAGATTATCACCACTGCTTCAACAATCCCTTATGAAGTGGGGGAGAATTATCTGAATGCTTTTGGTAAAATCGGTTGTACTAATGTGAATGTAATGCACATCCGCACCCGGCAGGATACATTGAATAAAGATTTCATTACTCGTATTCAAAGCTGCGATGCTATAATGTTCAGCGGTGGCAATCAACTTAGGTTAAGCGCTACGGGTGGCGGCACGGAGTTTTTAAGAATAATAAAAAAACGTTACCAGGAAGAAAATTTTGTAATTGCAGGCACAAGCGCCGGTGCTATGGCCATGAGCCATACAATGATCTATGAAGGCAATGCTACGAGAGCACACCTGAAAGGTGAAGTAAAGCTCACAACAGGTTTGGGTTTTATCAGTTCACTCATCATTGATTCACATTTTGAAAAAAGGGGACGCTTTGGAAGATTAGCCCAGTCTGTTGCTGCGCATCCCGGCTCGATAGGAATGGGATTAGGAGAAGATACAGGCATGCTGATCACCGACGGAAACAAAATGGAAGCTATAGGCAGTGGTTTGGTAGTGATCATTGACGGGCATGATATCATGCATTCAAATATCGGCGACATACCGGATGGCAATCCTGTAAGTATCGAAAACCTGAAAGTGCATTTTTGTGAAAAAGGAAATGGCTATTTGATCAGCGAGAGAAAATTTTTGCCCGAAGCGTCAGAAGGTGCGGTGATAAAAAAGCAAGTGCATGTGGAATAAGAGCTAAGAGGTAAATGAGAAAAAAAGAGATGGAAGTTTCCTTATTGTATAAGATCTTTTAACAACGTTGAAATTTCTTTTGGCTTATTTATCGAAATCAGGTGTGTTCCTCCGTCTATTATAAAATCAGCTTTTACATAGCGACAGGGTAATAGTTTATCTTTTGTGCCATGAATGTGTTTGATATTACCTGGTACCTCTTTCTCCTTCCAGGCAAGAATAGCTTCGATAGCCCATTTCAAAAAATCAGGATCAATATCTGCTAAAATTTGCGCCAGCAATTTTTTTTGTTCATAGTCTTTTAAACCAAGAACTCTGCTTACCAGCGGTACATTTTTTATTAGTTTATTGGGAAGCCATTTATACAAAGGCAGGTATTTGCCTGTACGGAGATAAAAAGGAAATTCAGCAGCGGATTTGTTGCTGGCTATAATGATCACATTCATGCAAGAGTCGGCTTTCGCCATTTCTGCTGCCAGCATACCGCCAAATGATACGCCAACTACTGTAGGGTGTTCATCGGGTATCAGTTGCCGTAACCGCAATGCATATTGCTTCAGCGATTCTTTTTTGTGAGGTTTAACCCAGTCAATAAAAACAGGCTCGCAAAAAGAAAGATCAAGCATTGAAAAAGCTCTTTTATCAGCACCCAGCCCACTGATGAAATAAACTTTTTTCATAGCTATTAATTTTAAACAGCCTCTATCAGGTAATAATTCTTTTTTCCTTTTTGCACCAGGATGTATTTACCATGAAGCAACATGGGTTTGTCAATTGTCAAGTGAACGCTTTCCACTTTTTTTCGGTTGATACTGATGCCACCGCCTTGCACCATCTTTCTTGCTTCTCCTTTGCTTGACAAAATACCCGTGTCCGCCAGCAATGATACCACATCAATGCCTGCTTCAATTTTATCTTTTGAAAAACCGGATTTTACAACTCCCTCCATGGTTTCCAGGTCTTCTACACTTAGGCTTTCTGCGGAAGCAGTTTGATTGGCAAAAAGTTTTTCTGTCGTGGCGATAGCCTCTTCTAATGCTTTTGTTCCATGTATGAATTCAGTAACACGTTTGGCTAATTCTCTTTGTAAAATACGTTTACTTGGATCGCCTTTATGTACTTCAATAAAAACTTCGATATCTATTTTGCTAAGAAAAGTGAAAATCTTTATCCAATTTTCAGCATCCTCATCGCTTGCATTTAACCAAAACTGGTAAAATTGATAAGGTGTGGTTCTGTTTGCATCAAGCCAAACATTGCCTTGCTCGGTTTTGCCAAATTTGGTACCGTCTGCTTTTTTAATCAGCGGGCAGGTAAAAGCAAAGGCTTCCCCGCCAGTTTTTCTGCGTATCAGTTCTGTACCGGTTGTAATATTTCCCCATTGATCGCTGCCACCCATTTGGAGACGACAATTTTTATTTTGGTAGAGCCAGTAATAATCGTAGCCCTGCATCATTTGGTAAGCAAATTCAGTATAACTTAATCCAACTTCGCTTTCAATACGTCTTTTCACACTGTCTTTAGCCATCATGTAATTGACAGTAATATGTTTGCCGGTATCTCTTAAAAAGTCAATAAATGAGATGGATTTAAACCAATCATAATTATTAACCAGTTCTGCGGCGTTGGGAAGTGATGGATTAAAGTCAATATACTTTTCCAACTGAGCTTTTATGCCGGCTACGTTTTTTTGTAGTGTTTCTTCACTTAGCAGGTTTCTTTCCTCGCTTTTTCCGCTGGGGTCGCCGATCATACCCGTGGCGCCACCAATCAGGGCGATAGGCTTATGCCCGGCTTTTTGCAAATGCACTAATAATAATATCGGTACAAGGCTGCCGATGTGAAGGCTTTCAGCCGTTGGATCAAAGCCTATATAAGCCGTGGTCATCTTGTCTAATAAATGCTCTTCTGTTCCGGGCATAATGTCCTGTATCATTCCCCGCCAGCGCAGTTCTGCAATCAGGTTCATGTGGTTATATAAATTTTTGCGGCAAAAGTAAGACAGAAGAATAAAGCAGCCCTGCAAATGCAATATTTTTCTAACCTGTTCGTTTTCAGTCGTTAGGTTTTCCCCTACGTAAAACTATGATTTTACACGGCTATAGATTAGTTTTACGTCCGGCTTAACCCTGAAAACAGTCTCATTAATTGCTTATAAGAAAATTATCCGAATGAAGTCGCTCCGCCTCTGGCTGTCCCTATTTGTAATACTGCTATCCGTTGCTGCTGCTGCGCAATTCCGTAAGTATTCTAATGAATTTTTAAATATCGGCGCCGGCGCCCGCGGACTTTCTATGGGCAGTGCACAGGTAGCTTCAGTCAATGACGGTACTGCGGGTTATTGGAATCCAGCAGGGCTGGTAGGAGTAAAAGAACACACACAGATCAACATCATGCATGCTGAATACTTTGCAGGTATTGGTAAATATGATTATGCCAGCATTGCTTTTCCTTCAGTTAATAATAAAAGAACATTTGCCGTCACCGGGCTTCGTTTTGCGGTAGATGATATCATGAACACATTGTTTTTGGTAGAACCCGATGGCTCTATCAATTACAATAATATCCAGGCTTTTTCTTCTGCTGATTATGCATTCCTGCTTTCATTTGCGCAAAGACTAAAGGATACTGAAAAAAAGAAAGTACAATTTGGAATAAATGCAAAAGTGATTCATCGCAATGTAGGCAAGTTTGCCAAAGCATGGGGATTTGGATTAGATGCCGGATTACAAATTCACCAGGGCAAGTGGAGATTTGGTGTTACAGGACGTGATATAACGACTACTTTCAACTCATGGTCATTCACCTTTAGCGAAAGAGAAAAAGAAGCTTTATATCTAACCAATAATGAAATTCCGGTAAAGTCAACCGAAATGACAGCGCCAAGACTGGTATTAGGCGCTGCTCGTGAATTTCAAATCAGCAAAAAAACAAGCTTACTGGCCGAAGCCAATTTCGATCTGACATTTGATGGCAAAAGAAACACATTGGTTTCTGCTGACCCTGTAAGCGCTGATCCAAAACTTGGTCTTGAATTGAACGTAAACAATGTGTTTTTCCTTCGTGGCGGTATCAATAATTTTCAAAGAGCTTTAGCCGATGGCGATACCCTCAATCAAAAGAAAGTTTGGATCTATCAGCCCAGTGCCGGTGCAGGTTTTAAAATTCAAAGTGTGACGGTTGATTATGCGTTTACCAACCTGGCCAATCAATCCAATCCATTATTTACCCATGTATTTTCATTACGACTGGACATGGTGGATACTAAGAATAACAAAAAGAAGAAAAAATAAATAATCTGTACCACCTAATAAACTACCATTAATGAAACGAATTATATTTTTATTGTTAACGGCTTTCTCGCTTTCAGCAGGGGCGCAGACCTACAATAATGAATGGATTGATTATAGTAAGACCTATTATAAATTTAAAGTAGCTGTAGCCGGCTTATACCGGATTTCTCAGCCCGTTCTTACTTCTCTTGGAATTGGAGATGTGAATGCTGACCATTTTCAATTATGGAGAAACGGGCAGCAAGTGCCTGTTTATACATCGGTGCAAGGCGCTGCATTAGGTGCAAATGATTATATTGAATTCTGGGGTGAAATGAACGATGGCAAGCCTGATAAAGCCTTATATCGGGAACCGGACTATCAGTTAAACGACAAGTGGAGCATGCAGACTGATTCTGCCGCTTTTTTTCTGACCATAAATCCATCTGGCGGAAATAGCCGGTTGACCTTAACACCTAATAATGTAGCTGGTACTACGCTGCAAGCTGAGCCTTATTTCATGTATAATGCTGAACAGAATTATAAAGCGAGATTGAGCCTGGGCCGGGCTGAAATCGTTGGCAGTTCTTATACCTATTCATCATCTTATGATTATGGAGAGGGATGGACAACTGGCGACATAGGATCAGCAGCTTCAATAACTGTAAACTTTACTAACCTCCGGCCTTATACCGGCACCGGTGCACCGGATGCTTCTCTATCTGTAAATGCATCTGGCAATGCTGTTAATTCAAGATATTTCAGGGTGAAAGTAAACGGAGATTCGGTTATGGGAAAACAAATGGATTATTATGATTATGCAAAAGTAACCCAGCCCTTTCCCGGTTCATTGATCAGCACTGGCAGCGCCAGCATCCAATTAACGAACATGTGTGCTGCGGCATCTGATCGAATGGTGGTTGCCAAAATCATGCTTACCTATCCCCGGCAGTTCCATTTTGGCGGAGCAACCAATTTTGCTTTTGAATTGCCAGCAAGCCCGGTTGGAAATTATCTTGTTATTACAGGGTTTACATATAGCGGCGGAGCACCGGTATTGTATGATTTGTCAAATGGCAAACGCTATGAGGCTAATACCAGTACCCCGTCTCAGTTAAAAATTGTGTTGGAACCTTCAGCTTCAAATCGCAAGCTTGTATTAGTTAGCGAGGCTTCTACCAATATCAAACAAATTTCGATCCTGCAACAGCGTACGTTCACAGATTACAAGCAGGCTGCTAACCAGGGCGATTTTCTTATTATTACGAATTCGGTTCTAACAGGGATAAGCGGTGGCAGCGACCCTATAGAAGATTACAGGACTTATCGAAACTCTCCGCAGGGAGGTAGTTATGCCGCCAGAGTTTATCTGATTGATCAGTTAGAAGATCAATTTGCCTTTGGAATAAAAATGCATCCTTTGTCCATTCGTAATTTCATAAGATGGACACGGGCTACTTATTCAGTTGTGCCCAAAAATGTACTGCTTATTGGAAAAGGAGTTACCTACAACCTGTTTAATTCAAATCAAAGTAATACTAGCATTGATAAGCTTTGTCTTGTACCTACCTTTGGAAACCCTGCTTCGGACAATTTATTAACTGCTGAAGGCAACAGTTCTATGCCTCTTATTCCAATTGGTCGCATCTCGGCTATTTATAAAGAAGAGGTGACTGATTATCTCGATAAAGTAAAACAGTATGAACAATTACACACCATTTCTTCTCCTGCTATCGCAGACAAAGCATGGATGAAAAATGTAGTGCATGTGACCGGGGCCAGTGATAATAACACATCGGATATTTTGTTAGCTGCTCTGAATGGACATAAAGCAATAATTGAAGATACCTTTTACGCTGCCAATGTTCATACATTCACAAAAAATTCCGCAGAGGCTGTACAGCAATTGGCCAGTGTACGACTTGAAAATCTTTTTGAAGAAGGTATCGGACTTCTTACTTATTTCGGCCATTCCTCTGCAAGCACATTGGAATTTAATCTTGATAATCCCCAGAACTACAATAATAAAGGTAAATACCCTGTTTTCATTGTAATGGGATGTAATGCAGGAGGGATGTATAACTTTAACATAGGACGGTTTTCAACCAAAGAAACCATTTCAGAAAAATTTGTATTAGCAAAAGACAGAGGTTCTGTTGCTTTCATGGCAAGTACTCATCTTGGTATCGTTCATTATCTGGATATATATAATAGCCGTAATTATAAAGCAATCTCAAAAAGTAAATATGGCGGCACACTCGGTGAAATAATGGATGAAGCGATCCGTCAGGTTTTTAGCCTGACAAGTGAAAATGATTTCTATGCCCGTTTCCAGTGTGAACAGTTCACACTTCATGGCGACCCTGCCTTGAAATATTACAATTTTGAAAAGCCAGATTATGTTGTCGAAGACCAGCTAATAAAAGTTTCTCCTTCTATTATTGATGTGTCAATGGGCGTTTTTAAAGTGGATGTTGGCTTCATGAATATTGGAAAGGCAAATAATAAAAAAATTATTGTCGAATTAAGGCGCACTTTTCCCGATAATACATTTGAGATCAAAAGAGATACCGTAGTTTTTTCCAGGTACATGGATTCTCTTTCCTATACCTTTCCAATTAAATCTACAAGAGACCGTGGTTTGAATAAGATAACCGTAACCGTTGATGCCGGAAATACAGTAGATGAACTTTATGAAACAAATAATACCGTTACAAAAGATATCTATATCATTGAAGATGGTGTGAAGCCGCTCTATCCCTATGATTATTCTATCGTCAGTGATAATGATGTAAAACTTGTTGCGTCATCAACCGATCCATTTGCAGGAAGCCGTGATTACCTGATGGAAATAGATACTACCGAGTTATTTAATTCGCCATTGAAGGTCAGCCGCTCTATTAACTCATCAGGAGGTGTTTTAGAGTTTAATCCGGGCATTACGTTGGTGGATAGTACCGTTTATTATTGGCGTGTGGCCATGGGTGTTTCAACAGGTCAGCCTTCCTGGAATACTTCTTCGTTTGTTTACATCTCAGGAAACAATAAAGGCTTTAACCAGTCTCATTATTACCAGCATACAAAATCAGCTAACCAGCGGCAGGAGTTAGTCCCGGAGAGCAGGCAATGGAAATATGCAACGCAACATAATACCCTTTTTATTACCAATGGCTGCTGGGTTACCGGTGTTTCAACAGAAGCAGGTGTATCGGTATATCTGAATAACAAGCAGCTAACACATAACACCTGTTGGTATTCTTCGCTTGTTTTTAATGTTTTGGATTCAGCCACACTTGAACCCTGGGTTAACACGACATTCAACACTACAGGTAATGGAGGCTTAGGTTTGGCTAAATATGGAAGTGTTAAAAACAATTGCTTTTCAGGACGGGAAATTAATTTTGAATGGCGTTATGACACTCCGGAAAGAAGGAAGATGATGATGGACTTTATGAAAGATACTATTCCGGATGGCAAATATGTAATTGTTCGCAATTTCACACTTGATCCGGTTCGATTCCCGGCTTATCCGCAGGCATGGGCTGCTGCCTGGAAAAACGACGAGGCCTTATATGGGACAGGCAATTCATTGTATCATTATTTGAAGAATGCCGGATTATCGTCCATTGATTCATTTTACCGTGCAAGACCATTTGCATTGGTTTATAAGAAAGGTGACCCATCTTTCACCCCGCGTTGGATAATGGGAGATGGTATTTATGACAACCCGTCTCTGTTAACTGACTTGCCGGCCATCGAAACAAATGCAACTCTTACATCTCCTGTATTGGGGCCAGCTAAGGCGTGGAAGGAGTTTAAATGGGAAGGTTATTCGTTGGAAAATCCGCAAAAAGATATTGTTTCTGCCAGCATTATCGGTGTAAAGAAAAACGGTGATGTTGATACATTAATCAGAAACATTTCTGTGACCGATCAGACGGTTGATGTGTCATCTATTGATGCCAGCCAGTATCCCTATCTGAAGTTATTTATGAGCGCAACCGATACAACTGTATTTACACCTTATCAGCTTAAATATTGGCGGTTGTATTATGACCCTGTGCCGGAAGGAGTCATAGCGCCAAATATTTATCTCGATGTAAAAGACACTGTAGGTGTGGGAGAACAAGTGAATTTTGGTATAGCCTTTAAAAATGTTAGCAAGGAGAATTTTGACAGTGTAAAAGTGAAAGTTACGATTACGGATAAAAGCAATTATGAAAAAATTGTTTATGAAGGCAGGCAAAAACCATTGTTAACTAATGATATGATTAAACTGAACGTGCCAATAAGCACCAGTTCATTATCAGGTCAAAACACTCTGTTCGTTAATTTCAATCCTGATAATGATCAGCCGGAGCAACATTTGTTTAATAACTATGCATTCAGGAATTTCTATGTGCGGCCGGATAGTCTGAGTCCGTTTATGGATGTTACTTTTGATGGGACTCATATTTTGAACAGGGATATTGTTTCTGCCAAACCCCACATCCTGATAAAACTAACAGACGAATTGTCGGCGCTGGCTTTAGATGATACAAGCCTTGTATCTGTTAACATAAGATATCCGGACGGGACTCTGCGTCGTTTTAACTTCAATGGTAATGATACGTTACAATTCGAGCCTGCAAACCAGGGATCAGTTGACAATAGTGCAAGTGTTCACTTCAAACCTTATTTCCCCGAGGATGGTGAATACGAACTTATAGTGACAGGAAAAGATAAAAGCGGAAATTTTGCTGGGCCCCAGTATAAAATATCTTTCGTAGTTATAAATAAGCCGATGATATCGAATATGCTTAACTATCCCAATCCATTTACTACTTCTACTGCCTTTGTGTTTACAGTAACCGGAAGCGAAGTACCGCAGAACATACGGATACAGATATTGACCATTACCGGTAAAGTAGTAAGAGAAATTACAAAAGATGAGCTTGGTCCGCTGCATATAGGACGAAATATTACCGAATATAAATGGGATGGAACTGATCAGTATGGTCAAAAATTGGCCAATGGAATTTACTTGTATCGTGTCATTACAAATTTGAATGGGAAATCGCTGGATAAGTACAAAGCTAAAGATGACAACACTGATCAATATTTCAACAGAGGGTATGGCAAGATGTACCTGATGCGATAATAATACTTTTTTTGGTCTGACTTTAAACTGAAATATTTCAGGATTTTTGTTTTTTTTAGACTATGCTTAGATATGAAGTTTTGTATAGGTTGAGAAAAATAGGAATAATGCATTTGATTGATAAAATGCATTTTTGGATTAATCAGCTTCGTTACTACAAAAAAAATAAAAAGTTTATCCGGGCTAATCCTCATATAAAATTTCCTCCTTCTTATAAAAATAGGAATAATGCATTTGATTGATAAAATGCATTTTTGGATTAATCAGCTTCGTTACTACAAAAAAAATAAAAAGTTTATCCGGGCTAATCCTCATATAAAATTTCCTCCTTCTTATTTTATTTATGAGTCATTTATGTTAGACTATGAGAGTTATTACAAAGATGGTATAGAGAGTGCTCAATGGGTAAAGAAAATGCTTTCTGCTTACATTGACTTTAGCAACATTAATATTCTTGACTGGGGATGTGGCCCTGCACGAGTTGTAAGGCATCTGACATCTATAATAAACGAAAACTGCAAGGTTTATGCAACCGACTACAACCAACGAACTATCGAATGGTGTAAGGATAATATTGAAAAGGTGAATTTTAGCTGCAATAAAATAGAGCCGCCCTTGTCTTTTCCCGACAATTTTTTTGATGTCGCTTATGGGCTTTCTGTATTTACCCATTTATCAGAGAAAAATCATTGGGCATGGATTAACGAACTTTACAGGATAATTCGACCTGGGGGAGTCTTATTGATAACTACGCAAGGGGCTATTTTTAAAGAGAAACTTACATCGGAGGAGAAAATAAAGTATTTGGCAGGCGACTTGATTGAACGAAGTAATGTAAAAGAAGGACACAGGACATTTAGTGCTTTTCATCCGGTTGGATATATGCAAAAACTATTTCTAAATAGGTGGAAGGTTCTTAAGTTTATAGAAGGTGAAAAGCAAAGTTGGGGTTATGGACAAGATGCCTGGATATTGCAAAAAGTATAAGATAAAGGGGCCTGAATACGATTCGTAGATGGTATAGGAAAGTATCAGCTTTTAGGTATTTGTGTTTTAATTATTTTGAAGGACGCCTGTCTTGTGCGATGAGGTTACCCAAGTTGTAAATGTAGGCCAAACAGGGATACCAGCTTTTTTTGCTCGGATGTATTTAAGATAAGTTCCCGGTAGATGGTACTGGAGTAGGGAGTTTTAAACTGAACCATCAATATTGTTTTGAGTATATCGATTACCTGTTCGGGGTTTCTGGTTGATTGCTTCTCTTTAAGTTGGCGTTCCAGTTCTTTATAAATTTTGCAGGCTGCAAAGGCAATACAAATGTGGGCTTCTATTTGCCCGCACAATTCCCTGCAAGCAGCATTTATGGTACAGACTATAATATGAAAATCATGGCATCGTGCCAAGAGAATATCTTGAGAATTTCATGCATTCCCTCTTTTCATGTAAATGGAAGATATTAAAACACGAACCGGGAACTGTTCACCATTAGGGTTCCGATCAGGATGTATGGATCACCCAGAGGTTTAACAGGCTTACCTAATAAGAATGGAATCAAGCCTTAACCTGGAAACTTCATAATGAGGAGTGGTAATTATTTTCCTGGCATTTAATTGATCAATTACTGATTGTCCGGTTGAATCCTGTTTCCGGAGAATAAAAATGATATCCCTGTTATTCCATGCGGAATCTATGATGCCATTTTTCAGAAAAAGGTTTTGGGCATCCAGTTTTTTTTGTGCAAAAGGCGTGGTGTAAATATGTGAATGCCATGGATAAGCCTTTGTGTATACGGTTGCCAGGTATGCTATGTAATTATCACTGCTAATGATTAGTGTATGATTTGTGCATTGTTCGTCCACTTTTTTAAAAATGGAGCTTTGTTCCCTTGTGATGTAAGAAGCATTTGGCTCTTGTGACCTTGATATGGAATTGACCATGATCCATGAAAAATTATCCAGAAGAAAAACGAATACGAATACAAATACTGCCGGTTTTCCCAAACGGTGTTTCAGAAAACAATTCCACTTTTGTAGTGCGGGCAATCCCAACAGAAAAAGACTGGTCCAGACATAGCCGCGTGAAAAATGTATTGGCTGTCTGGCTTCCATAAAAAGCTCGTGATTGATCAGCAGGAAGGCCACCGCAAACCAGCTTAAAAATATCCTATTGGATCTAATAGAAATAAATTTTTTGACCCTTGCCTGAAAGATGGCTGCCACTGCCAGTGATCCTGCAATGATATAAGCCGGGATCAACCTGTAATACCTGAGTTTCCACTCCAGTGTGTACTGTTCCCTTACCGATCTGTGGTCAGGAAATTGTTCCAGATAATACAGGTAATAATACAGGTGAAAGCTAAGTATCAGGATGGAAGCAGTAATGAACCATGCTGGAATATTCTTCCTGTCATAAATAAATTCAAAGGCACACCATGCGCAAATTATGACAGCAAGCTCCAGCCCGGTAAATGGGTGTGATGCGGATAAAAGGAATAATAAAATGGCCGAGGCGATCCACTTCTTCCTTAATAAAGCATAAATACAACCAAGGAACAATGCATGATAATAGGCCTCACAGGAAAAAAATAAGGACCTGCCAAGATTAAGTCCCCACCAACCGTTCTCGGGATCAATCAAAAAGAGATTATTGGTGAATCTAATATTGTTTTGCAAAACAATATTAGCAATGATTCCTGCAAGTGACAAAAATCCTCCTCCCCATGCAAAAATCCAGATGTTCAATGTCCTGTTTTTTTTATCTGTTACCAGTAGGTCATAGATCCTGATAACAAGCATAAAACAGATAAAAGAACATATCAAACTAAAAGGAATCATGATCCAGCCTGGTGGTATTCCAGATTTAATCAGGAGAGCAAAAAAAAGGAATTGCGTCTGGAAGTATATAGGTTTATATTCATTGCTCTCATTAAAGGGATTAGAATATTGCAAATGAAATTTACCAGCATCCAGGTATTGCTTTCCGTATGCCACATAAGAGACGTTATCATATTGAATGAAACCGGTTGGCTCCAGATCGGTGCCATGATTGAACAGGTAACCTAAATGAAAGACCAGCATGGGAATAATCAGTACAACGGCAAATAAAATTGTTTTACGCATTATCTTCTGCTGGTTGGTTTCAAAAATATGAACAGAACAGCAATGATGCTTAGTAAGGACACGATTGATCCAATGATAATGGAATCGGGTTGATAATACATCCTTACAATATGCTCACCGGCAGGGACCTCCAGGGCCATATATGCTTCATTTACGTGATATAGGTTCACCGGTTTGCCATCCATTTCCGCATGCCAGCCTGGAAGGAATAATTGTTGAAGGCAAAAAACCGAATGGCCCTCTGATCTCAACTTAAATTCAAATCGGTTATTGGATAACTGCAATAGTTCAAAGCTCCCTTGTGATGGTTGTTTGATGCTCAGCAAATCCGAATCCCTGGTAATGATCCCATTTGTTGCCTGACGCAACCGGTTTTCAGAAATTTCACCAGCAAAGAAGGCATAGGGGTTAGTGTATACGAGGTTTCTTAAAATACTGTCTGCAAGTACCCTTTCAATCGGCTTCATAAATGTTGGAGTAAATACAACATCCGTCAGAGAGATCTTCTTGTTATAAAAACCACTGATGCCAATGATGTCAAAGTTTTTCAGGACACTTGTGGAATTGAACTGAATACTTTGATTTCCCGGGTCAGGATACCCATTTGGATAGTTTTTTAGCAAAGAGTTGATTGTATTTGGAGATACCTTGCTCACCAGGGTGTATGGAATGGTTAGCTGAGCCATAAGAAATGAATTGGCGATCAGTAATGCAGCCAGCCGGCTTTTGTGCAGGTTTTTCATATTCCATAACAGCAGGAAAGCAAGGATTGTAATAGCCTGTATCAAACCATTAATAAATAATACATCGTGGAGGGTTAAACTATCAAGGAAGTGCTTAAGCGCTATCCTCATGTCTGATCCGGAAGCGGCCAATTCACGGAACAAAGAAAAAATATGAAGATCTTTTAAAGCAAGGCCCATTGCAGCCGCCAGGCCAGCCAGAAAAATATAGGATGATATTCTCAGGTACCTGGGTAAAGTTTCATGTATGATAGCATTAATAATCCACATGCCAGCCGCAATGCTTCCTATAATGAGAAACAATCTTGCATTGGATGGATGCCTGAATGTATCCATTAGAGGCAGAAGATGATAACATAAAGCCCTGATTGGGGTATGATCACCAAGAGAGAACAGGAAAAAGAAAAGAATACCTGCAAAAATAAAATTCAGCAAAGCGGTTTTCTTTATCCATAAGTATGACAACAGGAACATTAATACCAGAATATTAAAGTAAGCATTTCGGGAAATAAGATCAGTAACAAAAGAGTCAGGATTTTTAAATGCTACCGATGGTAAAATAAATGAAGTGCTGCATGAGGGATGAAAACTGTTATCAAAGATTTGAACCAGTTCAACACCATTGCCTCTTTCATAAAATGGGATCACATGTAAATAGGACAGTATGACCAGGCAGCCAATACCCGCAAAGAATACTGCCATCAGGCCATTATAAAATACAATTGGTTTTAAAGCCTGTTTGTTTTTTTGCAATAGCTTCCTGGCAATGACTACAATAAAAGCTGCGGCCAGTATATAAGCGGTGATGATAAAAAAAGATGGATAGGCACTGCTTAATAAAAGGCATAGAGCAATTGCCGGCTTTACTGCGTTTTTTAAAGAAGGTCTTTGTAATAGCTCGTAATAATAAGCAAATACAAAAGGCGTATAAGCTGCAGCCCATAAAAAAGGAAGATTGCTTCCGGCTACGTCTGTAACAAAGCCGCACATTATGTAAGCAGCAGCTCCTGGCAGTTTTAAATTTTTTGATATGTTGTGTATCCCCAGCAACCTGTACATGCCGCAACCTGCCATAAAAATGCAAATCAATATTTCAAAATGTAAAATTGTAACATCATATCTTCTGAAAACAGAAAGCATCCATACTACAGGATTCCATGCGCCTCCCTGGGTATCGCCATGAATGGGATAGCCAGTATAGATATAAGGACTCCATAAGGGAAGATTACCATTCCTCAACGCCTCACTTACATGGAAACGGATTGGTAGAAATTGCGTGATATTATCATTTTTGGCACTGAAGATCCCAAAGGTTAATGGCCAAAAACACAGGCATGTTAATGCCAGCAGGATTAATAAATGGCCTGCATCCCAGTGCCTGTTATTTGTATAATGAAGCCTGGTCATTTATTGTTCTGTTTATATTCCCAGATTCCAACAATGGATTTTCCCATTGAATGGAATACAACTTTATCAAGTATCCTGGAAATTGGTATGAGGAACCCATCCCAAAATTTTATTACCCATCTGTTTGGATACTTCTTCCGGAATAAAAGCTTATTGAAAGCCAGTAACAAGATTCCAGTAATCTCCAGATAAAACAGCTTTACTTCAGCAAGTGAATTTTCGGCAACTGTTTTCCTTATCGTTTTTTTAGTATATCTGCGGCAATGGCCGATGCTTTTGTCAAACGGATTGTATAAGAACTGATATGCAGGGGATATGATGATCAGGTGGCCACCTTTATTTAACCGGGAAACGGCTGAATGAATTTCTTTACTATCATTTTCAATATGCTCAAGAACGTCTATATATAATATAGTATCATATTTAACACTTGATGGTAAGGCATCCAGCCTGCCATGAACCAGTCGGCAGTTTCCTGGTAATTTTTCTGTCTCCTTTTTCTTTGTAAGCAGGGAAAATAAAGTTGCAGCCGGTTCAAGGCAGGTCCATTCTTTTACCCTGTAGTTGATTAGATAAGGAGTTGTTTCTCCAATGCCAGCTCCCACTTCCAGCACATTTCCCTTTATAAAAGGAACAATATACTTTGCGAAATAATTTTTCCAATTGGTGGCATGTTCAAAAAGGTGCAGTTCTTCGCCTGGATATTGATACTCGATGTTCATGTGGTAATGGTTTCAACAGGGCCAGTGTAATCTTTGTAATGATGTGCAGGAACAAACTTTCTTTGCGATTCTGAAGTAAAATATAAGAACATTGTGACAAGGGACAACATAAAACCCTGTAACAACACGATGAGCATAGATGATATTACACTCGATGTCCAGCCGGGAATGGCTAATTGAGTAAATGCTTTAATAGCTAAAAGTACCAGTATGATCAATAGGGATAAGCCGATAAGCATAAAAGAAAAAATCAGCAGACGCCCTGCAATGATTTCCATAAAAACGGAGATAGCCCCCAATCCCAATAAAAGAAGTTTGTGGAAATTCATTTTTGACCGGCCGGCATATCTTTCTCCTTTACTGGTATGCACGGTTGAGTAAGCAAGACCTGACTTAAGAATGCCACCAGCCAGGTGGCTCCATATTTCACTATAGTAAACAATTTTGTCAAGAGACGCTTTTGGCAGTATCATGAAGTTGCCAAAAGAAATTCTGCGGCCGGTAAGCAACCTGAAACTGATTTTATAAAGCTGGTAAAATAATTTGAACCATACATCTTCTCTTCGTGAACCGCGATGTGCAAAAAGAACTTCACTTGTCTTTTTTTCAGAGGCCAGTAATAATTGAAGTGCATCTTCGGGTCTGTCTTCTCCATCGGTATCCATGATTAAAACTTTATCGCAGCTAATATTGTCTTTGATATAGGCAAGGCCAACTGCAAGAGCTTTTTGATGACCAATATTTCTCTGCAGGTGCAATACCTGTATGAAAAAGAAGGTTGATGTACTGATATGTAATGAATCTGTAGAGCCATCATTAACGATCAGTATAGTGAAATTGTATTCTTTGAGGTGATTAAAAGTTTTACCGAGTTCGGTTAATAAACGGTTCAACGATTCTCCATCATTAAATAAAGGACATAGTATAACGACTTTTTTTTGCATAATTATTAAAGATACATTACAGCGTTTTTAAAATAAAATAGCTGTATCATCAATTGTAGCGGGTTTTCAGTTTAAGAAAATAACTTTCAAAATACTGGCGGCTCAGCCAGCTTATTATTGCTGCAATGAGTGTTGCTATTAAAGAGATAGTGAATTGACCGGGAATTCCGGGAAACTGATTTTTTACCGTTTCAGCCAGGTAAGTGTTGATAATAATATAAACGGGCCAGTGAAAAATGTAAAAGGAATAAGAAATTCTGCCAAAGAATTTCAGAACGCTTATATCAAAAATAGCATTGATGATTTTTGAGCGGTTACCCGCCGCTTCATACACCAATATGCCAAACATCATGGCGAAAGTAGTGTAGCCTATAAATGCTAAATAAGGAAATGAAAACGATGACCGGCTGTTTAAATAATAAAATAAAAAATTGAGGAGAGCAAAAGCTGATACAATAAAAGCCAT
>Ga0187893_10007626_pt1 | contig 17594 bp, 20 predicted proteins | sample MA1701074metaG_FD_139574 | JGI IMG/M metagenome (GOLD analysis project Ga0187893, IMG submission 139574) | White microbial mat communities from a basaltic lava cave in the Kipuka Kanohina Cave System on the Island of Hawaii, USA - MA170107-4 metaG ... | reverse complement strand
CTTGTGATTGACCGGGATGAAGAACGCAAATGGAGCTTTCGCAGCAAAGGCGATTTTGATTGCAATACTTTTGCCCGCAAATATTTTGAAGGCGGCGGTCATTTTAATGCATCAGGCGGACGCAGCAGCGATTCACTGGAAGTAACAGTACAGAAATTTAAAGAAGCAATAAAAGAAAACAGGGAATTATTGCAATAAAGTATTTGTAAGCGATTATAAAATTATAATTCAGAAAAAAATAACATACATACAAATGAAACCAGTTAATTATTTACTGACGATGATCATAGCGGTTGCTGCTTTGGCTGCCTGTAACTCTGTAAGCTATAAGAAAGCAAAAAGCGGAATGCTTTATAAAATTATTTCATCAAACGGAAAAGATTCTATAGTAAAACAAGGGGAGTGGCTTAAATTCTTTTTTACGCAGAAATTAAATGACTCTGTTTTGCAAACAAACTACGGCAAAATGCCTGCTTACCTGCAGGTGGCCAGTGATCCACGCAATACCTATAGCCCCGTTGAAGTATTTGACCAATTAAGAAAAGGTGATAGCCTTGTATCAGTGTTGCTGGTTGATTCATTAAAATCAAAAGGCATGATTCAGGAGCTTCCGCCGTTTATGAAAAAAGGCGACAGAATAATGACGTATTTGAAAATAGTTGACGTGTTCAAAAATGATAGCTTGTACCGCACAGATGCTATGGCTGAAGCAGAGAAAGACAAGCCCCGTGCAGAGAAGGAACAGCAGGAGCAAATGGCGAAAATGATGAAGGAGCAGAAAGAACAAAAATTAAAAGAAGAAGAGGAAATGGAAAGATCAGGGGAAGCTGCAAAAGGAATAGCTGCAATGGAAGCTTACCTGAAACAAAAAAATATTACGGCACAAAAAGTTGGAAAGGGAACTTTTGTTTTGATAAAAGAGCAGGGAACAGGAGCACAGGCCGATTCAGGAAAATACTTAACAGTAAAATATACCGGAAGAACATTGGACAAGGACAGCGTATTCGATTCAGGTACATATCCTCTTCAATTAGGTATGGGCGTTGTCATACCAGGTTGGGATGAAGGATTAGAGGCATTTAAGGCAGGTGGAAAAGGTACACTGTATGTTCCGGGCTTTAGAGCTTATGGAAAAAGTCATCCTGCATTTAAACCATTCCAGGCAATGATATTTGATGTGGAAGTATTGAACGTTTCAGATACAATGCCGAAACAAACAGCCCCGCCTGTACCACAGCGAACAAATTGATAAAACTTGCTAAAGCCGGCGGCTGATTGAAAATAAAATCGCATCTTTGTGATGCATTGTTCCTTTACGGGAATGAGTTTATAATCCGAATTGCGCAGGTTGGCCCCGTTTTTAGTCCAAAAATCCAATTCATTCCCGTGAAGACAAACAGCCATCCATCGAACTACCGTACTTCAGCTATATAATATCCCATAGAACAACCAATGAAAAACACCTGTTAAGGTCTGATTAAAAAAACCTGGTGTAAGAAAGAGCAACTCGTTAAGGTTGCTTTTTTTGTTTTTAGAAAGTGATCAATCATTCCCCCAAATGCATACAGGCATATACAAGTGTAACCGCTTCTTTAGCTTCTTTTACGTCATGCACACGAATGATATTGGCTCCATTCATCAGCCCGATGGTATTTAACACTGTCGTGCCGTTCAAAGCTTCATCAGCAGTTATACCGAGTGTTTTAAAAATGGTTGACTTTCTTGAAACGCCGATCATCAACGGATGCGGAATGATCTTAAAAACGCTTAGATGACGCAGCAATTCAAAATTGTGAGCTATTGTTTTTCCAAAACCAAAACCGGGATCAATAATGATGTCTTTGATACCCGCTTGTTTCAACACTTCAATTTTTTGAATAAAAAAATCGAGCACTTCACTTGTCACATTTTGATAAGTTGGCGATTGCTGCATGGTTTGTGGATTGCCCTGCATGTGCATCAATACATAAGGCACTTTTAATTCAGCAACAGTTTTGATCAGTGTTGTATCTATACTTCCGGCGCTGATATCATTGATGATGGATGCGCCGGCATCCACAGCCTCACGGGCCACTTTGGAATAATAAGTATCTACTGAAATGAATGAATGCGGAAAATGTTTATGAACAGCAGCAATTCCATCAATCACTCTTTTTAATTCTTCTTCTTCGTCCACTTTTACACTGCCGGGTCTTGTGCTTTGTCCGCCGATGTCCAATATATCGGCGCCCTGTCGCAGCATTAGTTCTGCCTGTTGTAAAATGCTATCCTCTGTGTTTTGCCTGCTGCCGGCATAAAATGAATCAGGTGTTGCATTGATAATGCCCATTACCAGGGGTTTATCAGCAACAAGCAACCGGCCATTGCAATTCAGTGTAAACATTAATCTTTGTTTGTTATTTTTGAAGACAGAGCAATTTAAGAATAAGAAGTCAGATGGGGGTCAAATAGGTCAATGAGTCATTAAGTCATTTGGCTTTTGTTGCAATGAAAAAGTATTTTAAAGCAAAGTTTAAAACAAGTTGAATGAAAATATTGATCAACCTGGTAAGAGTAATTGTTGGACTGCTGTTTATTTTTTCAGGGCTGGTAAAAGCAATAGATCCACTGGGATTGAGTTATAAAATGCAGGAGTTTTTTGAACTCTGGGGAATGATGCAGTTCAATGAACATACACTCTGGCTTTCGGTAGTAATGATCGCTTTTGAAATAATTGCCGGTGCTGCTTTATTGCTGGGCTGGCAAATGAAATTGTTTAGCTGGCTGCTTTTGTTACTGATATTGTTCTTTACCTTTTTGACAGGATATGCTTATCTCTCCGGTAAATTCAAAAACTGCGGTTGCTTTGGAGATTGTATTCCAATTACGCCGCTAACTTCATTTTTAAAAGATGTGGTGCTTACTGTTTTAATACTTTTTCTTTTTGCCAACAGAAAAAAAATTCAGCCACTCTTCTCAGCAAAAATCAGCGCAATCCTAATAATCCTTGTATCTGTGATAAGTTTCGGTCTGCAGTGGTATGCTTTAAAATATCTGCCGCCGGTAGATTGCTTACCTTTTAAAAAAGGGAATAACATTACTGAAAAAATGAAAATACCGGCTGGGGCATTACCTGATAGTTTTGCAATTAGATTCATTTATGAAAAAGCTGGTAAGCAATATGAATTTGCACCTTCAGAATTGCCCGCTGACCTTGCCACTTATAATTATGTAAGCCGCACTGATAAACTAATTCGTAAAGGAAATGCAGAACCACCCATCAAGGGATTTGCTTTAACCGGTGTTACAGGTGAAGATTCTACCTCTGTGGTTTTATCGCAGCCTTATGCCATTCTTCTTTTTTGCGAAGACTTTTCTACTCCGTTTAGTGAGTGGAAAGATGATTTTACCAAACTACACGCTGCTGCAATAGCAAAGAATATTCCTGTGTATGCTGTTACCAATCGTTTTGATGAGGCGGTAAATAATTTTGCGTCTTCATCATTTACCGATGTGCAGGTGTTTAAGTGTGACTATACTGCTATACGGACTGCTGCAAGGACAAATCCTACTGTGTATTTATTGAAAGAAGGGACTGTGGTGAATAAGAAGGGCGGTAAGAGAATGGAAGAGATAACAGAGTTTGTTGAAACAATTCACAATCAGAAATAGGCACAATTCATTTTATGAAACGCAATAAAAAAGAAACGGAACTCGATGTTGATTTCATAGGTGGATTAAGAGCGTTAACAAAAGAAGAAGAAAGAATTATTAGTGAATTCATCAAAGCTTCGAAAGAAAAAGGTCAAAAGAAGAATATCCGGTAGAAGATAAAGAACTTCATAAATTTTCATGCTCCGCTTCATCACCAAAAAACTTCTCTATGGCCTGCTTGTTTTGGCAGGCGTTGTCATGCTGGTGTTTTTTCTTTTCCAGGGGTTTGGTGATCCGGCACGTTTGATCATGGGACAATCCGGCGATTCAACAACACAAGCTAATATCCGCAAAGAATTATACCTCGATCAGCCAAAATGGAAACAATTCTTTTTATACCTCAATGATGTTTCGCCGCTTTGCATTCATAACAAAGAAGAAATAAAAACTAAAGGACTAAAAGGAATCTTTATTGGCGGAGAAAATAAACCCGATAGCTATCGGGTTGGCCTCAAAATGCCTTACCTGCGCAAATCTTATCAAAGCAAAAGAGAAGTAGGCAGCATATTAATGCAAGCATTACCGGGAACAATTTTATTGGCATTAGCAGCCATGATGATTGCAACAGTCATCGGCATTCCATTAGGTGTGTTGGCTGCTGTCAAAAAAAATACATGGTTAGATACGTCTGCCATTTTCTCAAGCATCGTTGGAATTTCGGCGCCATCTTTTTTTATGGGAATTATCATCGCTTATCTTTTTGGATTTGTTTTAAGCGACTGGACGGGCTTGCATATCTCAGGCAGTTGGTTTGAAATTGATGATGTGACAGGTGAAAAAAAATTAAGCCTTCAAAATTTAATTCTTCCTGCTATTACTCTTGGCATACGTCCATTGGCCATCATTACACAACTCACCCGAAGTGCTATGCTTGATGTGCTTGACCAGGATTTTATCCGCACAGCTTATGCAAAAGGATTAAGTAAACAAAAAGTGATCTGGAAACATGGATTGCGCAATGCATTGAATCCTGTCATCACAGCTATTACCGGTTGGTTTGCTGAATTGCTGGCAGGCGCCTTTTTTGTTGAATATATTTTTGGCTGGCAGGGCATTGGTAAAATCACAGTAGATGCTCTTGAAAAACTGGATTATCCCGTAGTAATGGGATCGGTTTTAGTTGCAGCATCATTCTTTATTCTGATCAATATTTTTGCTGATGTACTTTACGGCATAGTTGATCCAAGAGTGAGAATAGAGTAACTATCACGTTGATTGAACATCTAAATTTCATTACAACCGGTTGCAAATGGATTTCCTAAGATGCCATCTATTCTGCAGATGAAAGGAGCGTCGCCACAGACGATGCCATGAAAAACTATTGCTGGTATCAAAAAAAATAAATCAAACATCTTCTCAGCTAAGTGTTTTTTTTTTCAAAAATTTTCTTTACTGATTTTCAGTGCTTACATTTTTTTCAGCGTTTCCCGGCACTAAGTTTGTGAACTATTTATACCCATTTTGGCAAAGCCACCAATGGACTTTCAATTCACAGTTATTTGATACCCGGATTGGCTGCTGTCATTTATCATTTGTGATAAAACAATAATACTACTTTTATAAAAAGAGTACTTTTCCTCGAAATTTGAACATCTTATTTCGTAACTTTCAACAGAAGCCTGTGCCTGGTACTTACCCGTGAATAGAAACGATTGTGTAACCCCAATAAACCTGACTATATGGAAAACGTAACAGTACTCCTCTCAAAAAAGCAATCCCATTTCAACAAGATTTCTCCGGAGAGTTCTATCAGCGATGCCTTGTGCAGGATGAGTTGTCAGAACACAGATTACCTGATCGTGATGGACGATGATGAAAGATTTTTAGGCCTTCTTACAGATCATGACATTGCAACCAAGACAGTGTTTAACAATCGCTCCATTACATCTACCACGGTAAATCAACTGATGAATACCCGCTGGCCCGTGGCTGATGCTGATAACACGGTAGAGGATTGCATGCGCCTCATGAGCCGCTACAATGTTCGGTATGTCCCCGTTTTTAAAAATCTCAATTTCCTTGGAGTGGTTTCAAGCGACGACATCGTGCAGGAAGCTGTTAGCCATCGTTCAAAAATATTTGATGTAGAAGAAAAGAATGTGTCAATAGCTTATTCTTATTGAATCACAACCTCTCTGACCACTTTCTGTCCAAGAGACTCATTTACCCGTTGAATGATTTTTTCCTTCTGGTAAATGAGTTCTTGTTTTAAGGGGGCTACTGAAGTGCTGATGATAAGCTTATCTCCAAAAACCTGTATTTTATCTGTATAGCGGGCAATTGTTTTTCCCATGATCTGCTCCCAGGCATCTTCTATTTGCATGGCCTGTATATCGCCTTTGATACGGCTTTTGTTTAAGAATTGCTGAATGGCGTCGCTAATGGAGTATTCACCCATTCAGCGAAGTTATCAAAACAACCTGATTAAATATACTATTCCAAGGATCGTTAAAACAACTACAATTAGCGCTATAGTTAGACATCCCCAATCATTAGCAAAATTTCTTTTTTCATCGCTCTTATTGTTTGATTTGTTTTCGATTATTTTTTCTTTTGATTCTTTCAAACCGGTTATTGAAAGAGGCATATCATCATTCAATATCCATTTTGCATCGGGAATATCTGCTGTAAGCAGATATCCTTCTTCAATTTCTAAAGAACGTCTTAACAATTCTGCAGCTAATAAGCGAAGACCTTCCGGATTCCCTGAAATTATTGTTGGATAATCCTCGTATTCCACAGCAATATTTATATAAGCGTCAGATAAGCTACTGTTTTTTTCGATCCACTGTATTGTTTCAAGTAGCTTTTGTTTCATAAATTGATTAATTGGTATTGAGTTGACAAGACATTCAAGTGACTTTGTAATCTTTCGGAATTAGTATCCGTAATAAACACCTGTCCTTCATTTTCTATACAAACCTTCTTCAATAAATTGCTGATGCGGTCTTCATCTAATTTTTCAAATACATCATCGAGCAGCAGGAGTGGGGGAAAGCCTTTTTCTTTTTTTAATACATCCATTTCTGCCAGCTTCAATGCGAACAATAAACTTTTGCGTTGCCCTTGCGAAGCAATGGATCGAAAAAGCTGGCTGCCGAGATTGATCTCAATATTATCCCTGTGTGTGCCTGCTGTTGTACGCTGCATCAAACAATCTTTTTGACGGGTAGCTTTTAATAGTTCTTCAAATGAGGCCTGCAGTAATTCACTTTCATAAAAAAGATGAATATCCTCTTGCTGCTTTGCAATTTCTAAATACAAATGTTTTACTTCCGGCAAAAAAGAGATCAGGAATTCTTTACGTTTATTGAAAATATATTCACCGGGTTTCATTAATTGCTCATCGAGTACATCCAATAAAGCAAAATTCCTGGCGCCGGTTTCTGCAAATGTTTTCAGCAATGAATTGCGTTGTTGTAATACTTTGGAATAAATGATCAAATGCTGCAGGTAATCGGCATCTAATTGCGAGAGCATCGAATCCAAAAATCTTCTTCTTTCTTCGCTGCCGCCGGTTATCAGCGATGCATCATCTGGAGCTATCACTACGCAAGGGTAGTGGCCAATATGTTGCGAAAATTTATCATAAGGTTGATCATTCACTGAAAATTCTTTTTTTCCTGTTTCCCTTAAAATGCAAACAGCTTTCTCCGGTTTATCCTGTCTTACAAAATTTCCTTCCAGTCTGAAACCGTTTTTGCCCTGCTGTGCACAATTGGCATCAACCCTGGTAAAATAGCTTTTGGTAAAACATAAGTAATGCACTGCATCCAACAGGTTTGTTTTTCCCACGCCGTTGTTTCCACATAGTCCAACTATTCTTTCTGTGAAATGGAAAGCCCGGTTGCTATAGTTTTTAAACTGCGTAAGCGATATAGATTGCAGAAAAAGCATAAAACCGCAAGATATTAAGGAATTGGTCAGTAAGTCATAGGGGTCATTAAGTCATATTAGCCATCCCGGGCATTTAAGGGCCGCCATTTGACTTATATGATCCTTTTGACTATTTGACTAACAGGGTTTCAAAACTTTACCAGTTTCCCTTATTTTTGCTCCTCAAATTTTTTATCCATTGGCTACCAAATTTTCCAAAGAAACTTATCTGTACTGGTACGAACTGATGCAGCTTATCCGCCAGTTTGAATTAACTGCTGAAGAGAAATATAAAATGGAAGGCAAGATCCGCGGTTTTTTCCATGCCTACATCGGCCAGGAAGCTATTGCGGCAGGCTGCATGACGGCTACCCGTGCCGAAGATCTTTTCATCACTGCTTACCGTGATCATGGACTGGCTATTGCCAAAGGCGTGTCGGTAGATAGTTGCATGGCCGAGCTGTATGGCAAGGCAACCGGATGCGCAAAAGGAAAGGGTGGTAGTATGCACTTCTTTGGTAAAAAAGAAAATTTTTATGGTGGTCATGGTATCGTAGGTGCGCAGATTGGCACCGGCGCTGGTTTGGCTTTTGCAGAAAAATACCGTGATACAGATAATGTGGTGCTTTGTTTCTTTGGTGATGGCGCAGCCCGCCAGGGAATATTGCATGAAACATTCAATCTTGCGATGCTTTGGAAGCTGCCGGTTATTTTCATTTGTGAAAATAACAACTATGCAATGGGCACATCGGTAGTGCGTACTTCCAATGTAGTTGATATTTATAAACTGGCTGATGCGTATGAAATGCCTGCAGATGTAATTGATGGTATGCAGCCGGAAGCTGTGCATGAAGGGGTAAGCCGTGCAGTAAAAAGAGCAAGAGAAAAAGGCGGCCCAACATTACTGGAAATAAAAACTTATCGTTACAAAGGACATTCCATCAGCGATCCGCAGAAATACAGAACCAAAGAAGAAGTGGATGAATACAAGGGTAAAGATCCAATCAGTGTAGTTCGCAAAACTATTTTGGATAGCAAGTTTGCAACCGAAGCAGATCTGAATACAATTGATAAAAGGATAGAAGATACCGTAGCGGGCTCTGTAAAGTTTGCTGAAGAAAGTCCATGGCCAGATGATGATGAAGTGTTGAAAGATGTTTATGTGGATCAGAATTATCCGTTCATTGTAGATTGATGAAGTCAATGGTGAATCTGCCGGCAGGCAGGTGGTGAATTTGAAATCTTAATCATTTATAAAGTTTGAAATATTTTTTTTTAAAATAAGTAACAAAAAATGTCAGAACAGAAAAAAGTGCAGAGTGTGGAAACGGGCGACCAGGTGATTGCCAAAGCAAAAGATTTTTGGACAAGAAATAGTAAGATCATTTTAATAGTTGGTACTGCGCTGGTAGTTTTGGTTGGAGGTTTTTGGGGTTATAAAAATTTTGTACAAAGCCCTAAAGAAGAAAAAGCAATGGAAGCTATGTTCAAAGCTGAAGATTACTATCGCCAGGATTCTGTAAGACTTGCGCTGAATGGCGACGGCCAATACCAGGGTTTTTTAAAAATAATTGATAAATACAGCGGTACCAAAGCCGGTAACCTGGCCAGGTTTTATGCAGGCAGTTGCTACCTGAAACTTGATGACAATGCAAATGCCATTAAGCATCTTGAAAAATTCAGCACCGATGCAAAGCAAATACAGCAAAGAGCATATAAATTATTAGGCGATGCTTATGCTGATATGGGAAAAAACTCCGACGCTTTTGATTATTATAAAAAAGCAGCCCGTCATTTTGAAAAAGATGAGACCAACGCTGCTGAAGCATTGTTTATGGCTGCTTATTTGGCCGACAGGGTTTTGAAAAATCAAAAAGAAGCCATAGAGCTTTTTAAAGAATTAAAAGAAAAATATCCCAATACACAACACGGCGCTGAAGCCGATACTTATTTGGCGCAATTGGGTATATATAATGTGAACTAATTGTATGGCTGATATAGCAAACAGCAAACTCTTACAGATAGACACAGGCATTCTGAACGTTCAGGATGCCTGTATTGTTTTGGTAAAAACAGAATGGAATGCTGCCATTGTTGATGAACTGGAAAAAGGGGCGATAGCAGCATTGCTACAGCATCATGTAAAAAAGATCATTACCATAGTTGTGCCCGGCGCTGTAGAAATTCCTTTTGTCATTAAAAGTTATTGGGAAAATGCAAGCAAGAAGAAAAGACCCGATGCATTTATTGCGTTAGCCTGTGTAGTGAGAGGCGATACACCGCATTTTGATTATGTATGCAAAGCCGTAACAGATGGCGTAACGCAACTGAATCTTAGCTTACCGGTACCAACTATCTTCGGTGTGTTGACAGTAAATAATGAAGAGCAGGCCAAAGAAAGAATTGGTGGCAAACACGGGCATAAGGGGGAAGAAGCTGCAATTACTGCTTTAAAAATGATCAGTCTTCAACAAACATTTAAAGAATAAGGATCACTGCAATAAGATAAATCATCATGAACGTTCAGCTTTTTATTCCATGCTTTGTAGATCAGCTTTATCCTGATACAGCTTTTAACATGATAAAAGTGCTGGAAAAAGTTGGATGCACTGTTAGCTACAACACCAATCAAACCTGTTGTGGCCAGCCTGCTTTCAATGCTGGCTTTTGGGATGAAGCCAAATCTGTTTGTGGTAAATTTTTAAAAGATTTTGAAGGCAGTGATTATATCGTAGCGCCAAGTGCCAGTTGCGTGGGTTTTGTCCGCAATTATTACAGCAAGTTATTTGAAAACTCTTCGCTGCATCACGATATGGCTGATGTGTGTAAGCGCATCGTTGAGTTTTCAGAATTCATGGTAAAAATTTTGCAAAAAGAAAACGTGGGAGCAGAGTTGAATGGCAAAGCCACTTATCATGATAGTTGTGCCGGTTTAAGAGAATGCAGGATAAAAGAAGAACCCCGCAAGCTTCTTGCAAATGTGAAAGGACTTGAATTAGCGGAGATGAACGATGTAGAAACCTGCTGCGGATTTGGTGGCACATTTGCCGTAAAATTTGAAGCTATCTCCATTGGAATGGGGGAACAAAAAGTAGAAAATGCTTTGGCAACAGGTGCACAATATCTTATCTCAACTGATCATTCCTGTTTAATGCACCTGCACGGCTATATCAAAAACAAAGGATATAATTTAAAAGCATTGCATTTAGCAGATGTGCTGGCGAATGGATATTAGAAATACGATTAACAGGATTGAAATGATTTTGATGAAATAATAATGGAGCAGCTTGTAGCTTGCTCCATTTTTTTGCTTGACCGTTTAAAAAATTCCGGATTTTATTTCTTCACTTCGCTTTATTTTTGATTCCGATAGTTATCGGAACCACAATCAAAAAATATACGTATGGCTTACTGGCTTGTCAAATCTGAACCTTCTACTTATAGCTGGGACGATCTTGTAAAAGAAAAACAAACCTGCTGGAGCGGCGTAAGAAATTATGCTGCCCGCCTGCATCTCCGCAATATGAAAAAAGGAGATGAAGCATTGTTTTATCACAGCAATGAAGGAACAGAGATCGTAGGTATTGCCAAAGTTGTAAAGGAATTTTACCAGGATCCGACAACAGAAGATGACCGCTGGGTGGCGGTTGATATAAAGCCGCATAAAAAATTAAAGAATCCTGTGAACCTGGCTACAATAAAAAAAGATAAGCGGCTTGCAGAAATGGCATTGGTAAGACTGGGAAGATTATCAGTGCAACCTGTAACGGATAAAGAATGGAGCATCGTAATGGAATTAGCAGGAGAGAAGTGATAATAAAGTTTATTTAAGTAAGTATTTAAAGAATAGCCGGTTTGTTAAAACCGGTTTTTCTTTTTTAATGATGGGTTACTTTTTTATCGAAGGCAGTATAAATTTCTGAACCATCTCTTTCACCTAAATAATATTGCCATGAAAAAAATTTTCATCGGGCTGCTTATTGTAGCAGCCGGGGCAGCTATCTACTTCCTGCTCAAAAAAAGTAACAAACCCATCGCTCAAACCAACACTTACAAAGAACAAATTATTGGTAAATGGAAACTGGATTCATTGATGCTACCAAATGACTCAAGTTCGGACTTTTTGGCTGGTATCATGGGTTTGGTTGATCCTCATCTGAAGAAATATGAATATGAATTTACCAAAGACGGCGCTATATCGTTAAGGCTTGGAGATTCATTGATAAAAGACAGTTTGCGTTATGTATTGAACAATAAAAACCAATTGATCTGGAAAGAATATCCTGTTGATACTGCAGGAACTGTTTTCAATATTCCAACGCTAAACAAGGATAGCTTACTTCTTCGGGCGGATGACAGTACCACTCTTGTTTTTAAAAGAATAAAATAATTATGATCGCCTTTGTGCAAAAAGAAATTCTTTGCATCTCTTAATCATCTAAATCAAAAATCATGAGCCGCATTAAACTGACTGCATTCATTGCAGTCACCACAATCACTTTTTCCTGTGGCCGCAATCAGAATAATAAAGCACTTGATGCTGAAATGCCAGCAGCGCAAAAAGAAATTGCGATTGCAGATTTGAAACAGGAAGAAGAAACAATACATTATGAAAATGGTTTTCAGCTTGATTCAACAAGGCAACAACAAGAACCAGGAGATAAACAAAAACAACCATCACAAAAGCAATCAACACCGCCGGTAAAACAAGACTGGGAAAAGAAGATTATCAAAACAGCATCTCTTAATTTGGAAGTAAAAGATTACAATGTATTTTCTACTTCTTTACGTGAAAAACTAAAACCTCTCGGCGGATATATTGCGCAGGAAGAACAATCCCAGTCTGATTATAAAATTGAAAATTCAATCACTATCAAGGTACCTGTTGATCAGTTTGACAATGCGGTTAGTCAGGTTACCGCCAATACAGAAAAGATCAATGAAAAAAAGATAACATCACAAGATGTTACTACAGAGGTGATAGATACCAAATCAAGAATAGAAGCAAAAAAGCAAGTGCGACTTCGCTATATGGATCTGCTGAAGCAGGCTAAAAACATGGAAGAAATATTGAACGTACAATCAGAGATCAATGAAGTACAGGAACAAATTGAATCAGCCGCCGGCAGGATCGAATACCTGGGACATGCATCTGTTTTCAGCACCATCCATCTCACTTATTATCAAATATTGAATTCATCAGCAAAAGATTCTGATAAACCTTCTTTTGGTACAGAGTTGAGCAACGCATTTAAAACAGGCTGGAGTTGGATAGGCGATCTCTTTATAGGATTAGTTTCTATCTGGCCTTTAGTGCTGATGATCTTTTCTGCAATAATCATTTTCAAAAGATCAAAACTTCAAAAAGCAAAACAAATATCTGGTCAGGCATAAATAATAATTGGACTAAAGCCAATTTTTCATTTTATTAATTGCCCTTCTTTTAAAAGCGGGGCAATTTTTTTTCAGGATTTTTTTGGCTTCAGACCAAATCCTAAATGAAAAAGTTTTCGGGGTTTCATCTCGTAAAACTTTTTTAATTTTCCTCAATTAAAAACGCATTCTTTGGCAAATCAAAAAAAGAAATTAGTCGTTCTCACCGGCGCAGGCATCAGCGCCGAAAGCGGTTTAAAAACTTTTCGTGACAGCGATGGACTTTGGGAAGGATATGATGTTACTGAAGTAGCTACCCCAGGAGCCTGGAAAAAGAATCCTCAAATGGTTCTTGATTTTTATAATATGCGCCGCAGAGATGTCGCTAAAGCAAATCCAAATGCTGCGCATATCGGTTTGGCCGAACTGGAAAAAGATTTTGATGTCACCATCATCACACAAAACATAGATGACCTGCATGAAAGAGGCGGCTCTGCAAAAGTGTTACACCTGCATGGCGAAATATTTAAAATGAGAAGTGAAAGAGATGAACAACTGATTTATGAAATAAGAGGTGACATCAATCTTGGAGATAAAGCCGATGATGGAATGCAGCTTCGTCCGAATATAGTTTGGTTTGAAGAGCCAGTACCAATGATAGAAGAAGCAATACCGCATGCATACGGTGCTGATATTTTTGTGGTAGTAGGCACTTCTCTTGTCGTTTATCCTGCAGCGGGATTGATCAATTATGTGCCGGCATTTGCGCCAAAATTTATCATTGACAAACAAGTTCCCTATACGCAAAACTTTCATAACCTCACCGCCATTCAAAAACCGGCAACCGAAGGAGTAAAAGAACTTATCAGGTTGTTGAAAGAAATTTAAACGTTTGTGATGCCACGGCTCAAAGCCGTGGCAAACAAAGACGGATTAAATGCGTTCTTCATTAAATTTTATATCATACTCTTCCAGTTCCTTCAACACCGGCTCATAAATATCCTTTGCAACAGGAATCAGCAAACCTTTTGACTGAATTGTACCCCTTAAAATCAGCTTCGTTGCAATACCCAATGGCAGACCTACCGTTTTTGCCATCGCTGTTCTTAAATTATCGTCGCCTTTTACTATTAATGAACTTCTGACCTCCGATACGATAGCTATCGGGTTCTGACCTCTGGCCTCATACTCTATTTCATGCAGCATTACGATCATATCTTTATCATGCGGTTGCAACGAAAGTTTTTTTTCCAAAACATGTTGCAATATATCTGCTGAACATCTTCCATGGGTTGGTATGGGATCGTCGCTTAATAAATTTAGAAACTCAAATAACTTTTGTACCAAAGTTCTTTCCTCTGCAGTCACAACTTTTTGAAGAAACTCGTTAAAATCAGCACAACTTGTTTTACCAGCAATGGTTCTGTCAAGCCATTCTCTGAAACTATATTGTTTTTTCCCGAGCCAATCATTTTTTTCTTCGTTGGCCAATGATGCTTTGATAATATAATTCCATCCTTTACAAAAATCAGTATGTCTTAATGTTGTTCTTAAGAAAGTAGAAGTTTCTTCAAGACCATACAATGGGATATACGATAATGAATCCCGGTTTGGATAAAAAGCAAAATCATTTAAACCCGGAACACTTACCGTTTCATTTTTTTCAAATAATGATTCATAAGGAATGGTAACAACTTCGTTATTCTTTTTTAGTACAGCACCTGCTTTACCAGCCAAAACAATATTGCGTGGATTCCAGCTTATCTTATAATGCCAGGGATTATCATCACTTTCAGGCGCCACCAATCCGCCGCAATGCGATTTGAATGAAGTGATCTTTCCGCCTTGTGCATGAATATGATCAATGATCTTCATGGCACTCATGTGATCAATACCGGGATCAAGACCCATCTCACATAAAAAAAGAAGATTTTTATTTTTTATTTCTTCCTGCATACTGCGCATTTCATCATCAACATACGATGCAGTAAGAAGATGTTTTGAAAACGCAAGGCAATCCTTTGCGACTTTTATATGCAATGCGGGCGGCAGCATAGAGATTACTATAGCTGCTTCGCTGATTTGTTGTTTTCTTTTTTCATCATTACTGATGTCAAATGAAATGGCTTTGCCAAACGGCGAATTATTAATTTTATCTAAAGCCAATTGAAGATTGGCATCAGCTACAGTGAGTTTCCAATTTTCTTTTTTTGCATGTGATAATAAATAATCAATTAAAACAGTGGCTGATTTGCCTGCACCGAATAAAAGAATTTGCTTCATTCAGCAAATATCATATATCATCTTAACAAAACCATTGGCATTCAATTTGACCAATATAGATTGCTGGTATTTTGCTTTTCTAAAATCTTTTAATTTAAAATCTACTTTATGAAAAAATTAATCATTGTTGTGATTTTCTCTTGTGTAAGTGCACTGATTTATGCGCAAGGTATTACGGGCGGTTTAAAAGCCGGCGCTAACATTACCAACTTCAACGGCGGTAATTTTGATGCGGTAAAGAAAAAAGCAATTGTAGGTTTTCATGGTGGCGGCTGGCTCAATTTTTCTTTAGGGGCATTATCTCTACAACCTGAATTATTAATTTCCACACAAGGCGCCCGTATTGATAGCGTAAACGGAAGTTATGACTGGAAGCTGACTTATGCTTCTGTTCCCGTGATGCTGAAATACAGATCAGCCGGCGGATTTTATCTTGAAGCAGGGCCACAATTCAGTTTTAAACTGAATGAAGATATTGAAGACAAAACCATCAGGGATTTTGCAAAAGGATTGGATCTTTCAGCAGGAGCAGGTTTAGGTTTTCAAACAAAAGGTGGCTTTGGCATCGGCGGCCGTTATTTGGTTGGGCTTTCCAAAGTGGGAAATTTTGAACCATCCGAGGGGCAGGGTATTGATCCTGATTTTAAAAACAGTGTTATCCAGGTTGGAGTGTCAGTGCCGTTAGGGAAATAAAAGCTAAGAGAAAGAAAGAGAGAAGGAGATAAAGAGTATAGCACTATTTTGTCTGATGAAGCAAAAAAATGATTTGAGTTGATTTCTTAACCTCTGCTCGCCGGTAGAGGTTTTTTTATTTATTGGCTTGTGCTACATCATCAGCGTTATGTTTGCTTTCAATGCTGATGATCTTGTAACTAACTTTTATACCACGGTTGGTATCAGGAATTTTCATCGTAGATGATTCATTGGGAGCGATGGAACGAAATCTGATATTCTCCGTTCTTAACGGTTCTTCACTTGGTTTCAGGTATTGCAATTCTACAATCACATTATCCAATTCGTATTTCGAATTATTCGTTACGGTTAGCAACAGGTTTCTGATGCCACCAAATGCTACTATTTTGTAATTATTGCTGCTCACCGATACCTGGTTAGCCAGGTTGTTTTTACTGCTTCTTACAGGTGCTTTATATTCTGCAGCAGCATTATCATCCGTTCTTACTTTTCGATTTCTTTCGCCGGTTGATTCATTAATATCCACACCAGGTGATATTTGTTCTTCCTCAAATACTTTTTTGTCAATCGGCTTGATCATTGTTTCTTTCCTGATGCGCAGGATCGGTTTTTTTTCATCATCTAAAATTTCATTGTTGATCGCCGGAGTATTTTGTTTTACAAAGCGATGTTCTGTTGCATTCTGCTGAACCTGATCTGTAGCCGGTAAATTTTCCTGTTGCAATTCATTTCCTGCTTTATCAGTCGTAGTTACACTATTGGTAACAGCAGGTGATGCAGGAGTAGTTTGCTGTGAAAAAGTTGATCCCCCGGATTTTGAACGGATAATAAATCCTGTCAATACACCAACGCCGATAAGAACTGCAATAACAGCCGCTCTTTTCATATTCGCCATCAAAAAACTTTTCCTCGCTATCTTGCTTTTTCGCTGCTGCAGGGTTTTTACATACATCTCTTTTATTTCATCAAGCGGCTGCGAATATTTTATTTCAGCTTCAGGAATGTCGTCATCAATGATTGGAGTAAGAGGAATAGAAGTTCTTTTTACAGGAACAGTTGAGTTGATTGGTCTTTCGGGTGTTGAACTAACCGGTCTTTCAATTCCGGGTGGTTCTGATTTTGGCGGCTCGGTTTTTATCTTTTGACCACCGGGCATGGTAACAAAAACAGATTTCTTAGAAGTGAATTTTATTTCTTCTTCCCGTGGAGTGGGAGCATATTGCTGTTGATTTTTTTCCTGTACCGGTATTTGTTGCTGTGGAGTGAAAGGCACTTCTTTTTTTTCTTCCGTAGCTTTTTTATAAAACCGGTCAAAAGGTTGTTCTTCGGCAACAGGTGCATAGGGTTTTAATTCTTCAATCTCGGATGGATATCGCCAGGCGGCACTGCGGCCTTCTATCCATACTAAGTCATAAGATTTAAACCCCAATTTTACCAGGTTATCCAACGTATGCGGGCCGCTTTCCTTGTTGTCACGGAGTAATAGATACGTAGCCATTGCTGCACAGGATTAGTAACTGCTAAGTAAACGAAAATATATGCCGGCAGGTGTCAAAGTGTTGTTATAAATACATTCAAAAAACTAATCCACGGGAGTGGAAAAATAGGGTAAAAAACAACAGTTAATATCAGGTTTTCACCTTCAAAAAAGGTAGATTTGCCAGCCTTAAAAAATG
>Ga0187893_10007625_pt1 | contig 17594 bp, 17 predicted proteins | sample MA1701074metaG_FD_139574 | JGI IMG/M metagenome (GOLD analysis project Ga0187893, IMG submission 139574) | White microbial mat communities from a basaltic lava cave in the Kipuka Kanohina Cave System on the Island of Hawaii, USA - MA170107-4 metaG ... | reverse complement strand
GAAGAGCACCAGGCCCCGCTTGGTCATGGCCACGTCCTTCAGCACCGGCGGCAGCTTCAGGTCGTCGAACGCCGGGATCGTCGTGGTAATCACCCGCAGCACCATTCCGACCTGCGCCATCTGCACGAAGCAGTTGACGCGGAAGCGGCCGATGCCCGCCGGGTTGATGGCGAAGTTGCACTCCTTCTTCGCCTCGAACTCGGCGGCCTGCTTGTCGTTCATCACCGCGCGCACCAGCATCGCGGTGTGCTGGCCGGTGAGCGCCTGCTGCGACACCGGGGTCATCTTGCCGTCGATCTTCATCGCCGGCGGGAAGCCGGCGGTGATGAAGAGGTCCGAGCCCTTCTTTGCGACCAGCGCGCGCAGCAGGTCGTAGATGAATTTCGTCGCTTGTTCGCGTTCCATGAGTTACCCCGCGAAAGTGTCCTTGTTGGCGGCCTTGCCCCGCGCTTCGGCCGAAGAAATGAGATTGCGCTGGACCAGCTCCTGCAGGTTCTGGTCGAGGGTCTGCATGCCGATCTGGCGCCCGGTCTGGATCGCCGAATACATCTGCGCGATCTTGTTCTCGCGGATCAGATTGCGGATCGCGGGCGTGCCGATCATGATCTCGTGCGCCGCGCAGCGCCCGGACCCGTCCTTGGTCTTGAGCAGGGTTTGCGAGATGACCGCGCGGATGGATTCAGAGAGCATCGCGCGCACCATCTCCTTCTCCGCCGCCGGGAACACGTCGACGATCCGGTCGATGGTCTTCGCGGCACTGCTGGTGTGCAGCGTGCCGAACACCAGGTGGCCGGTCTCGGCGCCCGAGAGCGCGAGGCGGATGGTCTCGAGGTCGCGCATCTCGCCCACCAGGATCACGTCCGGGTCCTCGCGCAGCGCGCTCCTCAGCGCGTTGGAGAACGACAGCGTATGCGGCCCGACCTCGCGCTGGTTGATCAGGCACTTCTTCGACTCGTGCACGAACTCGATCGGGTCCTCGATGGTGAGGATGTGGCCCTGCTCGTTCTCGTTGATGTGGTTGACCATGCCGGCCAGCGTGGTGCTCTTGCCCGAGCCGGTCGGCCCGGTGACCAGCACGATGCCGCGCGGCTGGTCGGCGATCTCGGCGAAGATCTTCGGGCACTTCAGCTCCTCGAGCGACAGGATCTTCGACGGGATGGTCCGCATCACCGCGGCGGCGCCGCGCTGCTGCACGAATGCGTTCACCCGGAAGCGCGCCAGGTTCGGCACCGCGAACGAGAAGTCGCACTCGAGGTTTTCCTCGTAGAACTTGCGCTGCCCGTCGTTCATGATGTCGTAGATCATCCCGTGCACTTCCTTGTGCTCCATCGGCGGCACGTTGATGCGCCGCACGTCGCCGTGCACGCGGATCATGGGCGGCAGGCCCGAGGACAAATGCAGGTCCGACGCCTTGTTCTTCACCACGAAGGCGAGCAGCTCGGTGAGATCCATTACAATCCTCCCGGTTCGGGTCGCGAAGTGTTTTTCTTCGCTGGTTCAACGCATTATGTCTGGAATTGCACACAACCTGCAAGCAGTGAGAGCGCGCATAGGGCACGCGCGCGCAGTGACTTTGTTGGCAGTCTCCAAAGGCCAGGGGATCGAGCGCATCAAGGACGCGGTCGCGGCCGGTCAAAAAGCCTTCGGCGAGAACTACGTGCAGGAGGCCGTGCAAAAAATGCAGCAGTTGCCGCCGCTGGAGTGGCACCTGATCGGCCCGCTCCAGAGCAACAAGACCCGCGTCGCCGCCGAGCGCTTCGACTGGGTGCAGACCGTCGCGAGTGAAAAAATTGCACGCCGCCTCTCCGAGCAGCGCCCGGCGCACCTCGCCCCGCTCAATGTGCTGATCCAGGTCAATGTTTCCGGCGAGGCGTCCAAGTCCGGAATTGGCGCCGCGCAGGCGCGCGGCCTTGCCGCCGTGATCGCAGGTCTTCCAAGGCTGCGCCTGCGCGGGCTGATGGCGATCCCCGAGCCGGGCGCCGATCGCGCGCGCTACGCCTGCGCAAGAGATGTTTTTGAAGAGCTGAAAAGCGAGTTCGGCTGCGACACGCTGTCGATGGGGATGACCGACGACATGGAGCTCGCGATTGCCGAGGGTGCGACGATGGTGCGCATCGGCACCGCGATCTTCGGCGAGAGAAAAAAGCGGGAAGCGGCGTGAGGATCGCCTTCCTCGGCGGAGGCAACATGGCCAGCGCACTGATCGGCGGGCTGGTGGCCAAGGGAACCGACGCGCGCTCGATCGCGGTGGTCGAGGTGAGCCCGGCGGCGCGCGAGCGCCTCGCCGCGCGCTACCCGGTGCACATCGCGACCGCACCCGACGCGGCGATGCAGCGCGCCGAGGTCCTGATCGTCGCGGTGAAGCCGCAGGACGCCAAAGCGGCATTGGCCTCAATCTCGGGAAATCTTCAGGGGAAACTCGTGGTGAGCATCGCGGCGGGCATCACCCTGGCCGCGCTGTCGCGCTGGCTCGGCGGCCACCGCAAGCTGGTGCGCTGCATGCCGAACACGCCCGCCCTGATCGGCGCCGGGATTGCCGCCCTCTACGCCCTGCCGGAAGTGAATTCTCGGGAAAAGAAAACCGCCGAGGGCATTCTCGCGGCGGTGGGCGAGGTGGTGTGGGTGCCCGAGGAGCGGCTGCTCGACCCGGTGACCGCGGTATCGGCGAGCGGCCCGGCCTACGTGTTCTGGTTCATCGAGCAGCTCGCGGCTTCGGCGGAAAAACTGGGTCTGGAAAGAGAGACTGCGATGAAGCTGGCACTGCATACCGTGCTCGGCGCGGCGAAGCTCGCCGCATCCAGCAGCGAGCCGCCGGCGAACCTGAGGAAGAACGTGACCTCCAAGGGAGGCACCACCGAGGCGGCGCTCAGGGTGTTCGACGAGGAGAAGCTCGCCGAGCGCTTCCGGCGCGCGGTCGGCGCGGCCAGCCGGCGCGCGACCGAGCTCGGCGAGGAACTCGGAAAGGACTGAGGTGTTCGCACAGATCGGCGTCTTCCTGGTGGACGCGGTGGTCGGCTTCTTCGTCATCCTGCTGCTCGCGCGCTTTCACTTCCAGTGGCTGCGCGCGCCGTTCCGCAACCCGGTGGGCGAGTTCGTGCTGGCGACCACCAACTGGCTGGTGGTCCCGGTGCGCCGCTTCGTGCCCGGCCTGGCGGGGCTCGACCTCGCTACGCTGCTGCTCGCCTGGCTGCTGCAGGGGCTCGGGCTGTGGGCGCAGGCGGCGATCATCGGCGCCGAGCCCGGGGCGCTGACGGTCGCGGCGATCGCGCTGGTCGACATGCTGCGCTACAGCCTGTACATCCTGGTGTTCGCGGTGATCGTCCAGGCGGTGCTGTCCTGGATCAACCCCTACGCGCCGCTCGCCCCGGTGTTCGACGGCCTGACGCGGCCGTTCCTGCGGCCGCTGCGCCGCTTCGTGCCCCCGGTAGGGAACGTCGACCTGACGCCGCTGATCCTGCTGCTCGCGCTGTACGTGGCGCTCATCATGGTCAACCACCTGCGCGTCGCCGCCGCCACGCTTTGAAGGGCGTGGCCATCGAAGGAGCCGACAAATGGAAGATGCCCAGAGGGTAGATTCGCTCAAAACGATCGCGACGGTGGTGTACGCGCTGCAGGTCGCGGGCTTCTTTACCGGAATCGCCTGGATTGTCGCGATCGTCGTCGACTACGTGAAGAAGGACGATGCGAAGGGCACCTGGCTCGAATCGCACTTCCGCTGGCAGATCCGCACCTTCTGGTGGGGCCTGCTGTGGGGCGTGGTGGGGGGCCTGCTGACGCTGGTGCTGGTCGGGTTCGCGGTGCTCCTCGCCGACGCGGTCTGGATCATCTACCGCATCGTCAAGGGCTGGCTCACTCTTGCCGAGGGAAAGCCGCTCCCCTAGCGAAGCGGAGCTCTTCCGGGTAGGGAAAGACGTCTTCCTGCTCGCCGGCGCGCACGCGCTCCTGCTTGGCCGCCCAGAACTCCGGGTCGAGCAGGTCGCGGTGGTACTCGTAGAAGATCTCTCTCGCGCGCGGGTCGCTAACCAGGAAGTGGCCGAACTGCTCGGGAAAGACGTCGCCGTCGGCCACTCGCCAGTAGGGCTCGGCGGCGAGTTCCTCCTCGTAGCTCGCCGCCGGCGGGATGGCGCGGAAGCTCACCTCGGTGATCGGCTGGATCTCGTCGTAGTCGTAGAACACCACGCGGTCGTGGCGCGTGACGCCGAAGTTCTTGAGCAGCATGTCGCCCGGGAAGATGCCGGCGCCGGCCAGCTCCTTGATCGCGTTGCCGTACTCGCGCAGCGCGGTGCGCAGCCGCGTCTCGTCGCCGTCGCGCCGGCACTCCTCGACGTGCAGGTTGAGCGGCTGCATGCGCCGCTCGATGTAGACATGCCCGAGCACGAGCTGGTCGCCGTCCAGTTGGACCGTGGAGGCACACTCGCGCTGCAGTTCCTGCAGTAGTTCGGCGGAAAAACGATCCAGTGGCAGCGCGACCAGCGAGTATTCCAGCGTGTCGGCCATGCGCCCGACGCGGTCGTGCAGCTTGACCATCAGGTAACGGTCGATCACGGTCTGGCGGTCGATGTCCTTGGGCGGCGCGAAGCGGTCGCGGATCACCTTGAACACGTAGGGGAACGAGGGCAGGGTGAACACCAGCATCACCATGCCCTTGATTCCCGGGGCGACGGTGAAGCGGTCGGTCGAGTGCTTCAGGTGGTAGTGCAGATCGCGGTAGAACAGCGTCTTGCCCTGCTTCGCGAGGCCGACCGACATGTAGAGCTCGGTGCGCGGCTTGCGCGGCATCAGCCAGCGCAGGAACGAGATGTAGGCCGCGGGCACCTCCATGTCGACGAAGAAGTAGGCGCGCGCGAACGAGAACAGCACCAGCATCTGGTCCTCGCCGACGAGCAGCGTGTCGAGGTAGATCTCGCCGCGCTCGTTCTGCAGGACCGGCACGGCGAACGGGATCTCGCGGTGCGCGTTGATCACGCGGCCGATGATGTAGGCCGCCTTGTTGCGGAAGAAGAGCGACGCCAGCACCTGGAGCTGGAAGTCGGGCTGCGCGCGCGCCGGCCGGGGGAAATGCGGCCGCAGCGCGCGCAGGATGTTTCGGATATCTCTTGAAAGATCTTCCCAGGGATTGGCGAGGGCGAAGCTGGTGGCGATCTCCCGCAGGGCCGATCGCAGGCCCTGCTTCAGCGGATAGAAGCAGCGGTAGCTCGGCGCCTCGCCCTCGAGGTGCTCGGTGGCGACCGCGGGACGCCAGAAGATGAAGTCGTTGTGGTAGTGGCGCCGGTGCAGCACCTGGCAGGCGACCGAGTTGTAGAAGGTCTCGGCGCACTCGGGCTGCCGGTGCTCGTGGATCAGGCCGATGTACGCGATCTTGATCCCCGGCCAGAGCGACTCGTCGCGCTCGGCCTCGGGGAAGCGCGCGCGCACCTCGGCCACCGCCTCCTCGACGCGCCGGTCGTACATCTGGATGCGCTCGCGCGCGAGCGCGCGCATCTCGGCCCAGGCGGCGCGCTCGAACAGGCGCCGCGCCTGCACCGACGCCTCGCGGAACAGGCGGTAGTGCCGCTCGAAGCCCGAGAGGATCGCGCCGGCGACCTCGGCCGCGAAGTCTACGCCGCGGCGAGCTGCGGCTTTTTCTGCGAGTCGAAGAATTGCGCGTCCTCGGTCGAGCCGTGCAGCGCGGTGGTCGAGCTCTTGCCGCCGGTGACGACCTGGGTGACCTCGTCGAAGTAGCCGGTGCCGACCTCGCGCTGGTGCTTGACCGCGGTGAAGCCCTGCGCGGCGGCGGCGAACTCCTTCTGCTGCAGCTCGACGAACGCGCTCATGCCCTCGCGCGCGTAGCCGTGCGCCAGCTCGAACATCGAGTAGTTGAGCGAGTGGAAGCCGGCGAGCGTGATGAACTGGAACTTGTAGCCCATGGCGCCGAGCTCGCGCTGGAATTTCGCGATCGTCGCGTCGTCGAGGTTGCGCTTCCAGTTGAACGACGGCGAGCAGTTGTAAGCCAGCATTTTTTCAGGGAAGCGCTTGCGTATTCCTTCAGCGAATTTTTTCGCAAAAGCGAGATCCGGCGTTCCCGTCTCGCACCAGACCATGTCGGCGTACTCGGCGTAGGCGAGGCCCCTCGACAGCGCCTGGTCGAAGCCCTTGCGCGTCTTGTAGAAGCCCTCCGAGGTGCGCTCGCCGGTGATGAACGGCTTGTCGTTCTCGTCGATGTCGCTCGTCACGATGTCGGCGGCCTCGGCGTCGGTGCGCGCGAGCAGCACGGTCGGCACGCCCATCACGTCGGCGGCGAGCCGCGCGGCGACCAGCTTCTGCACCGCCTCCTGCGTCGGCACCAGCACCTTGCCGCCCATGTGGCCGCACTTCTTGACCGAGGCGAGCTGGTCCTCGTAGTGCACGCCGGCGGCGCCGGCCTCGATCATCGCCTTCATCAGCTCGAAGGCGTTGAGCACCCCGCCGAATCCGGATTCCGCATCGGCCACGATCGGCGCAAGCCAGTCAATGTCTCCCTTGCCTTCCATGGTTTGAATCTGGTCCGCGCGCAGCAATGCGTTGTTCACACGCTTGACGACGGTGGGGACGGAAGAAACTGCATACAGCGACTGATCGGGATACATCTGCAGCGAGTCGTTGGCGTCGGCCGCGACCTGCCAGCCCGAGAGGTAGATCGCCGGCACCCCGGCTCTGACTTGCTGCACCGCCTGGTTGCCGGTGAGCGCGCCGAGCGAGTTCACGTACGGCCGCTCGTTGCACAGCCGCCAGAGCTTTTCCGCTCCGCGTTTTGCGAGCGTATGCTCGATCGGCACGCTGCCGCGCAGGCGCGCGACGTCCGCAGGGCTGTAGCCGCGCTTCACGCCTTTCCAGCGCTGGTTCTCTTCCCAGTCTTTTTGCAGGGCTTCGCTCATCGGTGCGTTTCCTCGGGTTGTTGGCGACCCCGCCAAAGTACCCTTGGCATATGGCGCGCAGCAACACGCCGCATAGCCCATTTGTCTTGCACAAAAACAAGGCTTTACATGGGCTTAGGGCACTCACGTTTCATGATGCGGCACGGGTTTTTAAAAAATGCTGCTTTGCGGAAATTACGTCTGGACTAGCTTGCGGTGGCGCTGGACGCTCATCAGTACGCCCGCGCCGATGAAGAGAGTCAGAAGCGCGGTGCCGCCGTAGGAAAGGAAGGGCAGCGGTACGCCGACGACCGGCAGGATGCCCGACACCATCCCCATGTTGACGAAGGCGTAGGTGAAGAACATGAGGGTCACCGAGCCGGCAAGCAGGCGCGCGAACACCGTGGCGGCGTTGGCCGAGATCACCAGCCCGCGGCCGATGAGCAGCGCGTAGAGCACGAGCAGCACGAAGTTGCCGATCAGGCCGAACTCCTCCGAGTAGACCGCGAAGATGAAGTCGGTGTGCCGCTCGGGGATGAACTCGAGGTGCGCCTGGGTGCCTTTCAGCCAGCCCTTGCCCGAGATGCCGCCCGAGCCCACCGCGATCGTCGACTGGATGATGTGATAGCCCGCGCCGAGGGGGTCCTGGGTCGGGTCGAGCAGCGTCAGCACGCGCCTGCGCTGGTAATCATGCAGCATGCCCCAGAGCGGGAACAGGGCGACCACGCCGAGGGCGGCGAGCGTGCCCATCACCCGCCAGCTCAGGCCCGCGAAGAAGATGACGTAGAAGCCCGCCGCGCCGACCAGCGCCGCGGTGCCGAGGTCGGGCTGGCGCACGATCAGCGCGACCGGCACCGCGAGCAGCAGGGCGCCGAGCGCGAAATCCCGCAGGCGCAGCGTCGCCTCGCGGCGGTGGAAGTACCACGCCAGCATCAGCGGCAGCGCGAGCTTCATCATCTCCGAGGGCTGGAAGCGCGCCACGCCGAGATTCAGCCAGCGGCGCGCGCCGTTCACCACGTCGCCGAACAGCGCCACCGCGACGAGCAGCGCGAGCCCGAGCACGTAGGCAGGCACCGCGAAGCGCATCAGGGTCTGCGGCGTGATCTGCGCGGCGACCCACATGGCGCTCAGGGCGATGCCGAGCGACACGAGCTGGTTCAGCACCCGCCCCGGGTTGTCGTAGCTCGCCGAGAACAGCGCCGCGAAGCCGAGCATCGAGAGCGCCAGGATGATCACCAGCAGCGTGCCGTCGATGCCCTCGGCGACCCTGAGGGCGATGCGCTGCAGGGGGAAGCGCGCGAGCTCCATCAGTCGCTCTCCCGGTCGTCCTCGACCTCGTCCTCGGGTGTCGCGGCGTGCAGGCCGGGCGGCAGCTTGCCGACGAGGTAATAATCGAGCACGGTGCGCGAGATCGGCGCCGCCGCGCGCGCGCCGAAGCCGCCGTTCTCGACGATCACCAGCGTGGCGATGATCGGGTTGTCGAGCGGCGCGAAGGCGATGTACAGCGAATGGTCGCGCAGGCGCTCGTCGACCTTCTTCTCGTCGTACTTCTCGTTCTGCTTCATGGCGATCACCTGCGCGGTGCCGGTCTTGCCGCCGCTCGTATACTCGGCGCGGGCGAAGGCGCGCGCGCCGGTGCCCTCCTTGGTCACGCCCGCCATGGCGCGCTTGATGAACTCGACGTAGTCCTTGCGCAGCGGCACCTGCTGCACCAGCTCGGGCTCGAAGCTGCGCCGCTCGCGCGAGCGCGGGTTCTCGATGTGGCCGACGACGCGCGGCCGGTACATGGCGCCGTTCGCCGCCACCGTGGCCATCGCCTGCGCGAGCTGCATCGGCGTATAGGCGTTGTAGCCCTGGCCGATGCCGATCGAGATCGTCTCGCCCGGATACCACCGCTGCTGCTCGGGGCGCTTGAAGCGCGCCTGCTTCCACTCCGGCGAGGGCAATACGCCGGCCGCCTCGCCCTGCAGGTCGACGCCGGTGCGCGCGCCAAGGCCGAGCTTCCTCATGAAGGCGGCGATCGCGTCGATCCCCATGTCGTTCGCGAGCATGTAGTAGTAGACATCGGAGGACACGACGATCGACTTGTGCAGGTCGACCACGCCGTGGCCGCCGGGCTTGGAGTCGCGGAAGCGCCGGTCGCCGAACACGAAGTAGCCCGGGTCGTTGATCGTGCTCTTCGGCGTGCGCTTGCCCGTCTCGAGCGCGGCGAGCGCCATGAACGGCTTGAAGGTCGAGCCGGGCGGATACACGCCCGCGATCGCGCGGTTGTTGAGCGGCCGGTCCGGGTTGCTGTTGAGCTCGGCCCAGTACTGCGGGTCGATGCCGTCGACGAACAGGTTCGGGTCGAAGCCGGGCTTCGACACCAGCGCGAGCACCGCGCCGGTGCCGGGCTCGATCGCGACCATCGCGCCGCGCCGCTCGCCAAACGCGGTCTCGGCCACGCGCTGCAACCGCATGTCGAGCGTCAGCACGACGTTGTTGCCGGCTTGCGCCGGGGTGGTCTTCAGGGTGCGGATGCCGCGGCCGGCGGCGTCGATCTCGACCTGCTCGAAGCCGGTGGTGCCGTGCAGCTCGCGCTCGTAGGTGGCCTCGACGCCGCTCTTGCCGATGTAGTCGGTGCCGCGATAGTTGGCGTCGACGCCCTCCTGCTCGAGCGCCGCCTGGTCGGCCTGGTTGACCCGCCCCATGTAGCCGATCACGTGCGAGCCGACGTCGCCGAAGGGGTAATGGCGGAACAGGCGAGCCTTGATCTCCACGCCCTGGTAGCGGAAGCGGTTGGCGGCGAACTTGGCGACGTCCTCGTCGGTGAGGCGGGTGCGGATCGGCAGGCTCTCGGGGTTGCGCGTCTCCACCGTCAGGCGCTTGAAGCGCGCGCGGTCGCGCGGCGTGATCTCGATCAGCTCGGCGAGCTCGTCGATGGTCGCCTCCACGCTCTTCACGCGGCGCGGGAAGATCTCGAGCGTGTAGCCGGAAACGTTGCGCGCCACCACCACGCCGTTGCGGTCGGTGATCAGGCCGCGGTTGGGCGTGATCGGCACGATCGAGATGCGGTTGTCCTCGGCTTTCGCGCGGTAGTGCTCGTGCTGCACGACTTGAAGGAAGACGAAGCGCGCGACCAGCACGCCGAACGCGACCAGCATCGCGATGGCGGCGACCGCGATGCGCAGCTGGAACTGCTGCAGCTCGCGCTCGTAGTTGCGCAGCTCCGCGGTCCCCATCATATGGTTTGCTCTCTTTCGGGACGGCGCTGCGGCAGCAGCAGGAGCCAGGTCACCATCGGCCAGAGTACCGCACCGGCGAGCGGGCCGACCACGAGCGGCCAGCCGGGGAAGGCGTCGCCCGCCGCGAGCCGCACGACGAGCGCGACGGCCTGTGCGACGAGGAGCAGCACGCCGATGTGCAGCGCCTGCAGCCCGCTGCCGAACCAGAGCACGCGGCGCGACAGCCAGATGCCGAGGAAGGCGAGCAGCGAATAGGCGAGCGCGTGCTGCCCGAGCAGCACCCCGTTGCCCGCGTCGGTCACCAGACCGAGCGTCCAGGCCACGCCCAGGCCGACGAGCCGCGGCTGCCGGATGCACCAGAAGAGCAGCACCAGCGCGACGAAATCGGGCACCACGCGCAGGTCGCGCCACGGCAGGAAATTGAGGAACAGCGCGAGCGCGAACGACGCGATGATGGTGCTCGCGCGCACCGGCTGCAGGATCTGGCGGCTACCGGACAGATCCATCCTTGTCCTTCAGCCGGCCGCGGCGGGTCTTGTCCTTGGCGGCCTGGGCTTCCTCGGGCCGCGGGGTCCTCGCGGTGGCGTCCGAGAGCACCAGCACGAAGCGGCCGCGGTCGACGCCGGCGGCGGGCCGGCACACGACCCGCGCGAAGGCGTTCTCGGCGTCGCGCTCGATGCGCACCACCGTCGCCACCGGCAGGCCCGGCGGATAGGTGCCGTCGACGCCCGAGGTCACCAGGCGGTCGTTGCCCTGGATATCGGCGTTCGCCGACATGAAGCGCAGCTCGAGCATGCCGGAGGCGCCGCCGCCGAAGGCGATGGCGCGCAGGCCGTTCCTCACCACCTGCACCGGGATCGCCTGGTCGCGGTCGGTGACCAGCGTCACTTCCGAGAGCAGCGGGTGCACCCGCGTCACCTGCCCGACCACGCCCGTCTCGTCGGTCACCGGGCTACCCGGGCGCACCGCGTGCGTCGCGCCGCGGTCGATGAACAGGCGGTGCGAGTAGGGATCGCGCGAGCTGTAGAGCACTTCCGCGGGGATCGGCCGCACTTCGAGGCGCTCGACCGCGCCGATCAGGCGCCGCAGCTGCGCCGCCTCGGCCTCGAGCGCCTCGTAGCGCTGCGCGTCGTGCGAGTACGCGAGCGCCTTGCTGCGCAGGCGCTCGTTCTCCGCCACCAGCTGCGCCTGGGTCGAGAAGAAGCTGCCCACCGAGCCGACCAGCTCGACCGGCGCGGTCGCGGCGCGCTGCAGCGGGTAGGCGGCGAGCGCGAGCCAGGTGCGCAGCCCCTCGGCGTAGCGGAAGCGCGCGTCGATCACGAGCAGGGCGAGGGAGAGCGAGGCGAAAAAGAACAGCCGGACTAAGGGTGCCGGCCCGCGCTTGAAGAACGGCGGGGGGCTATGTTCCATCCCCCGCCATTATCAGTCGTTGGTGAAGATCGGGCCGAAGTGCTCCATCTTCTCGAGCGCCTTGCCCGAGCCGCGCACCACGCAGGTGAGCGGGTCGTCGGCGACGATCACCGGCAGCCCGGTCTCCTCCATCAGCAGCCGGTCGAGGTCGCGCAGCAGCGCGCCGCCGCCGGCGATCACCATGCCCTTCTCGGCGATGTCGGCGCCGAGCTCGGGCGGGGTCTGCTCCAGCGCCGACTTCACCGACGACACGATCGCGTTGAGCGGCTCGGTGAGCGCTTCCAGGATCTCGTTCGAGCTGATGGTGAAGCTGCGCGGAATGCCCTCGGCGAGGTTGCGGCCCTTCACCTCCATCTCGCGCACTTCCGAGCCCGGGAACGCCGAGCCGATCTCCTTCTTGACGTTTTCGGCGGTGGTCTCGCCGATCAGCATGCCGTAGTTGCGGCGGATGTAGTTGATGATCGCCTCGTCGAACTTGTCGCCGCCGACGCGCACCGAGCCCGAGTACACCATGCCGCCGAGCGAGATCACGCCCACTTCGGTGGTGCCGCCGCCGACGTCGACCACCATCGACCCGGTGGCATCGGCCACCGGCATGTCGGCGCCGATCGCCGCGGCCATCGGCTCCTCGATGAGGTACACCTGGCCCGCGCCTGCTCCTATCGCACTTTCCCTTATGGCGCGGCGCTCGACCTGCGTCGAGCCGCAGGGCACGCAGATGATGATGCGCGGGCTGGGCGAGAACAGCTTGTTGTCATGCACCTTCTTGATGAACTGCTTGAGCATCTGCTCGGTGATGGTGAAGTCGGCGATCACGCCGTCCTTCATCGGCCGGATGGCGACGATGTTGCCCGGCGTCTTGCCGAGCATCTGCTTCGCTTCCCTGCCCACGGCCTGGATCGTCTTCTTGCCGCTCGGCCCGGCCTCCTGGCGGATCGCGACCACCGAGGGCTCGTTCAGCACGATGCCCTTGCCGCGCACGTAGATGAGCGTGTTGGCGGTGCCGAGGTCGATGGCGAGATCGTTGGAGAAGTAGCTGCGCAGGAATCCGAACATGGGCAAGGTCAGGGCCTTTTTCCGTTTCTTAACCGGGCCTTAGGTCAGCGCCAAGGCCCTCCGCAATGGGTCGCTATGATACGCTAAGGTCGCTTCGGGAGAGAAGGCAGTCCTCCCGCTCACCCCCAGTCCGAGAAGAATGTCGCTAGACCACGACCAGGTGCGGCGCCTCGCCCGGCTCGGCCGCATCGCGATCCGGCCCGAGGAATCCGGCGCCGTCCTCGAGCGGCTGAACCGGGTGCTCGGCCTGATCGACGAGATGCGCAAGGCGGACACCTCGGGCATCGACGCCATGGCGCACCCCCTCGACGCCCGGCAGCGCCTGCGCGCCGACGCCGTCACCGAGTCCGACCAGCGCCGGCTTTATCAATCCGTCGCCCCGGCGGTGGAAGAGGGCCTGTACCTCGTCCCCAAGGTCATCGAGTAGGTGCTGAACCTCTCGGTGACCGAGCTCTCGGCGGCCCTCGCCGCCAGGAAAGTCTCATCCGTCGAGCTGACCCGGGCGTTCCTCGGCCGAATCAGTCGTCTGCGGGACCTGAACGCATTCATCACGGTCGACGAGAGCGGCGCCGTCGAGCGGGCACGGCGGGCTGACGATCGTCTTTCACGAGGCGACGGCGCTGCGCTGACCGGAATCCCGCTCGCCTTCAAGGACATCTACTGCACCAAGGGGCTGCGCACGACCTGCGGCTCGCGCATGCTGGAAAGCTTCGTCAGCCCCTACGACGCCCACGTGGTCGAGCAGTTCGGCGCCGCCGGGGCGGTGCTGCTCGGCAAGTGCAACATGGACGAGTTCGCCATGGGCTCGTCGAACGAGAGCTCGCACTTCGGGCCGGTGCGCAACCCCTGGGCCCGGAGCCGGGTCCCCGGGGGCTCCTCCGGCGGCTCGGCGGCGGCGGTGGCGGCGCGCCTGGCGCCCGCCGCGACCGGCACCGACACCGGCGGCTCGGTCCGGCAGCCGGCGGCGTTTTCCGGGGTATGCGGCCTGCGGCCGACCTACGGGCTGGTGTCGCGCTACGGGCTGATCGCCTTCGCCTCTTCGCTCGACCAGGCCGGGCCGATCGCGCGAAGCGCCGCCGACCTGGCGCTCCTCTTGAACGCCATGGCCGGCTTCGATGCGCGCGACTCCACCAGCGTCGAGCGGCCGAAGGAGAACTACACAAAAAAGCTGGGTCTGGAACTGGCAGGCCTCAGGATCGGCATCCCCAAGGAGTACTTCGGCGAAGGCCTGGAGCCCGGGGTGCGCAACGCGGTCGAGGAAGCGGCGGCCTGGTTCAGGTCCCAGGGGGCGCGCATGGTCGATCTCGAGCTGCCGCATACCGGGCTCGCGGTGCCGGCCTACTACGTGATCGCGCCCGCCGAGGCGTCCTCCAACCTGTCGCGCTTCGACGGCGTGCGCTACGGCCACCGCGCGCAGGAGCACGCCGACCTGATCGACATGTACTGCCGCACGCGCGCCGAGGGCTTCGGCGCCGAGGTGAAGCGCAGGATCCTGGTCGGCACCTACGTGCTCTCGCACGGCTACTACGACGCCTATTACCTGCAGGCGCAGAAGGTGCGCCGCCTGATCGCCGATGATTTCAAGCAAGCCTTCGAAAAAGCCGATCTGATCCTCGGTCCGACGGCGCCGACCACCGCGTTCGAGATCGGCGCGAAGAGCGAGGACCCGGTGCAGATGTACCTCGGCGACATCTTCACCGTTCCGGCGCCGCTCGCCGGCCTGCCCGCGCTTTCGGTGCCCTGCGGCTTCGACGCCGCCGGCCTGCCCGTGGGGCTGCAGCTCACCGGCGCGCATTTCTCGGAAGCGATGCTGCTCGGCGCGGCGCATCGCTACCAGCAGGCGAGCGACTGGCACCTGCGCGTGCCCAGGGAGACGCCGCTGTGAGGCAGCTTGCAGTTTTCATGGCAGGTATCGTCTCCCTGGGAGCCCTTGCTCAAGACAAATCCGAGAACCGGGAGCTGATCGGCAAGGTCGGCACGCGCAGCGCGCTCCTCGTGCTGCACGCAAGCGAGCGCGCCGACGGCAGCTGGCAGGTCGCCGGCGAGTACGTGATCCTGCCGACGCTCGCGCGGCGCTTCGTCGAAGGCGAGCGAGCCGCCGTGAGCGGCGCGACCGTGCTCAAGGAGGGCACCACCCCGATCCTCTTCGGCCGTCCCGGGATCGGCGAGCTGCGCGGCGTCTGGCGCGACGGCGCGTTCAAGGGCAGGCGCTACGGGCCCGGCGGCCAGGAGCGCGAGCGCTTCGAGTTCAGCGAGGAATTCCCCTCGATGGAGGGCTACAGCGCGTCCGTGCGCTGCGACGCCAAGGAAGGGCGCTACCGGGCAAAGCTCCATCTGAGCGTCGCTGGCGGCAAGCTCGCGGCCTTCGAGTGGCAGGCGCGCGAGCCCGGCGGGCAGGTCTGCACGGTGGTGGCGAAGGAGCAGCAGCCGCTGCGCGGCGGGTTGCGCTTCGCCGCCGGTGCCTGCCGCGTGACCCTGCGCGACGTCGGCGAGTTCCTTGCCCTGCGCGCCGAGAACTGCGCCGCGCAATGCGGCGCAGAAGGCTACCTCGTGCCGCTGCTCATCGACCGGCGCGGCCACTGCGAGCTGCTGCGGTGAGCTGGGAAATCGTCGTCGGCATCGAGACGCACGCCCAGCTTCTCACGGCGAGCAAGATCTTTTCGGGCGCCTCGACCGCCTTCGGCGCCGCGCCGAACACACAGGCTTCTGCGGTCGACATCGCGCTTCCCGGCGTGCTGCCGGTGCTGAACCGCGCCGCGGTCGAGCACGCGATCCGCTTCGGCCTCGCGGTCAAGGCCACCATCAACCGCCGCTCGATCTTCGCGCGCAAGAACTACTTCTACCCCGACCTTCCCAAGGGCTACCAGATCAGCCAGTACGAGGCTCCGATCGTGCAAGGAGGGGTTCTAAGCATTCCAAAAAATATCCGTATCACCCGTGCGCACCTGGAGGAGGACGCGGGCAAATCCTTGCACGAGGCCTTTCGCGGCATGAGCGGCATCGACCTCAACCGCGCCGGCACGCCGCTGCTCGAGATCGTCTCCGAGCCCGATCTGCGCGGCGCGCAGGAGGCGGTCGCCTACGCGCGCGCGCTGCATGCGCTGGTAGTCTGGATCGGCATCTGCGACGGCAACATGCAGGAAGGGTCATTCAGATGTGATGCAAATGTCTCAGTGAAACGTACCGAAACCCCCTTACTCGGAACCCGGTGCGAGATCAAGAACCTGAACTCGTTCCGCTTCATGGAGCAGGCGATCGAGTTCGAGGCGCGGCGCCAGATCGAGATCCTACAGGGAGGCGGCACGATCGAGCAGGAGACGCGGCTCTACGACCCCGAGCGCAACGAAACGCGCTCGATGCGCATCAAGGAAGAAGCGCACGACTACCGCTATTTTCCCGATCCGGACCTGCTCCCGCTCGTGATCTCGGAGAAGGACATCGAGAGCATCCGCGCGGAAATGCCTGAACTGCCGTCCGAGAAGCGACGAGCGTACATGGAAGCCGGGTTGACCGAGACCCAGGCGGATCTTCTGACATCGAGCCGGGAAATGGCAAGGCTCGCCGATGAAGCGTTCAGAGGGGCGCCGCGGTCAGACTTTACACGGATCGTCAATTTGATCGTTGGCCCCGTTGCTGCCCGCATCAACGAAGAGGGTTTCGGGCAGGTGCGATTCGAGACCTTTCCTACTGAACTGAGAAAGCTCGCTGCAAAGGTGTCAGCGGGGGAGATCTCCTCTTCCGCGGGCACCACGGTGATTCTCCCGATCATCTGGAAGGGCGAGGGAAGCGTCGAGGAAATCATCGAGAAGCAGGGCCTCAGGCAGATAAGCGACGCGGGCGTCATCGAGAAGGTCGTGGACGGCGTACTGCGGGCGAACGCGAAGCAGGTCGCCGATTACAAGGCCGGCAAGCAAAAGGCGCTGCAGTCCCTGGTAGGGCAGGTGATGAAGGCGACGCAGGGCAAAGCGAACCCGGCGCAGGTGAACGAGATCCTGCGGAAGAGGCTGGGACGCTAGACCCTACTTGCGGCTGACGGCTTCCTTGTAGCGCTTGCGATCCTCGTCGTAGCGCGCGTTGATGCCCTCGACCTCTTTCTTCTTCGCGGTGAGCAGCGTCTCTTTCGCCTTCAGGTCGAGCTGGGCGACGTTGATCTCGTCCTTGAGCCGCTCGATCAGCTTCACTTCCTTGCCGCCGGCCTTGGACTCGAGCTCTTTCGAGGAGCGCTCGATGCGCTTGCGCAGGCCGTCGACCTGGCCTTCGAGCTCCTGCGCCTGCTTCTGGTTCTCGCGCAGGGCGCGCTGGCGCGCCTCCTCGATGTCCTTCTCGCTGGTATAGGTGGCGAGCAGCGCGCGGTTGCGGCGCTGCGTGTCGAGCTGCGCGCGTTCCATCTCGCGCTTCTTCTCCAATTCGGCTTCCTTGGCGAGGCGCGCCTTCTCGTCGCCTTCCGGATCGATGCGCTTGACGACCAGGCCCTGCTTGTTGATCAGCTCGAGCGGCATGCCGAGGCAGGCCTGCGGAATCGTCTGGCCGTAGTATTTCTTGCCGTCCTTGCCGGTGCAGCGATAGGTGTACTGCTCCTTCGGCTGCGCGTGCGCAGCGAGCGGCATCAGCGCGGCTACGGCGAGCAATGCCAGGCAAGGATTCATCGCAACTCTCCCTCCCGAAGTGCGAGTCAGGGCCATTCTACCTGCTAGAATCCGCGCCGCACATGCACTTCGCCGACAAGGCGTTCGTGGCCGAGACCACGGCCAAGATGCTGCTCGAGGTCAAGGCTGTGCTGTTTTTCTCGGAAAAGCCCTTCATTTTCACCTCCGGCTGGGCGAGCCCGGTCTACATCGACTGCCGCAAGCTGATCTTCTATCCACGCATCCGCACGCAACTGGTTGACTTCGCCGCGGGCATGCTGGCGCGCGACGTGGGCTTCGAGCAGTTCGACGTCGTCGCCGGCGGCGAGACCGCGGGCATCCCCTACGCCGCGTGGATCGCCGAGCGCCTCGGGCTGCCGATGCAGTACGTGAGAAAAAAGCCCAAG
>Ga0187893_10007624_pt1 | contig 17595 bp, 18 predicted proteins | sample MA1701074metaG_FD_139574 | JGI IMG/M metagenome (GOLD analysis project Ga0187893, IMG submission 139574) | White microbial mat communities from a basaltic lava cave in the Kipuka Kanohina Cave System on the Island of Hawaii, USA - MA170107-4 metaG ... | reverse complement strand
TACGATCCGCGCGTGCGGTCGGGCATGACCCGGGTGGAATTCGAGCCCCTGGCCGGGCGGATCCTCGAAGAGTTGCGGCCGGGGTCCTGACGGTTGCTTTTGCGCTGACGCCATCGGCCGGATAGGCTGTGCCCATGGCCGAGGATCACGAACAGGTTTGCCGGAGACCACTATCGGGCGAGGCCGTGTCGCCGCTTCCCTCCGGGCTGGTGCCGGGGCGGGGACGGCATGAGGGTGCGGCCGCGACCCTGGAGGGTATCGACCCCGAGCGCCACGCCGCCGAGCTGTTTGCGTCATCGCACGGCGTGCCCGGCGGCGAGGAGCTGTGGCGGTTCATGGCCTACGGGCCGTGGTCGAGCGTCGACGCCTTCCGCGGCTGGCTGCGCGATTGTGCGGCCGCGCATGATCCGATCTTCTTTGCCATCCGCGCCGCCAAGTCTGGCCAGGCCTGCGGCATGGCGAGCTACCTCAATATCGTGCCTAAGAACGGCTCGATCGAGATCGGCCACATCTGGCTGGCGCCGGCGCTGCAGCGGACGCGCGCCGCCACCGAGGCGCTGTTCCTGCTCATGCTCCATGCCATGGATGATCTGCGCTATCGGCGCCTGGAGTGGAAGTGCAACGCCTTGAACGACGCTTCGCGGCGCGCGGCGCGCCGGCTCGGCTTTCGCTACGAAGGGACCTTCCACCGGCACATGATCGTCAAGGGCCGCAACCGCGACACGGCTTGGTATTCGATCACGGACGGCGAATGGCCGGCGGTGCGCGCCAACATCGAGGCGTGGCTGGCAGCGGACAACTTCGACGCCGAAGGACGGCAGAAGCGATCTCTGAGCGAGATCAACCGGCCGCGCTGATCAGTCGCGGGCCGCGGCCGCCAGCGCCTGATCCAGATCCGAGATGATGTCGTCGACGCTCTCGAGGCCGACGGAGAGGCGCACGACGTCCGGGCCGGCGCCGGCGGCCACGCGCTGTGCGTCGGTCAGCTGGCGGTGCGTGGTCGAGGCCGGGTACAGGATCAGGCTGCGGGTGTCGCCGACATTGGCGAGGTGCGAGAGCAGCTCGCAGGTCTCGACCACCTTGATGCCCGCGTCGTAGCCGCCCTTGAGGCCGAAGGTGAAGACGCTGCCGGCGCCCTTCGGCATGTATTTGCGGGCGAGATCGTGGTGCGGGCTCGACTTCAATCCGGCATAGGAAACCCAGCCCACCTGCGGGTGATGCTCGAGGAACTCGGCGACGGCCTGGGCGTTCTCGCAGTGCCTCTGCATGCGCAGGGCGAGGGTCTCCATGCCCGTGAGGATGAGGAACGCGTTCATCGGCGACAGCGTCGGGCCGAGGTCGCGCAGGCCGACGGCCTTCATGTGCATGACCAGCGCCATGTCGCCGAAGGTCTCGTAGAAGCGCAGGCCGTGATAGGCGGGCTCGGGCGCGGTCAGGCCGCCGAACCGGTCGCTCTGGCCCCAGTCGAACTTGCCGGAATCGACCACCACGCCGCCCATGGAGTTGCCGTGGCCGCCGAGGAACTTGGTCATCGAATGGATGACGATGTCGGCGCCCCATTCGATGGGACGGCAGAGATAGGGCGAGGCCAGCGTGTTGTCGACGATGAGGGGTATGCCGGCCTTGCGGGCGATCTCCGCGACCGGCTCGATGTCGACGACCACGCCGCCGGGGTTGGCCAGGTTCTCGAGGAAGATGGCCTTGCACTTCGGCGTCAGGGCGCGGGCGAAGTTCCTGGGATCGCTCGGATCGACGAAGATCGCCTCCCAGCCGAACTTCTTGAAGGTCTTGCCGAACTGGGTGATCGAGCCGCCATAGAGCTTCTTCGAGGCGATGAAGTGGTCGCCGCCTTCCATGAAGGAGAAAAGGGCGAGCATCTGCGCCGCGTGGCCGGAGGCGCAGGCGGTGGCGCCGCGGCCGTTCTCCAGGCTGGCGATCTTCTCTTCCAGTGCCGCCACGGTGGGGTTGGTGAGGCGCGAATAGATGTAGCCGAAGGTCGAGAGATCGAACAGCGAGGCCGCGTGATCGACGTCGTCGAAGACGTAGGCCGTCGTGTGATAGATCGGCGTGATGCGGGCGCCCGTTGTCGGATCGGGCGGCGCGCCGGAATGGATGGCGCGCGTCTCGAAACCGGGATTCGAGCGCCAGTCCGGCCGGCCCGCCGCGCTTCGCTCGCTCTCTGAGTGGGGGAGGGTCGGAGAGGGGGACTTCCTGGGCTTGTCGTTCATCGTATCGCCGCCTTGCGCCGCTTGCTCGAGATGATGCGCGAATTGAAGCCGCCCCAGCTGAGCTCGCCGTTGAGGCGCCCGTACTCGATCTTCGGGCAGCGATTCATGATCACGGTCAGCCCGGCCTTCTCGGCGCGGGCCGCGGCCGCGTCGTTGCGGACGCCGAGCTGCATCCACACGATCCGGGCACCGATGGCGACGGCCTCATCGGCGATGCCCCCGGCGGCTTCGGAGTTGCGGAAGATATCGACCATATCGATCTTCCCGGCCTCCTTCTGCGAGATGTCGGACAGTCGCGCATAGCAGGTCTCGCCGAGGATGGTCTTGCCGGCGGCGCGCGGGTTGACGGGGATGACGCGGTAGCCCTTGCTCTGCAGGTACTTCATGGCGAAGGAGCTGGCCTTGTGCCAGTCCGGGCTGGCGCCCACCATGGCGATCGTGCGCACGCTACCCAGCACCTTGCGGAGATGGCCGTCGGGATAGTGATCGTGATCAGGCATGCGCGGGCGTCAGCGGTGCTTCCAGATCGGCCGGCGCTTCTCGATGAACGCGTCGATGCCTTCGCCGACATCCTCGGCCATCATGTTGCAGGCCATCGTCTCCGCGGCGAAGTCGTAGGCGGCGCCGAGGCCCATGTCGCGCTGCCGATAGAACATGCGCTTGCCCGTACGGACGGCGACCGCCGACTTGCTGCAGATGCGCCCGGCCAGATCTGCGACCGCCTGATCGAGTTCCGCGGCCGGCGCGACCTTGTTCACCAGTCCGTTGCGCAGGGCCGTTTCGGCATCGATGAAATCGCCAGTCATCAGCATCTCGAAGGCCTGCTTGTCCCGGACGTTGCGGCTCAAGGCGACGGCGGGCGTCGAGCAGAACAGCCCGACATTGATGCCCGACGTGGCGAAGCGCGCTTCGGGCGTCGCGACGGCGAGGTCGCAGGTGGCGACCAGCTGGCAGCCGGCGGCGGTGGCGATGCCGTGCACACGCGCGATCACCGGCTGCGGCATCTGCGTGATCGTGAGCATCATCCGGCTGCAGCGTCCGAACAGGTCGCGGTAGTAGGCCTGATCCGGCCGCGCCCGCATCTCCTTGAGATCGTGACCGGCGCAGAAGGCGGCACCGGCGCCGGCGATGACGACAACGCGCACCGCGGTATCACCGGCAAGCGCGTCGAGCTGTGTCTGCAACTCACCAAGCAGCGCGTCAGAGAGCGCGTTGTATTGCCGCGGCCGATTGAGCGTCAGCGTGACGATGCCTTGATTGTCCTGCCGCAACAGGAGCGGCTCATTCGCCGGAATCGCGGCGTGAGAGGAGGCGGCTGTACTCATGCTCGTGTCCGAGGGCCAGATCGGGCCCTCGTTCTATCACGAACGCTTCCAGGCCCGATAGCAGTACTCACGCACCGCCGCGCGACGCAGGTCTTCGAGATCGGCATAGCCGAGGCGGCGCGCCAGCTCGTCCGGCTCGCCGGCGGCGGGATCCTGGCCGCACTCTTTCACGTACCATGACAGCAATTCGCCCTCGGGGAGGCCGGCATCGGCCAGGGTTGGTTGCTCCACGCCGCGGGCCTGGAGCACGGCGTGCTTGTCGTCGGCGCGGGATTGCAGCTGGGCAAAGGCGTCGGTCAGGTAGAGCTCGTCGCCCACGGCGTCGTCGATCTCATGGGCGATCGCATCGTCCAGCCGCTGCCGGCGGGCCTCGTCGCCCATGAGGCGCATGAAATCGTCGCGGGTCAGGCCGCGAGCGCCCAGCCACGCCTCGATCTCCGCCGGCGACCGGAATCCCATCTGCTTGCGGAACCGGCGCGTCGCCTCTTGCAGTTCGGCGATGGTCGGCTCCGTGCCCTCGCCGCGGGCCTGCCGCCGGGCCAGCGCCCGGACGATCGCGTCGCGCCGCAGGCGCGCGTAGAGCGCATTGTCGAGCCGGAGCTCGTCGAAGACGCCGTTCCGGATGACCGCCTCGGTTTCTTCCGAGTTGTCGTCGGCACCGGCGCGGAATTGCTGCTCGACCGATTCCCAGAGGATCGTGTGCTCGAAGACGTAGGATACGGTCTTCGGGGCGAGGGCCGCCGCATGAGCCTCGCCGATGGCCCGCAGCATGGCGACCGCATCCAGCCGCTTCTGGTTGATCTGGTTCTTCGGCAGCCAGGACTTGAGGCGGACGATTTCCTCGCCCGGCACCTGTCGGACGGCGGCCTCGGACAGGATCCGGTCGTAGCTGCGGTTCTTGTAATACAGCGCCTTGGCGATCTCGACGAGCGCCGCGCCCGTTGCCGTCGACAGCACGCCGTCGTCGGCGGCCTTCTTCAGGGTGGCGCGGATGTTGACCATCGCCTCGTTGAGCTGGACATAGCCCAGTTCCGGCGGCCCGTGCACGACGGCGACTTCGTCGTCGTCCTCGAGCGTGCCATCGCGGTAGGCCTCGAAGATGGGGCCGATGCCGACCATGCCGAAATCGGCTAACTCGGCGGCGCGCAACGCCCCCATGCTGGAGGCGCCGAACACGTGGATGCCCTGCGCCATCGCCCACAGCACCTCCTTGTGCCAGACCGATGGCGTGCTCTCGAAGAAGCCGTCGATGATGCCGATGGCCCAAGGGTGCTTCTGGGCGGCCCTGTAGACGTCGCCGATGGCGGCGGGCGGGAGATATTCGGCATCGAGCACCTTGGCGGCCTCCGCCCGCGGCAGGGTCGGACCGGTGAAGATGCAGATGGTCATGGCCGGTCCTCCATTACGGCGCGAGCCCGCCGGCCCGGGATGTATTCCGGACCATCGGGAACACCCTCCAGCCCGGGGATCACGACCTTCACCACCGGCAGATTGAACTCAGGCTTCGTCAGGTCGACGACGATGACCTGGGTGAGGCCGGCAGCCCGCAACTGGGATAGTTCCCACCGCAGGTCCTCGTTCAGCGTGTCGGTGTCGCCGCTCACCGTGGCTTGGAACGGGCGCGTCGGGGGCAGGCCGGCGCCCTCGCGCTTGCGCCGTTCGGCCGGCGTTTCGTCATCGGGGCGCCGATAGTCCCGACGCTCGATGTCGTCGCGCGACCCAGAGATATAGGTCAGCCGGGACTGCGCCGCCTCAGTCAGGGCGCGCAGCATGGCGATCGCGCGGGATGGATGGCAGCCGGCGCCAAAGAACGTGCCCTGCGAATCGTTGGGGTTTTCGTCCGATTCGTAGATGTGACAGCGGAACGACGGAATGCCGATATCGGAGGTGGTGTCCCAGACCTCGACGGTCATCTGCGCCTGCCGGTATCTGTCGAGGATCCAGCGGCTGCGCTCGTCGTCGATGGTGGCGAGGTCGACCCGCCGCTCCTGGCGCTCGGTCTCGTCGGCATGGAGCCAGAGCGCATCGGCGTCGCGCTCCACGACCTCGCAGATTCCCGAACTGATCGCTTCCAGGGTGTGGTTGCCGGACGCCAGGCCATTGGTGCTGGAGGCGAAGCAACCCGAGCCTTGCGGCAACGGCAGCGCAAAATTCACATGCACCGACTCGTAGGGTAGCCAAATCGGGCTGCGGGACACGAGGTCGAAGCCCTCGATCCACAGGATCGGCAGGTTCGGATGATACAGGGTGTCGGGGACCGACGGCAGGGTCGCCGGATCGACGACGGCATGCAGGCAGGCGATTTCGCTATGGGTCAACAGCTTCAACGGCAGGCTGATGCGCTCGCCATGGTACGATTCGACGGCCTCCATCACCCCGGAGGCCTTGGCGTGATCGAGGTCGACGCCCTTGCCCTGCGTGACCGCCAGGACGCGAGAATTCGGCCGCGCCACCATGACGACGGGAATGCCGAGATAGTCGAGGCCGGTCACGTTGGCGATCCGCGTGATGCCCATCGCCGGCAGGAGCGGCCGAAGGCGTTCCACCGTCTGATTCGGCCCGACGATGCGGTGCGTACCGCCCCGGTGCGCCTTCGCAGCGGGTCGAGCCAAGTCCTCTTCAAGTCGTGCAAACCAAGTCACCGCACCATCCTCGTCCAATGACTCGTTTCGGCAGGTCAGCGGGAAGCCCCCGCTTTGATAGCATGCCGCGAGCCTAATCAGCCTCTGCCGTGGGCTTGGGCCCAAAAAAAGTTGGGCCCCGGCCTCGCGGCCGCGGCCCAACCACTCCTCTCACGGGATCAGTAGTTCCCGTAATCGCAGATCTGGATGCGGGTCAACTGGACAGATCCGGGGGTCTTTAGGCTGACAGGGCTCGCGACGAACGCTCCGCAGCCCGAGCAGACAACGCCCGAGCCGACCTTTCGGCCGCCCGAGCCGATAGCGCCCGAGAGGACCTTTCAGCCGCCCGAGCCGACCTTTCAGCCGCCCGAGCCGACCTTTCAGCCGCCCGAGCCGACCTTTCGGCCGCCCGCGCCGACAATGCCCGGGCCGATTGTTCGGCAGCCCGTGCGGTCAATGCGCGCGCACTCAAAGCCCTCGACGACATGCCTTCCGCCGGCACGCTCTCCTCAAACGCGGCCGACATGACGTCGTCCCACGCCTTACGCAACATACTCATGACTGACTTCTCCCCAATTCCAGCTGAACACGCACCGCCGAATCCGATGGTGCGCGATTACGGTGCCCCAATTTTACCTTCTTTGGCAAGGAAAATTTTACTAAGAATATCAAGGGAAAAGTAACTGTAATTGTTAACAAATGTGAATCAATTGTTGCCGCAATTCGAGGCGGATTCGAGCCGTCCGAGGGCGTCGATGGGGCCAAAATCGAGGGGAAAGAAGCGTCTCCCTGCCGCAGAGGGTCGGTGGAATTGATTCCGCCGGCGCCTGGAGGTGTGGGTCAGCCGGCAAAAGACTGCGAATTATCGCTTTTTTTAGGGTTTGGGTGCTAAAGCCCTAGGTTGGAGACGTGACGGCCAGCTGGTCCGGGTAGAACCCGGGCCGTGGGCCGATGAATAGTTAGGGCAGAGCACCCGCACATGTCGGCTGGCGGTTCCGACGTAGGTCAGCTTCTCCAGGATCTGGCGATGACCGCCGATCCGGCGGAGCGTTGCCGCCTCCTGTGCGACGTCGCGATCCAAGTCTGGGTCTATGATCTGTCGCTCGCGCTTTCCTACGCCATGGACGGCGTCGCGGTCGCCCGAGAGCATGGGCTGGAGTTGCAGGAGGCGCGCTGCAGCCTTTCGGCCGGTCGCATGCTGCGGCTCCTGGGTCGCTATTCGGATGCCGAGACGATGCTGCTGCCGCTGCCCGACCGATTCCGGACGGCCGGCGATAAGGGAGGCGCGGGTCTTGCCATCCGGACGCTGTCGGCGATCTATCTCGACCTCGGCCTGCTCGAACAGGCGCTCGACCTCAATGCCGAGGCCCTGGCCATTTTCGAGGAGATCGGCGACCAGCGTTACTATTGCATGGCGCTGATGGAGTGCGCCGAGGTCCTCAAGAAGCGCAAGCAGTTCGACGAAGCCCTGGCAACGCTGGACAACGCCCGCATGCGCTTCACCAAGTTCGCGGGCGACGAACGCGACGATATCCAATGGCTGCAGCTGAAGTACACGCGGACGCTCCTGCTCTCGGATGCCGGCCGCCATGCCGACGCGATCACCGCGGCCGAGGAGGCACTGGAGGCTGCCGCCGCCTTCCGCTGCCGTGACGTCGAGACCGGCTGCTACGGCGTCCTGGCTCTCGGCTTCGCGGAGGTGCGGCGGTTCGTCGAGACGGAGCGCTGGCTGGCATGCTTCCTGGCCAACGTCGACACCGGCAGCGATCCCTACAACCGAATCGTCGGCTGGCTGAAATGCGGCCGCGCCCTGTTTCTCGCCGGTCAGAGCGACAAGGCCCTCGAGTTCGTGCAGCGCGCCTCGTCGATCGGAGAAAGCGTCGGCCTCACCGGTCATGTCGCCGAGTGTCATGCGACGCTGGCCAACATCCATGAGGCGATGGGCGACCACCGCACCGCCCTGCAGCACTTCAAGGCGTTCTACGAAACCGAAAGCCAGCTGCACAAGGCCGGCGTCGAGCATCGGATCGCCCAGATGCGGGTGCAGCTCAAGGTCGATCAGGTCCGGATGGAGACCTTGGAGACCGCCCGCCAGGACCTCGAGCGGCTCGTCGCCGCGCGGACGCGCGAGCTGGTTCTCGCCAAGGAGCAGGCGGAGGTCGCCAACCGATCGAAGAGCGAGTTCCTGGCGCACATGAGCCATGAGCTGCGCACGCCGCTGAACGCGGTCATCGGTTTTGCCGAGCTGATGCACCGTCAGGTCCAGGGGCCGATCGGCTCCGCCAAATACCTGGACTATGTGAAGGACATCTACGACAGCGGCCGCCTCCTGCTGTCGATCATCAACGACATCCTCGATCTGTCGAAGATCGAGGCGGGCAAGCAGGAGCTGCACATCCAGCCGAGCCCGGTCGAGGATATCTTCCGCGCCTGCCTCCGCCTGGTGAAGGACCGCGCCGACCAGGCCGATGTCCGCATCTCGCTCTCCGTGCCGCTGGGCCTCCGGGCGCTGAACGTCGACGTTCGCGCGGTGAAACAGATCCTCCTCAACCTGCTGACGAACGCCATCAAGTTCACGCCCCAAGGCGGTCGCGTCATGTTGTTTGCGACCGATGACGGCGGACCGGACGTCGTGCTTGGCGTCAGCGACACCGGCATCGGCATTGCCGCCGCCGATCTGCCGCGCGTGCTCGAGCCGTTCGGCCAGATCGAAAACATCTTCACCCGGACGCACGGCGGCACCGGCCTCGGCCTGCCGCTGGCAAAGATGCTGGCGGCCCTGCATGGCGGACGACTGTCGATCGAGAGCAAACTGGGCGAAGGGACCGTCGTCCGCGTCTGGTTGCCGGCAGCACTCGCTCAAGACGTGGCCGTTCCCGCGCCACTTCGCCGCACCAGCACCTCCCACTAGACCGCCTGGCCAGCTTGCGTCTCCGGCTGCGGCGGAGAACAATCGCCGCCCTCAGCGCGCGAGGTGAGCCATGCGGATGAAGGACAAAGTCGCCATCGTCACCGGTGCCGCCAGCGGCATCGGCAAGGACATCGCCCTGGCCTATGCCCGCGAAGGGGCCCGGGTTGCGATCGCCGACCTGAAACTGGAGGCGGCGAAGCTGGCGGCGGAGGAGATCTCCGCGGGCGGCGCCAAGGCGATCGCCGTCGCCATGGACGTGGCGAACGAGGCGCAGGTCGACGCCGGCGTGGAGCAAGTGGTCTCGTCGCTGGGCGGCGTCGACGTGCTCGTCAGCAACGCCGGCATCCAGATCATCTCCGCCGTCGTCGATCTGCCGCTCGCCGATTGGCGGAAGATGCTGGCGATCCACCTCGACGGTGCGTTCCTGACCACGCGGGCGTGCCTGAAGCACATGTACAAGTCCGGTCGCGGCGGCAGCGTCATCTACATGGGTTCCGTCCACTCGAAGGAGGCATCGCCGCTGAAGGCGCCCTACGTGACGGCCAAGCACGGGCTCATCGGCCTCGCCAAGACGGTGGCGAAGGAGGGCGCGAAGTACGGCGTGCGCGCCAACGTGATCTGCCCGGGCTTCGTGCGCACGCCGCTGGTCGACAAGCAGATCCCGGAGCAGGCCAAGGAATTCGGCATCAGCGAAGAAGACGTCATCAAGAAGATCATGCTGAAGGAGACCGTCGATGGCGAGTTCACGACCACGGCCGATGTCGCCGAGCTGGCGGTGCTGTTCGCGGCGTTTCCGTCGAATGCGCTGACCGGCCAGTCGGTGGTCGTAAGTCACGGCTGGCATATGCAGTGATGGGAGCCGCCCGTGGGGCGCCGGATCGCCGAGACGGAGCGGATGATCATCCGCACGCATGAGGCCGCGGACGTCGAGCCGCTGGCGAGGCTGTGGTGCGATCCGACCGAGACCACCTACATGGGCGGCCCCCGGGATTTCGGTCGGGTGTGCGAATCGATTCGCGAGGACGTCGCGCTGCCGGAACAGCCGACGTTCGATCTGTGGACGGTGATCGAGAAGGCAACGGGCGAGTTGATTGGGCATTGCGGCCTGCTGGACAAGGAGATCGAAGGGCATCCGGAAATCGAGCTGGTCTATCTCGTCGTCCCGCGCTTGTGGGGTCGCGGCTACGCCACGGAGGCGGGCGAGGCGATCAAGAACCATGCACTGATGTCCCTGGCATGCGATCGGCTGGTGGCGCTGATCCATCCTCAGAATCGGGCGTCGGTCCGCGTCGCCGAGAAGCTCGGCTTCCGCTTCGACCACTCGGTCGAGCGTCAGCATGGTACGATGCATCTCTATGTCGCCGCCGCCGACAAGCCGCCGATCGATTGACCGTCGCCTTCTGCCGGAATCTTTCTGCGACGATTCTGTTGATTATCGCGGCGTTGACTCGGATACTGCAGCGTTCGAATCCACCCGCAGCACTGGCCGCTCAGGCGGCCTCACCCACCCACCCACGGGCTGCGGGATACTTGGCCTTCCGCCTCTCGGCGGGAGGCCTCTTTTTTGGGCGATGCGGGACACCCGGTCCGCGGTATTATAATACCGCTCCAAAAAAACGCCGGAATCAGCGGCTTTGGGTTGACAGCCGACCGTCGCTTCGGCTATTCCCCCGCGTCCTGCAGAAGAGACCGGAATCATGAAGACCTATTCGGCCAAGCCATCGGAGATCGCCAAGAAGTGGTTCATCGTCGACGCCGACGGTGTGATTCTCGGCCGTCTCGCCAGCGTCATCGCCGACCGCCTGCGCGGCAAGCACAAGACCACCTATACGCCGCACATGGATTGTGGCGACAACATCATCGTCGTCAACGCCGCCAAGGTGAAGGTCACCGGCAACAAGCTGAGGGACAAGGTCTTCCACTATCACACCGGCTATCCCGGCGGCATCAAGGAGCGGACCTTCGGCCAGATCCTCGGCGGCAAGCATCCGGAGCGGCTGATCGAGAAGGCGGTGGAGCGGATGGTGCCGCGCGGGCCGCTCGGCCGCCGTCAGATGAAGAACCTGCGCGTCTATCCCGGCACCACCCATCCGCATGAGGCGCAGCAGCCGGAAGCGTTGGACATCGCCGGCATGAACCCGAAGAACAAGAGGATCGCTTCCCGATGAGCCCCGAAACCCAGACCCTGACCGATCTCAAGGACCTACGGACGGCGAGCCAGCCGATCGCAACGTCCGCTGCGGCGCTGCCGGAGCCGAAGATCGACAAGCAGGGCCGCGCCTACGCGACCGGCAAGCGCAAGAACGCGGTCGCCCGCGTCTGGATCAAGCCGGGCTCCGGCCGCATGACCGTGAACGGCCGCGACGTCGCCACCTATTTCGCGCGGCCGGTCCTGCGCATGCTGCTGAGCCAGCCGTTCCAGGTGTGCAACCGGCTGAATCAGTACGACGTGTCCTCCTCGGTGGTCGGCGGCGGGCTCTCCGGTCAGGCGGGCGCCGTGCGCCATGGCATCAGCCGCGCCCTCACGCACTTCGAGCCGTCGTTGCGCGTCGTCCTGAAGAAGGGCGGCTTCCTCACCCGCGACAGCCGCGTGGTCGAGCGCAAGAAGTACGGCAAGGCCAAGGCACGACGCAGCTTCCAGTTCTCGAAGCGCTAGACATCGACTGCAATCGGTCTTATGGCCAGGGAGGTTGCGGCGATCGCAACCTCCCTTTCGGCTTTGGAGGGAACGGTGGGCACGAACAGGCTGCGGATCGGCATCCTCGGGGCGAGCGGCTACACGGGCGCGGAGCTGGTGCGCATCCTGGCGCGCCATCCGCAGGTCGAGATCCGCCTGCTCACCGCCGATCGACAGGCCGGCAAGCCGCTGGTCGAGGTCTTTCCGCAGTTCGGCCATCTGAAGCTGCCGAACCTGATCAAGATCGAAGAAGCCGACTGGTCGACGGTCGACCTCGTCTTCTGCGGCCTGCCGCACGGCACGACGCAGGAAGTGATCGCGAAGCTGCCGCGGCACCTAAAGGTCGTGGACCTGTCGGCGGACTTTCGGCTGGCGGACGTTGCCGCGTATGCGCAGTGGTACGGCCATGAGCATCGTGCCCCCGATCTGCAGAAAGAGGCGGTCTACGGCCTGACCGAGCTGAAGCGGAAGGACATCGCGCCGGCGCGGCTGGTCGCCAATCCCGGTTGCTATCCGACCTCGGCACAGCTGCCGCTGCTGCCGCTGATCGAGGCCCGGCAGATCGTCGTCGACGACATCATCATCGACGCCAAGTCCGGTGTCAGCGGCGCCGGGCGCGACGCCAAGCAGGGTAGCCTCTATGCCGAAGTGACCGAGGGGATCCACGCCTATGGCGTCGCCAGCCATCGCCACGCGCCGGAGATCGAGCAGGGGCTGAGCGAGGTCGCGGGCACGCCGATCGTCGTCAACTTCACGCCGCACCTGATGCCGATGAGCCGCGGCATCCTGTCGTCGATCTATGTCCGGCTGCACAACGGCGCCAAGGTCGACGACCTCCGGCAGACGCTTGAGGCGCGCTACAAGGACGAGCCGTTCGTGCGCGTGCTGCCGGCGGGGCAGGCGCCGCAGACGCGGCATGTGCGCGGCTCCAACCACTGCCTGATCGGCCTCTTCGCTGATCGCGTGCCGGGTCGGGCGATCCTGCTGTCGGCGATCGACAACCTGGTGAAGGGGGCTTCCGGCCAGGCGGTGCAGAACATGAACCTGATGGCAGGGCTGCCGGAGACCACGGGACTGGAGCAGGAGCCGCTGTTCCCGTGAGCGGCCTGGTCCTGCCGTTCCACAACTTCCAGCCGCGCATCGCCGCCGGCGCCTTCATCGCCCAGACGGCGGTGCTGATCGGCGAGGTCGAGATCGGCGAGGACTGCGGCATCTGGTACGGCTGCGTGCTGCGCGGCGACGGCAACGCCATCCGCATCGGGGCGCGCACCAACATCCAGGACGGCACGGTCATCCACGTCAACCAGGAGAAGGACGGCGGACGCGGCAAGAACGGCTTCGCCTGCAACATCGGCGCCGACGTGACCGTCGGTCATCTGGCTCTGCTGCACGCCTGTACGCTCGAGGACGGCAGCTTCGTCGGCATGAAGGCCTGCGTCATGGACGGCGCGGTGGTCGAGACCGGCGGCATGGTCGCCGCCGGCGCGCTGGTGACGCCGGGCAAGCGCGTGCGCAAGGGCGAGCTGTGGGCCGGCAGCCCGGCCAAGCTCATGCGCCCGCTGACGCCGGCAGAGACCGAGATGTTCCAGTGGACGGTGGAGCACTACGTCGAGCGGGCGCGAACCTATCGGACGGTGTCGGCCCGCTAGCGGCCTTTGTGGGTCGCAGTTTCCGCCAGAGCGACTTCGGGGCTGTCGGTATCGCGCAGCCCCTTCTCCAGGGCGCTCCGCCCGGCGGTCGCGAGCGCGACGTAGATCTCGCGGATCTTATTGAGGTCGCGTTCGCTCAGCTCCTCCAGGTCGAGCAGGGCGTTGTGGGCGCCTTGCGTCGCCCGGATCATCTCGTCAAGCTTCAGCTGCATCGCCTTGCTGTCGCGGTTCTGGGTGTTCTGGATCAGGAAGACCATCAGGAAGGTGACGATCGTCGTCCCGGTATTGATCACCAGCTGCCAGGTGTCGGAGAAGCCGAAGATAGGCCCGGTGATCCCCCAGGCCACGACGATGAGGCAGGCCAGAAGGAACGATTGCGGATGACCGGCGGCGCTGGCTGTCCAGTTGGCGAAGCGCGTGAATGCGTCCTTGTCCTTCATGTTATGGGGTCTCCAATCCGGTCGCGGTTCGGACCGCCTCGGCGGCGCCGGCGAGGGAGAAGCGGGTGGTCTTGTCGGTGCCGTCGGCGGCCGTGTAGGTGACTTCGATCTCCCTGCCGGTGAACCAGGTGGCGAACGTGTCGCTGGGCAGGATGGCTTTCTGGATCGAGGTCCAGACCATCCAGAAGGCGGCTTCCCGGCCGACATGGCCCCAGAGCGCGCCGAGCTCCTCGCCCTGCTGACGCACCGTGTCCGTCTCGACCGTCTCGCCGCCGTTGATCCGGTAGCGGGGCATCGCCGCACCGAAGGTCTCCCCGCGCCGGAGGTGCAACTCGGCGAAGACCTGATAGCGATGATCGGCCTCGCGCCCCCACAGGAAGAGCACGTGGCCGTCTTCGTTCCGCACGGTGGCGGCGGTCATGGCGGGATCGTCGCTCGGCGCCGGGCCGACGCTCCAGTCGGCGGCGAACGCGGGTGAGGCGAGGAGCATCAGGACGAATGCAAGTGTGCGCATGGGCGAGCGCCTACGCCGACATCGCGGTGGAAATAAGGCGGGCTCAGCGGGCATCGGCGGCCAGGGTCGCCGTGCCCGTGCTGATGACCGCGGCGGCCGACTCGATCCAGAGGTCGAAGCCGCCGAGCGTCGTGTTCGCCTTCACGGCCAGCGGGTGCGGGACGACGGCCGGCCGGTGGGCCTTGAATTCGAAGTCGGCGACGCGCGCGTCCGGGCGCGCGCGTTCGGCGAGATCGAGCATCAGGACGGCGATCAGCGGGCCGTGGACGACGAGCCCCTCGTAACCCTCGACCTGCGTCGCGTAGGGATGGTCGTAGTGGATGCGATGGCCGTTGAAGGTGAGGGCGGAGAAGCGGAACAGCAACGGCGGCGTCGGCACGATCGTGCGCTCGAATTCCGCCGCGCGCGGTGCCGATGCGGGCATTCGCTGGTCGGCAGTGGGATCGTGCGGCTCGCGGAAGACGATGAACTGCTCCTCGGCCACCGAGCCGCCGGAGCTGCCGCCGAGTTCGTGACGGAGGGTGACGAACAGCAGGCGGCCGCTCTTGCCGATCTTCGGTTCGAGTGCCGTCACCGTCGAACGGCGCGTCACCCGCTCGCCGATGCGCAGGGGGTTCTCCGAATGCAGCCGGCTGCCGGCCCACATGCGGCGGGGCAGGGCAGGGACGACGGGCAGCAGACCGGAGTCGCGGGTGTGGCCGTCCTCGCCGAGCCGGCTCTGCCTGGATCTGGGCGGGAAATAGAGCCAGTGCCAGAGCAGCGGCAGCGGATCGCCCTCGGTGAAGGCGCGGTCGTCGCGATCGAGCGTCGCCTGCAGCAGCTGCGCGGGCTCGGGATGGAGGACCGCCTCTCGCGTTTCCGTGCGGCCCTGCAGGCTTGCGGCATCGCCGATATCGAAGCTCACGACGCGAACTCCCGGCGGATGGCCTGGGTGTGCTGGCCGAGGGCGGGAACCGCGGCAGGTGCCGGCTGCTCGCCGGCAAAGATCGCGGGCGGCGCGGGGAGGCGTGCCTCGCCCGTGGGCGTCGCCACGGTCAGGCGGCGCAGGTGCGGATGCCGGCCGAGGCCGGCGACGTCGTTGACGGCGCCGAAGGCGATGCCGGCGGATTGCAGGAGGTCGATCAGCGCCGCATAGGCGTGGCGACGGCAGGTGGCGGCGACGATGGCGTCGAGGGCCTGCCGATTGGCGACGCGATCGTTGTTCGTCTTGAACCGCGGATCATCGGCGAGGGCGGGCTGCCGCAATACGGCGGAGCAGAGATCGCGCCACTCGCGCTCGTTCTGGATGGCGACCAGCAGCGGCCGGCCGTCGGCGGTCTCGAATACGCCGTAGGGAGCGATCGAGGGATGGGCGAGGCCGAGTCGCCGCGGCGCCCGCCCGGCGTAGTCGTGATGGAGCAGGGGCACGGCCATGGCCATGGTCTCGGCGGTGGCGTCGAACAGCGAGAGGGTGATGGCGGCGCCTTCGCTCGTGCGCTCACGCCGATAGAGCGCCTCGAGGATGGCGGCGTGGGCATTGAGACCGCAGACGATGTCGGAGAGCGAGACGCCGACGCGGCCGGGTGCGTCGGGCGAACCGGTGACCGAGGCGAGGCCGCTCTCGGCCTGGATCAGCAGGTCATAAGCCTTGCGTTGGGAATAGGGGCCGGAGTCGCCGTAGCCGGTGATCGAGCAGGTGATCAGCCGCGAATGGCGGCGGCGCAGCTCGGCGGGATCGAAGCCGGCGCGGGCGGCGGCGCCGGGGAGAAGGTTCTGGATGAAGACGTCGGCGCGCGCGACCAGGCGGTGCAGCAGCGCCTTGTCGCCGTCGTCCTTGAGATCGATCACCGCCGACTCCTTGCCGCGGTTGAGCCAGACGAAGTAGGCGCTCTCGCCATGCACGGCGGCGTCGTAGCCGCGGGCGAAATCGCCCTCGGCGCGCTCGACCTTGATGACGCGCGCGCCGGCGTCGGCCAGCCGGCAGGAGCAGAGCGGGGCGGCGACCGCCTGCTCGACGCTGACGACCAGGATGCCGTCGAGTCGCGTCATCAATAGGAGCGCGGCAGGCCGAGGACGTGCTCGGCCAGATAGGCGAGGATGAGGTTGGTCGAGATCGGCGCCACCTGGTAGAGGCGGGTTTCGCGGAACTTGCGCTCGACGTCGTACTCGGCGGCGAAGCCGAAGCCGCCGTGGGTCTGCAGGCACATGTCGGCTGCCTGCCAGGAGGCGTCGGCGGCCAGCAGCTTCGCCATGTTGGCCTCCTTGGCGCAGGGTTCGCCGGCGTCGTAGAGCGCGGCGGCGCGCTGCACCATCAGGTCAGCGGCCTCGGTGGCGGCGAAGGCGCGGGCGATCGGGAACTGGACGCCCTGGTTCTGCCCGATGGGGCGGCCGAAGACGGTGCGCGACTTGGCATAGTCGGTCGCCCTGGCGATGAACCAGCGGGCGTCGCCGATGCATTCGGCGGCGATGAGGATGCGTTCGGCGTTCATGCCGTCGAGGATGTAGCGGAAGCCCTTGCCCTCCTCGCCGATGAGGTTCTCCGCCGGGACCTCCAGGTTCTCGATGAACACCTCGGTGGTGGCGTGGTTGAGCATGGTGCGGATCGGGCGGATGGTCACGGCCTTGCCGCGCACGTCGCGCAGATCGACGAGGAAGATCGAGAGGCCTTCGGTACGCTTGACCCCGTCGCGGGGCGCGGTGCGGGCCAGCAGCAGCATGAGGTCGGAATGCTCGGCGCGGGAGGTCCAGACCTTCTGGCCGTTGACGATATAGCGGTCGTTTCCCTGGCGGACCGCCGTGGTCCGGATCGCCGTGGTGTCGCTGCCGGCCGACGGCTCGGTGACGCCGAAGGCCTGCAGCCGAAGGGCACCCGAGGCGATCTGCGGCAGCCAGCGGGACTTCTGGGCGGCGCTGCCGTGCCGCAGCAGGGTGCCCATGACGTACATCTGGGCGTGGCAGGCGGCGCCATTGCCGCCGCTGCGATGGATCTCCTCGACGATCGCCGCGGCGGCGCCGAGGGGCAGGCCGCTGCCGCCATACTCGGCCGGGATCAGGCAGGCGAGGTAGCCGGCCTGGGTCAGCGCCTGCACGAATTCGGTCGGATAGGCGCGGTCGGCATCGAGCCGCCGCCAGTACTCGCCGGGGAAGCCGGCGCACAGCTTGGCGATGGCGGCGCGGATCTCGGCGTGGGAGGTGTCGGGCATGCTCGGGGTCTCTACGCGGGTCCGGAATGGAAATCGAGCGATGGACCC
>Ga0187893_10007623_pt1 | contig 17596 bp, 12 predicted proteins | sample MA1701074metaG_FD_139574 | JGI IMG/M metagenome (GOLD analysis project Ga0187893, IMG submission 139574) | White microbial mat communities from a basaltic lava cave in the Kipuka Kanohina Cave System on the Island of Hawaii, USA - MA170107-4 metaG ... | reverse complement strand
GACGGGAGCAAACACCTGCGCGGGCTTGGCCTGCCCGCCCTTGATTACAGTATTGAAGCCACAACCAACCTGAACGCGCCCATTTCATGGATTGAAATCGGCGAAGCCCGGGCCAACAGCGCCGGGGTGTACGAATGGATCGATTTCGACGCTCCGTTGCACCCGAAACGCTTCTACCGGACGCAGTCGCCTTAATGCCCAGGTGACAACCGAGTTCAGCGGCAGCATCACCGGAGCGTCCGGTGAATTGAGCAAAATCGGGACGGGCACGCTGACGCTCTCGAGAAAGAGCTCGCATGACCGGTCGGGCGCGCAGGCAGGCGCGCTGCGCATCGACGGAATCCACGGCGGGTCCGTCCATGTCTGGACTGGCGCGTCGCTCGGAGGCAACGGGACCATCGGCAGGTATTTGTCGATGGAGGGCGGCACGATGGAACCAGGAAGCAGCCCGGGCCGGTTGCGCGTCAACGACGACGTGCGGCTCGCGAGCGCGCCGTCCGTCTTCCGCTTCGAGTTGAACGGTCCAGCGATCACACTCCACGATCAGTTGGCCGTCGGCGATGCAGTGGAACTGGCGGGGATTTCCCTCGAAGTCCTTCCCGGCGCGGGAATTCCGCCCGGCGCGCAATTCAGGATCATCGACAAGCTCAGCGGCCCGCCCGTGGCGTCGCCGTTTGTCGGCCTGCCCGAAGGCGCGACGCTGAACGCTAACGGCCAGGTCTTTCAAATCACCTACCAGGGCGGCGCCGGTCACAATGACGTGGTGCTGACGCGCGGCGCTTCGACCATTTCTTTCGGCCTTCCGCACACGAGCCTGGGCCTGGCCACGCTGATGCCAGGGCCACTCAGCAGCCTGATCGTCGGCAACATCGGCGCGTCGGGCGAAGACGGCGTGTTCATTCCGCTTGGCGAAGCTCAAGGTTGGCAGAGCAAACTCACCGCGCTCGATCCGCGCACCGGTCGAGGACGGCTGACAGTTCGTCGGCGACAGCCTTCGCCTGCTGTCGGCAAACGATCAGCCAAGGGCGCAATCGCTGGCGCGTTTCGACATTCGTGCGGCGCTCATGGCACCGAACTCCAGCATCGCGCTCAACATCGAGAAGCTGCGTCTGCCTCCGCCACAAATCACTCGCGTGTTTCCACTGCAAGCCCGGCCGGGTGAAATCTTGGAGATCCTCGGGCGCGGTTTCGGCGACGATCCCTTCGACCTCAATGTGGTGGGCAGCGCCCGCGTTGCCGGCCGGGATCAACTCACCGTGCCATTCCACGTCTTGAGCGCCAGCGATACCCGGATTCTCGCGCGGGTTGGGTATGTTCCGCCGGGCACGCCTGGCGGACCGATTCAGGTTTATCGCGGCGTGGGCAATGAAGGAACGCCCCAGGTCGCTGACTCGAAGATCGAGTTCCTTGAACCGATCCGGACATGGAGAGAAGGCACGCCTTCGAGTTCATTTACGCTCACAACCGTCTATGAACCGCCCCACTTTAGCGCGCCGCCGGAGGAGTGCTTCCAGAGCGGGCCGCCAGTGCAGGGAGTTTTGAACGTGTATCTCTACGAGTGGTTCCCCAACGCTGTCGTCAGCTTTAACTCGCACGTCTCGGCGGCGTTCGCCTCCGGCAGCGCGAGCGTCAGTGCGTCCGGCGTCCGCTTTCTCGGCGGCGGAGATTTGCTCGAGGGCGCGCAGCGGCTGGCCGAGGTGTTGGAAGCGGCCTTCGCGCAACAGGCAGGACTGATCGTCAACGCTGAGGCCACTCGACCTCAGGAAGGAACGGTGAAACTGACGCTCAGTCTGCCGAATGGGTTCATCACCGGCGGCTTCCTGAACGTCTGCGTCGAAGAAGGCGAAACTATTTGGTCGGTGGCCGAGGTTTTCCCTCCTATCTTCGCGGAAGGAGATCTGGTGACGATCAAAGGCAACGGTTTCGGTAATGACACGCGCGACTTGCGCGTTGGATTGAAGGACGAATCCGAAGCGCGCCTCCTCCCGATGGAAGTGTTGCGCGCCACTGACACGCAAATCCTCGCCCGCATGGGACCGGCGCCGCCGGACTTCACGCAAAGCCCCATCGAAGTCGCGCGTGGGCGGGGTTATTACACCGGACAGGCGACGGTCTGGGAAGGATTCAGCCCAATTAGCAGCGCGGTAGCTGCGGCTGTGACGACGGGGCATACGGGGCTGACACGCTGTTACCATAGCTGGCGAAACAGCTCGGCTTTCCCGCCCTTCGAGGACCTGGATCAATACCTGGAACCGCATCTGGTGCTGACGCCCCATTGGGATTACCCGGTGGAAATCACGATCCGCGCCCTGGTGCATTCGTTTCCGCCGGCGTCCACCGCCTTCGAGAAAACTTTCCACCTGCCTGCAAACAATCATTGGCAGGACAACGCCAACCGGATCGCCGACGCGTTCGAAGCCGCCGTAGGTGAGGCTGGATTCATCCTCCAGATGAGTCTGGACGGAGTGACTGTCAACGATCCTGATCCGCCCAATCCCCAGTCCGTCCGTTTTGCGGCCTTGATGGCGCCCTATTACTGGGGCGGCCCGCCCGCGGTGATGGGATCGTTTTCCATCTGCGTCCGCGCCACGCCGCGCGAGATTCAACTCGCGCAGGCCATGGCCAGTGGCAATCTTGTCATCCTTTCGGGGAGCGGCTTTGGTGATGATGCCGACCAGCTTTCCGTTGCGTTGGCAGATGGACGCCGTCTGATCCCATTGCGGCTTCTCTCGGCCTCGGACACACAACTCACCGCTCGCATGGAAACCGTTCCTCCCGACGCACGGCCCGGCCCAATCGTCGTCGCGCGCGGGAAGAAAAGCCTCAACGTGCCTCAGCCGTTTTTCGATGACACCACGATTGGATCGGCCGGGGCTTGGCTCGGGCGCGAGGCGAGCGCTGTTTCCGCACAACTCGTCACTCCTGCGCCCGCACCGTCTCAACCGGGACGACAATGGTTCTTCGGCGAACCGCCCGCCGATGGCGAACTCTTCGTGATGCTCGGCGGCGACTGGCCGAACGGCGCCATCATAAGCATCGCTGCGGGAATTCACGACGCCAATGGCGCGGCCTATGAATTGAACGTGCCAACCGTGCGGTTCGCACAAGCCGGCAATCCGTTGGACTGCGCCGAACGTATCGCCGACGTGATCCGATCTGGTTTCTGGCAACAAGCCGCACTGGCCGTCGATGTGAAGACGACACCTCTTCCTGGGGGCCAAGTGAAGTTGTCCTTGTCACTGCTCGACGGATTCGTCCGTCAAGGATTCGTGACGATCTGCGTCAACGACCCCGCGTTGCGTTCGCAGATGAATATCCGAACGCTGAGTCGTCACGTCGAAGTATCCTGGACCGGCTTCGGCGTCCTGGAAATGGCGAATCAGCCAGGCGGCCCGTGGCGCGAAGTAGCACCCGCTCCCATGTTCAGCCCTCATTTCGAACCCGCGTTGCCCCAGGCCGTGTTCTACCGCCTGAGACGATAAAAGGCACAACGTGGACGTGGATCACTTGGGCAGTGAAGGAAAGGCGACCGACGAATGCGCTTCATTGAGGCTGCCCCGACGATAGCCCTGCAAATCCAGCGTGACGTGAGCGTAGCCGATTCTCTTCAACGCCGCCGCCACCTGGCTCGCCAGTTCTTCGGATAAAAACCTCGCCATCTCCGACGGCCCGACTTCGATGCGGGCAAGGGCCGTTGAACCGTTGAATCGTTGAATCGTTGAATCGTCCGCCGGCTCAACAGTTGAACGGTTCAACGCTTCAACGCCGGCCGTGAGTTCATGATGTCTCACCCGAACATCGTAAAAACCGAGGTCGCGCAGGACGTTCTCCGCCTGTTCAATCATCGCCAGTTTCTCCGGCGTCACCGGCTCGCCATGCGGGATACGTGAACTCAGGCACGCCATCTGGGGCTTGTCGGCGGTCGGCAGCCCAAGCTGCGCGGATAATTCGCGGATTTCCGCCTTGGTCAGCCCAACTTCCTTCAAAGGCGCGCGCACGTGAAATTCCTTCGCGGCCCAAGCTCCCGGACGGTAATCGCCCAGGTCACTGGCGTTCTCGCCGTAGGCAATCACCGCAAACCCCTCCGCCTTCGCGAGCGGCTCCAGTTCCGTGAACAGCTCATGCTTGCAGAAGTAACAGCGGTTCGCCGGATTGGCCCGGTAGTCGGGGTTCTCAAACTCCGCCGTTTGCACCACGCGCACCGGAATCTGAAACCTCTCGGCAATGTCGAGCGCGTCCGCCAGTTCACGCCGTGGCAGGCTGGGCGAATCCGCGATCACCGCCAGTGATTTGTCCCCCAGAACATCCCGCGTGACCCGCGCCAGGAACACCGAGTCAACCCCGCCTGAATAGGCGACGAGGCACGACCCAAACGAGCCAATCAACTCGCGCAATTGTTCCAGTTTTCCAGCAGGCACAAAGGGACATTGCCACTCGTACGGTGCGATGTCGAGATGGCCTTCGGCTCCATACCCGGAGTCGCTTTAACCATTTCACCTTTCACTTCTTTCGACTATTTTTTCGCCCCGTGAACGTTTACGACCACCCCACGTTTCGCATGGCCTGCCAGCAATTCGATCTGGTGGCCGATTATCTGCAAATCCCCGCAGACGACCGCGACCGGCTCAAATATCCCAAGCGCTCTGTCGCCGTCGCCATCCCCATTCATTGCGATGACGGCAGCACGCGGGTTTTCCAGGGCTATCGTGTGCAGCACCATCTCACGCTCGGCCCAACGAAAGGCGGCATTCGTTACCATCCGGATGTTGAACTGGGCGAGGTCGCCGCGCTCGCCATGTGGATGAGTTGGAAGTGCGCTCTGACCAACCTGCCCTACGGCGGGGCGAAGGGCGGCGTGAATTGTGATCCGCGCACGCTGTCCACCACCGAACTTGAACGAGTCACCCGCCGTTTCACGCAGGAGATAATTCCCTTCATCGGGCCGCGGATGGACATTCCCGCCCCGGACCTCGGCACGAACGAGCAGGTGATGGCGTGGATGATGGATACCTACTCCGTTCACATGGGCTATTCGGTGCCAGGCGTTGTTACCGGCAAGCCAGTGCTGCTCGGCGGTTCGGTGGGGCGTCGTGAAGCCACTGGGCGCGGCGTCGGTTATCTCGCCAATCGTGCAATGGACGTGATTGGCCTGGAGGCGGGCAAAGCCACCGCCGTGGTGCAGGGCTTTGGCAATGTTGGCTCCGTTGCGGCGTTTTCACTTGCGAAGTACGGCGTGAAGATCATCGCCGTGAGCGACGCGTTCGGCGGCATCTTCAATCCAAAGGGACTCGATCTTTGGGAACTGGAGAAACACGTCGCGAAGACCAAAGGCGTTGCCGGATTCACCGGAGGCGAACCAAACACCAACGAGCAACTGCTCGTCACGCCGTGCGATATCCTCGTGCCCGCCGCGCTCGAACGCCAGATTACCGAAGCGAACGCGGGCAAAATCCGGTGTCGCATCCTCGCCGAAGGCGCGAACGGCCCGACCACGCCGGAAGCTGATCTCATCATCGATCAGCGCCCGGAGATTTTTGTGATCCCGGACATCCTCTGTAACGCGGGAGGCGTAGTGGTGAGCTACTTCGAGTGGGTACAGGACCTGCAAAGCTTCTTCTGGAGCGAGAGCGAAGTGGTGGACAAGCTGTTCCGCATTCTGGAGAACGCCTTCACGCAAACGCTCAATCTCAGCCGGAAGAACAAGATCTCGATGCGCCACGCCGCGCTCGTCCTCGGCATCCAGCGCGTGCATCACGCCAAAAAAACGCGCGGGCTGTTTCCTTAGCGTGGGACGGAAACAACAGCCGTTGGCTGGTTTCCTTCACCGTGTCGGGCAAATCAGGGCGTGGAAAAGAGGCGCCAATCCTCATTCATCCGAAAAACTATTTACACCGCTGCGGTCTGCTTGCTAATGACTCGCCATGTTCCTTTCTCAACCATACCTTTCAGTGACCGCACTTGCTGCCGGTGTTGTGACTGCAACTCTACTTACAGCTGTCGCCCCCGCCCCAGCACAGGACACCAAGCCTGCGGAGCCAAAGCGCTGGGAAACCAGTGCCAACGCCGGGGTGACCTTAACCCGTGGCAATAGCAAAAACTTTCTTGCAACGGTTGGTATCAATAGCTCTCGCAAATGGTCGAAAGACGAAGTTTTGCTCGGAGCAAGCGGTGGATACGGTGAAAGCACCTCAGTCAATCGAGCAGACAATGTTCGCCCCGATCCGGAGACCAAGACTCAAGATTATATCAAGGGCTTCGCACAGTACAATCGTCTTTTCTCGGAAAGGCTTTATGGCGGTTTGCGCCTTGATGCCATCCACGATGACATCGCTGACGTAAACTACCGCTTCACGCTTTCTCCATTGCTTGGTTATTATCTCATCAAGAACCCATCTACGACTCTAGCCGTAGAAGCAGGGCCTTCGTTCGTCTATGAGCAGGTGGGTGGAGAAGAGCAGTCCTACCTTGGGGCACGCCTGGCTGAACGTTTCGAGCACAAATTCAAAAGCGGCGCTCGCATCTGGCAAACAGCGGAAATCATCCCTCAAGTAGATGATGTGGAAAACTTCATCGCCAACTTCGAGCTTGGCGCCGAAGCCCCCCTCACCAAAAAGCTGAGTTTGCGCGTGGTGCTCCAGGACACGTATGACAATCAACCGGCCGAAGTCACCGGCGCCGCCGGGACAAGGTCGAAATTAAAGAACGATATGAAACTCATCGCCGGCCTCGCCTATAAGTTCTGAGGTGATGGAGCCATCGGAACCCCTAGGGTGCGAACGGCCGTGGCCACTGTAACCGAAGTGAGACGCACGACAAAATGCCATGCTACCAACCGTCACAGTCATCGCTTGCATCATCGCCGCCTCCGCCATGCTCCCCGTCTGATGTTCAATCACACGCGTTGCTTTCGCCAATCGACGGTGGGGCCTTTTCTTTGCGTGAAGGAAACAAGCGGCCATCCCCGCCTGCGTCTCAAATGAACTCGTTAATCAGGTTCTCCAGGTATTCCTGCCGGCCGCTCTGATTCGTTTTCACTTCGCCCATCTTGAGCGCATAATCGGAGAGTTCCTTGAAGCCAACGCGCCGGCGCTCGATTTGTTTGCCGATGCCGCTGTCGAAGGAGCTGTAGCGTTGTTTCACGAAGGCGCCGAGACGACCGTCCTTGCGGATGGCGGCGGCAATCTTCAAGCCGCGCGCGAAAGTGTCCATGCCTGCAATATGCGCGTGAAACAGGTCCACCGGCTCGAAACTTTCGCGGCGCACTTTGGCGTCGAAATTGGTGCCGCCCGTGGTGAAGCCGCCCATCTTGAGGATGCTCAACATCGTTTGCGTGGTGAGATAGAGATCAGTCGGGAACTGGTCGGTGTCCCAGCCGAGCAGCTCGTCGCCGGTGTTGGCGTCGATGGAGCCGAGCGCGTTGGCTGCTATGGCCACTTCCAACTCATGCTGCATGGAATGACCGGCGAGCGTGGCGTGGTTGGTCTCAATGTTGAGCTTGAAGTGATCGAGCAATTTGTATTCGCGGAGGAAGTTCAGGCAGGCGGCGGCATCGGAATCGTACTGGTGTTTGGTCGGCTCCTTGGGCTTCGGCTCGATGTAGAACGGACCTTTGAAGCCAATCTTCTTCTTGTGCATGACGGCCATATGCATGAACGCGCCGAGGTGATCCATCTCGCGCTTGAGGTCGGTATTGAGCAGCGTGGTGTAACCTTCGCGTCCGCCCCAGAATGTGTAGCCCTCGCCCTTGAGGTCGTGGGTGACTTCGAGCGCCTTTTTTACCTGGGCGGCAGCATAGGCGAAAACATCGGCATTGCAGCTCGTGGCCGCGCCGTGCATGAAGCGCGGGTTGACGAAGAGGCAGGCCGTGCCCCAAAGAAGCTTGACGCCCGTGTCGCGCTGAAACTTCTTTAACTCCTTCGCCACCACGTCAAGGTTCTGGTGCGATTCGCGCAAGTTGCGGCCTTCGGGTGCGACGTCCCGGTCGTGAAAGGCGTAGAACGGCGCGCCGAGTTTCTCGCAGAACTCGAACATCACCGGCACGCGCTTGAGCGCCATCTTGAGCGAGTTGGTGCCGTCCTCCCACGGCCGTTTCATCGTGCCGATGCCAAACATGTCCGCGCCCATTCCGCGCATCGTGTGCCAATACACTACCGAGAAACGCAGATGCTCCTTCATGGTTTTGCCTTCAACGAGTTCGGCGGCGTTGTAGTGTTTGAAGGCGAGTGGATTCTTCGAGTCAGGACCTTCGTAGCGGATCGTTTTGATTTTAGGAAAGGCGGGGGGCATAAGTGTCGTTAGTTCAAAATTGAGGGGCGGACTGTATCGGCGGGCAAACGCGTTGACAAGCGCGGTTCCGCTTCGCCGGCTGGCGCGGCAGCGCGCAATCCCGGTTTGCATTTAGCGGGGAATGTCTCCTATTCTCACTCCAACGCTTCGATGCAACATCTCAATGAAAACGCTGCACTTCCACTTCAGTCGAGCCGACCTGGCCGGTCTCGCTCTCACTCTCGCAGGCTGTCTGGCGCTGGCTGGCTGCGCGACAACGACCACTGATTCCACAGAGAAGAAAACCATGAAGCTCGAGCACAAGGTTTTTGGCAAAATGCCCGATGGCCCCGAAGTGAAGATCTACACTCTGGCCAACCGCAAGGGCATGGTCGTCAAAGTAACGGAGTACGGTGGCATCATCACCGAACTTTGGGTGCCGGATCGCAATGGAAAAACCGGCAACGTAGTGCTTGGATTCGACAACCTTGATCGCTACGTGAAAGGTCATCCGTTCTTCGGTGCGATCACGGGTCGTGTCGCCAATCGCATCGCCAGGGGCAAGTTCACGCTGGACGGAAAGGAATACACGCTCGCGGTGAATAACGGGCCGAACCATCTCCACGGCGGCCTTAAAGGTTTCGACAAGAAGGTATGGAAGTCACGCCCCTTGCGCGGACTCAGCCGCGAAGTGGCTGTGGAGTTCACCTATATCAGCCCGGATGGCGAGGAGGGTTATCCTGGCACGCTGACCACAACGGTTATTTATACGCTCACGGACGACAATGAACTACGTATCGATTACACCGCCACGACCGACAAAGCTACGATTGTCAACCTGACCAATCACTCTTATTTCAACCTCGGCGAATCGGGCAGCATCCTCGACCACATTCTGATGATTAACGCCGACCGCTACACCGCTGCGGACGCTACGCTCATCCCGACCGGCGAACTCACATCCGTAAAGGGCACCGGTCTGGACTTCACCCAGCCGCGTCGCATCGGCGATCGCATCGCAGACTATATGAGTTTCGCGAAGGGCTACGATCACAATTATGTGCTCAACGGCAGCGGCAAATCACTCTCCCTGGCCGCGCGCGTGCAGGAGCCGAAGTCAGGCCGCGTAATGGAAGTGTGGACGACCGAACCGGGCGTGCAGCTTTATTGCGGCAATCACCTAGACGGCTCCCTGACGGGGATAAACGGCGCGGTTTACAAACAGCACACCGGCTTCTGCTTGGAGACTCAGCATTTCCCGGACTCCATTAACAAGCCAGGTTTCCCGTCGGTTGTCCTGCGCCCCGGCCAAACCTTCAAGAGCACGACCGCGCATCGATTTGCAGTCGAATGACGGTGTGGATTTGTCATAAATAATTGATATAAAACACCTTGAACGTCATATGATGAGGCCCGTTTACCGACGGTTTCCTTCGTTGTTAAGCAGCGTTAAGACTAGGGACGCCACCAACCAGAGTCGGGCGAAAACTTGATTTTTTTCTGAACGGAATGGTGCGTTGCCGTGTCGTAAGTTCTGTTCTCGAACGCACAAAAAAAAATTGTGGAATTCCAAGATCTTAGCTTGACACTTACGGGGATAATCTCGTAGCCTTTGGTGTTCCATTAAACAACTAAACCCGGAGCATACATGAAAAACGTTGTTCAGAAGTCACTGCAAGGATTTGCAAGGAATCAATACCAGGGATGGGCCGCCAAATTGGTGGCCTTGGTCGTTGGAACCGCGTGCTACGCGGCTGTGTTAAGCCCGACCACGGCATCCGCCCAAGGTGAGCCTACCCAGTTAAAATATCTTCAACTCATGGTGGTATTGAACGGTGAAGCGCCATGGTTCCCAGCCAACGCAACCGCACGTGACTACGTGCAATGGGCACGGAACAACAACATGAAGCCGAGTGGCGGTTGGAAACCCGATGCCCCGATTACTACCGATATCATCGCACAGACCTTGGCCCAACTGTTGGGCTACAACCCTCGCCGGTTTGGCGGTGATTATTATCGCACTCTCGCCTACGAAGGCCTTTACCTTCCCAAGCTCGACGTCGTGACCCATGAATGGCTGGCGAGCTTTGTCAGCAATCCGTGGAGATGGTCGAAGGATAATCCGCCCAGCCCGAAGGATCCGAAGGACCCGAAGGACCCGAAGGATCCCAAGCCGAAAGATCCCAAGCACGATAATAAAGGCAAAGGTCGCGGACATAACCGCCGCTGATTCCCTGAGTCCGCTAATGGAACAAAAGCCAGGATAGCGGTTAGAGACTAATGATCGGTGTTTTCGCCGGCGCCATGATGACAATCATGGCGCTGGTTGTTTTTGGAGCCGTCATTCCTTTGGGAGGTGTTAATCCCATCCTCCTGGCCCCAGCCTTTTCGCTCGTCATGCTGGTGTCTGTCTTATGGGCAATCAAGCTCCTCGCCTCCAAAGAAGCGACATGGAGCAGGTCACCCATGCACTGGCCGGTGCTGATTTTTCTAGCCTACTCGGTAGTACGCTATCTCACCTCTCCATTCGAATACGAAGCGCGCAATGAGCTGTTTCAGGTTGGCCTTTGCGGGCTGCTATTCTTTGTGGCCGCTCACCACTTCCATCACCGCCGGGATCGCTCCTTCCTTATCGTGTTACTGGCCAGCCTCGCCGTCTTCCAATCCGCCTTTGGCATGTGGCAGGCCTTCACCCATTCTGACGCCATTTTCCATTGGGAAAGGCCGGAAGGATACAATGGTCGTGGCAGCGGCACGTTTGTGTGCCCGAATCATCTGGCCGGTTTTTTCGAATTGATCCTCGGCCTGTTGGTGGCCCGCGCCGCGATGGTGCGCCGGGAAAGCCAGTCGATGGAGCGCTCAGTGATTCTGAAAGTTCTGATCGTGTACGCAGCCGTAATGACAACCGCCGGCATCTTAATCTCGCTTTCCCGCTCGGGTTGGCTGGCGACCGTTGTCGGCCTCGTCGCTTTTGTTTTCCTTGGCGGGTGGCGGTGGCGCCTCAGTTTGTCGCGGGCCGCCATGGTGTTTGGGTTGCTGACGTTCATGGCAGTCGCGCTCTGGAATGTTGCACCTGTTCGGGGCTATATCATTCGAACCGTTGCCGACAACAACCCGACCCAAACCGTAGCCTTGAGAGATCCCGGCTTGGGAGGCAGGGTATTGATGTGGAGCGGGACGATCCGGATGATTCGCGATAAGCCTTTGTTCGGGACAGGAATTGGCTCCTGGCAGTGGGTTTACCAGGGATACAAAAAGCCCGATGTCACGGCCTCTGAGCCTGACTACACTCATAACGATTATTTGAATCTGGCGGCGGATTATGGGCTGGTTGGAGCGACCATCATGCTGATGATTTTTATAGGCTTCTTCCGCCACGCTTGGCGGGTTGCAAAAAATGGGCAGAGTTCCGAACAACGCGCGTTCGCAGTCGGAGCCATGGTTTCGGTGATTTCCATCCTCGTTCATTCCTGGTTTGATTTTAATCTGCATATCCCGGCCAACTCGCTGTTGTTGGCTGCCATCATGGGCTTCACGGCGGCGATGGGCGACCAACCAAGGCGGCTCCCAGAGTCTTCAGTGCGGCCATACGCTCGTTTTGCCAGCGGCATCGCGGTCCTTGCTGCCTGTGGTATAGGCCTGCGGCTTTTTATCCCCACAGTGCTGGGATTTCACTATACGGACTTGGGAAACGGGGCCAAAACGGAACTGGATTACGACACCGCTTTCGCTCACTACGAACGCGCTTCAGCTTGGGATGCTAAATACCCCAAGCCGCACATAAGGACCGGAGACATTTATCTCAGTTCAGCGAATTGGCGCCGAGGACCGATGAAGACCGAGGAACGTCGCTCGCTGGCGCGCCAGGCGATCCAAGCCTATGAGCGAGCTTTGCTGTTAAACCCATTTCAGGCGTATGTCCGTATTTCCCTGGCTCACGCCCACGAGCTCGCTGGCAACGATGAACAAGCCCTCAAAAACTATCGACAAGCGGTCGAGACATCCCCGATCAATGCTTATGCCCATTACAAATTGGGGTGTTATTATCGGGATCGTGGTCAGGAACAAGAGGCGTACGAAGCTTTCGCCAAAGCCAATGAGTACTTCTCTTACACCGAGCTGACTTTCCAGCTCAACGCATGGGAGGCGAACGAACGGCGTGGCGCGGCGCAGCCCAAATGAGCCTGGGTCCACCCGGCCCTATTTCTTCCCGCTGAAAGTCCGCAACATCGCGTCCTGCATGAGCTGCTCGGCCGAAGGATGCTTGGTGAAGCCGCCGGGCGGCTCAAACCGCCCTGCCTCTGGCTGCGCCAGTTTCACATCGCGGTATTGCAGGACGACCGTCATCTGAGGTTGCTCCATCTGCACTTTGATCGGGAAGTTTTTCAAATCCATAGCGTACCAGACCGTGGCCTCATGCCGCTCGCCATTGTCAGCGGAGACGACCACCTTGTTTTTCTCGCAACGGTGGCCGCCGATGGTTTCATTGCCCAAGCGGGTCTTCTCGATCTTGAACTTTCGCTCCAAACTGGCCGCTTCTTCCTTCGACATCAAAGTCTCTGCATAACCCCGCACAGTGGGATAGATGAGCAGCGTTGACTTTCGATCGGGACGAACAATGGTGGCTAGCTTGTCCAATCCCGCCGCCTTGAACGCCGCCAGTGTTTCCGGGGGCACTCGCTTCGATTTCAGCCCGCTCATGTCCAGGTCCATGCGCACCTTCCCATCCAGCATCGCGAAGTCCACGGTCATCGTCATGGTATCGGAAGAGTCCTTTTCCTGGAGCCGCACCTCGGCCTTTGAGGTAAATCCACCGATGTCTCCGAACAACTTCAGCATGGCGGCGTTCAATCCTGCCTGGTTGCCCCCGGGTAATTGGGCATTTGCGGCGGAAGTAAACAGGCCTGCGCCGGCGCCCAATGCGGCCAAGGTCTTAAGGGCTTTCATATTTTCAACGGATTCCAAAACTACAGTCCGTACAGACTATGGGATTTCAGTTGCAATCTGCCAGAATGAAAATTCAGTCAATGGTGATTCAATCAGACCGATCCCTCCCTCAATCACGCTGCCCGACGCGTGATCCGCCGTCGCACGGGCGTTCTACCGTCCTCTCCCGTTGACGCGCTCGCCGTTTGATGGTGTCCTAACCCCGTGCTGAAAACCCAATTCATCCGCTGCGCGGGCTGGCAGGGATTCTTCCGCCCGTTGCTCAAACTCACAATCCTGGCCGCGATGGTGAATTCGCTGCCAGCGCAACAGGTGCCCGTCATCGAAAAAAAACTCCCGAACGGGATGACGCTGCTTATGGTCGAGCGCCACGACGATCCCACTATTGCCGGAGGCTGGGTCGCGCACGTCGGCAGCGCCAACGAACGGCCTGGCATCACCGGCATCGCCCATCTCTTCGAGCACATGATGTTCAAGGGCACGCCGACCATCGGCACGAAGAATTACAAGAAGGACCTCCAGATCATCGCCGACCAGGAAAAGCTCCGCGATGAAATGCGCAAGGAGGAGGCGAAAATGCGGGCGGCGTATCGCCGCGGCGAGATTGACGATCTGCAAAAGCCGGAGAACAAAACGGCCCGCTACAAGGAACTGGAAACGAAATTCAACGACCTCATTGCCCAGCAGCGCGAGATTCTCGTGAAGAACGAGTGGGACCGCATCTACACCACCGCCGGCGCTTCGGGCATGAACGCGTTCACTTCCACCGACCTGACCGGCTACTTCATCACGGTGCCGGCGAACAAACTCGAGTTGTGGATGTGGATGGAATCCGAGCGCATCCTGCGTCCCGTCTTCCGCGAATTCTACGCGGAGCGGGACGTGGTCTTCGAGGAACGCCGGATGCGCACCGAGTCCACGCCGTTGGGCAAGTTCGAGGAAACCTACGAGGCCATGCTTTGGTCGGCGCATCCGTACCTGTGGCCCACCGTCGGGTGGCCGTCGGACATCCCCGCGATTTCCAAGGCGCAAGCGGACGAGTTCTACGCGCTCTATTATTCGCCACAAAACATCACTTTGATCCTCGTTGGCGATTTCAAGGCCGACACGGCCCATGCCCTGGCGCTGAAATACTTCACCCGTATCCCGCGCGGCAAAACGGACCCGCCAGATGTGGTCACGCTTGAAGTCGAGCAACTCGCCGAGAAACGCATGTATGCCGAGGCTGAAGCCAATCCCCGCGTGGACATTTCCTGGCACACCGTTCCCTTTGGTCACCGGGATACCTACTCGCTCAACATCCTTGCCCAGATTCTTTCCACGCGCACCGGGCGCCTCTACAAGGGCCTGGTGCTGGGCAAAGAGGTCGCCACGGAAGTCCAGGCCAACGCCGGCGAGCGCAAATGGGCGGGCACCTTCGACATCAGCGGCGAAGTCCGGGAAGGCCACACTCCGGAGGAAGTCGAGCAAGCCATCTACGGCGAACTGGAGCGGCTGAAGGACGAAGATGTGCCGGAGAACGAACTCCAGAAGGTGAAGAACAATTTCGCCGCTTACGAATACCGCCGCCTGACTTCGAACATGTCCATCCTCATGCAATTGATCTACAGCGACGGCTATGGCGATTGGCGCGAGATTAACAACGCCGGTCCGCGCCATCAGGCCGTCACCGCCGCGGATGTGCGGCGCGTGGTCAACAAATACTTCACCAAAGAAACCCGGAACGTCGCCATCTACACCCGCAAAGCCTCCAAATCCGGCGCCGATTCCCAGGGATTGCCCGACCTCGCGGGCTTGACCTCGGAACAGCAATCCGCCTTCCGCGCCATGTCCGCGCGCATCCGGCAGGAAAAGGACATCGAGAAACTCAAAGCCGCCTTGAGCAAGATGGAAACGGCCGCCGGCAACTCAGACGACAAGATGAGAACCTTGCTCGAAGCGCAGCGAAAGCTCGTGCAACAACGCATCGACGAATTGAAGAAGCCATGAACCCCTCTTTTGTTGCGCTATTTCTTGTTCCCTGGCTGGCCTCCGTCACACCCGCCATGGCCCAACCAAAACCCGCCGCGGGCAAGATCCCGGAGCGTCCTGAGAAGCTCAAATTTCCTCCGCTCGCCTACGAGCCGCCGGACCAGGCCGATTACCGCGTCCAACTGAAGAGCGGACCCGTGGCCTACGTCGCGGCGGACCGCGAGCTGCCTCTGGTCACCGTTGCCGTTTACGCGCGCACCGGCCAATACCTCGAACCCGAGGGCAAGGAAAGCGTCACCGATCTCGCCGGCTACCTCCTGACACGCGGTGGCACGAAAGCGAAGACCGCCGAGGAACTCGAAGAACGCCTGGCCTTCCTGGCGGCAACCCTGAGTTCCGCCATCCGCGATACGCAGGGGAGCGTCTCGCTGAACCTGCTCTCCAAGGATCTCGATGAAGGGCTCGCCATTCTGCGCGAATGTCTCACCACGCCCAGGTTCCAGGAGGACAAGTTCACGCTCCGCAAACAGCAACTCCTCCAGGCGATGAAGCGGCGCAACGACGATTCGGCGGACATCGAGGCCCGCGAGCGGGCGTTCCTGTCCTACGGTGAAAAATTTTGGAATAACCGGCAGAACACCGAAGCATCACTCAACTCGGTCACGCTGGACGACGTCCGCGCCTTCCACCAAAAGTGGTTTCACCCCGCGAACTTCATCGTCGCTGCCAGCGGCGACTTCGACCGCGCGACGATGATTCAGAAACTGGAGGAGCTCTTCGCCAACTGGCCCTTCACCGGCGACAAGGCGCCGCCGATCCCGACCAACACCGAGTTCGCCAGGCCCGGCGTCTATCTGGTGGACAAGGACGTGCCGCAGGGCCGCGTGTCCATTCTCCTGCCCGGTGTCCTGCGCGACAACCCGGACTATTTCCCCATCGTCGTGATGAACCACATCCTCGGCGGCGGCGGTTTCACGTCCCGCATCATGAACCGTGTCCGCTCCGACGAAGGGCTGGCCTACTCCGCGTTCTCCAGCTTCCAGGGCGGTGTCTATTATCCGGGCGTTTTCTTCGCGGGCTTCCAGTCCAAGTCGCGGACGGTCGCCTACGCCACCTCCATCGTGCTGGAGGAAGTCAAGCGGATCGCCACCGAGTCTGTCAGCGCAGAGGAACTCAACACCGCCAAGCGCAGTTTCATTGACACGTTCCCGCGCAACTTCTCCAGCAAGGCGCAGATTGTCGGCACGTTCGCCCAGGACGAGTTCACGGGTCGCTACGCCAGGAACCCGGATTACTACAAACAGTACCGACCTCGCATCGAGGCCATCAGCACCGCGGATCTGCAACGCGTGGCGCAGAAGTATCTCGACACTTCCAAGCTCGTCATCCTCGCCGTAGGTCAGAAGGACGAGATCCTCAAGGGCCATCCCAACCACGCCGTCTCGCTCAAGTCGCTGGGCAACGACCGCGTGACCGAACTGCCTCTGCGTGATCCCATGACGATGAAGCCGCTGGCAAAGTGAATGGAAGGGCGCGCTTCTCGGTTGAACCGGAGTGCGCCCGTCCCCGGGCGCAGAGACGTCCGACGATCAGACGCGCTGTAATTTTCCAAGGTCTGGATTAATCGCACGATCCTGCGCCCGGGGACGGGCGCACTCCGCCGGGCTCACTCATCTCCAGGCTTGTAATTCCTTCACGACTTTGTTAGGAACCCATCAACTCCGGTGGTAAGGGAAGACTTCTCGGACGCGCTTTCAAATCCTGCTTAGAGTCCATGAATCAGAAGCTTTGCAATCTCGCAGTCCTTCCAGTCCTGTTCATCTGTACGCTGACCGAACTCGACGCCATTGGCGCATCCATTACTTGGACCAACACGTCCGGAGGGAATTGGAGTGAAGCCACCAACTGGAGTCCTAACCAGGTGCCTGGCCCGGCTGATCAGGCCATCATCACCAATGCCGGCACCTACACCGTCGCGCTCGACGCGAATGCCAGCCTTGCCAGCCTCACTTTGGGTGGCGCCAGCGGCACGCAGATTCTTTCCCACCTCAGCTTTTCTTTCGCATTGGAAGGACCTGGCCTCGTCAGAAGCAACGGCGCTTTTGCCTTGTCCGGGAGTGGTGTGCTGACGGGAGCTGGTGAATTGACGGTCGAAGGGCGCTTGGATTGGACCGGTGGGACTATGCAAGGAGCGGGCAAGACCATCATAGCGCTCGGCGCGGCCCTGACGGTCAGCGGGGACAACTTCCATAAGTTTCTCTACCGGGCGCTGGATTTGCGCGGCAGCGGGACGTTTGCGGGCAGTGCCTGGCTTTACGGCGGGTTCGGTGCGCCCTTGACGATCTTCAACGGCGCCACCTTCGACCTGCTGGGCGACCAGCAGATGCCCTGGGCTGGCGCCGGGGCCTTTGCG
>Ga0187893_10007622_pt1 | contig 17599 bp, 27 predicted proteins | sample MA1701074metaG_FD_139574 | JGI IMG/M metagenome (GOLD analysis project Ga0187893, IMG submission 139574) | White microbial mat communities from a basaltic lava cave in the Kipuka Kanohina Cave System on the Island of Hawaii, USA - MA170107-4 metaG ... | reverse complement strand
GTGGGACCAGCGAAATCTTTATATAGGGTTCTGGAGTATTATGTGACTATCATTAAGTGGTAAATATGGATTACAAGGCCGAAGAATGGAGAAGGGTGTGGACAAAGGACGTCCTCAAGGCTTATGCCAAGCTTCTGACTTCCCACCCCGAGCTTGATCTGGATAAGATTCCGGAATTCACAAACTTGGTAGGCAGGATACAGGGCTACGTAGGTGGCGTTCTCGGCGAGATGAAGGTCCTCGAAGACAACTCCCTGATAGATACCGCAATAACAGGCCTTCCGAACCAGACGGCCTTCAACAAGGATATTTTCAAGGAAGTCGAGCGTTCCATAAGGTATGGCCACCCGACTGCGCTCACAATTCTCGACGGTAACAAATTCAAGAGGATTAATGAAAAGAGCTACATGGCTGGCAACAAGGCGATAGCGACAATCGGAGAAATCGTATCTGATAGCGTCCGCAGGACTGATACCGTCTATAGGTGGGGAGGCGACGAGTTTTGCATAATCTGCCCCGAGACGGAAGCCAGGAAAGCCTATGAGATCGGAGAAAGGATAGCCCAGAAGCTGAACGGCGTTAAGATAGAGAATTACCCTATAACCGTGAGCCAGGGCATTGCGGACTACTGCCCGCCGGCAGGAGAGGGCAATACTTCTATTTTGCCGAAGAGTCTTTTGATAAATACCGTCACGGCAAAGCGTGACGAGCTTTTCAACAATGCGAACACGGCCCTACATACGGCAAAAGACCTTTACAGAAGGGGGCAGTCGGAAGCGCCTGTTGTGATTTACAAGGCTGACGAATGATGGGACACCCAGTGGGAATAAGGCTTAAAAAGCTTTTTATGGCGATGAAATAATGGCTGACGGACCTATGGACCTTAGCAAGGAAAGCGCAGAAACCCTCAAGGGAAGAAGGCGCGAAGCCGAGGCTTATCTTGGCAAAGTCAATGCGCTAGGCTTCGGAATGTACGAGCTTGGCAACGAATACGAGTTTCCGGAAAGGGTAGAGCTTATACCGGTTGGGGCAGACCAGTCGAAAATACCTGTGAAAGAGCTCGAGTCAGTAACTGTACCCGCAAAAGAATTCTGGTATCGCGATGCTGCCGAAAAGCTCTTCGAGCAGTTCAAGGCTTTCCGCCAGGCAGATGAGAATGCGCTTCTGGGATACGTCCAGAAGGCGCTCAGGGAAGCGAAGTCTTCTGTTGCTTAGAGCTATAGCTCCTGATTTCTTCTGTCGTTTCTGCAAGCTCAAGGTCCCCGCAGACGTAAGGCTCTTTTCCAGGGAAAAGCACTATGCTTGCTTCCTTTTTGCTGTAAACATCGAATAAGTCTAAAGAAACTAGGCCTGTCGAAAGCTTTACCGCGTGCATTACAATCCCTCTCAGCTCGTCAGAAACAATTACCTGCCGTTCTATATGCACTTCCCTTGCAGCATATCTCATGGCATATAAAGGGCCCCAAACCCTCTTGAAAGCGATGTGGGAAGCCCACTTCGGGCAGATTCTTAATTACCCACAGGACCTGGAGTTACCCGCAAGTGCAAGAAAACGAAGTTTTCTGGGTAGTTACCCAGCCAAAATTTCTATAGAATTTCACTTCGTGATGGTAACAAAAATTTCGCTCGGGAGGAGAAATCGTTATATACCGCGCGAAGCCAGGGAATAGGTAGCGAAAAAAAGTGGCGTCCGCTGTAAAAGGCGGGGCCATTGATTTTGCGTTATCAGCAGACCCCGGATAATGAGGGCCGAAAGCCCGAGTCTCGAGGTGGCCTGTTTGAGGTGAAAAGAAGTGTAAGGTGATTGATATGGTATCGTATACAAGGTGCGGAGATTCGATCTTCATCTATGAGAACGGAAAATTCACAGAAGTATTGGAGCTGGGAGGCGCCTATATCATAGTTGGCGACGGGAAATACGACCTCTCAAAGCTTTTTGGCGGCCGACGCGGCATCCTTGACGGGATATTCGACCTGGAAAGGGACCGAAAGGACCACCACCCCGATGCCCCGTCCTACCCGGGCAATTTCGGGAAGCCTGCATATAGCAGGCAAGCGGCATAAGGCTCTTTCTTCTTTTCTTTAATTTTATAGGATATTTAACTACTAGTTAGTGACGAAATCTTTATATACTACTTCTGCGCATATCAGGGTATAGTGTGGTAATAATGGGCTGGCATGTAGAGCATTCATTCACTGAAGCTGCAAAGGGTACGATATTCGACCCCCTTGGCGACGGAAGCGGGTTTTTCCCTAGGATTGTCCTTATTTACACGCACGGAAATAAAGAGTCAAAGGCTTCAAGCAACGGCTCGAAGAGCATTCCGGGATTCAAGGCTTTCGACGGGAACGTAAGGACAGTTTTTGGCAACGACAACTTCTCAGCTGACCTTTTCAAAGATCTGTATAAGGGCTCTGTGTTTGGTTACAGCAAGGCTTCTCACGATGAGAAAATTGCTTTCCTGGATAAGTTTGCAAAGGATAACGGCGTGGACCTCAAGTTCATGGGTTATGACGCGCTTTCTGCGGAGCATGGCGACGTCCAGGGCTACCGCGACGGAAACGTCGCTAAGGTCGCCAAGGATTACAAGGGCAGGAAACAGGGCAACGCAAAGCTACGTGCAGTTACTATGCACGAGATTCTGCATACGGAAGACGAGAAGGAGACGCAGGGCCTCGCAAAGGCTTTTGCAAGGAAGCTGGGCGACTACGAGGCTTTCGCAGAGCTCGAAAAAATAGACGCCCTTTACAAATAGTGAGTTCATGCTTTTCACGAAATACGCAAAAATAATCGACCCGGCTGGAAAAGAATGCCCTGTCAAGAACGAGCTGACGATAGGCCGTGCAAAAAGCTGCGGCATCTTTGTTCCTGAGAACTATTCTGATGTCAAGGACGTTCACGCAACAATAGGGCGTGTAAACAACTCATACTTCCTGACTGCAGAGCACGATGCCCCTGTTTTCATTTACAGGACTGAAGGCTCCAGGTTTGGGGATAAGATACGCGATAAGATGCTCCAGGAAGGCTACCAGAAGGAAGTGGAAGAGGCTGAAGCCGCCGGATGGAAGCTGCTTACTCCCAGGACAAGGGTTGTTGGTGCTGCCTTTCCTCTCCTTAGCTGCAAGCTCGACAAGCCGCACAGGTTCCGCCTGGGCAAGGACTACGAGTTCAGGTTTGAGATTTAGTCTCTCTTCGTTTCTGCCCGCGAGACTATCCAGAAAATCAGCACGATTATTATAATCGCGATGAGGTAGAACGCGTTCTCAGGGCTGATGAGCCCGCTTATTCCTGTAATCGCCGAGATTTCGTTCCAGAAAGCCCACAGGACTATAAGGAATATGGCAAGAACAACCAGCGTCCTGAGAGGGTCCGCTTCCTCGGAGGGTTTCTTTCTCCTGAAGATGTCCCTGATAAACACCAGGAAGAACACTCCAACCAGGAATATCGCGAACGGCGGTATCACCGACTGCAGAAGGGTGGTGACGGGCTCGTAGCTCGCCGCAACCGCGCCGAAAATCAGCGCAAGGATAAGGTAAGTTCCCCGCGGCTCCTTGCCCTTGGGCTCGCCTTTCTCGTCCTTCTGGACGAACATCTTGGAATAGGAAAGCAGCGCGAAGACTATCGCGAAAACGAAAAGGAACGACATAGCGCTCGCCAGGAGCGCGGGGTCCACCGAAAGGAACGGCAGTGCAGGCATAATACTACCTGTTGACAAGCGACCAGCGGTCGCGCTCTTCTATTTTCCTGTTTATCTCCCTGCGGATTTTCTCCGCCTCCTCGAACTTGCCCGCCTGGATTGCAGCGGCGAGCCTTGCTTCAAGCGCGGATATGTCGTCGTCCAGCTTCTCGCGCCTGCTCTTGAGCAGCTTGAGTTGCTTTTCTGTGCCTTCTCCTGTCCCAGGGACTTTGCCGCCGCCCCCTCCACCGCCTATCCTGATTCCGAAGTGAGTGAGCAGGAAGTAGAACACTCCCAGCAGCAGCAGGAACAGTATGTAGAACTGGCCGAACAGGGCGAAAGTGCCGTACCATCCGTTCACGATTATCACGAGATAGAGCGTTATCCCGACAAGCAGGCGGAACTTCGCCTGCGCCTTCGTGAAGAGCACGCCGAGTATGACGTAGATGAATAATATAATAAACACTGTCGGGAACAGGAAGTAGTTGACCATGTCCTGGAGGATGTCGCCCGTGAACGGCGCCCCCGGGTACTGCGTAAAGCGAAGAATGTCCCTGAACAGCAAGGCGCCAAAGTCCCCGTTAACCATTGGAAAAGTAGTATCGCTGTCATATTTATATACCGCCCGTGAGAATGTTATTCCATGGCTGTCAGCGACACTGTGATACAGGCACTGAGGCAGCTGGGCTTCTTTGAATTCCTGCTTCCCTGGCTGTTTACTTTCGCAATTGTATACGGGCTTCTCGTAAAAGTCCAGATTTTCGGCGATGCGACCAAGAAAATCTCGGTAGTCCTTGCCATGGTTGTCGCTTTCTTCGTGGTGGGCTTCGGAGGCCAGGCACTGTCGCGCTTCTTCATAGGGATATTCGGCGGAGCATCGATAATACTCGCGGGCCTGCTTGTCATAGTATTGTTCGTGGCGATGGTGGGGAAGAAGCCCGAGGACATACTCAAGGGTGGCACGCTGATAGTGCTGATAATTGTAGGAATAGTGCTCTGGCTGCTCTCGACTGGAACAGCCGTAGGCGCAGGCGTAGGCTGGCTGCTCTCTCCGGACCTGATGGCTTTCGTGCTCGTTATCATAGTCATAGTCCTCGCAGTCTGGGCAGTAATCCGCGAGCCCAAGCAGGAGCATGGCGAGAAGAAGAAAGAGTAGCCGTTAATACTTTCTTGTCAAGTATAGTGTAGGTGCAAGTCGATGGCAAACCCGTTTGAAATCATGGTATCGAACTTGAACCAGCTGGGCTTCTTTGGCTTTCTGCTTCCGTGGATTTTCATATTCGTGGTTGTTTACGGCATACTTTACAAGACCAAGGTCCTGGGCGACGACCTGCGCGTCAATGCAGTGCTGTCGATAGTAATCGGCTTTTTCGTCGTGGGCTTCGGAGGCCCTCCGCTGGCGAGCTTCTTTATCAACATCTTCGGCATCGCCGCCGCAGTAATAGCGGGAATACTTGTGCTCCTGCTGTTCATCGGCATGGCAGGAATTCCTCTCGACCAGATATCCAAGAATCGCGGAGCCCTCGTGTTCCTCATAGCGATCGCAGTGATAATTTTCTTCGTAGCAGCAGGCGCGACCGTGCAGGTGAACCAGACGACCATCGCAATAGTCCTGATGATAATCGTGCTGGCGGGAGCGATTTCTTTCATTACAGGAAAATAGGTTTCTTTAAGTAACTTTTTGTTTCTCTCAAGTTATGGCTGAATTTTATTTTCCAAAACGACTGGACATATCAGGCATCCCTGTTATAATCTATCCTGGCAAAGGCGCTGAGAAAGTGTTTGACAGGTCCCGAAAAGACTGCGTTGAACTCCACATTATCAACCTCTACAGGTCAAACTTCCCTTCCCTTGGGAAAGGTCAATACAGCATAGCAATTGTCTGGAACGAGGGCAATGACAGGATGACAGATGTCTGGGTTTATGATAAAATAGAATCCTGGGGCTCAGGGCCGTTGGTTGATGTCAAAGTGTTTAGAGGTTTCGAGCCTGAAACTAACATCGGTGTCTCGGCTGAGAACGGCCTGATCATGCTTGGAAGAGAAGGGGAGCACAGGAGAAAGAAGGGCTCGCTGAGAGAATATCTCGACGCGGACAGGCCTTTGCTTCCTGAAGGGATTAACCCGGTTGAAGAATTCTACCTCGGATAAATCATCTTTATACTGCAGAAAACCTTACTTCTTCCATGCTATCGAAGCGCGACTTTCGCGAAATCCTGACGGCTGAGCTCATTTCTGTTACAGGCGGGCTGTTTGCAGGCTTCCTGCTCGCGCTCTTTACAAACCAGCTGGAGCTCGTGCCGGGGATATTCATCCTCATCCCGGGCTTCCTGGAGCTCCGCGGAAACATATCCGGCTCCCTGTCCGCAAGGCTGGGCAGCGGACTCTACATAGGAGCCCTTAAACCGAGGTTTAGGAAGAACCGCGTCCTCAACGGAAACATGCTGGCATCGGCAGTGCTCGTCGTTGTGGTGAGCGTGGTGCTCGGGCTTGTGGCTTACTTGGCGAGCTGGTTTTTCTTCGGCTTGTACTCGCCCGACCTGGTGCTCATAGGGCTTCTGGCGGGAATAATATCAAACGTGATAGAGGTGCCCCTGACGATTTTCACCACATTCTGGCTCTTCAGGCGTGGCCACGACCCGGCAAACATCATGGGGCCTTACGTCACGACGACCGGTGACATAATTTCCATAGTTTCGCTGGTCATGGCGATAGTGCTGGCAGGAATGGTATGACGGAAAAAGAAGGCAGGAAGGAAAGGCGGATACCGCAGCACGTGATAAGTAAGATACGGCGGCATCCGCGGAAGAAGTTCCACGCGCACCTGCACGGCTTGCGCAAGCAGTACGGGCTTTCCAAGATGACTTTCTTCTACATGAAGGAATACGGGCCGCGCTCGCACGTCGCTTCAAACATAGTCAAGGAGAGCATCAAGATCCTCATACTCGCGTCCGTGCTAAGTTCGGTCGGCGGCTTCGGCTTGCAGGAGATACAGCGCCACATAATAGCCATAGTGCCGCTGCTCGTGCTCCTTCCGGCTCTCGCCGACATGATAGGCGACTTCGGCACAATCATCGCTTCCAAATTCACGACGGCCCTGTTCCTTGGGCACATAAAGCTGGACAAATGGTGGCGCTCGCGCAACTTGCAGGTCCTTTTCCATGTCGTGATGGCTGTGGCGGTAATAGCGGCGGTCTACAACGGCGTTCTGGCTTACGGAATAGCCTACATCAAAGGCTTCGCCTTCAGCGCAGAAACATTCATAAAAGTAATGGAAATTTCCCTGTTCTCGACGCTGATGCTGGTCGGGCTGATCTTTGCGATTTCGGTGGTTGCAGGCATACGAATATACAGGAGAGGCGAGGACCCCAACAATTTCCTCATTCCCATAACCACTTCCATCGCAGACCTCGGAAGCTTGCTGATATTCTCGGGAATGGTGCTGCTGTTCTTCGGCTAGCCGGCAGCTTTTAATTACCAGGAAGCAAGAATTGCTATGGCAAAGAGCGAATTCGCAGTTGAGCACAAGATTGTGGCTCTGGCAATCATAGGAATCATAGTCATCGCAGGCCTCGCGGTCTGGACGCCTGCAGCGGACGCAAACCGCCTTGATGTTTCAGGTTCTGCCGTTGAGACTGTCGACCCGGACGAAGTCCAGGTAGTGGTCGGCGCAGAAACCCAGGCTACGACCGCAGCCGCAGCGCAGCAGCAGAATGCAGACATAATCTCGCGCATCCGCGCAAACCTTGCAGGCAAAGGCCTCACCGAAGAACAAATAGAAACCGTGCAATTTTCAGTGCAGCCCGTTACCCAGTACAACCCGCAGACGGGCGCCTCGGCTGTCGTGGGCTACAGCGCAGTGCATTTACTGAAGATTACCTCCTCGGCAATAAGCCGTGCAGGAGAATACGTTGACGCAGCTTCCGTGGGAGGCGCGAACCGCGTCGATTCAATAGCTTTCACGCTTTCAACAGCAAAGGAGTACGAGGTACGGCAAAGCGTCCTTGGCGCTGCAGCGGCGAACGCGCGCAGCAAGGCTGACGGAATCGCGCAGGGGCTCGGAGTCCGCGTGACAAGGCTAGTGCGCGCAAGCGAAGGCTACTTCTACATACCTTATGCGCCCTCACCCGTCTTCGAGAGGAGCGCAGGCGCGCCCACTGTCATTTCCCCCGGACAGCTTGAAGTAAGCGCAAGCGTCTCAGCGACATTCGAGATCGGCTGATTTTTCTTTTATAAAGTTTGGCTTGGAATATTCTGCTATGAAATTTCTCCCTATACTGCCGGTCCTGGCGATAGTTCTTGTCGCAGGCTGAGGAAGGACGTGCAGAGGCTGTATTTGGGAGGGTAGAAGTCCTGTTTAATATTTTTCGTGCCAATCGGGCTTATGGACGAAGAATCGCGGAGGCTCTTTCACGGCAATACCGGGCTCGATAACCCTGCGGACTTCTTCAAGTTAAGTGATGGGGAAGCCAAAGCTCTCAAGGAATCCATAGGCCAGCCTGTCCGCATCGAAGGCTGGGAGCACACCTTCTCCTGGATAAGTGATGACGAGTACCATTCCGACACGGAAACGATGGGACAAAGCTATCTGTGTGACGTGCTATGCTACAGGAATGGCAGCGGCATTTACATTGCCGAGCTTTCTTACAAGGGTGAGGAAAAGCGGGTTCCAATAATCGAGTGCGGCGTGGTAGACGAGGAATCTCCTGATTATATGTATAGCTATCTCGTACGCTCCATTTCTGCTGTCTCTCCACAGGAGGCGGCCTTGTGGAAGAGGGATTTCCAACCTGACAAGGTTAGCATCCCTACCAGCCAGTCTTACATGTACGGCATGCTGGAGGCAGGACTGGAAAGGATAAAGTCGGGCCAGCCGCTTCATCTCAGTTCTCTGTAGAAAGCGGCCTTTGGAGTGATATTCCTGCTAGCCCTGTTCGCAGGCCTAGCACTTATAAGGACTTCGCCCTAACTTTCTTGCATGAGCCCGATATTTGAGAGGGCGCCGCTCTTGCTGGCTGCAGTAGCGGTAGTCTTCTTCGTGGTACAGATAGCTTTCCCGCCGTTTGAAAATGCGCTGATACTCGACTCTTCCGAAGTGCTCACAAGCCCGTGGAGGCTCGTGACTGCGATTTTCCTTCACGGGGACCCTGTGCATTTGTTCTACAACGTGCTCGCCCTCATAATCTTCGGGCTCATACTCGAGCAGATTATCGGAAGGAAGAAGTTTTACGTGCTGTTCTTCGCAGGAGGCATAGTAGCTAGCATAGCGGCTGCAGCGCTTTATCCGCTCTCGCTTGGGGCGAGCGGCGCGGTCTTTGCAGTGCTAGGCTGCCTGGCAGTGCTCCGGCCGCGGATGACAGTCTGGATTTACATGTTCCCGATGCCCATGGCTGCTGCGGCAGTGCTCTGGTTCCTCATCGACATGGTCGGGCTGATAGCCCCGTCGGGCATAGCGAACGCCGCCCACATAGCAGGAATTATTTTCGGCGCGGCTTTCGGTCTTTACCTGAAGAAAAGCCACGGCAGCGGCGGCTACAAGTTTATCTACAGGAAAGGCCGCCTTCTCTCTGAGAAGGACATCAACGAGTGGGAAGAGAAATATATGTGAATGTTATGCGCCACGTCAAGTCGCCATTGGGCATGAGGGAAGTTCCCGGGCTCGAAGCGTACGAGAAGGAAGTCAGGGACCGCCCGGTCATCTACGGCCTCACCGCCGATGCGATGGAGAAGGTCTTCAGGATTTACGAAAGCATAAAGCGGGCGCGGCTCTCGCTGCATCCGCAAAAGAACGACGGCACCGCCCTGGTGACGAAAGACGGCTACGAGGAGGCGAAGGAGAGGCACAGGCAAAGCCTTACAGATTTGGAATCCAACGCGTACAAGTGCCTGATAACGCGCCTCGAGGAGCTTACCCCGGAGATAAGATGGAGCAAGAATGGATTTTAGCGCTATTTCTGTCGCAGTTTTAAACCGCAGAATACAAATTTGAGCATATGATGCCCGAACTGCAGAAGCTCGAGCCCATGCTCGCGAAGCTCGGCTCCGTGAAGGACTTGAGCAGGAAATACTTCATCTATGAGCCTTACCTCGGCGGGACTCGTGCGCTGGTCTACAAGAGCGGCGACCACATACGCATCCTGAACCGAAAGGGCATGTGGATAGAGTTCCGCTACCCCGAGCTGCTCGAGCTGGTCAAGAACATCGATGCGAAGAGTGCCGTAATCGACGGGGAGATAATAGTGCTGGACGCGAAAGGCGCCCGGTCTTATGCGAAGCTCGAGATGCGCGAGCACCTCTCGGGCGCGCTGGAGATAGAGACGAAGTCCAAGGAAAGCCCCGCGACCTTCGTCGCTTTCGACGTACTCATGAGGAACAACCGCTGGTACACCGACCGCCCGCTCTATGAGCGGAAGAAAGTCCTGGACGAGACCGTCCGCGACAATGCCATAGTAAAAAAGTCGCAGTGGAGCCGAAGCGGCACCGAGCTCTTCAGGGAAGCCAAGAAGAAAAAGCTCGAGGGCGTCGTTGGCAAGAACATCAACTCGCGCTACGAGGAAGGCAAGCGCAGCGGCAACTGGATCAAGATCCAGGCTGAGAAGACGCTGGACTGCGTCGTCGTGGGATGGAAAGAGGGCAAGAAGCCCGGGTTCATGGGCTCATTGGCGCTTGGAATCTACAAGGACCTCCACCTCTATTATATAGGGACCATCGGCGGCTTCAGCGACGAGTTCGCAAAAATATGGCAGCCGCGGCTCAACTACCTGCACCAGAAGAAGCCGCCCGTGCGCAACACGCCCGAGAACTGGGAGGGGCAGGGCTACCACTGGCTCAAGCCGAGCCTCGTCTGCGAGATAGAATTTTCAGACCTAGTGAAGATGGAGCTCAAGGGCGCGGTGTTCCGCAGGATGCGCAGCGACAAGGAGCCGCAGTCCTGCACTCTTGGCGAGCAAGTCCGCGCGAAATGACAATAATGCAAGCTATTTCTCCTTTTGTTTTCAATTAATAGCGATAGATTGCCGCTCAGAGAGCGGGCCTGGAGCGAGCGACTGGCTTATTGATTGCGATGAAGCGACAAAAAATAAAATTCCCTTACGAGTTCGACCCGAAGCGGAGGAAGCTCGCGAAAGTCTACTCGAAGCGCAAGCTCATAACTGGCATAATCAACGGGATAGTAATAGAACTTTCCTTCATAGCGCTGTTCCTCTATCTCGGCTACAACCTCGCGCTCGGCGGCGCTCTGGCAGGGCTCGGAGCGCTCGCGATTCCTGCATACATTTTTGTCTTCGCCACGCTGCTCACCGCGGTGAGCTTCCCGATAAGCTTCTGGTCTTCGTATGTGTACGACAAGAAGCACGGGCTTGTGGTCCAGCCGCTTCGCGGATGGCTGAAGGACTTCTTCAAGTCGCTCGCGCTCGGCTACGTCTTCACGATTCCGGTCTTCACAGGGCTCTACCTGCTTTTGCCCGTGCAGAACTGGTGGATTTATGCGGGAATAATCTACTTTTTCCTCGCGGCTGCGCTCAACTATATTTTCCCGACGGTGATATTCCCTTGGTTCTACAAGACTGCGCCCTACAGGGACAGGGCGCAGATAGCCAAGCTCAAGGCGCTGTGCAGCAAGGCCGGAGTTAGCGTATCCAAGGTCCTGGTCGCGAAGGAAAGCGAGAAGTCCGTGCGCGCGAACGCGATGTTCGCGGGTTTCGGCAGGACGAAGCGCATAGTCCTCTTCGACACTCTGCTGGACAAGTTCGCGCCGCCCGAAGTCGAGACTGTGGTCGCCCACGAGCTCGGCCATTACGTCAACAGGGACATATGGCGCGGCCTGGCCATGGACGCGGTGAAGATTTTCCCGGTGCTGTTCGTGATGGACTACGTGCTCCGCGCTTCAGTAGGCAGCTTCGGCATTTCGGGAATGGGCGACATAGCCTCGCTGCCTCTGTTCCTGCTGGCGTACTCGCTGATAGGCCTGGCGATGATGCCCTTGGCAAACACCTACTGGCGCCACCGCGAGGCGCGCGCGGACTACTTCGCTATAAGCTCGACGCGCAAGCCCGAGGCGAACGCAAGCACTGACAGGCGCCTCGCCGACATTGACCTGGGCGACGATGACCCGCATCCTGCAATCGAGTTTATATTCGAGAATCACCCATCAATTAAGAAGCGCATAGCCATGGCCGAGCGCTGGAAGAAGGAGCATGCAGGGAAGTCCAGGAAGTCGGACTACGACATGACATAGGTGACTAAAATTTCCGCGGCATCTTCGGTAGGAAAGGTATTGGGAAGCCTGCTGTTCGTGGTGTTTCTCGGCGCGGCTGTTATGGCCGGCGCCCTGGCTGCGCTTACCGACGAGCAAGGCGTAAGGAGCGTCCTGTCCGGCGTCTTTGATGAGGCGCTCAGGGACAAGTATTCCGAGCAGGACCTGGATGGGGTAAGGATTGCTTTGCAGAGGGAATGCGGGCCTTTCGCCGGCACCATAGTCCAGGACTTCGGAGGAATATCCGTCGAAGTAGACTGCAGCGCGGTCCGCCTGGGCCAGGCTTCGGACCTTCCGGCGCTTTTTACCGACGCTTACATGGACAAGGTTTACTTCCAAACCTACAGCTGCTCTTTCATGGACTGCTTCAGCCAGGCGCAGGGAGCAGGCAAGGCGGTTGTCCTTTTCTCGAAGCACGCCAACTCGTTTTTCATAACCATGATGTGGGTGTTCGGAGCGCTCGCGATAATCGGCGTCATAATGATCTTTGCATCGATCAGGCACGCGTTCAGCGCGCTCAAGGTCATCGGGATTGACATGGCGCTTGCCGGGCTGCCTGCGTTCTTCGTCGGCGGCTTGCGCAACCTTGTGCCCATCGAAAGCGTGCCCGCAGGAGTCGCGGCTCCGCTCGATTCCGTCTTCTCGTTCCTCTCGGCGGCCTACCTTGCGATATTCGGCATAGGAATAATACTTGCAGTAGCAGGCTTCGTCCTCGCAAGCAAGTGGCCTGCAGTGAAGGCGCGAAAAGCAGCGACAGGCGAGCGCGTGCAGCGCTCTTTCACGCCCAGGCTCGGCACTGAAGCCCAGTACAGGAAGAAAGGCGGGCATGGAGTGCATTATTCCGATCAGGGCCAGCCCTACATCAAGGACAGGTTCGGACGGGTCAGGTTTATCAGGAAGTCGAAAAAAAAGTGAATTAAAGCTTTTCTTTAGAATTACATTTTATGCCAAGCTACAAAATTCTGTACGCGCCTCTCTATACGTTTAATAATAAGGGCGAAACCATGACGCCTTCCGCAGCCGCTAAGGCTTGGAAGCTGGAGCATGAGTTTGGGGAATGCAAGGACGATGCCGAGGCTTTCAAGCGAGCCAGGTATTGGGCAGCAGAAAACTGTGCGATAGGTGCATTGCTTTACAGGCACGAAGAAGTAAAGGCTGGCCTTTTGGAATTTAAATGCTGGCTGGAAGTCGGAAGAGTATGACATGCAACCGATCAAACAAACACCAAGGGGAGTAATTCTTCACTGCAAGATAAAGGCGGGGCAGCCTTCTTTTGGAGTTTCTGATAAGGGGCCTTACGTCGAGATTCGCGTGAAGTCAGAGCCGCTGCAGAACCGCGCGAACCATGAGCTAATGAAGGAGCTCGGCAGGTTCTTCGGCAGGCCGATAATGATAGTAAGGGGCTTGAAGGAAAGCGACAAGCTCATTTTGGTGCAGGACGCTACTCTTGAGGAAGTGAAGGCCAGGCTGGCTTAGATTTTTCTTCGATGGGCGTAAGCTTCGATGAGCCGTTGAGGCCGTGGAGCTTGTAGAATTCGTTGGTTTCGGCGCAGACGTATTTTTTCTGATGCATCCGGGGGGCTTTTCACTATGTAGCGCCTGCCGCATCTGTCGATGAGCACTCTTGCCCCGTCGTGCTGAACGGGTATCTCTTCCATGATGAGGGATAGAAACAGGGGATAATATACTTATTCGCTGGGGCCAAATTAAAGGCGGCCATATTTCTTGTGGGCAGCCTCGGCTGTCATGAGTTCAGTAACTTTAACAGTCTTGGGGGTTTCCTCAATAACATAAAAGGCTCTGTAATCGCCTATGCGCATCCGGTAAGCACGTTTGGAAGCCGCCTCTATCTCTTTCTTGTCGCCGCGCCCCTTGCCTGGATAAGGGGATTCTTTCAGAAATTTCAGACTTTCCTTGACAATAGCCTTTCGTTTTGGAGGCAGTGAATCTAGAAAGTCCAGAGCATGCTGCTCTATCAGGACTTTCCACATTTAGTCCAGCTCCGAGAATTTGCCTTCCCTCGCTATCGCGTGCTGGGTCTCGACAAAGTGGGCCTTCCTTCTCTCCTGTTCGTATACTTGCATAAGTTTCTCTAAAAGACTGTCGTACGTGTCTTCCATTGAGCCGAGCTTTTTCAGTTTTTCTCTCGTGCGCTCTTCGATCTGGATTGTAGTTTTCGGCATATATATAATGACTATACAGAATATATAAAGATTATGCAAGCTATATTTTCTTCTTCGAGATATCCGCAACCTCGGGGCCGTGGCTGTGCTTGCGGTTGAGCTTTTGCTTCGCTTCCGTTATTTCGTCGTCCTCAATTTTCTGGACGAGTATGAGAGAGCTTATCTTCGTCCCCGCCTTGATGGAAGGCTTCTTCGGCGACTTTATGTCCTCCCATTTGATTGAGCCGCTTTTCAGCCGCAGGGTCTTGAATGCGCGCTCTGTCACGGTCGGTATGTAAGGCCTTAGCATGGCAGTGATAGCAACAAGCGCCTGCAGCGCGTAGAAGCACGTAGTTCCCGCATCCTTCTTCGTGACCTTGTTCCTGATTGCGAACCAGGGCTCCTTTATCTGGAAATATCTGTTTACGTAGTCGGAGAAGGCCATGATTTCCTGCAGCGCGTCCCGCAGCTTTACTTTCTTCACGTCTTTCTCTATTCGCTCCACAGCCTTCGCCCATTCCGCTTCCAAATCAGATTCGGGCTTGCCGGGCTTTCCTATGCGCGGCACCTTTCCGAAGTGCTTGTCGATGAAGGAAGTCACGCGGTAGAAAAGGTTGCCCCAGTTTGCCAGCAATTCATTGTTAATCGCCGCCTGGAAGTCGGACCATTCGAAGTTCGAGTCCTTCTTCTCAGGCAGCACGCTGGAAAGGTAATACCTCCAGTAATCAGCTGGAAACAGGTCAAGCGCCTCGTCAGAAAATACTCCAATCCCTCTTGATGTCGAAAATTTGTGGCCTTCCCAGTTGAAGAACTCGTAGCCCTGCACGTAGCTTGGCAGGGAAAAGTCGAAGCCCTTGGTCTTTGCAGCCATGAGCATGCCTGGCCAGAAGATTGTGTGGAAAGGGATGTTGTCCTTGCCGAGGAAGTGGTATATTTCAGAGTCAGTCCACCACTTCTTCCAGTCTTTCTTGGCTTCGCTCGTCATGGAAATATACGCGATGGGCGCATCGAACCATACATAGAACACAAGGTCCGTGTAGCCCTTGAGCGGGACCTTCACGCCCCATGAAAGGTTGCGCGTTATGCAGCGAGGCTTCAGCCCTTCCTTCAGCCAGCTCAGCGCAATCTGTCGCGTGTTCTGGGGCCAGTTCTTGTTCTTGAGTATCCATTTCTGCAGGTCCGGAGAAACCTTGGAAAGGTTCAGGAACAGGTGCTTCTCCTTCCTGAACTCTATCTCCGAGCGCTTGCATATCATGCACATTGGAGAAATCAGGTCGGTCGGGTCCAGCAGGTGGCCGCAGCTCTCGCACTGGTCTCCGCGCGCGTTCTTGTATGAGCAGTGCGGGCAAATCCCTTCGACGTAGCGGTCTGCCAGGAACTTCTTGTCGTGCTTGCAGAACGGGAGGGTTATCTCGCCTTTCATTATGTGCCCGTTCTTGTTTATGCTCTCAAAGAACGCCTGCGTCATCTTGTGGTTCGCAACGGAAGAAGTTCTCCCAAAGAAAGTGAAGTCAAAGCCCCACTTCTCATATATGCCTTTCTGCACGGCGCTGTACTTGTCGGAATATTCCTTGGGCGAAAGCCCTTCCTGGAGCGCGGCAATCTCGGTCTGCGCGCCGTGCTCGTCGGTCCCGCAGATAAAGATGTTTTCGATAGAAAACAGGTCCATGAACCTGTGGAAAATATCGGCAGGCAGAAGCGAGCCGATAAGGTTGCCTAAGTGCTTCACGCCGTTCACATATGGCAGTGCGGAAGTTATAGTCACGCGACCTTTCGTGTCTATCGCCTTGGAATAAGGGAAGGCAAGCTTCTCTTATTATATATGCCGAATAGACAATCTTTGAGAAAGAGGGTTCTTAAATGTGGGGGGTTGTGGGAATTGACTTGATTGGTAAAACGCTGCGATTAGGATTTTCCTATGTTTCGTACTCTTTCGGAGTTATCAGCCCTTCGTCCATCGCCCTGCGCAGCAGGTAGTACGCCGAAGACTTCCCCCTCCTGCCTGTGGCTTCTGCGATTTCCAGCAGCGTTGCGCCTTTCTTGCGCATCCGCACCGCCTTTTGCATCGTCGAATCTTCGTCAACCATGCCCGCCTTTGGGTAGAAGGCCCTTTCGGCGGGCCTTCCGGCCTTGACCTTGCACTGCTCGTGAAAATCGCGGCTGATGTAGCCCAGCTCCGCAGCTTTCGCGAGCCTGTCCTTTGCCGTGTCGTAGCAGATGCCGAGCTCATCGGCAGCTCCGGCGATGGTAGGGTCTTCCGCAGCCTTGAAATAGCGCACTATTTCCTCTATTCGCCTGAGCATGCTCGGCCGTATCATCCTTTCAGGGTCTGTCATTTATTTCATCGCCGTGTCGCGCTTGCCCACGCCAGATATGCCCAGAGCTGGCCAAGCCTGAACCTTCGCGCCTTGCTTTTGTTGAGATTACTATCGGCAGGCGCCGCGAGCAATGTCATTTTGGGCTCTACTATTGTTTCGGCTGCCCACTTCTCGTATTCTTCGCGCCCTTCGGGCCGCGCAGGTATGTGCCTCGAGATTTTCAGCACTTCGCCGCGCTTGGCGCTTTCCCACTGCTCTGCAAGCCCCGCTTCAGGCTTGCTGGCCCATGCTATGGCGTAGCCTTTTATGCTGGTTTCCATGCAGAGCTTCCTGAGGTAGGATTCGAACTCCTCAAGGCCTAGCCCGCCTTCAACGCATTGTGCAGGGATTTTCACGCAGCTTACGTCCATAGGCTCTGTGAACAGATGGTTTATTTGGGGAAGTTTCATGGGGCAAAATTCGATGCCTTTCTGGGAATTGTATATACTCGGCTTTGCAGCCTCTATATCAGGCACAGCATACATGGCATCGCGGATGTTGGGAATGTCTTCGCTTGTTATCCTCTTGACGCATCCGATTTTCCTGAGAAGGTCGCGGCTCACTTGCTTGAAGTAATAGATATCTGCCATTCTACTCCCCGCCGAACCTGTACTTCTCGAGCCTTTTCAGGTCCCTGCCGTTGGGAAGCCAGATGTCTCCGTCCTTTCTGAAGTCGACGATGTCGGACTGCCCGTACCTGGAAAGGTTGCCCCTGCGGCCCTTATAGTCCGATCCTTTCATCATGGAGAATATGTTGTGGATGTCCATCACGTCGTACCTGTACTTGGGCTTCCATATCAGCGCCCTCATGACGCCTTCGCCCTGCGGGCATGAGATTCCAACGACAGGATAGTCCCATTCGAATTCCACGGGGTCGGGCTCGATCTTGTCGTCGTTGTAGGTGTTGAGCTCAAAGAAGGGCTCGCTATTGGTGAATATTGCGCCGTCTACGCAGCTCCCGTCCGCTCCCATGAAGGTTTCCATGCTGTCGTTCCTGAAGAAGATGCGGTAGCGGGGGTGGAAGCCCTGGAGCGAAATGCTGCAGTCGAGGGTTCCCTGGTCGTCGTTTTCGGCAAGCTGTTTTGCAGCGATAGAAAATGCTTTCGCGAAGCCGTAGTTTTCGGCGAGGTTCCTTAGGTTGTGTATCTGG
>Ga0187893_10007621_pt1 | contig 17599 bp, 20 predicted proteins | sample MA1701074metaG_FD_139574 | JGI IMG/M metagenome (GOLD analysis project Ga0187893, IMG submission 139574) | White microbial mat communities from a basaltic lava cave in the Kipuka Kanohina Cave System on the Island of Hawaii, USA - MA170107-4 metaG ... | reverse complement strand
AATCCGGGGTTTGCCGCCGTCGGCGACGCAAAAGCCGATTGGGGCTGGCTCAATAAATCACCGTAATTTTTGTCATTCCCGCGAAAGCGGGAATCCAGGGGCAACGTAGTACAGCCCTCCGAACTCCTGGATGCCCGCTTTCGCGGGCATGACGGTTAGAGAACGACTTCGGAAAAATCCTTGGCGTGTGGATGAGCCGCAAACGGCTTGGCCTTGGCGTCGCGCAGCAATTGGCAGGTTTTCATGCCTGCTGCGCGCGCCGCATCCAGCTCTTCGCCGATGTCGGATAAAAACAAAACTTCGTCAGCCGCAAAACCAATTTGCTTGAGGATGTTGCGGTAGGACTGCGTCTCGCGCTTGGGTCCCACGAGGGTATCGAAGTAGCCGGAGAACAGCGGCGTGAGATCGCCCGCATCGCTGTAACCGAAGATCAGTTGCTGCGCTTCCACTGAGCCGGAGGAATACACGTAGAGCTTCTTGCCGGCTTCGTGCCAGCGCTTCAGGTACACCGGCGTGTCGGGATAGACGTGGCCCTTGAGTTCACCGGCCTCGTAACCGAGTTTCCAGATCATGCCTTGCAGGGCTTTGAGCGGCGTCGCCTTGCGGTCTTCGGTGATCCAGCGCTCCAGCACGTCGGCGGCGTCTTCCCAGGTCAGTTGCCGGTCTTCGAGACGCGCGACTTCGTGCAGATGCGCCGCGACTTCCGCATAGCGCGCGTTCTGGCGCAGAAATCCACGCAGATGCGACTTGGCATACGGAAACAGGGACTGGTGGACGAAATCAATCGAGGACGTGGTGCCTTCGATGTCGGTGACGATAGCTTTGATCACTGTCTGTCTCTGAAATTGGGTCACCCGCTTGGAGCATTTTTATGCCTTTTCAGACACATTTTCGAAGATAGGTGATACACATTTAGTACCATTCATTTTTGCATTCGGCCCGAAAACAGCCCAAAAGGGCACTAAGCGGGTGCGCCCGCAGCAAGAGAGTGGTAAAGCGATTTGAGTGTAAGCGGGCCAGGCGGCGACTCCCGCACCCGCGCTCGCTTCGCTCACGACGCCGTGTCGTCGCCGCCGCTTTCGTACTTCGGAAACCGGTCGGCGATGCTGTCGCCGGTGAATTTGCCGACCCAACCCTCGGCGATACGAAAAAAGCGGATGGCCTTGATGAAGGGCTTCGGGCCCATGTCGAACCAGTGCGTGGTGTTGGCCGGCAGGGTGATGAGATCGCCCTTCTCGCACAAGGTCATGTAGACCTTGCCGTGTTTGCGGATGTAGAACAGGCCGGAGCCGTCGACGAAGAAGCGAATCTCGAAATCGTCGTGGGTGTGTTCGGCGAGAAACTTGCTGCGCGCGGCTTCGATATTGGGCGACTGCGGGTTAAGGCTGATGACGTCCACGGTCTTGAAACCGTACTTGGCGTTGAGCGTGGCGATGGAGTCCTGGTAGGCGGCCAGCACGGCATCCTGGCCGTCGTCGGGTTTCAGCGGCTGCGTCGCCTGCCAGCGCTCGAAGCCGATCTCAATTTGCGCCAGCGCCTTTTTGATGGCCTCGAACTCGGTATGTTTGGCCAGCGGTTTGCCGGCGTCGCTGTCTTTGTAGATGGTGACGGCACTCATGATTTTTTCTCCGTAAGTTCGCACTCAAACATGAATTCCAGCGCCTCGACGCGATGCCGCGCCTGCGCGATGGTCTCACCCCAGGCGTAGAGGCCGTGGCCGGCGATGAGGTACGCGGCGAGGTTCGGATGCTGCTTGATATGCGCGTCCACGCGCGCGGCGAGGCGCGGGATGTCCTGATCGTTGTCGAACACCGGGACTTCCAGTGCGGTGTCGTGCGTGGTGATGCCCGGCAGCACCTTGAGCAGTTCGTAACCGGACAGCCGCAGCGACGGGCCCCGGCGTGACAGCACGGTGTTGGCGATGGAATGCACATGCAGCACCGCGCCGGTTTCGGGCAGCGCGCGATACAGCTGCGTGTGCAGGCCGGTTTCGTAGCTGGTCTTGCGGCGGGTGATGCCGATGATGCCGCCGTGGAGGTCGGTGGTCAGAAAGTCGTCGCGCGACAATTCGCCCTTGTGACAGCCGGAGGCGGTCATCAGCAGACGGTCGGGCGACAGTCGCGCCGAAAAATTGCCGCCGGTGGCCGGCACCCAGCCACGCGTGTGGAAAAACCGGCCGGCATGGATTAAAGCGTCGGTCAATACGTTGCGGGTGGCGTCGGACATGGCCGTGAACTCTACACGAGGAAGATTGCCGCCAAGCCGAGAAAAATGAAGAAGCCCATGCTGTCGGTCAGCGCGGTCAGCAGCACCGACGAGCCCATCACCGGATCGCGGCCGAAGCGTTGCAACGTCAGCGGAATGAACACGCCGCCCGCCGCCGCTGCCCACAGGTTGAGCAGCACGGCGGCGGCGATCACCAGCGCCAGCGCCCACTGCTGGTAGATCAGCAGGGTCGCCAGGCCCAGCGCGCCGCCCCACATCAGGCCGTTGACGCTGGCGACCGCAAACTCCTTGCGCAGCATGGCGCGCAGCTGCGAGGGGCCGAGCTGGTTCAGCGCCAGGCCGCGGATCACCAGGGCGACCGTCTGATTGCCGGTGTTGCCGCCGATGCTGGCGACGATCGGCATCAGCGCCGCCAGCGCCACCAGTTGCACGATGACCTCCTCGAACGCACCGATCACGCGCGAAGCGGCGAAAGCGGTGAGCAGGTTCAGGCCCAGCCAGGGCCAGCGATTCTTGGCGCTGGGGAGCACCGGCGCGAACAGGTCCTCGTCCTCGGACAGACCGACCTGGCGCAAGGACTCGCTGTCGGCGCGCTGGCGCACCTCGTCCAGCACGGTATCCACCGTAATGCGGCCGACCACCTGCTGATGCAGGCTCACCACCGGCGCCGAAATCAGGCCGTACTTCTCGAACGAGGCGACCGCATCTTTCACCGGATCGTCGGTGTAGAAATAGGTGGCGTTCGGCGTCATCACCTCATGCACCAGGGTCTCCGGCTCCTGCAGCAGCAGCCGCTCCAGCGCCAGCACGCCGCGCAGGGCGCCGGCGCGGTCCACCACGATGATCTCGCTGGTGTGCGGCGGCAATTGTTTCTGCCGGCGCAGCAGGCGATGCACCGCCTCCAGCGTGGTGTCCTCGCGCACGCTTAAGAAATCCATCGCCATCACCGCGCCGACGCTGCCGTCGGGGAAAGACAGGGCCGAGCGCACTTCAGCCTGATCGCCACGGTCGAGCCGCTCCAGCACCTGCTGGCGCAGCTCCTCCGGCAGTTCGCTGAGCACATCGGCGATATCCTGCGAGGCCAGCGGGCGCACCGCGCTGATGATCTCCTCGAGCGGCATGTTCTGGACCAGGCCGGCGCAGACCGCGTTGGCAGCCTCCAGCAGAACCGCGCCGCGGCGCTCGGGCCGCACCAGCCGCCACGCGGCCTGGCGCGCCTCCGGCGGCAGGCTCTCGAGCACGAAGGCGATATCGGACGGGTGGAACTGCGACAGGCGCGTCTCCAGCGCCGCCTGCTGCTGGCGCGTGATCAGGGCGGCCACCACATCCGGCTTGCCGCCCGCCTGCGTCGAGCGCGCCATCCACTCGCGCTCGACCGACTGGCGGTTCAGCAATTCGATGATTTGCGAGCGCGCCTGCTCCAGGTGCCGGTGATGCGGGCGGGCTTCGGTAGCTTCGGTCATGAAATGAGTTTATCGCCAACAAAAAAGCCCGCGTGAGCGGGCTTTTTTGCCTGAATCCCCGCCTTCGCGGGGATGACCGTCGCTACGCGCCAGTCACTTGATTTTGGCTTCCTTGAACACCACGTGCTTGCGCACGATCGGGTCGTATTTCTTGAACTCCAGCTTGTCCGGCGTGTTCTTGCGATTCTTGGTGGTCGTGTAATAGAAGCCGGTCTCGGCGGTCGAGAGCAGCTTGATCTTCTCGCGGTCTTTCTTGGCCATGGCTTACACCTTGTCGCCGCGCTTGCGGATGTCGGCAACGACTTTCTCGATGCCCTGCTTGTCGATGATGCGCATACCGCTGGTGGACACGCGCAGGCTGACGAAGCGCTTTTCATTCTCGACCCAGAAGCGGTGGGTCTGCAGATTGGGCAGGAAGCGGCGCTTGCGCTTGTTGTTGGCGTGGGAGACGGTGTTGCCGACCATCGGACCCTTGCCGGTGACTTGGCAGACTCTGGACATGGACCACTCTCGAAATAGGCCGGCGGGAATCGCAGGCCGGAAAAGGGCGCGTTTTATACCAGAGCGCTGGCTCTAAAGCCAGCCTTTTTCCGAGAACGCTACGGTCTTCTCCCCTATGACGAGATGGTCCAGTACCCGGACTTCCACCAGCGCCAGCGCGGATTTCAGCTTGTCGGTCAGCACACGGTCCGCGGCCGAAGGTTCGGCCACGCCGCTGGGGTGGTTGTGGGCGAAAATCACTGCCGCCGCGCCCAAAGCCAGCGCACGCTTGACCACCTCGCGCGGGTACACCGCCGCGCCGTCGAGTGTGCCCTGCGCCAATTCCTCGTAAGTCAGCACGCGATGCTGGCTGTCGAGAAACAAGGCGGCGAAAACTTCCTGACTGCGGTCGCGCAGCTGCGACGCCAGATAACGGCGCGCGGCGGCGGGATCGCGCACGACGTCGCGCGCCTGCAAGTCCTTGAGCAAATGCCGCCGCGCCAGCTCCAGCGTCGCCTGCAACTGCGTGTACTTGGCCATGCCCATGCCTTTGACTTCGCCAAACGACTTGAGGTCGGCCTTGAGCAGTCCGCGCAGACCGTCGAAGTGCGTCAGCAGCTCGCGCGCCAGCGCCACCGCCGATTTGCCGCGTACGCCGGTGCGCAGAAAAATGGCCAGCAGTTCGGCGTCGGACAGCGCCGCCACGCCTTTCGCCAGCAGCTTTTCGCGCGGCCGCTCGCCTTCGGGCCAGTCTCGAATCGTCATGGCCCTAGCTTAAACTTCACGCATGTCTCTCGCTTCCCGTCGCATCCTGCTGGGCGTCACCGGCGGCATCGCCGCCTATAAAGCCGCCGAACTCGCGCGGCGTCTGATTGAAGCCGGCGCCGAGGTGCAGGTGGTGATGACCAAGGGCGCGCGCAAGTTCATTGCGCCACTGACCTTCCAGGCGCTGACGCACAAGCCGGTGCGCTCGACGCTGTGGGATGCCAGAGCCGAGATGGCGATGGGCCATATCGAGCTGGCGCGCTGGCCGGACGCCATCGTGGTCGCACCTGCCACCGCCAATTTCATCGAACAGCTCGCACGCGGCTCGGCCTCCGACCTGCTGACGACGCTGGCGCTGGCCACCGACAAGCCGGTGTTCGTGGCGCCGGCGATGAACCGGCTGATGTGGGCCAATGCAGCGACGCAGGCCAATGTCGCGCGCGCCAAAAAGCGCGGCGTCAGAATCCTCGGCCCCGCCGACGGTGACCAGGCCTGCGGCGAGATCGGTTCCGGCCGCTTGCTCGAACCGACCCAGATTCGCGACACGCTGGCCGCGCATTTCGGCGATGGTCCGCTGGCGGGCGTGAATGTCGCCGTCACCGCCGGTCCGACACGCGAACCGATCGACCCGGTGCGGGTGCTGACCAATCGCTCCTCCGGGAAGATGGGTTATGCCGTCGCCGCCGCACTTTGCGCCGCCGGCGCCAAAGTGACGCTGATTTCCGGCCCCACTGCCCTGCCTGCACCGGCCGGTGTATTGCGCGTGAATGTCGAGACCGCGGACGAGATGCTCAAGGCTTCGCTGGTTGCGGCGAAAAAAGCACGCATCTTCATCGGCACCGCGGCGGTCGCCGACTACCGCGCGGCGCAAAACGCCAGACAGAAAATCAAGAAAAATTCAGACACGCTGGCGTTGCGCTTGACCAAAACCACCGACATCCTTTGCGCCGTTCGCGCGAAACATCCGAAGCTGCTCATGGTCGGCTTCGCCGCCGAAACCGAAAAACTCGCACAGCACGCACGCGAAAAGCTGGTGAAGAAGAAACTTGATCTGGTCGCCGCCAACCTCGTCGGCAAGGGCAAGGCATTTGATCGCGACGACAACCAACTGCACCTGTTCTGGAACGGTGGCACGCGCAAGCTGCGCAAGGCGCCGAAGACGGATTTAGCACGAGAATTGGTGCGCGTGATCGCCCAAAGACTGACACCCGCTTGAACCGTTTTTAGGCCAAAAACGGCACTTTCTCCTCGAAGGGTGATACACTTTTAGTATCACTTGTTTTCCATCCCTGCCCGAGAACGGCTCCAAACAGTCGTAAGCGGGTAGTGCCAGAAATGAAAAAAATCCAACTCAAAATCCTTGATCCCCGAGCGCAAGTACCGGCTTATGCGACCGGCGGCAGCGCCGGACTCGACCTGCGCGCGATGCTGGATGCGCCGCTGGTGCTGGAGCCGGGGCAGACCGCGCTGCTCAAAACCGGGCTTTCAATTCACCTCAACGATCCCGCGCTGGCGGCGGTGATTTTGCCGCGTTCGGGCCTCGGCCATAAACACGGCATCGTGCTCGGCAATCTGGTGGGCCTGATTGATTCGGACTACCAGGGCGAGCTGATGGTGTCGTGCTGGAACCGCGGCCAGACGGTGTTCACCATCAACCACGGCGAGCGCATCGCCCAGCTGGTGCTGGTGCCGGTGGTGCAGGCGGCGTTTGAAGTGGTCAGGGAATTCAGCACCAGTGAGCGCGGCGCCGGCGGCTTCGGCAGCACCGGCAAGCATTAGAATCCGCGCCCATGCCCATTGACCTTTCACACGCGCAGGACATCGCCCGCGTTCTGACCACGGCGCTGCCGTACATCCGGCGCTTTTCCGGCAAGACCCTGGTGGTGAAGTACGGCGGCAACGCGATGAAGGACGACGCGCAGATCACCTCGTTCGCGCGCGACATCGTGCTGATGAAGGCGGTCGGCATGAACCCGGTGGTGATCCACGGCGGCGGCCCGCAGATCGGCGCGCATCTGGAAAAACTCGGCAAGACCAGCCGCTTCGTCGAGGGCATGCGCGTCACCGACGAGGACACCATGGACGTGGTCGAGATGATGCTCGGCGGCCTGGTTAACAAAACCATCGTCAGCCAGATCAATGCGCAGGGCGGCCGCGCAGTCGGCCTGTCCGGCAAGGACGGCGGGCTGATCCGCGCGCGCCAGCTTAAGATCAAGGGCGAGGATCTCGGCCAGGTCGGCGAAGTCGAGAAAATTGATCCGCGCGTGATTGCACACCTCGAGTCCGGCGGCTTTATCCCGGTGATTGCGCCGATCGGCGTGGATGCCGAAGGTCGCTCGTACAACATCAATGCGGATTCAGTCGCCGGCAAGCTCGCTTCGGTCCTGCAGGCGGAAAAACTGATGCTGCTGACCAATACGGCCGGCGTACTGGATAAATCCGGCAAGGTGCTGACGGGACTTGCGGTGCAACAGGTCGAAAGCCTGATCGCCGACGGCATCATCCGCGGCGGCATGCTGCCGAAAATCCGCTGCGCGCTCGACGCCGTCAACAGCGGTGTCAAGACCGCTCAGATCATTGACGGCCGCGTCGAGCACGCGGTATTGCTCGAGCTATTCACGGACGAAGGTATTGGAACCATGATCAGGGCTTAGCCGTCGCCGCTGCCTGCGGGCGCAGTTCCTTGAAGCGTGCGATGTCGGTGTCGAACTTGGCGATGGTCTTTTCGCGGTCCTGCTTCAGCGCCTCGACCGAGGCGATGTTCTCCAGCAGGGCCTTGTCGTATTCCTTGACCTGCTTGGCCAGATTCTTGTCCGGTTCCTTCTGGTTCTTCTTCAGTGCCTCGACGCGCTCGTGCAGGGTCTTGACCGTATTCTGGGTCTCCGCCACCGCCTTTTCCGCCAGCACCAGGCGGCCTTCCAGGGTGGTGACGCGCTCCTTGCGCACCGCCTCAAGCTCATCGACCTTCCGGTAAGTCTGCAGCAGGTATTGGTCGTACTTGGCCTGCTCCTCTGCCTGCTTGGCCTCGACCCGCTTCTGTGCGTCGGCGGCCCGCTCTTCGGCAGTCTTTTCGCGCGCCTTGGTTTCCACCACGACGCCGCGTTCGTTCATCACTTCGCGCTGCTGTTTGGCGTATTGCGGGGGCACGGAGTCGCCGCACATCTTGTGGCCCTTGTCGTCGTTCCAGCAGACCACTTTTTTCTTTTGTGCCTGCGCTGCGCCGCTGGCGATCAGCGCCACCAGCATCAGAATCCAAGTTGTTTTGCGCATAGAAATCTCCACGTTTGTTTTTAGTTTAGGGCTTCACACCGTAGCGCGCCTGGTAATCGCGAATCGCAGCGACCGTCGCTGCATCGGCATTTTCGCGCATGAGATGCGTAAGCACGTCCTGCACCGTCACCAGCGGGATCACCTTGAGCCCTTCAGTTTTCTCCAGGTCGGCCACCGCGGACAGGCCCGCAGGCCCGGTCTCCTGGCGATCGAGCGCAATCAGCGCCGCCACCGGCTCGGCGCCGACGGCACGCAGCAGTTTCACCGATTCGCGCATCGCCGTGCCGGCGGTGAGCACGTCGTCAACGATCACCACCCGGCCCCTGGGGTTTGCGCCCACCAGCAAGCCGCCCTCGCCGTGATCCTTGGTTTCCTTGCGGTTATAGGCATACGGCAGATCCTGGCCACCCTCGGCCAAGGCACAGGCCACGGCCGCCACCAGTGGGATGCCCTTGTAGGCCGGACCGAACAGCATGTCGTAGTGCAAGCCGCTGGCCTGCAATGCAGCCGCATACGCCTGCGCCAGCCCGCGCAGGGCGGCGCCGGTGCTGATCTTGCCGAGATTGAAGAAATACGGGCTGACGCGGCCCGACTTCAACGTGAACTGGCCGAACTTCAGCACTTCGTGCCGGATCGCCAGCCTCAAGAACGCGGTTTGATGTTCCTGCATCTCTTTATGATAGCCAGATGCGCATTGTCAGCCTGAACACCAACGGCATCCGCTCGGCGGCAAAGAAGGGGCTCTACGGCTGGCTGGCACGCTCGAAAGCCGATGTCCTGTGCATTCAGGAAACCAAGGCGCAAGCCGCCGACCTTGAGACCGACCCGCAGTTTTTCCCCCAGGGCTGGCATGTCCATCTCAACAGCGCGGTGAAAAAAGGCTATGCCGGTGTCGCCGTCTACGCGCGAGAAAAACCCGGCGCCGTGCTCGATAAGCTCGGCGAGAAGGAATTCGACGACGAGGGCCGCTACCTCGAACTGCGGTTTGGCAGGCTCTCGGTGGTGTCGCTGTACCTGCCCTCGGGGTCAGCCGGGCCCGAACGACAGGCGAGCAAGGACCGCTTTCTCAGGTTCTTCCTGCCCAAGCTGAAAGAGTGGCGCGGCAACGGCCGCGACTATGTGCTGTGCGGCGACTGGAACATCGCGCATCGCAACATGGATCTGAAGAACTGGAAGTCCAACCAGAAGAACTCCGGCTTCCTGCCGCACGAACGCGCCTGGCTCGACGAGGTGTTCGGCACTCTCGGCTGGGTGGATGGCTATCGCCACCTGCACGCGAATGTCGAGGGCGAGGCCTACACCTGGTGGAGCCAGCGCGGCGCGGCTTACGCAAAAAATGTCGGCTGGCGCATCGACTACCAGATCGTCACGCCGGGCATGGCGGCCAAACTGAACAAGGCCATCGTCTACAAGGACGAGAAGTTTTCCGACCACGCGCCGCTGATCATGGATTACGCCGCTTGAAACCGCTGCGCGAGTCGCTGGCGATCTACGCCCAGCCGCCGGTGCGGGTGATGCTGTTTCTCGGCTTCTCCGCCGGTCTGCCTTTCCTGCTGGTGTTTTCCACGCTCACCGCCTGGCTGGCGCAGGCCGGGGTCGAACGCGCCACCATCGGTTTCTTCGGCTGGGTCGGCCTCACCTATTCGGTCAAGGTGTTCTGGGCACCGGTTGTGGACCGCGTGCCGCTGCCCTGGCTCACCGGCGCGCTGGGCCGCCGCCGCAGCTGGATGCTGCTGGCCCAGGCCGGCATCGCCGCGGGCCTGACCGGCCTGGCGCTGTCCGATCCGGTGACGCAGCTCACGCAGGTCGCCCTGCTCGCCGTGTGGGTGGCGTTCTCGTCGGCGACGCAGGACATCGTGATCGACGCCTACCGTATCGAGTCGGCGCCGGTCGAGATGCAGGGCGGCACCGCTGCGGCCTATCAGCTCGGCTACCGGCTGGCATTGATCAGCGCCGGCGCCGGCGCCCTGTTCATCGCCGCCGCCGACGGCTGGCGCACCGCCTACCTGCTGATGGCGGCCCTGGTCGGGATTGGCATGCTCACGGCGCTGCTGATCCCCGAGCCCGGCCGGAAACCGCCAGAGGCCGCGCGCAGCGCCGGCGAATGGCTGGAGCAATCCCTGATCGGACCGTTCCGCGACTATTTCACGCGCAACGGCCTGCGGCAGGCGCTGCTGATCCTGTTGTTCATCGGCAGCTTTCGCATCACCGACATCGCCATGGGCGTGATGGCGAACCCGTTCTACCTCGACCAGGGCTACACGCTGCAGCAGATCGCCGGCATCGCCAAGGGCCTTGGCGTGGCGATGACCATCACCGGCGCCTTCGTCGGCGGGCTGGCGGTGGCGCAACTGGGCCTGACGCGTTCACTGATTCTGTCCGGCGTGCTGGTGATCGCCAGCAATCTGTGTTTCGCCGCACTGGCGGGCCGCGAGCCGACATCCGCCGGACTGTCGCTGATCATCAGCGCCGATTCGCTGGCGGCGGGCATGGCCGGCACCGCTTTCATCGCCTACCTGTCGTCGCTGACCCACCGGGCGTACACCGCGACGCAGTACGCGCTGTTCTCGTCGTTGATGACCTTGCCGGGGAAATTCCTGTCCGGCTATTCAGGCCAGGTCGCCGATGCGCTCGGCTGGCAGGGGTTCTTCCTCTACACCTCGGCGCTGGGAATCCCGGCGCTGCTGCTGGCGATCCATCTTGGCCGTCAGAGCCACACCGGTGGCCCGCCCCTCACGGGCGGCCATCGAGATAATCGAGCGGGTCCTGCCAACGATCCGCCGGCAGATCACTGCGCAGATCGTCCAGCGCGCCGCTGACATCCTCGGGAGCCGCGCAAGGTCTGGCTTTCAGCTCGGCCCAATCCTCGAAGTCGATCTCCTCGAGCGTGCCGTCGAAACGCTGCACCAGCACGACCTCGTTCTTGGCGTCGAGCCCGACGATCTCGAAGCTGTCCGCGTCGCCGGTCTCGAACCACTCGCCGATCGCCAGATCCTTGACCCAGTCCGCCATGACACACCTCCGCATTGGTGTTACACGTGAAAGCTGATGTCTTGTTATAGGCCTATGCGGACGCGGGCACAAGCCGCACCTCAGATCGACTATGAGCGATACCGCGCAGACAATTGATTTAAAAAACTATGGGCCTGGATTGGGAATTTTTCGGTGAATCGCTTCGATGTCTTTTCGCACCTCATCGCTCAAATCGAGATTCACCGAGGCGATGTTCGAGCGCAACTGCTGCATCGTCGTCGCGCCCATCAAGGTCGAAGTGATGAACGGCCGCGAATTCACATAGGCCAGCGCCATCTGCGCCGGGTCGAGGCCATGTCGGCGCGCCAAGCTCACGTATTCCTGCGTGGCCGCCTCGACCTGCTCGCCGGTATAGCGCTGGAACCGCGAGAAAAGCGCCAGACGCGTGTTCGCCGGGCGCGCGCCGCCGAGGTACTTGCCCGAGAGCACGCCGAAGGCCAGCGGCGAATAGGCCAGCAGACCCACGCGCTCGCGGTGGGCGAACTCGGCCAGACCCACCTCGAAGCTGCGGTTGAGCAGGCTGTAGGGGTTCTGGATGCAAACCGGGCGCGGCCAGTTTTTCTCGCGCGACAGGCGCAGGTATTCCGACACTCCCCAGGGCGTCTCGTTGGAAACACCAATGTGGCGAACCTTGCCGGCCGCGACGAACCCGGCCAGGGCGCCGAGCGTTTCCTCGATGGAAATAGCGTCCGGTTTTTCGATGTGGCTGTAGCCAAGCTTGCCGAAATAATTGGTCGGCCGGTCCGGCCAGTGCACCTGATAGAGGTCAATGCAATCAACGCCGAGCCGGCGCAGGCTGCCTTCGATCGCCTGCTGCAGATGCGCGCGCGACTGCCGCGGGCTGCCGCGCAAATAAGGAAAATCGCCGGGGCCGGTGCATTTAGTGGCAAGAATGATCTGGTCGCGTTTTCCGGATTTTTTCAGCCAGCTGCCGATGTGCTGCTCGGTGCGCCCCTGAGTGTCCGCTTTCGGCGGCACCGGATACATCTCGGCGGTGTCGAACAGATTCACCCCCTCGGCGACCGCGCAGTCCATCTGCGCGTGCGCTTCGGCTTCGCTGTTCTGCTCGCCAAAGGTCATGGTGCCGAGACCAATCAGGCTGACGTCAATGCCGGTGCTGCCGAGCTTGCGGTATTTCATGCCGGCCGCTTCAGGAGTTTTTCGAGCGCGGGCTTCAGCGCGAGCTCCATTGCAAGATCCAGGTGCTCACCGCGCACCACCAGAGTGTCGGGCCGCGACAGGAAGGCGTCGGGAATCTCGGTCAGCAGTTCGTAGAAATCGCACTGGAGCCGGCCGCCCGGATTGACGTGCACCACGCCGAGGCTCTCCTCGGGGGCCGGCACATCGCGGACGATAAAGGGATTGCTGGTGTCCACCAGCGGCACGCGCTGGAAATTGACATCGGTGCGCGAGAATTGCGGCGTGATGTAGGTGACGTAGTCGGGCATGCGGCGCAGGATGGTCTGCGTCACCGCGCCGGGGTCGTAGCCACGCTCCAGCGTGTCGCGATGGATTTTCTGGATCCATTCGAGATTCACCGTCGGCGTCATGCCGATCAGCAGGTCCACGTGTCTGGCGATGTCGATGTCCGCAGCCACCACGCCGCCATGCAGGCCTTCATAGAACAGCACGTCGGCCGCCGGCAGCGGCTGCCATGGCGTGAAGCTGCCCACCGCCTGGCCAGCGTCGCGGGCTTCGGCCTCGGTATGCAGATAGCGGCGCACGCTGCCGGTGCCCTGCTCGCCGAATTGCTCGAACAGAGCCTCGAGTTTTTCCCATTGGTTGGCCGCCGGCCCGAAGTGTGAAAAATTCTCGCCGCGCACATTGGCCCGCTCCAGTGCGGCCAGGCTTTGCTCGCGGTCGTAGACGTGAAAACTGTCGCCCTCGACGAAGGCGGCGCGCACGCCAAGCTCGGCGAACAGGCGCGCGAACAGTGGCTGCGTGCGCGTGGTGCCGGAGCCGGAGGAGCCGGTGACGGCGATGATCGGAAATTTCGCGCTCATCGCTTTTCGTAGCCCAGATCGAAAACCGCGTGGCCGAGCTTCTGCCCGCGACGCTCGAACCGGGTCAGCGCGCGCGCCGCGGGGCGCGGCAGATAGCCGCCGTCCGCGGCGAGATTGCGTAGCCGAGATTCGGCATTGAGCACGGCGAGCATGTGTTCAGCATAGTTCGCCCAGTCGGTTGCAAGAAAAAGACGCCCGGCCGGTTTCAGGCGCGAGGCAGCAAGCGCGGCGAATGCCGGCTGAATCAGCCGCCGCTTGTGATGGCGTTTCTTCGGCCACGGATCGGAAAAATAAATCAGCAGTTCGTCGAGGCAGGATTCCGGCAGCCAGTCTTTCAGGACTTCCACCGCATCGTGACAAGCCACGCGCAGATTGCGCAGGCCTGCGTCAGCGGCGTGCGCGAGCAAGCGGCCGGCGCCGGGGCGGTGCACTTCGACACCGATGAAATCGTGCTGCGGCTCGGCGCTCGCGCGGCCCAGCAGGTGGTCGCCATTGCCAAAGCCGATTTCCAGAATTGTCGGTGCGCTACGCCCAAACAGTTTCGCAAGATCAAGCTTTGCCACCGGCACGTCCACGCCATACGCTGCCCAGTGTCTTTCCAGCGCCGATTTCTGGCCTGCGGTCATGCGCCCTTCGCGGCGCACGAAGGATCTGATTTCGCGGCGGTGCTCGACCTCCTGCATCAGATGATGCCGTCCAGAGGCGACGAGGCGCTGGCAAAACGCCGGCGCGGCATGCGGCCGGCGCGATATGCCTCGCGGCCGGCGACGATGGCGTGTTTCATCGCGCGGGCCATCAGCACCGGATCTTTGGCCTCGGCAATCGCGGTGTTCATCAGCACGCCGTCACAACCCAGTTCCATCGCAATCGCGGCGTCGCTGGCGGTACCGACGCCGGCGTCCACCAGAATCGGCACCTTGGCGTTCTCGACGATGGCCAGAATGTTGTAGCGGTTCTGAATGCCAAGACCGGAGCCGATCGGCGCCGCCAGCGGCATCACCGCGACACAACCGATTTCTTCCAAACGCTTGCAGGCAATGGGATCGTCCATGCAGTACACCATCACCTGAAACTTGTCCTTCACCAGTTGTTCGGCCGCGACGAAAGTCGCCTGCATGTCGGGATACAGGGTTTTTGGATCGCCCAGCACTTCGAGCTTGACCAGGGCGTGGCCATCCAGCAATTCGCGCGCGAGACGGCAGGTGCGCAGCGCATCTTCGGCGGTATAACAGCCGGCGGTGTTGGGCAGAATCGTGAATTTCGACGGCGGCAGCACCTCGAGCAGATTCGGCTCGTTCCGGTTCTGGCCGATGTTGGTGCGGCGGATCGCGACCGTGACAATCTGTGCGCCGCTGGCATCAATCGCCGCGCGGGTCTCAACATGATCCCTGTACTTGCCGGTGCCGACCAGCAAGCGCGACGGATACGACTTGCCGGCGATGACGAGGGCGTCTTTCATCAACCGCCTCCTACCGCGTGAATGATTTCCAGCGCGTCGCCATCCTTCAGCGCGGTTTGCGCATGCAGCGAACGCGGCACGATCTCGCCATTGAGCTCCACCGCCAGGCGCCGGCCGCTGAGCTTGAGTTGCTCCAGCAGCGTGGACAAGCTGAGCGACTGGGCCGCCTCGGTGGGCGCGCCGTTGACGGTGATTTGCATGACTCGCTCAAATTTAAAATTGGAGCGGGTGATGGGAATCGGCTGATTCGCGGCTAGCGAATCAGCGCGAGCGAAGCGAGGCCGAAGGCCGCCGATCGCCTTAAGCGAGCGGCGCTACCCCGCAGCTTTTCGTTATCCCACTACCCGACGCTGCATTTTATGCTTGGAGCGGGTGATGGGAATCGAACCCACGCTACCAGCTTGGGAAGCTGGAGTTCTACCATTGAACTACACCCGCAGGAGAGCCAGTTTAACCATTGGCGATTTCGTCTGGAACGAAATCGTGCGAGCGAAGCGAGGCCGAAGGCCGCCACTCATGGATGAGTGGCACAACTACGCCCGCATAACCCGATTTTAGCCGCACCCGCTCCGAGCGGTTTTAAGCCGTTTCAAGCTGCATACGCAAAACCGCTGATACACTTTTAGTACCACTCAAAAATAAAAAAACCCGCTCAAGGCCCCAATCAAGCCTTGAGCGGGTGAGGGTGCTGCTCAACAATTTTTTTAGTGGAAACGCGCCTCGGCGGTGAGACCGACACTGCTGGCGCGTCCGTCGATACCCGAACCATGTTCGCGGTAGGCCTTGTTCAGCAGGTTGGTGCCGTCCAGTTGTAGGCGATAGTCCTTGATCGGCTCCCAGGCCATGCGCAGATTGGCGACGACGTAACCAGCGGTGCCGTTGGGGTTGATGCGGTTATCAGCAAGGTCGGTGGGGTCGAGACGATGCTGCGACTCGGCGAAGAACACATACGGCTCGAACGTCAGGTTGGGCAGCAGGTTGTAGATTGCTGACACTTGGCCATTGAACGGCGGCACGCGGTTGGCGGGTGTTTTGACGCCGTTGATCTCCTGCGCCCCCTGAGTGAAATTGAGCACGCCGCGCAGCGACAGGTCAGTGAGCACTTGGTAACGCACGCCGCTCTCGAAACCCCAGTAATAGGCACCGGCGATGTTCTGGTTCTGCTGGCAGGGCATAACCTCGGCGGCTGGGCAGCCGCCTACGCCGGGCGCGAACACGTTGGCCACCAACGTGATGCGATCCTCGTAGCTGGCATAGAACGCAGTGGTATCGAGTTGCCAATCGCCTTCGTTCCACTTCAGGCCGGTGTCGATGCTGGTGATGCCTTCGGGCGTCAGGCTGGTGTTGGGCACCACGAAGCGCCCGCCGGCGCGGGCACCGAATTGCGCCAGGTCGTTGATGTTCGGTGCGCGGAATCCGCGACCGAAATTAGTGTTCCAGCTCAAGGAAGGCGTCAGCGCGTAGCGCGCGCCGACGCTGCCCGACAGATCGGTGTTCTCGATGGTCGCCGCCGATGCACGGTCCGACAAGGCCAGCTCGGTGACGACGTGGTTCACGCGCAGGCCCAGATCCAGCAGCAGGCGGGGCATCACATTCCACTCATCGAAGGCATAGAAGCCGTAATCGTCGCTGGTGGAAGCGTCGGGGAAACGGCTCTGGAATCCAGCGGTACTGTTGAAAGTCAGCACGCCGCTGCCCGGCGGGGTCTCGCGGATGGTGCGGCTGTCCACTTCGTCGGTATAGATATCCACGCCGTAGCGCAGCGTGTGCTCTGCATTGAGTTGTGTGCGTGCCTGTGCGGTGATGCCGTCGAGCGAGGACTGGTTGAACTCGAAAATGTCACGGATCGGCGCGACGCGGGTGCGGTCGATGCGATCGTCCGTGGTCACCTGACGCGCGACGTGCAGTTCCAGCGAATCCATGAACCAGAGCGGTGCGCTACGGCGGTAGCGCAAATGATAGAACTCGCGCTGATTGTCGTAGAACGACTGCGCCACGGCAGGCGTGGCGCCAAAGCCCTGCACGATCTCGTTGTAGCGCGGCAGCTTGGGCACGTCGAAATACTGGAACGAAAACATCAGCTCGTCGTCGGCCGTGAGGTTCCACAGTGTCTTGAAATCGTAGCTGCGGCTGAAATACGAAGTGCCGTTGACGCGAAACGCCGTCGTAGTGGTGCCGGCGCCGTCCGGCGACTGGCCCGCATTGGCCAGCAAACGGTTGCCATACGCTGCGTAGGAAATACCGGCGGCAATGCTGAAATCCTTGTTGCCGGTCGCTGCATAAGCGCGGCCGATGCGGGCGATGTCCGCAGTGTTGTAGCTGACACGCACACCACCTTCGTAACCCAGCGAATCACCGGCGAAACGATATTCGGGTGTGAGCACCTGCACGACTCCTCCGAGAGCGTCGGAGCCATACACCGCCGCGTAGGGGCCGCGCAGCAGTTCAAGACGGTCGATGTTTTGCGGATCAATCAGCGCGATGTACTGCGAAGGTGCAGTGCGGAAGAACGCATTGTTCAGACGTACGCCGTCCACCAGATGCAACACCTCGGAGCCTTTGAGTCCGCGCACGATCGTGATGCCTTGACCGGGGCCGGTCTGCTGAAAGAACGCTCCGGGTTCGTAACGCAGGGCTTCGGTCATCACCTGAGGGTTGCGGCGCTTGATCTCCGCGCCCGTCATCACCGTGATCGGCTGTGGCACGTCGGCAAGCGCTTCTTTTTCACGCAAGGCCGTGACGGTGATCGGCGAGATCTGCGTCACTGCCGGCGCAGACTTTGCCACTGACGCGGTCACCGCCGTCTTGGCCTTGGGTTTGGCGGCTTTCGGCGCCGGCGCCGGAGTCTTGGCAAAGACTGATGCACAAATCATCAACAACGCACACAATGCGGAAAGTTT
>Ga0187893_10007620_pt1 | contig 17600 bp, 16 predicted proteins | sample MA1701074metaG_FD_139574 | JGI IMG/M metagenome (GOLD analysis project Ga0187893, IMG submission 139574) | White microbial mat communities from a basaltic lava cave in the Kipuka Kanohina Cave System on the Island of Hawaii, USA - MA170107-4 metaG ... | reverse complement strand
GGCGGCGATCTCGGCGCACGGGCCGACGCGAGAGGCCGCGACGAGATTGCCGCGCTCGCCGGTGCGTTCAACCAGAGCGCTGAGCGGATCGAGCGACTGGTCGGTGGCCAACGCGCGCTGCTCGCGAGCGCGTCACACGAGCTGCGCTCGCCGCTCGCGCGGCTGCGCGTCGCGGCCGAGCTGCTCGCCGGCGCCGGCACCGAGCTCTCGGTCGCGCGCCGCGAGGAGCTGCGCGAGCAGCTCGCGCGCGACATCGGCCAAGTCGATGCGGCGGTCGACGAGCTGCTCGCGGTCTCGCGCCTCGACCTGCTCGCGAACGCGGACCACGCGTGGGTGGATGCGCTCGCGCTCGCGGCCGAGGAGGCGGCGCGGGCTGGAATCGAGGCGAGCGGCGCGCCGGCGCAGCTACTCGGCGACGCGCGGAGCTTGCGTCACCTGCTGCGCAACCTGATCGCAAACGCGCAGCGCCACGCCGCCGGCGCCGAGCGCTTCGTCAGCGCCGAGCCGCTCGATCCCGCGCGGCCCGAGCGCGGCGTGCGCTTCGTCGTCGAGGACGCGGGGCCGGGCGTCCCCGAAGCGGACCGCGCGCGCATCTTCGAGCCCTTCGCACGCGGCGCGTCCGCGTCCGCCGAAGGCGCCGGCCTTGGCCTCGCGATCGCGCGCCAGATCGCGCGGCATCACGGCGGCGAGCTTCGCTACGAGCCGCGCGCCGGCGGCGGCAGCCGCTTCGTCGCCGATCTCCCGGGCCGCGGCGGCAGCGTGCCCGACCCCAACTGATCGTCACAGCTTCACCGGCAGCTCCAGGTGCTCGCGGTAGATGCGGTCGCGGTGCGCGAGCAGCCCGCCGGCGAGGATGCGGGCCAGCTCCGGATCCGGCTCGGGGGCCGCCGCTTCGAAGAGCTTCGGCATGCGCAGCAGCTCGGGCGGGAGCGGTGAGACGAGATTCATGAACGTCGCGAAGTAGAGGTCGAGCGCGCTGAGCGCGTCGCCCATCAGGTATTTCCCGTGGCGCTGGAGCTGCGCATCGAGCGCGCGCAGGATCCCGCGCACGCGCCCCGGCGCGGCAGCCGCGGCCTCGGCGCGATGGCCGTACTTCTCGCCGATCCACTTCCAGACCGCGTCGCCGCGCGCGAGCCCGGCATCCGCGAACTGGATTCGGCGCGTCCAGCCCAGCCCTTGCTCGCCGCAGATTTCGTGGCAGAGGCCGAAGAAGCGCGCGCGCTGCTCGGCGTCGCGCGGAACGAGCGCGGGCTCGGGAGCGAGTCGCTCGGCGAGCCAGAGGATCTCGGCCCAGCCGCTGCGCGGCCGCTCGCGCTCGAAAACCGCGACCGGGAACGAGTCCTGCTTCGTCCACTCCTCGAGCGCGCCGGGCGGATCGCTCGGCATGCGGTTCACGCGCGTGTGCGGAATCCGCTTCACGTGCAGGATCGCCTTCGCCGCCTCGCCCCATGGGCTCGGGACGCCTGGGATCACGAGGAGGCGCAGCCCGCCGAGCCCGCGCGCCTCCGTGATGCTGACCGGCCCGTTCACCAGTGACATCCCACGCCTCCTTCCGTCGAACGCTCGAGCCTAGACCGCTCGCTGCCCGCACGGGAACGCGGCGCGTGGCGTCCCTGAGAAGCGGCGCCTTGCGGCGAACTGCGCGGCTCCCCCGTGCGTTACCGTGCGAAACTCGCGTCCGCGACTGGAGACCGCCGTGCGTCGTCGCCATCGCCCTGCCGTTGGGCTCGCTGCGCTCGCAATCCCGCTGCTCGTGCTCGGCTGCGGGAACGGGGCAGCGCCGCCCGCGCCGACTGCGCGAGCCGAGCTCGCGCGCATCGAGCGGATCGTGGTCGCGACCGGGACGATCGAGCCGGCCAAAGAGGTCGAGGTGCGGCCGCGCATTCCGGGCATCGTCGACCGCATTCTCGTGAAGGAAGGCGAGCAGGTGACGGCCGGTCAGCTGCTCGTCGAGATCGAGCGCGAGCTGCTCGAGGCGCAGGCGCAGGAGGCGGCCGCCGAGCTCGAGGCGGCGCGCGTCGAGAAGCATTATGCCGGCGTCGACCTCGAGCGCGCGCGCGAGCTCGAGAAGAGCGGGGCGGTCTCGTCGCAGAAGCTCGACGACGCGCGCTGGCGTCAGGAGAACGCGGTCGCCGGCGTCTCGCGCGCCGAGGCGAAGCTGCGCACGCTGCGCACGCAGCTCTCGTACGCGCGCGTGATCTCGCCGCTCGCGGGCCGCGTGCTCGACATCCCGGTCGAGGAGGGGCAAGCGGTCTCGCCGGTGACGGCTGTTACGGGCGGCACGCTGCTGCTCTCGCTCGCGGCCACCAACGCGATCCACCTCGAGGGCCTCGTCGACGAGAACGAGGTCGCGCGCGTCGCGCTCGGGCAGCAGGCGCGTATCCGCACCGAGGCGTTCGGCGAGCGCGTGTTCAGCGGCGAGGTGATCGAGATCGCGCCGGTCGGGCAGCGCAATCAGAACGTCACCTACTTCGAGGTGAAGGTCGCCGTCACCGATCCGGACGCGCACACGTTGCGGCCGCGGATGAGCGGCGACGCCGAGATCATCGCCGAGACGATCGAGCGCGCGCTGGTCGTGCCGGAGACCGCGCTGCGATATCGCGGCAAGGAGATCTACGTCGAGCTGGCGCTCGAAGAGGGTGTCAGCGAGCGCGTCGTGAAGACCGGCGTGATCGACGGCGCGAGCGTGCAGATCCTCGACGGCCTCGAGGAAGGCGACGAGGTGCGGCTGCAGTGACCGCCTCATGACGGCGAACGGGACGACGAACGGCGCCGCGCTGATCGAGCTGGTCGGCGTTCACAAGCACTACGCGACCGGCGAAGCCGACGTGCATGCGCTGCGCGGAATCGATCTCGAGATCGCTGCCGGCGAGCTGGTCGCCGTGGTCGGCCCCTCCGGCTCGGGCAAGACCACGCTGATGGAGTTGTTGGGCTGCCTCTCGCGCCCGAGCGCCGGCAGCTACCGGCTGCGCGGCGAGGCGGTCGACGCGCTCTCGGGCGACGAGCTCGCGCGCGTGCGCGGCCGCGAGATCGGCTTCGTGTTCCAGGCGTTCAACCTGCTGCCGCGGCTCTCACTCGCGGAGAACGTCGCGCTGCCGCTGCTCTATCAAGGGGCGGCGCGCCGCGAGCGCAATCAGCGCGCGCTGCGGGCGCTCGAGCGAGTCGGCCTCGCGCATCGCGCGACGCATCGCCCGAACCAGGTCTCGGGCGGCGAGCGCCAGCGCGCCGCGATCGCGCGCGCGCTCGTGACCGATCCGCCGCTCGTGCTCGCCGACGAGCCGACCGGCAACCTCGACACGCAGCGCGGGCGCGAGATCCTCGATCTGCTGTTCGAGATGAACGCGAGCGGCGCGACGGTCGTGATCGTCACGCACGACCCCGAGATTGCCGCGCGCGCGCGCCGCCGCATCGAGATCCGCGACGGCGCGATCGAGCACGATCTCGCGCAAGTGGCGCGATGACGCGCCGGCGCCCGATCGCGCTGCGCGAATCGCTGCGCGAGGCGTGGCGCTTGTTACGGGCGCAGCCGCTGCGCACCGCGCTGACGCTGTTCGGCCTGATCTGGGGCACCGCCGCGGTGATCTTCCTCGTGAGCTGGGGTCGCGGGCTGCAATCGATGATGGAGGTCGCCTTCGCGCGCGCGGGCAAGAACATGGTGTTCGTATTCGCCGACAAGGCGAAGGAGGACTTCTCGCCCGCGGCCGACCGCCGCTACCTGTGGTTCATCGCCGAAGACGTCGCGGCGCTGCGACGGCGCGCGCATCTGGCCGAGCTCGTCGCCGGCGAGACCTCGCTGTTCCGCATCGGCAGCTTCGGCGGCCGTTCCGCGAGCCTGAACATCCGCGGCGTCGAGCCGGAGAATTTCGCGATCCGCGGCGTGCAGCTCGCCGAGGGCCGCGCGATCTCGCGCGCCGACGCCACGCTGCGCCGCCGCGTCGCGGTGATCGGCGGGACCGCGCAGCGCAAGCTCGGCGCGCGCGTCGGGGACTGGATCCGCCTCGACGGAACGCCGTTCCTGGTGATCGGCCGGCTGGCGCGCGTCGGCACGCAGCTCGCGCGCGACGGCCCGCTGATCGACGAGCAGATCTGGGTGCCGCTCTCGACGCATCAGGTGCGCTGGCACAACCCGTTGGTGGCCGACGACGTGATCGACCTGATCCTGCTGCGCATGAGAGACAAGCGGCTGCTCGAGGCCAGCCAGAGCGAGGCGCGCGCGATCCTCGCCGAGCGGCTGCGCGTCTCGCCCGACGACGACGAGGCGCTGCGCATGTTCAGCCCGGAGGAGGTGTTACGGACGATTCCGCTCGACCAGCAGGGCGTGCTCTACGTGCTGATCGGCGGCACCACGCTCGCAATCGGCGGCATCGGCATCCTCGCGCTGATGCTCGACGCGGTGCGCGAGCGGCGCCGCGAGATCGGCGTGCGGCTCGCGGTGGGCGGGCGTCCGCGCGACGTGCTCGTGCAGTTCTTCCTCGAGTCGACGCTCTTGTTCGCGCTCGGCGGCGCGCTCGGCGTCAGCCTCGGCGCCGGCGGCGCGCTCGTGCTCGGCAGCGCGGCGCTCCGCAACAACCTGGCGCCCGAGCTGCGTGATCTCGTGCCCATCCCGGAGCTCTCGCTCGGCGTGATCGCGCTCGCGCTCGGCGTGATGGCGTTCGTCGCCGTGGTCGCCGGCGTCGTGCCCGCCTGGCGCGCGATGAAGATCGACCCCGCGCTGACGCTGCGAGCCGACTAGGAGGTCCGCATGCGCGACCTGCTCGGTGAAGTGCTGCTCAGTATCTGGGCGCACAAGCTGCGCTTCCTGCTCACGTCGCTCGGCGTCGCGTGGGGCGCGTTGATGCTGACCTTCTTGTCTGCGCAGATCGGCACGATGAACCAGCACTTCCGTCACGAGCTCGAGGAGATCGGGCCGAAGCTCGTGATCATGGGGCGCGGGATGATCTCGCACGAGCGCGTCGGCGAGCGGATGGCGCGCCAGCTCGATCTCGAGCCCGAGCACGTCGAGCGGCTCGAGGCGCTCACGCTGGTGGAGCACGCGTCGCCGAGCGTCGAGCTGCGCAATCAGGTCGTGCGGCACGGCCGGCGCATCAAGCTGCTCGAGGTCGTCGGCTGGGACGCGGATGGCGGCGTGATCCGCAACGTCGGCGTCGCGGAGGGGCGCTTCCTATCTCCGGGTGACGTCGTCGGCGGGCGGCGCGTCGCGGTGCTCGGGCCGGAGGCGAAGCAGCGGCTGTTCGGCCGCGCACCGGCGCTCGGCGAGACGATCGACGTGAACGGCATGCGCTTCCGCGTGATCGGGATCTCGCAGGCGAAGGGCACGCAGCTCTCGAACGTCGGCAGCCCCGACGACCAGCTGGTGATCGTCCCCTACACGACCGCGCAACGTTGGTTCCAGCAGAGCGACGACGTGAACGAGCTCGTGCTCGTCGCGCCGCGGCGCGAGCAGAGCGCCGACGCGATCGCAGCGGCGCGCGGCCTGGTCAGCCTGCACGAGCACTTCACGCCCGACACCGACACTTCGATGTGGTCGATGAACTATTGGGAGACGCTGCAGCCGCTGTTCGGGATGTTCACCGCGATGCAGCTGTTCTTCCTCGTCGCAGGTCTCGTGACGCTGTTCGTCGGCGCGGTCGGCGTGATGAACATGATGCTCGTGGTGGTCGGCGAGCGGACCTGGGAGGTGGGGCTGCGCAAGGCGCTCGGCGCGCGCAGCCGCGACGTATTCGCGCACTTCCTGCTCGAGGCGGTGCTCGTCGCAGGCAGCGCGGGCGTGCTCGGCGCCGCGGGCGGCGTCGCCTTGCTCCAGCTGACGAAGGGCGCGCTGCGAGCGGGCGGGATTCCGGTGACGGGCTGGCCCGATCCGCTGACGACCGTCGCGATCACCGCCTCGCTGGTCGGCGTCGCGGTGGTTGCGGGCGTCATGCCCGCGCTGCGCGCCGCGCGCATCTCCCCCGCCGAGGCGCTGCGCGCGTACTGAAAAGAGGCGAAGCGGGGACGTTCCTCCGTTTCCGCAGCCGGCGTGTTCGAAAAGGAGGAACGTCCCCGCTTCTCCTTTTCCAGATAGAGTGGCGTCGCGATGCAGGCAAGGGACCGCGCATTGATCGCTGACGCGCTCGCGTTCGCGCTCGACGCGCATGGCACGCAGATGCGCAAAGGGACGAAGATCCCGTACGTGAGCCACGTGATTCGCGTGTGCGGGCTCGTGCTCGAGCACGGCGGCGACGCGCGCCAGGCCGCGGCCGGCCTGCTGCACGACACGATCGAAGACTGCGACGTGACCGAAGCGGAGCTGCGCGCGCGCTTCGGCGCCGACGTCGCGCGCATCGTGCGCGCGCTCAGCGACGTGCTCGAAGGCGACACGGCCCGCAACAAGTCGCCGTGGCTGAAGCGCAAGCGCGCGTACATCGCGCATCTCGCGCGCGTCTCCGCGCGCACGCGGCTGGTGGCCGCGTGCGACAAGCTCGACAACCTGCGCGCGCTGGTCGACGACGTCGCGGCGAACGGCGTGCGCACGCTGCGCCGCTTCTCGGGGACGCCGCGCCAGATCCGCTGGTACCACGAGACCGTGATCGCGGCGCTCGGGCCGCGCCTGCCGCATCGGCTGCGCGCGGAGCTGCAGCTGCTCTCCGCCGAGCTCGCGCGCTTCATCCCGGAAGCCTCGCCGCGCCCATGACGCTCCTCCGCAAGCTCGCGCTCGGTTTCGCGCTGGTGCTCGTCGCCGGCTTCTGCGCGCTGCCGCGCATCGCGGACCACGGCATGAATCGAGTCGCGCGCCCAGCGGATCCGTTCGCGATCTCGGACGGAGCGCGCCGGCTGCACGCGGAGCTGCGCATCGCCGACCTGCACGCCGACCCGCTGCTCTGGCCGCGCGACCTCGTCTCGCGCGGCGGGCCCGGCCAGGTCGACCTGCCGCGACTGATCGAGGGCCGCGTCGTGCTGCAGGTGTTCGGCGTCGCGACGCAGTCGCCGTTCGGGCTCAATTTCGAGCGCAACTCGGCGGAGACGTTCGACATGAACACGCCGCTCGCGATCGCGAGCGGCTGGGCGCCGCGCACCTACACGAGCCGGCTCGCGCGCGCGCTGCACCAGGCCGAGCTGTTACGGAGAGCGGCGGCCGACTCGGAAGGCCAGCTCACGCTGATCGCGACGCGGGGCGATCTCGCGCAGCACCTCGCGCGCTACGCGGAGGATCCGCAGCGCAGCGCGGGCTTTCTCGGGCTCGAGGGCATGCACGCGCTCGAAGGCCGCGTCGAGTCGCTCGACGAGCTCTACGCCGCGGGCTTCCGCATGGCCGGCTTCGCGCATTTCTTCGACAACGCGTTCGCCGGCTCGTCGGCCGGCGAGGAGAAGCACGGCCTCACCGAGCTCGGTCGCGAAGCGCTCGCGCGCATCGAGGCGCTCGGCATGATCGCGGACCTCGCGCACGCGTCGCCCGCGACGATCCGCGACGTGCTCGCGCTCGCGAAGCGCCCGGTCGTCGTCTCGCACACCGGCGTGCAGGCCACCTGCCCCGGGCCGCGCAACCTGAGCGACGGCGAGATCCGCGGTATCGCCGCCAACGGCGGCGTGATCGGGATCGGCGCGTTCGCGGGCGCAGTTTGCGACACCGCGCCGCGCGCGGTCGCGCGCGCGATGCGCCACGTGCGCGATCTGGTCGGGATCGAGCACGTCGCGCTCGGCAGCGACTTCGACGGCGCCGTCACGACCGCGTTCGACGCGAGCGAGACCGCGCTGCTCGTCGAGGCGCTCTTCGCCGAGGGCTTCACGCCCGACGAGGTGCGCCTCGCGCTCGGCGAGAACACGCTCGCGCTGCTCGCGGAGCTGCTGCCGGAGTGAGGGCTCGCGCCGGGCCGTTCGCGCCCACGCTCGCGAGCCTCCGGCGCCACGCGGTACCCGCCTGGTACGACGCGGCGAAGCTCGGTCTCTTCGTGCACTGGACGCCGGCTTCGGTGATCGGCTTCGCGCCGCGCGAGAAGCAGATCAACGAGCTGCTCGTCGAGCGCACCGACGACATGCAGGTCGAGGTGCCCTACACGGAGTGGTACGAGAACTCGCTGCGATTTCCGCACTCGAGCGTCGCGAGGTACCACCGTGAGCACTACGGCGCGAAACCGATGCACGAGTTCTCGGCCGCGTTCGAGCGCGCGATCGACTCGTACTGGGACCCCGAGGCGTGGGCGGACGCATTCGCGGCGACGGGCGCGCGCTACGTGGTGCTCGTCGCCAAGCACCACGACGGCTTCTGCCTCTGGCCGACGCACGTCGCGAATCCGATGCGTCCGGGCTTCCACCTGCGGCGCGACGTCGTGGGCGATCTCGCGCGCGCCGTGCGCGCGCGGAACCTGCGCTTCGGGGTCTACTACTCCGGCGGCCTCGACTGGAGCTTCGACGCGCGTCCGATCGCGAACCTCGGCGACCTGATCGCTGCGGCGCCCGGCGGCCGGTATCCCCGCTACGCCGAGGCGCACGTCCGCGAGCTGATCGAGCGCTATCGGCCCGACGTGCTGTGGAACGACATCTCCTGGCCCGGCAGCAAGGCCCAGCTGCTACGGCTGTTCGCGGACTACTACAACGCAATCCCGGACGGCGTCGTGAACGACCGCTGGCTGCCGGTGCTCCCGTTCGGTCGCCTGCTGCGCATCCCGTTCGTCCGCCGGCAGTTCAACGCGCGCGTGAAGGCGGCCGTGCTGCGCCACGGCGGCGCGCTCGCGCCGCCGCCCGCGCTCCACGCCGACACGCGCACGCCCGAGTACACGAGCTTTCCGCAGGTGCGCGCCGAGAAGTGGGAGTGCGTGCGCGGGATCGACAAGAGCTTCGGATACAACCGAGCGTCGCGGCCCGAGGATTTCCTGGCGCGCGAGGCGCTGATTCACGCGCTCGTCGACATCGCGAGCAAGAACGGCAACCTGCTGCTCAACGTCGGTCCGCGCGGCGAAGACGCGCAGATCCCCGAGGCGCAGCTCGTGCGCTTGCGTTGGCTCGGCAGCTTCACGCGCCGCTACGGGGAAGCGCTCTTCGGCACGAAGCCGTGGACGCGCGCCGATGGCGTCGCGGCCGACGGCACGCCGCTGCGCTTCACCGAGCGCGGAGGCACGGTGTTCGCGTGGCTGCTCGGCGCGCCGGCGCCCGGCGCGAGCCTCGAGCTGCTCGGCCTCCGCGCGGAGGGCGCGCAGCTCGTCGGCGGCGCGGCGCTTCCGCTGCGGCGCAGCGCGCGCGGCGTGGAGCTCACACTGCCCGCGCTGCCCGACGAGCCGGCTCACGCGATCGCATTGCAAGGCGCGCGAGGCGATGCCGCGTAACGAAAACCTGCTCGCGCACGCCGCGGGCCTGAAGCTCGCTCAGCTCCTCGCGGCTCGCTTCGCTTCGAGCTGGGCCTGAATCTCGGAGACCCGGCCGCGCGTGAGGTCGTACTGGCGGAACGCGAGCCACGAGACGCCGATCAGCACGAGCACCGAGAGATTCATCGCGAGGCCGAGGTGCATGCGCATCTCGGGCGTCACCTGCGCGATCGAGTGGATTCCGCGGACCCCGACCAGGTCGACCAGGATGCCGGCGAGCCACGCGCCGCCGCCGTACGTCAGCTTCAGCGCGAGCGAGGCCGCGCCGAAGTACACGCCTTCGCGGCGCCGGCCGCTCGCGAGCTCGTCCGCGTCTGCGCAGTCGGCCATCATCGACTGACCCATCGCGAACGTCGACGCGACCGCGAACGGCGCGACGAAGCCGGTTCCGATCAGGTAGAGCGGGACGTAGGTCGGATGCGAGCGCTCGGGCCAGATGCCGACCGTCGCGAGCGTCCAGACGGCGGTGTGGATCGCGACGTATCCGAGCAGGCCCTCCGAGAAGACCGCGCCCTTGTCGCGCGTCGCGGCGCGCCTCGTCCAGAACGCGAGCCCGGCGATGATCGAGACGATCGAGACGGCTCCCCAATAAGACATGATCTGCGGCGTGACGTCCCAGAAGAAGGTTCCGGTGTGAAGGCCGAGCGTGATCGTCGTGCCGGACGCGATCGACGCGATCGCGATGCCGAGAAAGACCGCACGGAACGCGCGCTGGCGTAACGCCGCCCACAGGTCTCGATACAGCGTTTGCAGCACGCCATGCTGCGAGGCTCCCGGATCGGGTGGCGCGAGCAGCGGGATGCGATCGCGCGTCATCCAGCCCGACGCGAAGATCGCGAGCAGCACGCACGCGGCCGAGATCGCGGCGTACTGCGGGTAGGCGGCGGCATAGAGGCGGCCCTCGCCGTGCTCGGCGGTGCTCCGGAAGAGCCACGCGAGCCCGACCACGGCGGGGAACAACCGCGCCAGCTGCGCGAACGAGAAGCGCAGCGAGACCAGCACGGTGCGCTCGTTCCAGTCGCGCGTCAGCTCGGCGCCGAGCGACAGATACGGCACGTGGAACATCGTCAATGAGAAGCGGTTCACGAGCATCCAGCCGAGCAGCCACGCGAACAGCGCGCCGTGAGCGAGGCCGGCGGGCGGCGCGAACACGAGATAGAGGCTGAGCGCGAGCGGTAGCGCCGACGCGAAGATCCACGGGTGGCGCCGGCCGAGCCGCGAGTGCGTGCGATCGGAGATCACGCCCATCAGCGGGTCGACGACCGCGTCGACGATCATCGAGATGAAGACCGCGAGGCCCGCGAGCGTGCCGGGGAGATCGAGCACGTTCGTGTAGTAGAAGACGGCGAAGTACGCGAAGGACTCGTTCTTGATGCCTTCGCCGAGCTGGCCGAGCGCGTACCAGAGCTTGGTGCCGCGCGACAGCGCAGCGGTCGATAGGGGGATGGCCGGCGCGCCAGCGCTCACAGTCGCGTTCACGGGGCCAGCAAGCGGCACGAAGTGCCGCGCGCAGCAAGGCGGAGTCCTCGGAGCCGAGCGGAGTCGGACAGTGGCCTCCGCGTGCGCTGGACCCTCTGCGTACCGTGATCGCGCATCCCGAGTCGGACTCCTACACCGCGAACCGGTAGGCGCTCCCGTCGCGCACGATCTTTCCCGCGGTCGGCGTCGCGAAGTGCGTGCCGATCACGAGCACCGGGCGATCCGCGTAGCGCGCGAGGAACTCGCGGCGCGTGCGCGCGGCCTGCGCGCCGTCGCTGTCGGCGCTGCTGTGCCACTCCGGGTGCGCGCACTGCGCCGGGTGATGCATCAGGTCGCCCGTGATCACTGCCTCCTCGCCGCGCGACGTGATGTGCACGCTCACGTGCCCCGGCGTGTGGCCGTGCGTCGGCTCGAGCTTCACCTCGTTCGTGACGACGTGGTTCGGCGTCACGAGGTCGACCTTGCCCGCCTCGTAGACCGGCAGCACCGATTCCTGCACGACCGCGCCGTACTCGGTCTGCTCCGTCTTCGACCAGTGCTCGTACTCGGCGCGGTTCCACAGGTACCGCGCGTTCGCGAACGTCGGCACCCACTTCCCGTTTTCGAGCCTCGTGTTCCAGCCGACGTGGTCGACGTGCAGATGGGTACACAGCACGGTGTCGATCGAGTCCGCCGGGAAGCCGGCGGCAGCGATGTCGGCGAGGAACGGCCCGGAGCGCTTGTTCCACGGGCCGCGCAGGTCTTTGTCGTTGCCGACGCAGGTGTCGACGATGATGCGCTGGCCCTGCGACTCGATCAGCAGCGCATGGATGCTCATCACGACCTGGCCGTCCGCGGTCGCGAAGTGCGGCCGGCACCAGTCGATCTTGCCGAGGTTCTCGGGTGTCAGATCGGGCAGGATCCAGGTCGCCTTCGAAGCCATCTCGATCTCGACGATCTTCGTGATCGTCACGTCGCCGACGCGCCACTTCATTCCGATCCCCTTCCGAAACGAGTGGAAGGCTCACCCAGAGCAGAAGCACGCGGCAAGGGGTCCACCGGCCGGAGCGAAGCGCGCAGCGAGGCGGAGTCCTCGGAGCGGAGCGGAGTCGACGAGGAAGATCGAGGGCGCGTTCGAGATGGCGCGATCCCGGCGTATCGTGCGCGCAGCGGAACCGAGGGAGAAATCGCGTGGCCCAAGCCTTCGATGCGCTGCTGCGGTTCGGCGCGGGCGAGTCGAAATGAGCGGGCTGCACTACGAATTCGTCGAGGCAGGCGGGCTGCGCTTCGAGGTGGCGACCGCGGGCGATCCGGCGAGCGAGAGGCTCGCGCTGCTGCTCCACGGGTTTCCCGAGTGCGCATTCTCGTGGCGCCACCAGATCGATTTCCTCGCGGCACGCGGCTTTCGCGTCTGGGCGCCGAATCAGCGCGGCTACGGCAACAGCGCGATGCCGCGCGGCGTGCGCGCGTATCGCATCGAGGAGCTCGTCGCCGACGTTGCGAACCTGATCGATGCGTGGCGCGCGCTGAGCCCGCACGCGAAGTCGGTGCAGCTCGCCGGCCACGACTGGGGCGCGATGGTCGCGTGGGAGTTCGCGATGCGGCGGCCGCGGCCGATCGAGCGCCTCGCGATCTTCAACGTCCCGCACCCGGCGCTGTTCCGCGAAGCGCTGCGCACGAATCGCGCGCAGCGACGCCGTTCGCTGTATGCCGCGTTCTTCCAGCTGCCGTGGCTGCCGGAGCTGCTGCTGCGCCGCCGCGGCGGCGCCGCGATCGACGAGGCATTCCGCGGGATGGCGGTCGACAAATCGCGCTTTCCCGATGACGTGCTCGCGGTCTACCGCGCGAACGCGCTGCGTCCCGGCGGTCTCACCGCGATGTTGAACTGGTACCGCGCGCTGGGTCGGCGCCGCCGCGACGCCGCCGCGGCGACGCCGAAGATCGACGTGCCGACGCTGATGGTCTGGGGCGAGGAGGATCGCGCGCTCGGCAAGGAGCTCACGTTCGGCACCGACGCGTACGTCTCCGACCTGACGCTCCGCTACCTGCCGGACGTGTCGCACTGGGTGCAGCAGGAAGCGCCCGAGCGCGTCAACGAGATCTGGGGAGCGTGGCTCGACGGGCGCGAGGTGCCGGGCAATCGCGCGTGAGACCGCGGCGGGTCATGCCGCGTTCTTGCGCGCCGCCCAGTCCGCGGCCTTCGTGATCACGACCGACTTCGGCTCGCGCCGCAGGCTCGGCGCCGGATCGCGCAGCAGCTGCTCCGCCTCCGCTTTGTCGGCCGCAGTGAACTCGCGCGTCAGCGTCGAGAACTCGACCAGGATCCCGTTCGGGTCGGTCGTGTAGACGGAGACGCACCAGTCGTGGTCGATCTCCATCACGTCGTGGCCGCGCGAGAGCCAGCGCTCTTTGCGGCGCGCGAGGTCGGAGAGGTCGTCCGCCGAGAACGCGAGATGGTTGACCCCGACTGGCAGCCCCTGGCCGCGCGAGATGTCGGCGCTCCACTCGCCGAGGCTCGGATCGTGTAGGTCCCAGAACGCGATCATCTGATCGCGCGCGGAGCCGGTGCTGTAGAAGAGGTGCTTCGCCCACCCCTTGCCCATCGGGGCCACCTCGACCTTGACCAGCTCGAAGCCCATCGCCTCCGTGTAGAAGCGGTGGTTGGCCTCGAGGTCCTTCGTGGCGAACGCGAGGTGGTGGACGCCCATGACACGGCTCCTTGCTCGATGCGGCCCATCGTACTCCGTCATCGGCCGATCTCGGTTGCCTGCTGCCTGCTCCGCCGCCGCACTCCCCTGAATTGGGTAAGCGGTCGAATGCGAGCAAGTTCCGACGGGATCTGGACGTTTTGACACTTGTTTCGTGACTTGGGTCACTTTAGGTTGGTTTGTCCTTGGAGGTCGTCCCGTGAACGCTCTTCGCCCCCTCGTGCTCGCTGCGTTGGTGCTCGCGTCTCCTGCATTCGCGGGGGCCCCGCCGATCGTGCCGACGTCGCAGCCGGCCAACCGGAACGTGCCGTCGATCCCGGAGCCCGCGGCGCTCGCGCTGTTCGTGCTCGGCGCGGGAGTCGTGGGCGTCGCAATTCGGCGGCGCCAGAGCTAGCGAGCGCTCCTCGCTTCCAGCGCGAAGCGATTAGGTCTCGTTGCGGCGCTCGCGTCCGAATGGCGTGAGCGCCGCGCGCATCTTGGACAGCGTTCGCGAAGCGCCTCTTGACCCGCCCGGCTCGGCTGGTCGAGGCTTCGCGCGTGACCGCGCCCGCCGACCCGCCGCGTAAACCCGAGCTCTCGACCGCGCGCACGCGCTACACGGTCGCGCTGCTGATCGTCGTCTACACGTTCGCGTTCATCGACCGCAACATCGTGAACGTGCTGCTGCAGCCGATCTCGGTGGAGTTCGGGCTCAGCGACACGCAGCTCGGCTTCTTCGGCGGGACCGCGTTCGGAATCTTCTACGCGCTGCTCGGCGTGCCGATCGCGCGCGTTGCCGATCGCGTCTCGCGCAAGCGCATCATCGCGATCGCGCTCGCGTTCTGGAGCGCGCTGACCGCGCTACAGGCGGCAGCGACCGGCTTCTGGACGCTCGCGCTCACGCGCGTGTTCGTCGGCGTCGGCGAGGCGGGCTGCAGCCCGCCCGCACACTCGATGATCTCCGACCTGTTCGCGCCAGAGAAACGCGCGCGCGCGCTCGCGGTCTACGCGTTCGGCATCCCGATCGGCGGCTCGCTCGGCGTGCTGATCGGAAGCCTGATGCGCGAGCACTTCGGCTGGCGCGAGGCGCTGCTCGTCGTCGGCCTGCCCGGCCTGGTGCTCGGCGTGATCGTGATGCTCACGCTGCGCGAGCCGACGCGCGGCTACTGGGAGGGCGGCGTCGTCCGGCGCCCGGCGGCGTCCGAGTCACTCGCCGACGTGTTTCGTTTCCTCGCGCGCCTGCCGTCGTTTTGGCACCTCGCCTTCGCGGGCGCGCTTCACGCCTTCTACGGCTACGGCGCCGCGTCCTTCAATCCGGTGTTCTTCGAGCGCAGCCACCGGATGGACCCGAGTGATTATGGCTGGTACGCGTCCGCGATCGGTCTCACGGCCGGCGTGTTCGGCACGTTCCTCGGCGGCTGGCTCGGCGACCGCTACGGCGCGCGCGACGTGCGCTCGTACCCGGCCGTGCCCGGTATCGGCAGCGTGCTGACCGTGCCGGTGATCTTCGCCGTCTACCTCGCGCCGAGCGCGGAGATCGCGCTGCTGATCTCACTGGTCTCGTCGGTCGCGAGCGGGCTCTATCTGGGCCCGACGTTCGCGATGACGCAGGCGATCGTGCCGCCGCGCATGCGCGCCCAGGCCGCGGCGATCCTGCTGCTCGTCCTCAACCTGATCGGCCTCGGGCTCGGACCGCAGTTCGTGGGCTTCCTCTCGGATCGGCTGAAGCCGGCGCACGGGATCGAGTCCGTGCGCTGGGCGCTGCTCAGCACGATCGCGATCGGCGCCGCGTGGTCGGCGGTCCACTACTGGATCTCGTCGAGGACGCTCGGCCGCGACCTCGAGGCGCAGAAGGCGCTCGCGTGAGAGATTCTTTCGATCCGCTTCGCGCGCGAGTCCGTACTCGATGAATGCACCCTCGCCCGGCGAGGCGTCTGCGGAGGAGCGAGCGTGATCACGATCCATCATCTGGGCGTTTCGCAGTCGGACCGCGTCGTCTGGCTGATGGAGGAGCTCGGGCTCCCCTACACGCTGCGCTGGTATGAGCGAGGCTCCGACGGCCTGATGCCGCCGGAGTACCGGAAGCTGCACCCGGCAGCGACCGCTCCGGTGGTGCAGGACGGCGATCGCACGCTCGCCGAATCGGCCGTGATCCTCGAGTACGTCTGCCATCGCTACGCGGGCGGCAAGCTGACCGTGGGCCCGAGCCAAGCGAGCTACTTCGACTACCTCTACTGGATGCACTTCAATAACAACGTGCAGGGGCTGTTCTTCGCGAAGCTCGCGCTCGGGGCCGCGCAGGGGCCGGAGGCGGAGCGCATCGGCGGCTTCATCGCGCGGCGCGAGGACGGGTACTACCGCCATCTCGAACAGCGGCTCGCACAGGCTCCGCACGTCGCCGGCGCCGAATTCAGCTGCGCCGACATCATGGTCACCTTCAACGTGACCAGCCTTTCGCTGTTCGGCGGCCGCAAGATCGACGACCTGCCGAACGTGCAGGCCTACGCGAAGCGCGTGACGGCGCGGCCCGCCTACGTGAGGGCGATGGCGATCGCGGGACCGGGAGCGAAGAAGCCGGCCTGAAGGCGAACGCGCTTCGCGTCGTCGCGGCGCGCCGTCAGCCCGCGGCGGGCTTGAAGTGCACGAGCGTGCCGCCTTCGACTTCTTCGTACGTGGCTTCGACGCGCATGCCGACGCGCACGGCGTCGACGTCGCAGTCGACGAGGCGCGCGGTGCAGCGCGGCCCCTCGTCGAGCTCGACGATCGCGATTGCGTAGGGCGCGAGCTTTGCGAGCGCCGGGACGTGGCCGGCGCGATCGACCGTGAACGAGTGCACGCTGCCGCGGCCGCTCGCGGTCTCCCAGCGCCAGTCGTCCCCCAAGCACTTCGGACAGCGGCTGCGCGGGTAGAAGAAGAAGCTGTCGCGCGGGCAGCGCTGCAGCGCGAAGCGATGCTCGCGCAGCGCGTCGAAGTGCGGCTTCGTGGTGGCGTTGACCAGCGGAAGCGGACGGCCCTGAGAATCGTGTCGGGTCCCCATGACTTCTCAGGCTCCCCGCAGAATCAGCGCGACCTGCTCGGCCATCATGCCGCCGGTGCCGTTCGCGTAGGCGACGTCGCACCTCTTCAGCTGGCGCGCGCCGGCGCGGCCTTGCAGCTGGCGCACGCTTTCGGTGATGTGCGAGAGGCCGCCGGCGGTGCCGGCTTGGCCGGCGCCGAGCTGGCCGCCGTGCGTGTTCAGCGGGAAGTCGCCGTCCCAGCGCAGCGAGCGCTCGGAGACGAAGCGCTCGCCTTCGCCTTTGCCGCAGAAGCCCGCGTTCTCGAGCGTGACGAGCACCGTGATCGTGAAGCAGTCGTAGGGCGAGCAGACGTCGACGTCGCGGTGCGCGACGCCGGCCATCCGAAACGCGCGCTCGGCGGCGACCCGGATCGGATTGTCGAGCAGGTCGGGCGCGTACGTGATGCTCTTGTGCGTCAGGTGCTCGCCGAAGCCCGCGACGTACACCGGGCGGTGTCGCCCGCGCGCGGCGCGCGCGGGCGTCGTCACGACCAGCGCGCCGCCGCCGAAGCACGGCATCACGATCTCGAGCAGCTTCAGCGGATCGGCGACGCGGCGCGAGCGCATCACGTCTTCGATCGTGATGGGCTTGCCGTGGAAGATCGCGTCGGGGTTGAACTGCGCGTTGTAGCGCGCGTCGACCGCGATCTTCGCGAGCGTCTCCTCGCGCAGTCCGTGACGCGCGAGGTAGCGCTGCGCGACCATCGCGAAGCTCGGCGTCGCGGCGACGAGGCCCGCCGGAATCTCGAACGCGCCCTGCGGCGAGCCCCACGCGTCGCCGCCGAGGTAGATCGGGAAATCCAGCTTGCCGCGCGCGGCGCCGTCGGGGCGCGGCGGCGGAATGCTCGGGCACAAGACGAGCACCGTCTCGCACGCGCCGACTTCGATCGCGGCGGCTGCGCGCCACAACATCCCGGCGCTGGTCGCACCGCCGAGGTCGACCAGCTCCGCGAAGTTCGCGCGGATGCCCAGATACTCGGCCGCGGCGCTCGGCGCGAACAGCGGCGACTCGTAGATCCCGCCGATGCAGATCCCGTCGACCTCGCCCTTCTCGATGCCCGCGTC
>Ga0187893_10007619_pt1 | contig 17600 bp, 20 predicted proteins | sample MA1701074metaG_FD_139574 | JGI IMG/M metagenome (GOLD analysis project Ga0187893, IMG submission 139574) | White microbial mat communities from a basaltic lava cave in the Kipuka Kanohina Cave System on the Island of Hawaii, USA - MA170107-4 metaG ... | reverse complement strand
CGCGCCGCCGTCGAGGTCGAGCTCGCTCGGGTCCGGAACGAAGGCCGGATCCCCGCAGTCGACGGCCGGCGAGCCGGCGCCCAGATGCACGTTGCCGCTCCCGGGGGCGAGCAGCAGCGGATCGGCGAACGACGAGTGCGCGTCGAGCCCGGTGCCGCCCTGGTAGGCGGCGAGGCCGGGATAGGACACGCCGTTCAGCACGAACTCCGCCGCGCTCGCCCCGCCCGGCGCGAAGTAGAGGTTGTAGTCGAGCGCGTTGTCGACGCTGCCCGCGTCCGACGTGAGCAACCGCGCCTGCGCGGTCGCGACGAACACGTTGTTGGCGACGACGTTGTCCTCGGCGTACTGGATCCACAGCTCGCCGAGCCCTGCACCGAGCGTGTCGTTTCCGACGACCGTGTTGTTCGTGAAGCGGGAGCCGACCACGCGGCCGACGCTGGCCTGGAAGCCGCCGAAGACGAGCCCCGCCTTCTCGTTGGCGTAGAGCACGTTGTTGCGCACGACGACGTTCTCGGTGACGGTACCGGCGTTCTCGGCGCCGACCTCGAGGCCGAGGTCGCTCTCGGTGACGACGTTGTTCTCGATCACCAGGTCGCGGCCGCCGTCCACGTAGATGCCGCCCGCGAACCCGCCGCCCTGCTCGCGGGCCCGGATGACGACGTTGCCGCGCACCAGCCCGTTGCGGGCGACCTTGGTGGGGTCGGGATTGATGTCGGTCTCGCCGCCGATGAAGTCGATGCCGATGTTGTTGACGTCGCGCACGACGTTGTCGGTGACCTCGAAGTCGCTCACGTTCCCGTTCAGCGTGAGCGCCTCGCTGCGGTACGGATCGCAGTCGTGGATGTCGTTGCCGTCGACGACGAGGTCGGAGATCGCGGTCGTGGGCGAGGTGCCGTAGACCGTGATGCCCATCGCGTCGCTGCCGCGGATCTCGTGGATCTCGTTGTCGAGGATCTCGATGTGCGAGCCCGCGCCTAGCACGCGCACGCCGGAGCCGTCGCTCACGCCCGTGTTGTTGCGCATCTCGAACCCTTGCACGCGCACCCAGCTCCGGTTTTCGATCAGGACCATGTTCTCGCCGGGCACGCCGGTGCCGTCGAGGACGGGCGTCTCACCCGGATACGCTTCCAACGAAATGAAGCCGGCGCCGGCGTTGCCGCTGCGGGGAAACGTGATCTTCTCGAAGTAGGGCGGGACCTTCGCGCGCACCAGCACGGTGTCGCCCGCCACGGCTGTGTCGAGCGCGGCCTGCACGCTGGTGAAGTCGCCGCCCGAGCCGGCCACGACGTAGGTCGTCGCGCGCGCGGACGATGCGGCCAGGACGAGTGCCAGCGTGGCGAGCGACGTGCGCCAGGACGTCATGGGATGGCCCCGGTTTCCTTCAAGGCGCCGATCGCCTCCCAGTCGTAGCCCAGCTCGAGTAGCACCTCTTCGGTATGCTGCCCGCATTCGGGTGCGGGTGCGACCACCGACCACGGCGTGCCCGAGAAATCGAGCGGCGAGGCGACCGCAGGCAAAGGAGCCCCCTCGGCCTGCGGAACCTCGATGAACACGCCGGCGGCGTGCGCTTGCGGATCGACGACCAAGTCCTCGGTGGTCTGCACGGGCGCCCACCAGAGACCGGCACGGTCGAATCGCGGGCTCCATTCGTCGAGCGAGCGGGTGGCGAAGATGGCGTCGAGCTGCTCGACCAGCACCGCACAGTTGTCGCGGCGGCCCGCCATGCTCGCGTATCGCTCGTCGGCGAGCCATTCCGGGCGCTCGACCGCGCGCACGAGGTCGGGCCAGTGGCGTTGTCCCTGGAGCCCGAGGAGCCAGAACCAGCGGCCGCATCCGGCGCGGTACGGGCTGATGACGGGGTTCGGCATCGTAGTGCGCGTAAACGGCGTCGCCTTGATGCCCATCCGCAGCGTGGCGTTGACGTCCCAGCCGAGCACGTAGGCGCCGATCCGAAGCAGCGACGTCGTGACCAGCTGGCCCTTGCCCGTCCGCTCGCGCGCGAGCAGCGCCGCGGAGACGCCGCCGGCGAGCGACACGCCGGCCGTATGGTCGCCCATGGCACCCCGCTGCATCGGCGGGTCGGCCCCGGGCGAGGTGAGCGCGGCGGCGATGCCGGCGCGCGCCCAGAAGGCGCCGACGTCGTACGCGGGGCGGTCGGCGTCGGGTCCGTGCTCGCCATAGCCCGTCACCCGGCCGTAGACGAGCCGCGGAAAACGCGCTGCGAGCTGCTCGTAGTCGAGCCCGAGGCGCCGCAAGCCCGCCGGACGGACGTTGGTGATGAAGACGTCGGCGTTCGCCAGCAGCTTGTCCATCACGAGGGCGGCGGCGGGCTTGGTGAGGTCGAGCACCACGGAGCGCTTGCCGCGATTGTCGAGCTCGAAGGGCGGATTCGCCGGCAGCTCCACGCCGGACGCGACCACGTAGAGCCCGCGAAACGGATCACCCGCCGGCGGCTCGACCTTGACCACCGCCGCCCCCCAGTCGGCGAGCACGCCGCCCGCCGAGGGACCGGCGACCCACACGCCCATCTCGACCACGCGGATGCCTTCTAGGGGACCAGACATCGTCGCTCCTTCGTCACGGCGCCACGTGCTCCTGCTCGTGGTAGAAGAAGCGGCCCGTCGAGCGCGCGAGCCGCACTCCGTCGCGGGAGATCTCGCCCTCGACCACGACGTAGCGCGGGTGCTCGCGGCTCGTGGCGCGCGCGAGCAGGTCGAGCGGCACTTCGACGGGGACCGGGTGCTCGTAGCGGACGGTGAGCTCGCCCGTCACCACGCGGCGGTCGAACACGAACGTCACGAGTGCGCAGGACACCTCGTCGAGCAAGGTGGCCACGATGCCGCCGTGGGCGATGCCCGGCGCGCCATGGAAGCCGTCCGCGATCGTGTGCCGGACCCGCACGATCTCGCCCTCGCGGCGAAAGCGGAGGTGCAAACCATTCGGATTGGTCGGCGAGCATCCAAAGCATCCGCCGTCGTCCGGAAAGACGATCTCGACGTGCTCGGGAACCGGGGGCATTCGCTGCCTATGCCCCGGAATCGCGCCGCTCGGCAACCGCGTTCTCCGCGCGCCACGCCGTACCGAAGAGCCGGTCGCAGACCGGGATCGCGAAGTTGAAGTTCCATCGCCGCATGCGGGCCGGATCGTGGTGGATGCGATGGTGCCGTGCGACGGCACCGACGATCGGGTGCCGTCCGAGCGCATGCTCGTCGGGGAGATGCGTCATCACGTGCGCGATCTCGTAGAGGCCGTAGTAGACGAAGACGGCGAGCAGCAGGAGCCAGGCCACGTTCGGACCGGCGAGCAGCCAGAGCGCCGCGAAGAACGGGAGGACGCCGGCGACCAGCAGCGGCAACGCCCAGGGCGGGAAGAGCACCCAATGTAGGTCCGCCCACGCGTCGATCCCCATGCGCTCGTGCGAGAAGAAGACGTGGTGCTCGTCCACGTGTCGGCGGTAGACGGCGAGCGGAAACCGGCGCACGTGCATCTGCCAGCGGTGCGAGACGTACTCGCCCGCGTTGATCGCCAGCAGCATCCCTCCGAGCAGCGCCCACTCGCCCGCCGCGGGCGCCACCAGCCGCGAGCCGGCCACCCACGCCCCGGCGGCCGCGAACGCGGCGACGAGTGCCGTGTGCCGCCACCAGCGATAGCCCGCGGGGACCGCGGCTCGCAGGCGGGCTCGGACGTCCGGCATGGCGCGAACTATCGCGGATCGGCGCCCGATTGCTATGGTTCGCGGCATGGACGACCTCCACACCGCGCTCGGACGCCTCGCCGCCGCCGTGCGAACTCTCACCGCGGCGACCGTGAGCCTCGCCAGCGCCGAGACGGCGTCGCACGCGGCGGCGGACGTCGAGCGCATCGTCGCGAGCCTGGCCCCGCGCCTCGCCGAGCCCCCGCTGCCGCGGTATCCGACGATGAGTCCGCCGCCGACCGAGCCGGGGGACCTGATGCCGTTCGACCTGGTGCTCGGCCGCTTGAACCCGTTGGCACCACCGGTCGTGTTCACGTGGGAGGACGGAAAGTCCATCGGTCGGGTCACCTTCACGCGTCCGTACGAAGGGCCGCCGGGCTGCGTGCACGGCGGGATGATCGCTGCGGTGTTCGATCAGGTGCTGAGCGTGGCCAACATCATGTCCGGCCAGGCGGGACCGACGGCACAGCTCCAGCTCCGGTTCCGCAAGCCCACGCCGCTCGGCGTCGAGGTGCGCTTCGAGGGTTGGCAGGAGCGCACCGCCGGCCGCCGCATCCACGCCGCGGGACGGTTGCTGGCGAACGGCGAGGTCACCGTCGAGGCCGAGGGCATCTTCGTCCAGCTTCCGAGCGGGCGCGTCATGCAAATGCTCGAGCCCGACTAGGATTCGACGAAGCGCAGCGGGTGCACGCCGTCGGCGTGGCCCATGAACGGGGGGTGGATGCTGTAGCCGAGCATCTGCTGCACACGCGGCGACATTGTCCGTACCCGCTCCGGTGAGATGGAGAGGAAGAAGTTCTCCTGCGGCCGCGCCCACGGCTGGCAATACTGGTTCGAGAACGCGAGACGCGACGCCGCGCTGCGGTTGGCACCCCCGCGATGCACGAGCGTGCCGAGGAACACGATGACCGATCCCGGCGGCATCGTGACGTCGCGCACCAGGTCGCGCCAGCCGGCCGGCAACGCGCCGGGCGGTCTCGGGACGCGAGCATCGGACGGCGCGGTCGTGAAGTCGACGGACGAGAGCTTCGTTACCACCTCGGCATCGTTCCACGCGTGGCTCCCGGGCAGGATCTGCGTGGCGCCGTTGTCCCTCGTGAACGCGTCGACGGCCCAGATCGTGCTCACGGAGACGGCCGCTCGCGGCCGGGGCAGAGGATAGAAGGCGTCGTCGTAGTGGAACGGCTGCGGCGTCTCGCCGGGATTGATCTGAATCCCCTGCGACGCCGTCAGCAGATAGTTGGACTCGAGCAACGCGTCGCAGACCGCGAGGATGCGCGGATGCTCGACGAAATCCTCGAAGGTCTTTCCCTTGCCGACGAGCGAATAGACCCGCTGCGTGTAGTGCCCCTCGAAGTCGTTGCGCCCGAGCAGGTGATCGGCGAGATGCGGGGCCAGCCCGGCCCGGATGGCGGCCAGGGCGTCGTCCGAGAGCAGCCGCTCGATCACGACGTACCCGTGCTCGCGGATGGCGTCGAGGTCGGCCGTCATGACGATGCCTGTTCGCCCAGCAACAGGGCGGGGGAGAGATCGGCGAGCGAGTCGACGACGAGGTCGGCCTCCGCGAAACGGGTCCGGTCCATCGCCGGATCGGGCACCGCCACCACCTGCATGCCGGCCGCGCGCCCGGCGGCGACGCCGGCGGGCGAGTCCTCCACGACCACGCACGCGGCGGGTCGTGCCCCGAGCTCGGCGGCGGCGACGAGGAAGATGTCGGGCGCCGGCTTGCCGCGCACGCAGCGCGGATCGTCGCCGCAGACGATGACGTCGAAGGTCCGAAACCATTCCCGATGCCGGCGGGTCTTCAGGTCGAAGAGCGGGCGCGACGAGCTGGTCGCCACCGCCTGGGCCACGCGGCGCGCCGCCAGCGCGGCCACCAGCTCGCGGGCGCCGCGGTGCGCCTCGGCCGTCGGCATCAACGTTTCGAACATCGATTCGCGCTCCCGGAGATACTCCTCCGGCGTCATCGGCAGGTCGAGGGCCGCCGTCAAGTATCGCGCGGATTCGATCGCCGGGCGGCCGATCATGTTCGCCTTGACGCTCCAGTCGAACGTCTTGCCGAAGCGCGAGACGATGCGCTGCGTGGCCTCCGTGTAGAGCTTCTCGGTGTCGAGCAGCACGCCGTCCATGTCGAAGAGGACGTACGCCGCCGGGCGTAGGCGCGGTATCAGCGTGGCCCTCCGTCCTCGTGGCTGATCGTCTCCAGCTCGCGCCGTTTCGTCTCCGGCAGCGTCAGCAGCAAGAGCCCGCCGATCAGCACGCCGGTGGACAGCCACGTGGTCATCTCGGCGATGGCGGCACCCCACTGGGTGCCGAGCCCGACCGCCCAGAGGCCCACAGCCCAGCCGATGGTCTGGACGAGCATCGCCCATGCCGCGGCAGTGCCTCGGTGCGAGGTCGGGAAGAGCTCGCTCGACAACGCGCGCAGGATCGTCACGCCGGCGGTCTGGCAGAACACGAAGCTCGCGAACGCGATCGGCATCGCCCAGCCCGGCCCGACGTAGAAGAGCCACGCCGCCAGCGGAAAGAGTCCGAACGCGGTGAGGCCGACCATGCGCCGGCCGACGACGTCGCCGAGGCGTCCCGCGACGACGTTGCCGACGACGCCGACGGCGCCCGCGCCGACGAACATCGTGGCGTACTCGCCGGGCGACCAGCCGTGGACCTTCTGGGCGTAGTAGGACGTGAACTGGAAGACCGAGACGTCCCCGAGCGACACGAGAAAGATGGCCGCCGTCAAGCCGGCGGCCCGGCCCGGATAGGTGCGGGCGAGCGCCACGAGCGGTGCCAGCCAATGCGTCGGACGGGTCGTCGCTCGCGCCTGCTCGCGGACGAACCGGCTCGTCTCCGGGATGCCCCGCCGGAACTGCGGCAGCAGCAGCAAGGGCAGCGCCCCAAACGCGTAGAGCGCGCGCCACCCGTACGGCAGGCGGTCGATCTGGGAGAAGAGGAGAGCGCCGAGCCCGTGCCCGCTCGACGCGATCGCGCCCAGGACCCCGATCGCCCAGCCACGGTGCGCCGCAGGATACTCCTCGGTGACGATCACGATGGCGACGGACGTCGCCGCCACCACGAAGACACGCATCACCATCTGGCACGCCACGAACGTGTTCGCGTCGTGCGCCAGCGCCGTGGCCGCGGTCGTCACGCTCATGCCGATCAGGCTGGCGAGGAAGAGGCGCCGGCGTCCGAGCCGATCCGCGAGCGGCACGATCGCGAGCGCGGGCAGCGCGCCCAGGCGGATGGTGCCGAGGTAGCCGCCGAGCTCGTCCTCCGCCATGCCGAGGTCCTCGGCGATGTGCTTCAACGCGGACGTGAGCATCGAGAGGTCGTACGACTCGAAGAACATCGCCAGCGAAACGAGTCCGAGCAGGCGGACCAGTCGCGGCTCGAGACCGGCCGGCTGCTTCACCGGCCCTTCCAGACGGGGCGGCGCTTCTCCGTGAACGCGCGCTGGCCTTCGCGCGCGTCCTCCGTGCGCCGGAGCGGACGGCCGAGCTCCTCCTGGCGGCGATAGGCGTCGTCGAGTCCGAGGCCGGCCAGCTCGCGTACGCCGGCGCGCGTCGCTCGCACGGCGAGCGGCGCGTTCGCGGCGATCGCCGCCGCGGCCGCAAGCGCGGTGGGCAGCAACGCCTCGGGCGCGACGACCGCGTTCACGAGGCCGATCTCGGCCGCGCGAGCCGCGTCGATCGGCCGGCCGGTCAGCAGCAGGTCGTGCGCGTGCACCCACGGGATCTGGCGGGGCAGCAGCACCGTCGCATGCCCCGTCGGGTACAGGCCGATGGCGACTTCCTCGAGCGCGAACGTCGCGTGCGGGACCGCGTAGCGCAGCTCGGCCGCCAGCATCAGGTCGAACCCGCCGGCGCGGGCGTGGCCGTTGACCGCCGCCACCAGCGGCTTGCCGAGGTCGAAGGCCGCGAGCGTGGCCGTGCCGACACAGCGCAGCGCCGCGAACGTGTCGTCGTCGACGCGCTCGCCGCGCGCGAGCCGCTGTGCCTCCGGGATGGTCGTCCGCATGTCCATGCCGGCGCAGAACGCGCGGTCGCCGGCGCCCGTCAGCACGACGGCGCGCACGTCGTCGTCGGCGGCGAGCGTGCGCCAGGCGCGCGCGAGGGCCAGCAGCGTCGGCGGATCGAGCGCGTTGGCCCGCTCCGGGCGATCGAGGGTGACGACCGCCGTGTGCGCGTGTGCGGCGGGACGCTCGACGCGAACGGCCACCGCCCGCTACCGGTGGGTGCCCCAGCGATCCCAGTGCGTCTGGGTGCGGGGCGGGAGCCGGCGCGCGGGCTTGAAGTCGGAGCCGGTGTAGTAGGCCGTGGGCAGCAGCGCAGTCTGGGTCATGCCGGCGGGAATGCCGAGCAGGGCGGCGGCCTCGCCTTCGTACATCAAGTGGAGCGTGGTCCACGCCGAGCCCAAGCCGCGTGCGCGTGCCGCGAGCATGAAGGACCATGCGGCGGGCAGGATCGAACCGTACACCGACGCCTGCGCCAGCACGCCCGCCTGCTCGACGCGTCCCTCGATGCACGGGATGACGTGCACCGGCGCCTCGTGCAGGTGGTCGGCCAGATACGTGGCCGAGTCGACCACGCGCGGCAGCTGCTTGGCGCGCGGATCGTGGGCGTCGTAGGTGGGACGGATGCCCGGCGTGTCCAGATAGAGGCGGAAGGCCTTGCGGTACAGGTCTGCGAGGCCGCGACGGAGCGCGGGATCGGTGACCACTAGGAAGTGCCACCCCTGCGCGTTCGAGCCCGTGGGCGCCTGCAGCGCGATCTCGATGCAGCGCTCGACGACGCTGCGCTCGACCGGGCGCGTGAAGTCGAGACGTTTGCGCACCGAGCGCGTGGACGTGAGCAGGTGATCGACGGTGGCGAGATCGAGCATGGGGGGTCCTCCTGACCTACGCGGCGGCGGCGCGCAGCGCTTCCACGTCGGCGATGGTCTTGGGCGCGGCGGCGGACAGGACCTCGCATCCGGCGTCCGTGACCAGCACGTCGTCCTCGATGCGGATGCCGATGCCGCGGAACGCCTCCGGGGCGTCCGCGCCGGCGGACACGTAGAGGCCCGGCTCGACGGTGAACACCATGCCGGGAACCAGCGGGCGCGGCGCGTCGCCCACACGATAGCGGCCGACGTCGTGCACGTCGCGTCCGAGCCAATGGCTGGTGCGGTGCATGTAGAAGCGTTTGAAGGTCTCCTGCTCGATCGCCTGGTCCACGGACGGGCCGAGCAGGCCGAGCGCGACCAGCCGTTCGGTGAGCGTGCGCACCGCCACGGCGTGCAGGGCTTCCAGCGTCGTGCCCGGACGGGCCGCGGCGATCACCGCTTGCTGCGCCGCCAGCACGGCTTCGTAGCAATCGCGGCGCGGGCCGTCGAAGCGTGCGCCGGTGGGAAAGGTGCGCGTCACGTCGGCGCAGTAACCGGCGAATTCGGCGCCGGCGTCGAGCAGCAGGAGCTCACCAGCGGCGAGCGCGGCGTCGTTCTGGGTGTAGTGCAGGATGGTCGCGTTGGCACCCGCGGCGACGATGGACGGATACGCCGGACCGGCGGCGCCGCGGCGGCGAAACGTGTAGTCGACGGCCGCCTCGATCTCGAATTCGCGCATCCCGGGCCGTGCCAGGCGCATCGCGTCGCGATGCGCGTCGCAGGCGATCGCGATCGCCTCGCGCAGAAGCGCCAGCTCGGTCGGGTCCTTCTGCAGCCGCATCTCGTGCAGCACGTCCGCGGCGTCGTGGATGGCGGTCGGTCCGTGCCCCGAGCGCGGCCGCTCGGCCTGCGCGCGTTTCGTGGCCGCCGCGAGCCGCGCGGCCAGCGGATCCTCGCGGGACGATGCGAGATGGACGTGCTCCGTCTTGCCGAGCCAGCGCGGCAGCTCCTTCTCCAGATCGGCCAGCGGGTAGGCGGCGTGTGCCCCGTATCGCTCGACCGCTCCGTCGACCCCGGCTCGCGGCCCGAGCCAGATGGTTCGCTCCGGATCCTGCGGCTGGACGAAGAGCACGTAGGGCTCGGGGCTCCCGGGGGCGACGAGGCACACCGCGTCAGCCTCGGGAAAGCCGGTCACGTAGCCGAAGTCGCTGTCCTGACGGTACGGGTACGCCACGTCGTTCGAGCGCATACGCTCCGGCGCGGCGGCCAGGAGGAGCACGCCGTCGCCGATCGCCTCCGCGAGGCGCGCGCGGCGCGCGCTCAGCGCGGACGCGGTGTCGGACCCGGACATCACCGCGATTGTGCAGGACGCGCTGCCGGGAAGCCAACGGGCGTCCGCTCGCGGCTTGACCGGGGCCGGGTCGGCCGGATAGTCACCGGCCCGTACTGCGGCTCGCGACGAAAGAGGGGGTTGCCATGGTTGGCCGTGCGGCTCGACGGATCGTCATCGGACTCGTCCTGGCCTTGGCGTTGGCGCCGGCGGCGCCCGCCTTCGCGGCGGCCAAGCTCCTCAAGCGGGCGGCGGGCAACGTGCTGCAGGCGCCGGTCGACATGGCGATGATGCCGTACACGTTCACCGACACGTTCGTGCACGGCATGTACATGACCGATCGCTACTCCGTGCTCGAGAAGGTCCTGTTCACGCCCGTCTGGGGGGTGGTCTACTTTCCGGCGTGCGGCTTCGTGAGCATGATCCTTCCGGCGGCCCGACTCCTCGAAGGCGTCGCCATGATGCCGGTCGGGCTCGCCACGGTCCGATCCGACTACGACACGGCCGTCTGGCAGCCGATGCCCGGCAAGCGCATGGCCGTGTTCAACAAGCCGCCCGTCTACATGGGCGCACGCTACTGCGAAGGCTTCTTCCAGTAGCGGCGCGCGTCAGGGCAGCACCGCGGTAAAGGGTTTCACCTCGACGCGGTTGAACACCCCCTCGGTCACGTACGGGTCGCGAGCGACCAGGGCCCATACCTCGGCCAACGATTCGGCTTCGACCACGATCAGGCTGCCCGTCTTGTCGAGAAACGGGCCGGCGAGCTTCACGCGGCCCGCCTTGGCGAGCGGATCGAGATGCGCGAGGTGCGCCGGCCGCACCGCCGGGCGCTTCGTCTGGCCGTCGGGGGCGTCGTAGCCGATGATCACGAAGAGCATGCCGGGATCCTTTCTTGCCTCGCGGCGCGGCGCTCGTTAGCGTTGGCGGCGGTGGCGGACGACCACGACCACGGTGCCCACTCGCACCTGATCGAGTTCCCGGAGGCGCTCGAAGCCTTCTTCACGCGCATAGGCGAGCTGAAGGTCGTGCTGGGAGGCTCGTCGGCCCCGGGCGTGGATCGCCTCGAGTCGGTGATCCAGACGGCGTTGGCGGCGCGCGAGCGCGGCGACGTGCCGGGCGCGATCGGCGGCATCGTGCAGGCGATGGAGCTGCTCGCGGATCTGGCCGGCGCCACCCCGGGGCTCGACGCGGCGGCCCTGCGGGGCATGGCGGCGTCGTTCAAGCAGGCGCTCACGCACGGCGCGGTGGGCGAGGCCAAGGCAGCCGCCGACGTCATGCGCGAGCAATCCGGCAGCCGTCTCATTCCAAAGAAGCCCCGCTGAGTGCCGTTGGATCGCCGAGGTAGGCGGCGAGCTTCTCCAGCGCGCGGGCGGCGTAGAAGCCGTCCTCGATGCGCTCGTCGTAGGTGTAGCGCAGCACGAACACCTCGCGGCTGCCGACGCTCCCGTCGTCGCGGACGACCGGCGCCTTGTGCACGCGCCCCATGGTCACGAAGATGGGCACCGTCCCGTACTCGAACAGGTGGTGGTACGCGGCGTCGAGCCCCACGCTGCCGAGATTGGCGACGAACGCGGACGCGTACAGCGGGTCGTCGTCGATGAGCCGGTGCGGCAGGAGCCCGACCGCGTCGAGGCGCGGCTGCAGCCACGTCAGCAATCGCAGCAGCACGCGGGGAAGCCGCAACAGGACGCCGATCTCGCGGTCCGACGCCGCATCGCCACGCCGGCCGCGCACCAGATCCTCGCGCAGGCGCTCGACGAAGCGCACGAGCGGCTCCGAGGGGTCGAAGCGGATCTTGGTCGAGAACACCGGCGCGTCGCGGTCGAGCCGTTGCTTCGCCGACAGCGTGAGCCAGATGCCCCGGCGCTCCCAGAGCCGGCGGCCGGCCACGAAGCGGTTCAAGCGCGGAAAGTCGGTGAGCGCCAGGCCGATCGCCCGGAGCACGCAATGGAAGAGCGTCACGCGCTCCGCCTCGGGCCGACCCGCGTTCAGCCGCTCGATGAGTCCGCGCAGCGGCGCCGTCTCGATCGTCTGCTCGAAGAGCACGAACGCGTCGTTCCGCCGCGGGATGAGGAACGGCATCATGCGCCGGAGCGCCGGCAGGCGCTCGATCGACGTGCCGTCGCTACGCCTGGGCATGGTGGGTCTCCCGGCGCCGTCCGCGCGCTTCGATCCAGCGGTCGGCGTTGCGCAGGGTGAGCGCGACGATGGTCTCCTGCGGATTCACGCCGAGCGAGGTGGGGATGGCGCTCGCATCGGCGATGACGAGCCCGGTCGTGCCGAAGATGGCGCCGGTGGCGTCGGTGGCGCCGCCCGAGGCGTTCTTCGCCATGCGCGCCGTGCCCATGATGTGGACCGTCATGAGCTCGATGGTGCCGCGATCGCGTGGACGCTCGTGGATACGGCGGATCTCACCGGGATTCCGGATGGCGTGCAGGTCGGAGAAGGGGAGGAGGACCTCCCGTGCGCCCGCGGCGAACAGCAGCTCGGCGGTGAGCGCCACGCCACGGTGCAGGCGTTCGATGTCGCCCTTGCCGAGCGTCTGCCACATGAAGGGCTGGAGATCGGGACCGAGCCGCACGCGCCCCTCCGTTTCGTCGTCCACCAGCGTCGCCGCGGTCAGCATGTGGTTGTAGAGCGCCATCTTCTCGGCGTTGGCCGGCCCGAGCCCCGGCAGCGCCGCGGCGATCAGCCCGGGCGGCACGGCCGCGTACCCGATCAGGATGCCGTCGTCGAGAAAGTGGTGGATGTGGAACGCCTGGTGCGTGCCCACCCACGGGTCGAAGCGCTGGTCGAAGATGCCGACGCACTTGGCGTTGGGATGCGTATGCAGCCCGGCGCCGATCTGGCGTGCGAACAGCCGGCTCCGCTTCAAGATGCCGGGCGTGTGGCGGGCGCCCGCGGCGAGCACGACCAGGTCGGCTCGCACTTCGAAGCGGCCGCGCGGGCGGCCGTCGGGCGCGAGCAACCGGCCGGTCACGCCCACGGCGCGCGATCCCTGCCAGCGCACGCGGTCGACGCGCGCATGCGTCAGCAGCGAGGCGCCCGCAGCCAGCGCGCGCGGGACCTCGGTGACGAGCATCGTCTGCTTGGCGCCGGTGGGGCAGCCGAGCGCGCAGTTGTTGAGGCCGACGCAGCGCCGCATGTTGCGCGGGGCGCGCGCCACCGGCCAGCCGAGGGCGGCGGCACCCTGCAAGAAGAGATGGGTGTTCTGGCCGAACGTATCCTCGTGGTTCGGCTCCGCGTGCAGGATGCGCTCCGCCTCCGCGAAGTAGCCATCCATGGCGCGGGCGCCGGTACCGTCGAGCCCGAGCCCGCGCTCCCAGTGGTCGAGGACGCGCTCCGGTGGCCGCCAGGTCATGCCGCCGTTGATGACCGTCGAGCCGCCGACGCAACGACCCTCGGCGAAGATGATCGGGTGGCGGCCGAGGATCATCGACGTCCCGGCGTCGCGGTAGAGGCGCTGGATCATCGTGGCGGGGTCGGTGACGAACGTCTCGGTCCGCTCCAGCGCCCCCTCCTCGATCATGAGGACGTCGAGCCCGGCATCGCGCAGCCTCGCCGCGGCCACCGCGCCGCCGGCACCCGTCCCGACGACGACGGCATCGGCGGAGAGCGGGCGACGGCCGTCGAGCGTGCCGCCGTCGACGACGTTCGGGTACGCGAGCCGATGCTCGGGCGGTTGGGGCTCGCTCATGAACCCAGCAGCGCGGCCCGGCGTCGGGTCAGCTCGGCGGCGCGTCCTGCCCAGTCGACCTCCATCGTCCGCAGCACGTCGGGGTGTTGGTAGAAGGCGAGGAAGACCAGCGTGCGCAACCCGAGCACCAGCGCTCCGAATGGACCACCCACGTCCCAGAGCCGCTCCAGTACGCGGCGGGCGTCGTCGGGCGCGAGCGACGTGAAGCGCGTGGCACGGCGCAGCACGACCATCGGAGAGAATTCGAGGAGACGGAGCCCGAGGGGAAAGGCACGCCGCAGCGGCGGCGGGAGATACGGGAAAAAGGTGCGAACCTTCTCCATGACGGCGTCGTCGATGGGGTGATCGAACCCGTGGCCGCGCGGCCGGATGGCGGCGACCGCCGCCGCCAGCACCCGCTCGACGCGCGGTGCAAGTGGCGCGGCGGACGGCATGCCGCAGAGGTAGGTCACGGCCGCCTGGCTTGCAACTCCCGGGCGTTTCGTCAAAGAAACCGGCATGCCCACTCCCGCGGAGCGTCTGCGTGCGTTGCTCGAGCAGCCGGCGCCGTCGCGCCAAGAGGTCGCGACGTACCTGGACGGTCTCTCGCACGGCGATCGCCTCGACGCGGTGCGTTCGCTTGGCGGTCCGCGGCTGCAGCGGCGCCTCTACGAGGCCGTGGCGAGCGCTGCACCCGTGTCGATCGACGAGATCGTCCCGCCCGACGCGGCGCCGCTGCGTGAATTCATCTACCACGGCAAGAACTCGCTCCCGGCCTTCACGCACTTCCAGAAGCGGTTCTGTCGCCCCGCACCCGGGACGACGCCTGGCTCGCTCTGGGGCTACAACCACACGAACATCGGCTGGCTCGTCGGCCCCGGGTACTTCCTCTGCCATCCCGTCGACGGGCCGGGGGCAGCCGTCGACTATCGTGCCGTGCCGCCGTCGCGCCCGCCCACGTGGCCCGAGATCAAGCCGAACGAGCGCGGCGCGTCGTACTTCGTCTATCGGGGCATGGTCGACTATCTCCGCCGGGTGTCGAAGCACGTCCTGATCGGCTCGGCGTCGCGCGGCGGCAAGGAGCTGGGCAACTACTTCATCCTGTGTCGCGAGCCCTGAGGAAACCCATGCCGAGCACTGAAGCCGACCAGGACTGCTGCAAGAAGACGCGCGACGAGTGGGAGCGGAAGATCCGCCTCTATTACTCGTCGTTCCCCGTCATCAAGAACGTGCCCTGCGCGGGCTGCCAGCGCATCCTCGAGATTCGCGTGTACGAGTTGCCGACCGCCTCGGAGTGACGCCCGCCTTCGCGGTCGTCATCCCGGTTCTCGACGAGGAGGCCCGTATCGGGCGGCGACTGGCCGAGCTGTCGTCGCAGCCCGGGGTCGTGGAGATCGTCGTCGTCGACGGCGGGAGCCGCGACCGCACGCGCGACGTGGCACGGGCCGTCCCGGGGGTCCACGTGATCGAGGCATCGCGCGGGCGGGGCCCCCAGCAAAACGCCGGCGCCCGCGCCACCGGCGCTGAGGTGATCCTCTTCCTGCACGCGGACGTGGAGCTGCCGCCGGATGCGGGGCGATGGATCGCGACGGCCCTCGCCGACGAACGCGTGGTCGCCGGCGCGTTTCGCGTTCGCACCGTGGCCGACGCCGGGCGGAATTGGCTCGGACCGCTGCTGCGGGTGGCCGATCTGCGCTCGCGTGTGACTCGCTACCCCTACGGCGATCAGGCCGTGTTCGTGCGTCGAAGTGCGTTCGAGCGCGTGGGTGGCTTTCCTGACCAGCCGCTCTTCGAGGACGTGGAGCTGGCACGCCGTCTGCGCCGCATCGGGGAGATCCGTACCGTGCCGGCCTCCGTATGTGTGTCGGGCCGGCGTTTTCTCAGGCGCCCGGTACGCACCGTGCTCGCGATGAACCTGTTCCCCACGCTCTACCGCCTGGGAATGTCGCCCGAGAAACTCGCCCGTCTCTACGGCGCTCCACACTAGCAGGTTGCTGAAAAACCCCGCCTGCTACGACGAACGATCGCTGCGCGACACGGGCGGCCTCGTCGCTCCGCTGCTCAACGTAGCGCCGGGGCTACGTTTTCGCTGCTCGCTCCTCGGGCGCCCGTCTCGCTTTACGCTCGTTCGTCTCGCGACGGCGGGGTTTTTCAGCAACCTGCTAGACACGGCGTCGCGCGCTGGCCGGGAGATCCTTCCACCGCTTCAAGTCGAGATCGTCGAGCGGATCGCGTCCCGCCAGCCGGCGTTCGACGTGCCCGAACGAGTCGTAGCCCCAGAACAGCTCGCCGTCGACGAGGATGCTCGGAATGCCGAAGGCGCCGAGGGCCAAGGCCTCGTCGGTCTGTGCTTTCACCCGCGCCTTGATCTCGTCGCGCTCGGCGCCAGCGACCAGCGCCGCGCCGTCGAGCCCGGCTTCGTCGGCGATGCGCGCGACGACCGCCGGGTCGTTCACGCCCGGCCCGCCGCCCCAGGTCGCGCGGTAGAGCCCGTCGATCAAGCGGCGGCGTGCCGGACGATCCAAGTCGGACGAGGCAACCCGCAGCGCCAGCAGCGGGTTGAACGGATGTGCGGGCGGCGGGGAGAGCGGAAGGCCGAGCACGCGGGCCGTGCGCATGACGTCCTTGAAAACGTAGAGCCGCTTTGCGGGAATCTCGGCCGGACCCTTCGTGCCGTGCGTACCCAGCAACGCGGCAAAGAGGATGGGGACGGCGTCGATGTCGCGCCCGTACCGTTCGGCGAGCGGGTGGATCTGCGTCCAGGCGATGTACGCGTACGGGGACAGGAAATCGAAGTAGAAGCGGACGGGCTCGCTCGGCACCGGTTCCGCTTCGCCCGGCTGGGAGCGTACGTCAAGATCTCCGGGACGACTGGAGGTCGGCCCGGATGGTGCCGCCCACGGCGCGCAGCTGCTCCAGGACGGCGTTTCCGCAGCGCCGGGAGAGCGCCCCGCGCGCGGCGAGCAGACGGACCTTGCTCTTCAAGCGGCGCACGGCGCGCAGCTCCGCGCGCATCATCCAGGCGGGTGCGTCGTCGAAGCGTCGAGGATCGAGGCGGCCGACCAGGCGCATCGCGCGTGCGCGCTGGCGCTCGCCCGCGCAGGCGTCGCCCGTCTCGACGGCGCTGCGCAGGTTGCAGATGGCGCCCGAAGCACCCTCGGTCACCGGCGCGTGGCTGCAGAGCGAGAAGTCGTCACACACGTCGGTCGTGCATGGATCGGCATCGTCGCAGCCGAGATCGCAGCCCCCTGCAGCCGGCCCCTCGCGTGTCATCTGCACGAAGCAGAAGTCGGTGCCGGGGACCTTCTCCACGCACGTGGCCCCGGCCGTGTTGGTGAGCACGAGATCAGGGTCGAAGGCGCCGACGAGCCGCGAGGCATGGCCGGGACGGTCCACCTCGGCCCCGACGGTGAGGGTGCCGTCCGTCCGGAGCCTCGTGAGCGCGCACGTGCCGGGCGTGATGGGGCTGGTCAGCGCGAACGTGGTGGCGAGGTCGTCGAGCACGACGCCCGATCCATCCGTGGTGACCCGGCCCTCGAGCGGTTGGGAGGATTCCGAGCAGTCGAGCGGCACCTCGCCGCTGTCGCCGAGCTGCACGTGGCCGCAAGCCGCCGGCAGGCGCACGCTGACCGCGCCGTCCGCGCACCGCTGGCCGACGTCCAGGGTGAACGAGCCCAAGAGGTACATCGTGTACGAGTCGAAGGCGTCGCGGACCGCGCAGTTGAGCTCCGCCCGCCAGCGTCCCCCGACGTCGAGCGCCCCGCAGCCCGGCTCGACCGTGCAGGCGGGAGAACAGCCGTCACCGGCCGCGGTGTTGCCGTCGTCGCATTCCTCCGCGCCGGAGACGCGCGCGCTGCCGCAGCCGGACGGACGGCAGCTCGCGTCGCACCCGTCGCCGTCGACGGCATTGCCGTCGTCGCACGCTTCACCGCCGGCCGTCGTACCGTCCCCGCACGGGAAGCTCGCGCCGGTAGCGGCGGTACGCTTCATCACCGCGAACGCCCCGCTCCCGTCGCGAACGTCCTCGATGTCGGTCG
>Ga0187893_10007618_pt1 | contig 17602 bp, 13 predicted proteins | sample MA1701074metaG_FD_139574 | JGI IMG/M metagenome (GOLD analysis project Ga0187893, IMG submission 139574) | White microbial mat communities from a basaltic lava cave in the Kipuka Kanohina Cave System on the Island of Hawaii, USA - MA170107-4 metaG ... | reverse complement strand
GGCTTCGGTGGCTGCGATCGACGGACAGATGGGACAGGCCGCGTACTCGGCGTCGAAAGCCGGCGTCGTCGGCATGACGCTGCCGATCGCGCGCGATCTCTCGTCCGTCGGCATCCGCGTCCTCACGATCGCGCCGGGGACGTTCGACACGCCGATGCTCGGCATGGCGCCCGAGGAGATGCGGCAAGCGCTGGCGGCGCAGATTCCCTTCCCGAAGCGGCTCGGCCGTCCGAGCGAGTTCGCCGCCTTGACCGCCCACATCATCGAGAACGTCATGCTGAACGGCGAGACCATCCGGCTCGACGGCGCCATTCGCATGGCCCCCAAGTAGGGAGCGGACATGCAAGCAGGCGAGCGGGTCGGCGTCATCGGTCTCGGGAACATCGGCGGCGCCGTCGCGGCGAACCTGGTCGCCGACGGCCACTCGGTATTGGCCTACGACCTCGATGCCAAGCGCGTCCAGGGGATCGTGGGGCTCGGCGCGCGGGCAGCGGCGACGGCCGGGCAGGTCGGAGAGCGATGTGCCGTCACGTTTCTCTCCCTCCCGACGCCAACCGCGATGGAGCAGGTGACGGAGGAGTGGCTGGCGGGAGCCGCCCCGGGGGCCATCCTCGTCGATCTGACGACCAATGCGCCCGCGGTGGTGCAGCGCGTGGGCGAGCGGGTGATCAGCGCCGGCCGGCATCTCCTCGAGTGCCCGCTCACGGGTGGCGCGCCGGGCGCGCAGGCGCGGATGCTCGTGTTCATGGTTGGCGGCGATCCCGAAATCTACGAGCGCGTGCGGCCGCTGCTCGCACGGCTCGGGCGTGCCAGCTTCCACGTCGGGGGGCTCGGCCTCGGCAACGTCGCCAAGCTCGTGAACAGCCTGATCGCGTTCCAGGCGACGTGGGGCTCGCTCGAGGTGCTGGCGGTCTCCACCAAGGTGGGCATCGAGCTGCGGACGATGATCGACGTCATCCGCGCCGGCGGCGCCGGCAACATCTTCACGGAGCGCATGGTCGAAGGCATCAATCAGCGCAACCGGCCGACGCAGTTCGCGCTGGGTCTCGCGGCGAAGGATGCGGGACTCTTCGTCGACTTGGCGCGGCAAGCCGGCGTGCCGGTCCCGGTATCGGCGCAGATCGCGCAGACCCTGGTTGCGGCCGTGGGTGCGGGCATGGCCGAGCGCGACTTCACCGATCTGGTCGAGCTGGCCGAGCGCGCGGCCGGCGTGAAGCTCGCGTTGTCGCCCCCGCGCTCGTAGCCATGAGAACGAGCGCCCTAGTCTTGCTGGCGCTCTTCGGGTGTAATGCGGCCGAGCCCGTCATGACGGCCGAACAGCCGGACGTCGCGCACGCACGCGCGGCGATGGTGGCCGAGCAGATCGAAGCGCGCGGCGTACGCGACGCGGCGGTCCTGCGGGCAATGCGTGGCGTTCCACGGCACGAGTTCGTGCCGTCCGCCCAAGGGCCGTACGCCTACGAAGATCATCCGCTCCCGATCGGGTACGAGCAGACGATCAGCCAGCCGTACATCGTCGCGTTCATGAGCGAGCTGGCGGCCGTGCGCCCCGGCGCGCGCGTGCTCGAGATCGGCACCGGCTCCGGGTACCAGGCCGCGGTCCTGGCCGAGATGGGTGCGGACGTCTACTCCATCGAGATCGTGGAGCCGCTCGCCGCGGCGGCTGGCGTGACGCTCGAACGCCTCGGCTACGGGCGCATTCACCTGCGCACCGGCGACGGGCACCGCGGCTGGCCGGAAGCAGCGCCGTTCGACGCCATCCTCGTCACCGCCGCCGCGGCCACCGTACCGCCCGCGCTTCGAGAGCAGCTCGCGATCGGAGGACGGCTCGTCATTCCAGTCGGCGACTGGGACCAGGAACTCGAGGTACACCGGCGCAGTGAGGACGGCCTGACCGTCGAGCGCGTCCTTCCCGTACGGTTCGTGCCGCTGGTGCGCGGCCAGTAACCCCCCGGAACGAGTCCACTTTTTCGTGGACAATGCCACGCGGGCCACGGTACACACCGTCCCTGCATGCGCCGCATCCATCTCTGGTCTGCGATCCTCTTGCTGGCGGTTCGCACGGTCGGGGCCCAGACCTTTCAGGGCCTGGGTACGCTGGAGGACATTCCCAACTGGTACGCCGAGTCCGCCGGCATCTCGCACGACGGCGCGACGATCGTCGGCCGCTGGCTGCCGAACACGGATCAGAGTCGCGAATGGGCCTTCGTCTGGCGTCCGGGCGCCGGCATGACCCGGATGGTCTTTCCGGCGCTGTCGCGCACGCACGCCGTCGGCGTCTCGGGCGACGGCGCGACCACGCTGATCAACGGAAACGCGCTCTTCTACTACGTGTCCTCGCCGGCCGGCACTCGCTGGATCGGTGACCTGGGTACGAGCGGGAGAGCCGAGGCGATCTCGGCGGACGGCCTGGTGGTGGTCGGCGCGCGCAACACGTCATCCAGCGGAATCGACCTCGAGGCCTTTCGCTGGACGCAGGCCACGGGGATCGAGGGGCTCGGATTCGAGGAAGCCTTCGGCGTCTCGTCCGACGGCAGCGTCATCGTCGGGTACCTGGAGTTCGTCGACGAGGGTACGCACGAAACACCCTACGTCTGGCGCAACGGGTCGGGGAGCACCATCGTCAGCACGCGGTACGGCCGTGCCACGGCGGTTTCCGACGACGGGACCGCGGTCGTCGGATACTACCGCGAGGGGGAGGACGACGCGGAAACTTACCATGCCTTTCGAGAGCAGGGCGGGATGACCATCCTCGACTCCGCTCCCATATACGTGTTCGGTCCGATCGCCGCCTCCGGCGATGGTTCGGTCGTCGTCGGCGAGAAGATCTTCCCCGAGCTCGGCGTCGATGGGCACCGCGCGGTCATGTGGACCGCCAGCCACGGACTACGAGCGGTGCAGGACGTGCTGGAAGACGATTTCGGTCTGGACCTCACCGGGTGGCACCTGCAGCGAGCGACGGACGTCTCCGGCGACGGCCGGGTCATCACCGGCTACGGCCGCAACTCGCGTGGCCTGCGCGAGGCGTGGCGGGCGGAGCTCGCCGCCTCCGACCGGATCGGAGGGACAGTCGAGTACCGCGACGGCTCTCCGGCGGAAGGCATCACGCTGACGCTCACCGGCACGAGCGACGAAGGCGAAGCCGTCTCCGAGACGACCACGACCGACGCGAACGGCGACTACGCATTCGACGACGTCCCAGCCGGTGAGTACGACGTCACGGCGTCGGGCGAACCGCCCGACGAGAACGGCGGCACACTGTCCGCCGATCCAGAGGTTGGCGGGAGATGCCCTGGCGATCCCACGGACGCCACCTGCCATCTCTACGACCTGCCGCCGACGCCGGTGTCGTTCATCTACACGCAATGCTCCGCGACCGACCGCCGTCCGAACGGCGAGCCGCCGACGAACTGTCCCATCATCTTCGTACCCGGCTTCCTCGGCACTCGCATCCTGTGCGTGAACGAAGACGGAGACTTTGAGGAACTCTGGCCGAACGCCCCGAACGTGCGCTTCGGGGAGATGACGCTCGCCGAGGACGGCTATACGAACGAGGGCCTCTCTGGCCCGTGCTCCTCGTCTGCGTTCGCGGCGACGGGCCGCGACGGCATGGTGGGCGAGATCGACGCGGGTGTCACGACCATAGACGTCTACCAGAGCACGATCGATTTCCTCGAGAGCATCGCGTCCGACCGCTGGGATGCCTACGCCTACGATTGGCGGCGCGCGGTGCCCGTGTCGGTGCCGACCGTGCCGGTGCCCGAAAGTCTCGACGCGGCCGTCGACGCCCTCCTGGACGACACCGGTGCCAGCCGCGTCGTGTTGATGGCGCACTCAATGGGCGGGCTCGTGTCGCGGCTCTACATCGACGACGCCGACCGGGCCGACAAGGTGGCGCGCTTCATCACGCTCGGGACGCCGTATTGGGGCGCCCCGAAGACGCACTTTGCACTCCTTACGGGTGACAGCGACCAGCCCGGATCCGCGGTGGTGGACCTCGACCTCTTCGTCATGGGGCGCGACCTCCAGCGCTTCGCGCAGCACGCCTTCGGGGCGTTCTGGCTCTATCCGTCGGCGAACTTCGGGTCGTGGCTGTCGATCGGGGGCGTCCCGCGAGACGCAGCGGGCGTCAACAGCTGGATCGCGGCTCTAGGCGCCGCACCCGCGTTGCTCGACGCCGCCCAGGCCGGCCATGCGCAGCTCGACGGCTTCAAGACGAACGACGTCGACTACGCGGTGGTGGTAGGCGTCGGCTCGGCGACCCCCGATCACATCAACTTGCGTCAAGAGGACGTCGACTTCGCGCGCATCGGCCAGTGGGCCGACATCACCTACGCGACCGGCGACAGCACCGTCCCGGCGCGCTCGGCGACGCAGGGTGCGATTCCGACGGGCACGCCGCTGGGCGAGCCCGTGCCGATCCACTACGCATGCCGGGTCGGGCACGTGGAGCTACCGGGCAACCCCGGCGTCACCAGTCGCATCGAGGGCTTCCTCGTGGCCGGCGAGCCGGTCGAAGGGCCGGAGGACAACTGTCCTTACGACGGCGTCCAGGTCCGATCCTTCCAGGTCGACCTCTATCAGGGAACCGCTCGGGTGATCGTCGAGCTCGCCGGGGCACGCGGCGTGGGCGCGGGCGCCGAGGAGCTGTCGGTGCCCGAAGCGGCCGCCCGCGGCCTCATCGACGTGATCAACATCGGTGACCGCTCGACGATCGTGATCAACGGCCACACGTCGGCGACGCTGCAATTCGACGGCGAGCACCAGGCGCTGCAGGTGCAGACCATTGCGAGCACGGGCGACGGCGAGTGGCGGAGCTACCCGGCCGGCAGCGAGCCCGTCACGATCGACGTCGACGGGACGGTCACGAGCGACGGGCAGGTCGTGCAGCCGGTGACGGTCAAGACGAAGCCGCCGCGGACGAAGGCGAAGATCAAGAAGAAGCGTGGCGTGATCTCGGTCAAGTTGAAGGCGAAGTCCCGCAACGGCATCGCGGGCACGTTCTACCGGATCGGCGAGCAGGGGGCCGTGCGCTACGTCGAGCCGTTCACGCTGACGAGCGCGGACCTGGGGCAGCTTTCCTACGCGAGCGTCGATGCGTTCGGCACCGTCGAGCCCTGGAAGCGGCCGCGGAAGAAGTGATTGGGCGCGGTGTTCATGGCTTGGGACCCCGGCCGGCGCATCGAAACACGTCTTTCGTGCAGCCCATCGCTTTCGTGAAGTTCTCGCAGAGCTTCCGATCGTTCTTGGCGTCCTTGTCGTCGAACTTCTTCAGCTCCATCCCGCCGTCCGGACCGAACGCGGCCCCGGCGACCGTGTCGCAGAACTGGCTGACGAAGAGTGGGTCCTGCCGGACGAATCCCCCGGAATGACAACCTGCACACTTACCCGGCGCCGCCACGTGCAGAGCCGTGTCGCGTTGCGTCCAGTCCGCAGGCGCGGCGATCCACTGTGGCCCTCCCACACTCGCGCACTTGACGTTCAGGCTCTCGGTCGCGCTGCTTACCCCATCGAGGAACGCCTTCATGGGAACGATCGGACCTGCCGCATGACACGACGAGCAATTCTCCATCTTCGACGTCGGCGTGAGCGGCTCCAGCTGCGCCCACGTCGGCGGTGCACCCTTGAAGTCGAACGCGCACACGTCGCAGGAGTCGACATGATAGCAGTGCGCGCCGTTGAACGTCCCGCCGCCCTCCGTTCGATAGAGGTAGAGGCAGGTCGTCTTGCCGGACGGATCGCTCCATTCGTAGAGGCGCGCCGTCTCCCACGGGGTGACCGCCATCTCGCGCGCACCGGCGTAGGTTCGGCCGACCGGCGTCCAGTCGTTGCAGTCGGTCGGCGTGTTGCCTGCGCATTTGTTCTGGTCAGGAAGCTTCGTCGGCAGCGTGATGCTCGCGCTCGCGCAGTCCTTCGGGATGGTCGAGGTCGTGGTCGACGGCTTCACGGTGGTCGTCGTCGACGCGAAGGTGATGGTCGTCGTCGACGGCTCGGTCGACGTGGTGGTGGACGAGTCGGTGGTGCTGGTGGTCGACGAGACCGTCGTCGTGCTGGTGCTCGTCGTGGATGGCTGGGTCGTGCTCGTGCTCGTCGTGGATGGCTCGGTCGTGCTGGTGCTCGTGGTGGACGTCACTGTCGTGGTCGTGACCGGCGTCACGGCGCAGGCCCCCTTGCACGCGGTGTTCTGCAAGACGTTGTCGCCGGCAGCCACCGGCCACGCGGCGTCGCAGCACTCGAAGCAGCATTGCGCGCAGGGCGCCGTTTGAGCCGCCGTTTCGAGCGCGCAGCGCCATGACGGCGGGACGAGGGTGTTCAGGACGGCGTCGCAGCATGCCAGCTCCCCGCCGACGGCGGCCGCTTCGCACACGCGGGCGACCGGTGCCGGCATGACCGCGCACGCATCGAGGAAGGCCCCGACGCCCGAGGCGACGGCCACGCAGACGTCGTACAGCCACCGCGAATCCTCCGGAAGGTCGGCCGGGCAGCGCATGAGCGCGAAGCCGCCGAACGCAGGGTTGGCCGGCGTGCACACCGAGAGCTGGTCCCCTGCCGCGTCGCCCAGCAGCGCTTGGAGGAGCGGTGGATGCCATACGTCGGGCGGAGGAATCGGAAAGCCCGCGCAGAGCGCGCCGCAGTCCTCGACGACGACCGCCCCCGGCCTGCCGGGCTCCGCCACGAGGCGTGGATACCGGGCGTCGTCCGGGTTGCACGCCTCGATCCCGTCGAAGAGCGACAGCGCCTCTAGCTGTGCCTCGGCGACCTCCAGGCAACCGCTTCCGCCGACATCCGTGGCGGGGTCGAAGAACGGGCTCTCACTGCACGATCCCGGAGCGGCGACCACGGCGCCTTCGTCGCCGCCCTCGATCGCTCCGTCGAGCGGGATACCGTCATCGGCATCCGCCAAGGCGGGCCTGGTTCCCGCAACCAGCATCCATGCCGACGCCACGAGCACGGCCAGAGCCATGCGTGATCCTCGCTCCGTCGATGATCGCATCGCGCGCCTCCATTCGTCTGGCACGACCGCCGTCCGACCGTTCGCGCACGGCGTATCGCGCTGAGTTCACGCGTACTACGGAGCCCACCGGAGGGTCGGATGGCGCGAGATCGCCCGTTGCGGCGCATGGATGCCGTGACCAGCCGCGAGGCATTGCCTCGATCGCGAGGCGTGCCCCGGGGTGGTCGCTTGCATCGAGTCAAACGGGTGTTTTAAACGTCTGTTGCAATGGCGGAGCAAGGACGTACCCGGACACGGCTGCTCGCCGCGGCGGGCGAGCTGTTCGCCGCCCGCGGATTTCGCGGCACCACCATTCGCGACGTCGCGACGCGGGCGCGCGCCAACGTGGCGGCCGCGCACTACCACTTCGGCTCCAAGGAGGCGCTCTACCTGGGCGTGCTGCGCGCGCAGTTCGCGGACATCCGCGGCCGGCTCGCGGCGCGCGGCGCGGCGCCGAGCCGTGCCGAGCTGGCGCGGCTGGACGACGCCGAGGTGGCGGCGCGCCTCCGCGCGCGAGTGTACACGATGCTCGAGCTGCTCCTCGGACCGCCGCCCGGCGTGCACGGCACGCTCATGCACCGCGAGATGGTCGATCCGAGCGAGGCCCTGCCGGTCATCGCCGACGAGTTCATCGCGCCGGTGACCCAGGAGCTACACGACATGGTGGCGCGGCTGGCGCCCGGGCTCGACGCTGCGGCGGTGGAGCGGTGCGCGGACAGCATCGTGGCGCAGGCGCTGTTCTATCGCTTCACCATGCCCATTCTGCTCCGCCGCTGGCGCCGCCCGGCGTTCACCCGTCGGCAGATCGGGGCGCTGGCCGACCACATCACCGCCTTCTCGCTGGCCGGCTTGTCGGCGGCGCGCCCGCGCCGGGGAGGACGGCGTGCGCGCTGATCCGACGACGCGGGCCGTCCTGCTGGGGCTCGCGGTGGCGACCGCCGGCTGCTCCACGCTGTTTCGGCCGGAAGGAGACGGCGGTTGGACGCGCAGCCGGCGCGAGGCGGAGCGGGCGGAGCGGGCCGCGGCGGCCCTCGTGCCGATCGACGGCCAGGTAGTTGCCGAGCCGATGCCGGCGTCCGGCATGCTCACGCTTCCCGCGGCGCTGGCGCTCGCGGCGACGGGAAACCGCCGCATCGCCGAAGCCGGCCGCGACGTCGACATCGCGGCCGCCCGCGTGCGCGAGGCGCGGGCGGGGCTGCTGCCCTCCACGACCGCGAGCGGTCGTTACAACTGGTACACCGACCCGCTCACCAACCGTCTGCCATTCGATGCGGCCGCGGTTGACTTCCCGGTGCCGGAGACGATCGTCATCCGCGAGGACGAGGTGGGTACGGCGGGCGCCATGCTCAGCCAGCCGATCGATCTGAGCGGCGAGCTCCGCCACGTCCTGGAGGCCGCGCAGGCAGGCTATCGGGGCGAGCGCGCGCGGGCATGGGCCGTGACGCTCGACGAGCAGCTCGCCGTGACGCGCGCCTACTTCGGCCTGCTCGAAGAGCAGCGGCTGTTCGAGGTCGTCGAGCAGCGCCTGGTCGTGCAGCGCACGCAGCTCGCCAACGCCGAGGCGCGCTTCGACGCCGGTCGTCTCACCAAGAACGAGCTGCTCGTCGTACAGGTGACCCTTCGCAACACCGAGCAGCAGCGGCTGCGGCGAGAGCTGGGGATCGACCGCGCCCGCTGGACGCTCAATGCGACCACCGGGCTGCCGATCGACGCGCCCACCGCGGTGGCCGACGTGTCCGAGCCACCGGTGCTGCCGCCCATCGACGAGGTGCTGCGCGAGACCATGCACGAGAACCCCGTGTTGACCGGCCTCCAGGAGGAGCAGCAACGGCTGGAGCACAGCGCCACGGCGCTGGCGCGGGCACGGCTGCCGCGTTTCGCGGGCGGCGGTACGGTCGACTACTCCTCGCAGGACATCATCGAACCAAAGACGGTCGGGGCAGGGTTCGTCGGATTCTCGTGGGATCTCGGAACCGACGGTCGGCGTGAGGCGGCGCTCGCCGCGGCGCGCATCGCCGCCGATCGCAACCGTCTGGTGGTGGAGCGGGAGATGCGCGTGCTCGAGCAGACGGTGCGCGCGACGTATCGCGTCGCCGAGGAGCGTCTGGCTGCGCTCGCGACGGCACGGGAGGCGGTCGTGCAGGCGGAGGAGAATCTGCGCATCCGCGAGGATCAGTTCGAAGTGGGACGCGCCACCAGCGACGACGTGCTCGACGCCGAGGCGCTGCTCGCCCGTGAGCGCGCGTCCGCGGCGAACGCCCTCTACCAGGCCCACGCGCGGCGGGCCGAGCTACAGCAGCTCGTCGGACGGAGCGTGGACACGCTCTATACGGAGGCCAGATGACGAGGCGTCGGGGAATCGTGGCGGCTGCCGTCGTGCTCGGACTCATCGTCCTGGTGGTTCTGGCACGGGGCCGCGGCGCGAAGGGCCGGTACACCGGCTTCGTCGAGGGCGAAGAGCGGGTGATCCGCAGCGAGGTCGCCGGGCGCGTGCTGGAGACCGCGTGCATCGAAGGGGCCGGACTCGAGGCCGGAGCGGTCCTGGCCCGACTGGACGACGCGGAGATCGCGGCGCAGGTGGAGGCGCAGCGCCGCGAGGTAGCCGTGCTCGAGGCGTCGGTGCGCGCCCAGACGGAGCGGGTGCAACTCACGCGCGAGACGTGGGAGCGCGGACGGGCGGCACGGGTCGCCGAGGTGGCGGCCGCCGAAGCCACGGCCGCGCTCGCGGGCCAGACGTTCGCGCGCGAGCAGGATCTCGTGCGTCGCGGAGCCAGCACGCGCCAGCAGCTCGACGAGACGCGGAGCGCACGCGACGAGACGGCGAGCGCGCTGGTGCGGGCGCGCCAGCTCCTCGGACGCTCGGACGCCGAAGAGCGGACGATCGAGGTGGCGAAGCAGGAGCTCGAGGTGCTGCAGGCGCGCGGAGAACAAGCGCGCGCGCGCTTGAGGGAGCTCGAGGTGACGGCCGCCAAGTTCGCGGTGCGCGCCCCGGCCGTGGCGACCGTGGTCCAGACCCAGTTCATGTGGCCGGGCGAGCTGGCACAGCCGGGCACGCCGATCTGCTCCGTTCTCGATCCGCGCGACAAGTACGTGCGGCTGTACGTGCCCGTCCCCGAGCTGGACGCGTTCCGTGTCGGCCGGCGCGTCGAGATCGAGCTGGACAGCCGCCCCGGCGAACGCATCCCCGGCGAGGTGAGCTTCGTCGCCGACGTGGCGAGCTTCACCCCGGAGAAGATAGAAACGCGCACCGACCGGGTGGGGCAAGTGTATCGCGCCAAGATCCGGATCCTCGAGCATCCAGAGCGCCTGGCGCCCGGTACGGAAGGGAACGTGTACCTGCTCGCCGAGGCGCCAGCTTCGTGAGCACGCCGGTCGTCGAGCTGCGCGGGCTCGTGAAGCGCTACGGCGCTCGCCGCGCGCTCGCCGGCATCGATCTCACCCTCACCGAGAACGAGCTGGTCGGCGTGGTGGGTCCCGACGGCGCCGGCAAGACGACGCTGCTGCGCTCGCTGGTCGGGTTGCTCGAGGTCACGGCGGAGCGCGCACGCGTTCTCGGCTACGACCTCACCGGTGACGTCACGGCGCTCAAGGCGCGCGTCGGGTACGTCGCCCAGACCTTCAGCCTCCATCCCGACCTCTCGGTGCTGGAGAACTTGCGCTTCACCGCGCGGCTCCACCGCCTCACGGCCGCCGACTGGGAGGCGCGGGTCCCGGATCTCCTGGCGCGTACCGGCTTGGCACCGTTCGGCGACCGTCCGGCGGGCGCGCTCTCGGGCGGCATGCGCCAGAAGCTCGCCGTCGCCAACGCGCTGCTGCCGGTGCCGGACCTGCTGGTCCTCGACGAGCCGACCGCCGGCGTGGACGTGGTGGCGCGGCACGAGATCTGGACGCTGCTCGCCGCGGCGCGCGCACGCACGCTCGTCGTGCTGGCGACGAGCTATCTCGACGAGGCCGCACGCTGCGACCGGTTGCTCTACCTCGATACCGGGCGCGTCGTGGCCTTCGGGACGCCGCACGCGCTGCAAGCGCAGGCGGGCCTCGTCCCGTACCGGGCGTGGGGCGACGACGGCCGTGCCATCGCGCGGGCCGCGCGTGCGCTGCCGTATGTCCGGGCGACGCGCGCAACGCGCCGCTACGCCCGCGTGGAGGTCGCGTCGGCCGAGGCGCCGGCGTCGGGCGGGGTGCTCGCCGACCTGCGGGCGCTCGCCGGTGCCCCGGTGCGCTTCGCCGAAGCCCTGCCCGTGGACATGGAGTCGACGCTCCTCGCGCTGTCCTCCGGAGCCTCGGCATGAGCGCGCCCATCATCCGGGTGACGGGTCTCACCAAGCGCTTCGGCGCCTTCACGGCGGTCGACGCGCTCGACCTCTCGGTGCCCGCCGGCACCATCTTCGCGTTCCTCGGCGCCAACGGCTCCGGCAAGAGCACCACCATCCGCATGCTGATCGGGCTCTTGCGGCCGACCGAGGGGACCATCGTGGTCGACGACGTCGACGTGGTCCGCGAGCCGCGCCGGGTACGCGAGCGCATCGGGTACATGGGCCAGAAGGTGAGCCTCTACCAGGGCCTCACCCTCCACGAGAACGTGGAGTTCTACGGCGGCCTCTACGGGCTCGAGCCGCGCGCGCTCGCCGGCCGCTGGCGCGAGCTGGCCGAACGGTTCGACCTCGAGGCGATCGACGCCAAGGTCGAGGAGCTGCCGGCGGCCATCCGCCAGCGCGCCGGCCTTGCCGTCAGCATGCTGCACCGCCCGCGGTTGCTGTTCCTCGACGAGCCGACCGCCGGGGTCGACGTGCGCAGCCGCGGTCTCTTCTGGGAGGTCATCCAGGACGAAGCGCGGCGCGGCGTGAGCGTGTTCGTCACCACGCACTTCCTGGAGGAGGTCGACTGCTGCGACCGCGTCTGCTTCATCGACGCCGGGCGCGTCCTCGCGGATGGGACCCCCGACGAGCTGCGCGGAAGCTGGGAGGCCGCGTATCGCATCGAGATCGAGCCGGCGCCCGGCACGCAGACGCGGGTCGCCGCGATGCTGGCGGCGCATGGTCTCCCCGTCGCGACCGAGGGCACCACACTCGAGGTGCACCTTCCCTTGCTGGAGGCGCGGGAGCTCGACGCGCTGCAGGCCGTGCTCGCGGCCGAGCCGGCCACCCGGGTGCGTGTCGACGAAGTGGAGATGGCGGAGGTCTTCCGCCGCCTGACCGGGGGAGCGGCCGCATGAGCTGGCGCCGGCTGCGCACGCTCGTGCAGCGCGAGGTGCGCGCGACGTTCCGCGATCCGTTCACGGTGGCGGTGCTCATCACCGTCCCGCTGGCGGCGTTGCTCACCTTCGGGTTCGTCCTCTCCACGGAAGTGAACGAGCTGCCGCTCGCGGTCCTCGACGCCGACGACACGCCCGCCAGCCGGCGGCTGCTGGCCGACATCGACGCCAGCGACGCGTTTCGTGTGGAGCCGGTGCGCAACCGCGCCGAGCTGGAGCGCGGGCTGGTGCGCGGACGGACCACCGCCGCCGTCGTGATTCCGCCGGGGTTCGGGCGGCGCGCGGAGCGATCCGACGGCGTGCGGCCGCCCGAGGTGCAGCTCTCGTACGACGGCGCCGAAGCGGTGCTCGCCGGCAATGCCGAAGGCGCGCTCCGCGCGTTGGTGGGGGCGAGCGGTGCCGCGTTGGTGGGCGCCGGAAGCGCCGGCGGCATCGCGCTCACGACGCGCGCGCTCTTCAACCCCACCCTCGACGGCCGGCCGTTCATGGTGGCGGGCGTGTTCGGGTTCGTGTTGTCGTTCCTCACCACGCTCATCACGGCGGTGACGATCGTGAACGAGCGGCTCACCGGGACGTTCGACCAGCTGCAGGTGACGCCTGCGACCGCGATCGAGATCGTGCTCGGCAAGCTCCTGCCGCTCGGGGCGGTGTTCTCGCTCGACCTCCTGCTGATGATGGTGCTCGCGGGGATCGTCCTCGGCGTTTGGCCGCAGGGCAACGTCGTCGTCTTTCTGCTCGTGTCGATGGGCTACGTCTTCATGTCGCTGGCCCTCGGGCTGGTCATCTCGGCCAGCTCCGTGACGGCGGCCGAAGCCGTACAGAAGACGGTCATGTTCAGCATTCCGCTCGTGCAGCTGAGCGGGTTCGCGTTCCCCATCCGCAGCATGCCGACGATCCTGCAGTGGCTGACCGAGGTGTTCCCCGCCACGCACTACATCCGCATCACGCGCGCGATCTACATCCGGGCTGCCGCCCTGGACACGCTGCTCCCCGAGCTGCTGTGGCTCGCCGTCTTCGCGGCGCTGCTCGCCTGGCTGGCGGTGCGGACCGTCGAGGCGCGCGCGTGACGCGCGCGCGCTCGTTCTGGACCGGGGTCTGGGCCATCGCCTACCGGGAGGCGACGGTGCTGCGGCACGACCAGGCGTTTCTCAGCATGATCATAGCACAGCCGATCATCATGATGACGCTCTTCGGCTGGGGGCTGCGCAACGAGCCGGCGAACGTGCCCTGGGTCGTGCTCGACCGCAGCCAGACCACGGCGTCGCGCCGGCTCGTGGGCGACATCCAGGCGACCGGGTACTTCCTGCCTCCCGTGGCGGTGCCCGACTACCCGCACGGCGAGGCACGGCTCCGGGCGGGCAAGGCCATCGCCATGCTGGTCGTCCCACAGGAGTTTCGGCGCGACCTCGAGCGCGGGGCCGCGCGCGTGCAGCTCCTGCTCGACGGCAGCGATCCGCTCACGTCGGCGCGCATCGGGGCGTACGTGGCGCAGGTGACCGCGCGGGCGGCGCCGGGCCGTGCCGGACCGCCGCCGCCGCGTATCGACGCCCGCCAGCGCTTCTGGTTCAACCGCACGCTCTCCGACAGCCACTTCTTCCTGGCGGCGCTCGTCGGCATGCTGCTCACCAATCTGTGTCTCAGTACGATGGCACAAGGCATCGTCGGCGAGCGGGAGCGGGGAACCTACGAGCAGATGGCGGCGCTGCCCACGACCGCGCTCCAGATCGTGCTCGGCAAGATCGTGCCGTTGGTGGGTATCTCGCTCGTGATCCTGCTGGTCGTGCAGTGCGCGGTCGGGGTCGTGTTCGGGTTCTGGCCTCAGGGCTCGTGGGCGGTGCTCGTCGTCGTGACGATCCCGTTCGTCCTGGCGTCGCTGGCCATAGGCGTCCTGATCTCGGCCCTGGCGCGAAGCACGGCGCAGTCCGTGTTCATCAGCGTCTTCGCGATCCTCCCGTCGTTCGTCCTCTCCGGCGTGATGATGCCGTACGAGCTCATGCCGGACGGCGTGCGCCAGCTGGGCGGGCTGCTGCCGTTGCGCTGGTACCAGATCGCGCTCCGCGCGGTCATCGCGCGCGGCGCTGGCTTGGTGGACGTCCTCGTTCCGCTCGGCGCGCTCACCGGCCTGCTGGTGGTGTTGCTCGCCCTCGCCAGCTGGCGGTTGCCGCGGCGCCTCGGGTGATCCGTGCGCGTTCGCTTGAAGCGGGCGGGGCGGCTACGATAACCCGGACCCATGACCCCCGACGGCCTGCGCGTCCTCGACAGCGACATGCACGTGTTGGAGCCGCCGGATCTCTGGCAGCGCTACATCGATCCCGCCTTCAGGCACGCCGCGCCGGTCGGCCTGAGCGAGATGCCGCGGGACATGCGGGTGCGCGTCAAGTCGCGGGTCATGCTGCGTGTGGGGCCCGTGCGCCCGGTGACGAAGACCGGGAGCGTGTGGAGCTCCGAGCAGGACACCGTGTTCGCAGACGCCGAGCGCCGGGGCTGGGACGCGACGTCGCAGAAGAACGCCATGGACGCCGAGGGACTCGACAAGGCGGTGCTCTTCCCGAGCCGCGGACTCTTCGTGCTCGGCCTCGATCTCCCGCAGGTGATGGGGCAGGACGGGCTCGAGCCCGAGTTCGCCGCCGCGATCGCGCGCGCCTACAACGACTGGCTGCACGACTTCTGCCGGGAGCATCCGGATCGACTCGTGGGCGCCGCCATGGTCGCCCCACACGACGTCGCCAGCGCCGTCGCCGAGACGCGCCGCTGCGTCGAGACGCTCGGCATGAAGGCGATCTTCATGGCTCCGGGCTGCGTCGGGCGCCGGCCGTGGCACGACGCGTACTACGATCCGCTCTGGGCGGAATGCGAGCGGCTCGGCATTCCCGCCACGTTCCATGGTGGCGGGCAGACGTATCTCCGGCCCGATTTCTCGCTGGAGGTGCTGGACAAGCTCATGATGTGGCACACCTTCAATCAGCCGCTCGGCATGATGACCGTGGCCGTGAGCCTGACCGCGGGCGGCGTGCTCGAGCGCTTCCCGAAGCTCCGCATCGGACTCCTCGAGGGAAACTGCGGCTGGGCGCCCTGGCTACTGCAACGCCTCGACGAGCACTGGGAGTGGGTGGGGAAGTACGAAGCGCCCGAGCTACGGATGAAGCCGTCCGAGTACTTCCGGCGCAACTGCTATCTCTCGGTCGAGGCCGACGAAGAGACGGTCAAGTACTACGTCGACGCCTTCGGCGACGACAACATCGTCTTCTCCACCGACTACCCGCACGCCGACTCGAAATTTCCGCGATCGATCGAAGCCTTCAAGAAGCTCCCGCTCTCGCCATCGTCGCAGAAGAAAATTCTCTGGGACAACTGCGCGAAGCTCTACAACCTCTGAGTCCGGCGCGATCTGCGCGCGGAGCACATCGATGGCCGGTGTTCGGTCGTTCGGGGAGTGCCGGCCGAACTGGTAGGCGCGGGTGGCGGGGGTCTCCGCGAGCGGACAGGGCAACGCGCGCGGCCGATGTGCTCATCGGGCGTCAGTGGTCGCCGCGCCACGCGCGCGCCGCGGGCGCCATGCGCCCGCGGATTGGGACCCGTCCGCTCGCGGAGGCCCCCGTCACCCGCGCAGCCCGCTTCGATCTGGCGATCTGGAGACGGGTGGGCTCCGGTGGGTGATTTGATCCTTGACTAGTGGGGCATCGCGGGTGTACCAGCCCATGCGGTGGGGAATGGTGGTGGGAAGCGGTGAGGATGCCCGGGGTGAGGGGGGTGCTGGCGGCACCCCATGGACGAGGTGGATGGGGTTCCCACAGGGAGCGAACCCATGTTCCGGGGCCAATACTTCCACGCGATGGACGAGAAGGGCCGGGTAGCGATCCCGGCCCGCTTCCGCGAGGTGCTCGCCGGACTCGGGGACGAGCGCCTCGTTCTCGCGCCTTATGAGGATCGGCAGAGCGTAGGGTTGGAGGCCTTTCCCTTCGCGGCCTGGCGGAAGCTCGAAGACAATCTCCAAGGCAACCATCCGTACGATGAGCGGACCCTCGACCTCATCTACGCACGAGTTGCGCTCGCTGTCGACTGCCTGCCCGATGCTCAGGGGCGCATCCTCGTCCCCCCCGATCTTCGCGAGGATGCGGGCCTCAAGCGCGAGATCGCGTTCCAAGGGCACATCGCGACCTTCCGGATCTGGGACGCGGAAGTCTGGCGCACCGTCCGCTCCGGCGCGCGGCAGGTCTTCCGTGACGTCCGTCTCACCACCGTGAAGGTCTGATGCGCACTTGACCACGCGCCAGGCCGCGTAGGCAGGATGCCCGCATGACGCGTGGTGCGCTCGGGCTCGGCTGGCTCCTCTGTGGCGTGCTCGCCGGCGTTGCCGGGGCCACGGAGCCGGCCACGGTCACCGTCACCGAGGGCAAGACGAAGGTAACCGTCGCCTCGCAGCATGCGGCGGTGAGCGTGCGCAAGAGCCGGCTCCAGATCACGCTGCGCGACGGGACGAAGCGGCGGCTCGTGCGTCAGGATCCGCTGGGCGGGCTCTTCTACGAGCGCGCGGGCGTCGCCTACGACGTCGCCGCCGTCACCGCCACCTCGGTGCTGTCCGACGGCGTGCAGCTCACGGTCTCGACGGGCGAGGGGGGCGCGGCGGGGACGGTCACGATCCGATTCGTGACGAGCCGCAGCGTCGAAGTGGCGTTCGACCCGCCAAGCGCCGAGACGGTGACCCATCTCGGCGACCGCTGGCGCATCCGGCGGAGCGAAGCCATCTACGGGCTCACCGAGCGTCTGCGCGATTCACCGCCGTTCGCCCCCGGCGTCCTCGACATCCCGATCGACGACGCCGTGCCGCCCGAGGTCGGATCGCTCGACCGCCGGGGCGAGCAGGTCGAGATGCGCATCCTGCCGACGTTCAGCGTCTACGCTCCGTTCTTCCAATCGTCCCGCGGCTACGGGCTGGCCGTCTCGGGGACGACCTTCGGGCTCTTCGACGTGGCGAGTACGGACGCTCGGACCGTCCGCTTGCGCTTCGAGACCGGCTCCACGCCCGAGAGCCGCCGGCTCGTCTTCCACCTGTTCGCCGGTCCGGCGCACACGACGATCCTGGACGAATACACCGCGCTCGCCGGCCGCCCGATCGTGCCGCCCGACTGGACGTTCCTCCACTGGCGCTGGCGCGGCGAGCTGCGCTCGGGACCGACGGCGGATCTCGACGGCCTGCCGGTGAACGCCGACCTCGCCGAGGACGTGCTCGCCTACGAGACGTACGGCATCCCGGTGGGCGTCTATCTCTTCGATCGCCCGATCCTGCCCGGCAACTTCGGGTTCGCACGCTTCGAGTGGGACGAGGTCCGCATGCCCAACCCCGCGCACATGCT
>Ga0187893_10007616_pt1 | contig 17608 bp, 11 predicted proteins | sample MA1701074metaG_FD_139574 | JGI IMG/M metagenome (GOLD analysis project Ga0187893, IMG submission 139574) | White microbial mat communities from a basaltic lava cave in the Kipuka Kanohina Cave System on the Island of Hawaii, USA - MA170107-4 metaG ... | reverse complement strand
GTCGCCGCAAGATTGGCCAAGAGTATTTTCGACGGATGCGCCTCCCCAAGCGCCTCCACCAAATCGCCGAAAACCTCCTAGAACTGGGGCTCGTCGCCGCGTGAAACCGCGAAACTCCAGATGTCGCACCCTGCCGCCCTAACCCGTGGCCCCCCAATGGCTTGCGGCTGCCACGCACTTGCAATGCAAATCCGTTACTCCTCGGTTTCGATGCGGACGCGGTAGGTGCCGTTGGTTTGCTGGCCGCGGACTTGGACGAGGATGGCGAGGTAGAGGTTGCCGCGGGCGTTCGGCGCCCCCATGTAGCTGCTCCCGATGCGGAAGTAGGCGCCGCCCTTGCCGACGCGGCCGACGAGCGTGCCGAGCGGCATGTTGTCGATCTGGCCCATGTTGAGCATCCCGTCGGGGCGGAACGTGTAGTTGCCCCACTGGGGGAAGTTGATGGACCCGTCCGCGCGGATGCGCAGGGTCATGCCGGGGTGCACCTCCAGCTGCGTGTCGAGCCAGTCCCCGACGTAGGTTTGATCGCCGGTCACCTCGAGCCGCAGTGCCGCCACCGGCTTCCAGCTCTTGATCTCCTGCACATCCTTGCGCCGCACCGTCACCGGGCCGAGTTCGGGCACCTGGACGCGGATCGCCTCCTCGTTCACGGTGCCCGTGAAGGTGAATTTCACGGTTTCCACGCGATCGTCGTCGGACGGCAACTCCAGCTCCTGCACGTCTTGGCCCCCGAGCAGCTCCAGGCAGCGGCGCTTCACCTCGGGATCGGCGTGGTTGGCCGCCGCCTCCTTGATCTCGGGCAGCGCGAAGTCCCCCTCCTCGCTCAACGACGCCTGCGCCGCCGCCTTCCGGTCCGGGTTGGGCGAGCCGAGGTCCTCGAGCAGCTTGCGAACGCGCTCGAGCCTCTCGGGATCCGCCTTCCGCCCGAACCGGATGCGCCGGAGATCGGCGATGGGCACGGTGAGGGGGCCGAACGGGGTCGTCGCTTTCCACTCCGCGGGCTCGAGGCGCCCGACCAGCAGCGTCCCGCTGCGGAGACGCACCTGATGCCGGACGTCGTCGGGCGTGCTCTCCTGCGCCGCCACCGGCAGCAGCAGGAGCAGGGGCAGAAGGGTTGCTCGGATCACCGCGGTCCTCCTCTCGCTTCTCATTCGCGCTTCTCCGGCGGTTTCCCGTTCGGGGCGGGCATCGGCACCGGCACCCTGCCCTCCTCCGGAACACCCGCGGCGCGTTCGCCGAGGGTCACCGTGAGTTCCAAGCGCTCGGCGACGCGCAGGACCGTCAGCCGGACGCTGTCGCCCGCGCGCCGCGCCCCCACGGCGAAGCGGAGCGCGAACGCGTTGCGCACCTCCTCGCCCTCCACCGCCACGACGACGTCTTCGGCCTTCAGGCCTCCCTTGGCCGCCGGCGAATTCTCGAGCACGTTCACCACCCGTGCGCCGGGCTCCGTCCTGTCTTGGTCCATCTCGACGCCGAGGAACGCCGGCAGGAGCACCGCCCCCTCGCGCCCGAGGCGCGCCACGAAGTGCGCGGGGTCGGGCACCGGCACGGCGAACCCGATGCCGGAGTCGTACCAGTTGGGGTTGGCCTCCTCCCCCGACCCGCCCAGGGGGACGAGGATGCCGTAGACGCGGCCCTCCACGTCGATGAGCGGGCCGCCGTAGTTGGCGGGGGAGGTGGCCGCATCGGTCTGGATCGCCTTTCCGTCCACGCGGTTCTTGGCGGAGACGATGCCGTACTTGACTTCGGGAAGGGGGGCGGGGACCGTGCGGCCCAAGGCGAAGGCCCATGCCCCGACCTCCACCGTGCGCGGGTCGAGGAACTGCGGCACCGGCAGCCCCGTCACGTCGATCTTCAAGAGCGCGAGACCGGCGGCGCGGTCGATGCCCAAGAGCCGCGCGGCGTGACCGGAGCCGTCCGCGAGGGTGACGACGATGACGTTGGGCTTGCCGTCGAAGTTCCAGGAGGAGGTGACGATGTGGCCCTCGGGGGAGACCACCACGCCGGTGGTGGGGCCCTCCGCCTTCTGGAACCCGGGCCACGCCAGCATCTTCTCCCACTCGTTCCGGAACCGTTCGGTCTTGCCCTCCGGCGCCTCCTCCTCCCCTTCGCCCTCGCCGCGCGGGCGCTCCGGGAGGGTCATCTTCTTCTTCATTTCGTCGGGGATGTCGGCTTGGCGCACGCCGCCCCGTGTCGTGATGGTGACGACGCTCGGCGCGACGCGGTCCACGGCGGCGGCCACCGCGGCCTGGAGCGCCTCGAGTTCGTCCAGATCCTGGGGCGCGAGAAGCAGGGGTGCCAAGAGCGCAAGCAGGATCATGACGCCTTCTCCTCCCGGAGCGTGATCGGGATGACCAAGACCTCCTCCTTCCGTTTCACGAGGAGGCGCGCGGTCTGTCCGGAGCGATAGGTCGCCATCACCCGCACGAACGCCTTCCAACTCGCGACCGGCGTCTCGTCCACCTTCAACACCAGATCGTCCGGCCGCATCCCCGCCTCCGCGGCGGGGGAGCCGGGGTCGACGCGGTCGATGTAGGCCGGCGTGGCCCGGTTGATCCCGCCCTTGAGCACGCGGAGGCCGTGATAGCCCGGTCCCCCGCCCCCCTCCGGCGCATCGGGTGCGGGGGGCGCGTAGACGACAGGGGCATCGGGCCGCTCGAGGGTGTCTTGGATGAACGGCTTCAGGTCGTCGATGGGAATGGCGTAGTGCGCCTGCACGTTGGTGGCGCGGCTCTCCACGATCGTCCCGCTGATCCCGATGACGCGACCCGCGAGGTCGACCAGCGGACCGCCGTAAACTCCGGGGTTGTTCATCGCGTCGTGCAGGATCACCGGCCGGTCGTAGGGGAACTCGCCCATCCCCTCGCGCAACGCCACCTTGGCGACGGCGTTCACGATGCCCAGATTGACGGCGCAGCGTTCGCTGCCCAGGGCGACCTGGTAGGCGTTGCCCACGAGCAGGACGAACTGCCCGCTCCGCACCGCCGCGCTCTCGCCCAGGACCGCCGCGGGGAACCGCTCCCCGGGGGCGCCCACGAGGAGAAGGAGCGTCATCTTCGAGCGGCGGTCCTCGCGCACGATGCGCGCCTGCAGCCGGCGGCCGTCGTGGAGGTGGCAGGTGATCTGCGGCGCCTCGTCCAGGGTGACGGAGCCGCGGGTGATGACGAGCCCGCTCTCGTGGACGATCACGCCGGTCATGTAGCCGTAGATGCCCCTGAACCCCTTGACGCCGAAGACCTTCACCACCGCCGGCTGCACCGCCTCCACCGCGGCGTCGATGCGCGTGTTGCGGCGCGACGGCTCTCCTGCCCCGGCGCCGGCGGCGAGCAGCAGGAGGAGGGATGCGGCGCGCGTCATCCCGCCTGCACGCTCTCGTATTCGATGGTCTGGAGCAGGCTCTCCTTCTCGCGGTCCCAGAGCTCGACCCGGTAGGGGCGCAGGAGGCCGCCGGCCTCGCGCCAATCCGTGAAGAACAGGCTCACGCCGCGGAGCCACGCCTGGGAGTAGAGATCGATCCGCAAGAGCCGTCCGCTGTCGAGGTGGACGAAGTAGACACGCTCCTTGCCGTCGGCGCTCTTCGCCTCGAAGCGGTCCACGGTCCGGCCGTCCACGAGCCAGCCGCCGGTGAACTCCAGGGACGCGAAGCGGCGCGCGCCGTCGGCGTGCACGAGGTCGTTCCACGAGGCCACGCGCTCGAGGAGGTCGGCGCCGTAGTCGTCGTTGCCCGCGCCGGGCTTTCCCCCGCGCGTCTTGTCCCCGAGCGTCTGTTCCATTCCGCCCCCGGCGTACTCCTCGAGCAGGATCTGCGGATCGCGGTCGCGCACCGTGAGCGTGCCGCGGCGCGTCTCTCTCCCGATGGGAGCGAGCGCTGCCCGCGCCGCCGCGAGGGTCCGCGCGATCTCGTCCTCCACGTAGACGCGCGGCACCGGCCGGCGCGCCTTCATCTCGTCCCCGAGGAGCGGGATGCCGTCGAGATCGAGGCGGAGCGCGCGGGGCGTCCAGCCCGCCTCCTTGAAGCTGGCCACCTCGAGGGCGACGCGCCGTCCCTTGGGCAGCACCGAGACGAGCCGGAGGAACTGGTTCGACTCCCGGATGGGTTGGCCCTGGAAGGAGACCAGCGCGTCCCCCACCAGGAGGCCGGCGTTCGCCGCGCAGCCGGGGGAGAGGATCTGCTGGAAGGTGACGCGCACGCCGCCCGGCCACGCGGGGTCGAGGACGTCGCTCACCGTGGCGTTCAGCGTGCCGTGCTCCACGATCATGCCGGCGCGCATCTCCGGCAGGCAGTGGCGGATCTGGTTGGAGCTGATCGCGTAGCCGACGCCGATGTTGACCCGCCCGCGATCGCGCAGCGAGACCCGCCCGTTGATGCCGACCACCTCGCCGAGGAAGTTGAAGAGCGGGCCGCCGCTGTTGCCCGGATTGATCGAGGCGTCGGTCTGGATGCAGTCGGGGTAGACGAGGGTTCCCCGGATGGAGCCGGGCTGGTAGCGGTTGATGCCGCTCACCACGCCGAGGGTGACCGTGGGCGTGAAATCGGTGGCGAGGAGGAAGGGGTTCCCCATGGCATAGACCCAGTCCCCCTGCCGCAGCGCATCGCTGTCGCCGAGGGGCGCGAAGGGCCAAGTGCGATTCTCCTTGAGGCGCAAGAGGCTCAGATCGCCGCTCGGGTCCACGCCGATCACCGCGGCGGGGTGGATGCGCTGGTCGTCGAGGCCGATGCGCATCTCTTCCGCGAGCTCGGTGACATGGAAGTTGGAGAGGACGAGCCCGTCCGAGGTGAAGATGACGCCGGAGCCGCCCCCGGGCCCGCGGAAGACCGCGCAGACCGCCGGGGCGAGCCGGGCGGCCAGCGCCACGCGCTCCCGCTCCAGCCGCCGCACGGTCTCTCGCACGGCCCGCATCGACTCCTCGCCGTCCCCCGCGCCGGCCGCGGCGGCGAGAAGGAGGGAGAGGAGTGCGAAGCGGCGGCCCATGCCTCTAGCCTACCCGCCCGGCGCCGGCGGCATGGCCGCGGCGTTGAAGAGCCGCGCGTCCGCCCAGTCGCAGAAGTCGGAAGCGTACGAACCCGCGGGGTCGACCTCCAGCACCAGCCGTTCCACCCCCTCCACGTCGAGTCCCAGGAGCGCCGGCGGATCACCCCGCTTGCGCCGCACCTCGGCGAGGACATTTCCGTCCCCCCATACGCGGAAGAGCGCCTCCCCCTCCGTCCCCGCGGCGTCGTCGATGCCGCAGCGGGCGAAGAACGTGCGCCAGCGCCTGCCGATGGCGAATTCGAGCCGCGAGTAGGCCTGCACGCCGAGCCCGCGTTCGTACCGCCGATCCGCCAGGCGCAGCGGGCCCCCGTGGACCATGCCGTCGCGGCGCCAGGGCGGCGCGGTGCCGAAGGCCGCGACTTCCCGTACCGCGATCGGCTCGAAGTCGCCCAGGGCGGCCACGTGCTCGCCCAGAAACTCGATGCGCGCGGCCCGCTCGAGCTCGATGCGTGCCCCTCCCCCTTCGATGGCCTTCTCCGTGATGCGCTCGAGGGGAAGGGTGATGCGTCCGCCGCCCGCCAGCAGCACGCGGATGCGGGGACCCGGGGGCGGGGGCGGGGGGTCGGTGTCGGGCCGCAGCACGAATCCGTAGACGCGGTGGGCGTCGGGAAGGTCGTGTTCGCTTTCGCCGATGCGCACCCGCATCGCCCCCTCGCTCACGGCGAGGACCCGCGCGTCGATGGGAAACGGGTTGGCGTCGCGCTGCACGAGCACCGAATCGCGGCCGCGCTCCAGGAGCGTCTGGAACATGGCGTCGTAGGCGTTCTGGGCGGTGCCCAGGAGCCGCCCGTAACGCACGCCCACGACGTCCGCCAGGGGGATCTTCACGCCGGTGATCCCGGGTCCTTCCAGCAAGAGGAACGCGCCCTCCCCCTTCACCGTCCCGCGCACGCTGTCGCCGTTGCGCAGGAAGAGGTTGAGGGGCGTCCCCGAGGTCTGCGCGGAGAGGGGCTGGAGTTCCAGCGCCGCGACGTTGCGCGCCGGCACCGTCCAGGCGCCGGCGGGCAGGAGGAGGTGGAGCGCGCCCTCCTCGGCGCGCAGGAGCCGGACCTCGTCGTAGACGCGTCCGTCGAGGAGCGAGATGGAGGGCGCCGCGCCCGCCGCCGCGGCCAGCGCCAGCAGCAGAGGGCCCGCCCGGATCACTCGCCGTCCCCGCCCGCGCGGTCGTCCGGCTCCGTGACGCGCCTGCCTTCGGCGAGCTGGCGGTGGTACTGCTCCAAGAGCTCCCGGTACCGCTCCGGCAGCTTCTCCTTGAGCGCCTGCAGCACCTCGTCGCGCTCCTTGTCCTTCATCTCGCCCCACTTTTCGCCCAGCTTCGGGCGCTCCTTGGGGCGCAGATCGCCGACGCGCGATGCGCCCGGGGCGATCTTGGACTGGTTGGCGGGGGACTGGGACTGGTCGTTGCCGCGCGGCGTGCCGCCCCCTCCGCCGCCGCCTCCTCCCCCCTTGCCTTCGTTGTCCTCGGCCTTCTTGATGAGCGCATCGAGGATCTCGACGATCTCTTTCTGCTTGCCCTGGGTGCCGGCGCCGGTCTCGCCCGATTCGATGGCGCGGCCGACGTGGTTCATCTTGCCGCTCAGGTCGTAGAGCGGGCTCTCCCACTCCTGGACCAGCTCATTGAGCATCTGCTCCATCGCGCTGCGATAGCGCTCGGGGGCGTCGGGGTAGTCCTCGAGGAAGCGCTTGGCCGCGACCAGCGCCTGCTCCTTCTCGCGCATCTGGCCCAGCGCCACGGCGAGATAGAACGCGGCATCCACGTCGCAGCCCGCCTTGGAACGGAGCTGCGGGTCGTTGAGCAAGCCGCGCAACGCCTCGGCCGCCGCTTCGTAGAGCTCGCGGTGCATCTGGCAGAGGCCGAAGCGGTAGCTCGCGTAGGCGGCGAGGTAGGGGTCGGGGTCGGCGCGCAGGCTGGCGAGGAGGTCGGCCGCGGTGGCGTAGCGCTCGTTCTGGAAGAGCGCGTCGGCGCGCTTGTAGGGGTCGCTCAGGAGGAGGAGCGACTGGTGGATGCAGTCGTACTCGCCCCCGAGCAGGGCGCCGTCGCGCAGGCGGAGCACGCGGGCCTTGAGCGCCTCGTCGATCCCCGCTCGGCCGTCAAGCTGCTTGAAGAAGCGCTCGATGCGCGCCTGCTGGAGGCGCTCCGCGAGCGCCGCGCTGTCGTCCGGTGCGGCGGCGGCCGCCGCGGCGAGCAGGAGGAGAACCGCGTTGCGCATCATGGCTAGCCCTCGTTCTGCCGGTTGATCTTGTCGGCCATGGAGCGGGTGAGGTCGCCCACCGCCCCCTGCTTCTTCGCGACCCGGATGCGCTCCTCGTCCAGTGCCGTCGGCTCCTGGGTCCCCGCCTGGAGCTTGCGCTCGAAGAACTCGGTGCGGCGGTTCACCTGCACCTGCATCTCCTTGAGCATCTTCAACTCGGCGGAGGTGGGGAGGAGGTTATCCTCCTGGTCCCCTTCCATAGGGTCGCCTCCGCCGCCCTGGCCCTGCTGGTCGCGCCGCTTCATCTCCTCCTGGATGACCCGGAGGAGCTGCTCCAGCGTGGTCTCCACGTCGCGCTGGATCTGCTGGGTGTACTCGTCGGTCGCGAGCTTGGCGAGCATTCCGGAGAGGCTGTCGAGGTCCGCCTTGAGATCGAGCACGATCTCGGGGATCACGACGGTGCTGCCCTCCTCCTTGAGGATCTCGAGCGCCTTATCGGCCTCGGAGGCGAGTTCGCCCTCGCCGGCGGAGAGACGCGCGGCGGAATCGAGATCGGCGCGGGAGGGTTCCTTGGACTGCCGGAGGCGCAGATTGAGGGCGATGGTGTCCTTCGAGATCTGCCGCTGCTTCTGGAGCATCGCGCCGAAGCGCCGCTCCATCGCCTCGAGGAGCATGAGCTGCATCTCCTCGCGGAGCTGCCGGAGCGCGTCCTCGAGGTCCTTCTTCGCCTTTTGCAGACGCTCCACCGCCTCCTTCTGGTCGGCGTTGGCGTCGCGGGAGGAGCGGTTGCGGAGGTTGCGGCTCGCCTGCTGCATCGCTCGCTTCGCCTGCTCGACCTCGCTCTGGCCGGGGCTCGGCGTGCCCTTCTGTCCCCCGCCCCCCTGCTGTTCCATCTTTTTCAGGAGCTCTTCCGTCTTGCCGGTGGTGTCGTCCTGCTTTTGGGCCTGCTCTTCGTAGTTGGGCAGCTCGATGAGCTTTTTCAGCTCCTGCTCCAGCTCCTCGAGCTTCCGGTAGGCCTCCTCCAGCTCCCGCTTGGCGGCCTCTTGGTGCGGCACCGCGCCTGAAGCGGCGCCTTTCCCGAGCCCCTTCTCCGCCTCCTTCATCTCGTCCTGGGCCCGGCCCAGGGCGGGGGCGCCGGAGTCCGCGCCTTTGGTGCCCTCCGCGAGCCGCTCCACATCCTTCTGGAGCCGCTCGGTGTCGCGGCGCAGCTGTTCCTGCTGGCGCGCGAGCCTTTCGCCGCGGTCGCCCGGGAGCCGCTCCGCCATGCGCTCGAGAGCATCGCGCGCCTCGTGCAGATCCTGCTCGACGCCCTCCTGCGCCTCGCCGGCGGCTTCGCCGGCCTGCATCTTGGAGGCGGCGCCGGACATGCCCTGGGCCGCGCGCGCCAGCGCTGCGGCGGCGCGCTGCGCCGGGTGGTCGGCGGTGCCCGCCTCGAGGGCGGCCTTCGCCAGTTCGCCGGCGAGCGCCTCGGCGCGCTTCGCCAGCTCCTCCTGGGCGGGGGCATCGTTCTTGTCCCGCGCCGCCCTCTGGTCCGCCTCGAGCTTCGCGAGACGACGCTTCAGCTCCTCGAGACCGGCCGCCTCCGCGTCGCCGCCTAAGCGGGTGCTCTCCGCCACCGCCTGCTGCCGCGCGATCAGCTCCTGGAGCTTCGCCTTGGCGTCCCGCGCACGCTGGAGCGTCTTCTCGGGGTCGACGTACTTTTCGGTCTCGTGGAACTGCTGCGTCTCCTCCTGCAGAATCTGCTCGAGCTGCTGGCTGAGCTGCTTGAGCTGTTCGATGCGCTCGGCGGTCTCCTTCCGCTCGGAATCGCGGTCGAGAAGGATGTCGAGGACACGCTCCAGCGCCTTGGAGAGCTCGCGCTGCTCGTTGAGCGCCTCCTGGAAGAGCTTCGATTCGAGGTAGTTCTGGATCTCCTCGACGCGCCGCAGGTTGCCCTCCTCCAGGCTCCGCCGCATCGCCATCTCGAGGCGCGCCGCCTTCTCCGGGTCGGTCTTCGCCAGGATGCGCGCGATGCGGCGCATCGTCTCCTCGAGGGCCTTGAGCCTCCGGCCGACCTCCGCTTGGCGCTGGGCCAGCTGCTCGGCGCTCTCCGCGGGGGGCTCGGCCTTGGGCTCCTCGGCCCGGAGCGAGAGGCTCAGGCCGAAGATGGCCAGGAGGGCGAGAGTCGTTCTCACGGCTTAACCTCTTTCTCGACCGCAGCTTGCGCGCAAGGACCCCGGGTGGCCCCCTTGCGCACGCTCGAGGGAATTGTACAGGTGGAACCGGCCCGGGAGGCGCCGGCTCACCTGTTTTTACCGTCCTGAGTCATTCCCGTCGGGAGGCTGGAAGTCGGGGAAGATCTTCCGCATCTCCTCGAGCCAGCGGCGATGGGCCGCGGCCCGGGCGCTTCCCTGCATCTCCATGAGTGCGCGCCAACTCTCCACGATTTCGGTGAAGCTCTCCACGCGGATCATGTGGGCCAAGACCCCCTGCATGGCCCTGAGGATGGCCTCGTAGCCCAGCGCCGCCTCCTCCCCCGGACGTCCGCCCAGGGGCGCCTCGCCTGCCCGCCGCGCGATCTCGTCCAGCCGCAGGCTCTGCTCCTCCATGAGCGCTTTCCTGAGATTGCCCAGGGCATCCACCACTCCGCGCCGCAACTCGCGGATGCGGGACGGGTCGGAGATGCGGTTGTTCTGCATCTCATCGAGGATCTGCGCCATCTCCCGCTCGATGGCGTTCACCCGCCGCGCGATCTGGCGCTGCTCCCGCGCCTGGGCGTCGCCGAACTCCCTCACGTCGGAAGGGCTGGCGGGCGGTTTGTCGCGCCGATCCTGCAGCTCGTCGCGCAGCCGGGTCTCTTTCGCCACCAACTCCTCGAAGGCTTGGCGCTGCTCTTGCTGGCGCCGCACGAGATCGGAAAGCAGATCCTCGAGGGTGACGATGCGCAGGGAAACAGGGTCGGAGCGCCCCTCCTGCGCATCGGGGGAGGCGTTGTCTCTGGCGAACGCCGTGAGCGTGAGGAACGCACCGGGACTGAGGCCGAGCGGCTCCAGTTCGAGCACGCCGCGCAAATCGGCGCTTTCGCCGCCGAGGGTGCCCGGGTCGAACGGGACGCTGTGGGGCTCCGGGGCCGTGCGGTCGTCGGCGGATTTGAGCGCCTCGAGCCGCCCCTCCATGGCCTTGACGTCGTCGCGGATGCGCACCTCGTAGGGGATCCCCGCCACCGGCACCACCATGGAACCGATCCCCTGGAGCCGCAGCCGCACCTTCGGGGCGCGGTCGGGGACGACGCGCACGAGGAAGCGCGGGGCGTAGCCGGGGTTGGAGAGGCCATCGCAGTCGAGGAGCCGGAGCCCGACAAGCACGGTCTTTCTTGGCAGGAAGCGCACCTCGAAGCGGTCCCCGCTCCCCAGCACCGCGGGCACGATCTCCTCTTCCCCGTCGCCGAGCAGGAGCGCCGCCTCCTCCAGGGGCTTGCTGGAGCGGCCCCGGAGCGTGAGGGAGCCCCCTGCGAGCACCTCCGGATCCCCCCCCGCCAGGTCGACGATCTTGCCTTCGCGGCCGGCGTACTCGGGGAACCCGATCTCGATCTCGATCTCCATCGCCTCCGGAGGCAGGACCAGCTCGATGCGGTAATCCCGCGTCACCTCGTCGCCGCCTTCGAGGCGAAACGTGATCGGGAAGACCACCTCGCGGAACTCGTGGCGATAGGAGAGCGCCGCCGGGTCGGCCTTCATCGTGGCCTGGCCCTCCTCGCCTTCGGAGTCGCGGTAGAGGAGGAGGACCTTCTCGGGGTGCAGTTCGCCGCGGCTGAAGGCGGTGACGACGATGTCCCCCCCGCGCACCATGCGGGCCACGCCGTCCACGAAGACGGTGGGGTCCACTTCCAGATAGGTTTTTTGCGGCCAACGGAGATCGCGCAGCAAGACGTTGCGCGCGAACCAGGTGCGCGCCGACTCCGGGTCGGCCGCCGCGCCGGCCCCGAGGAGCGCGAGGGCTGCGATGCCGAGGGCCACGGTGCGGAGCACCCGCTTCAACGCGAGGGCATCGCGGAACCGGACGCGGCCCGCAGGCTCCTCCGCGGCGAGGATCGATTCGGCGACCAGATGCGGGGACATGCCCCACCGTTCCGGATCCGGCTCCCGGGAGAGCTGGATCGCCGTGACGAGGCGGTCTTTCAGTTCTGGAAAGCGCGCCTCCACCGCGATGGCCAGGGTGTCCTCGGAGAGCGGGCGCCCCAGACGCGCCCCGAGGAACCGCCACGCGGCGTAGGCGAGCCAGGCGAGCGCGGCGATGAGGAGGGCTGCGCGCGCCGCGGTCTCGAGCTTGAAGAACCGGTCGAGAACGAAGCTCGTGACCACCGCCAGGAAGAGCGCCCCGGCCAGGCGCGCCGAGCCCTCCAGGGCCAGCGCGAGGACGATGCGGCGGCGGAGGCCGGCGAGCCGCGCGCGAAGCGTCTCGAGTCCCGCCATCTCAGACCATCCGGAACCGCTTGCGCAGGATCCACTCCGCGCAGAGCAGCAGGAGGACCACAATCACGCTGGTCCAGGTGTCCCAGAGCGGCACCGGCCGCCCCGACGTGACCACCCGTTCCGTGGCCGGCGCGATGAGCGCCGGGTCGCCCAGGCGCGCCAATTCGTGGAGCGCAGGGGAGAAGCCGCGTGCGCGGCGCGCGAGATCGGCCAAGAGCGCCTCGTCGGCCCGCACATCCCCCATCTCGCGGTCGGGGAGGCTCACGGTGAAGGTGGCGCCGGCGGGCTTGCCGGTGCGCTCTGCGCCGCGCACCTCGTAATCGCCCACCGCGGCGGGTGCGAAGGAGCCTGCGTAGGTTCCTGGCTTGCCCTCGGCGGGCAGGAGCACGATCTCCTCCTCCCTGCCGCCGGGCAGGGTGAGGATGGCGCGCACCGAGGGGGCGTCGAGGGGGCGGAACGCCTCGTCGAACGCCTCGGCGGTGATGTGCACCGAATCGCCGAGGTCGAGCGCCTCGGTGTCGAGATAGATCCGGAAGCGGCGCCGCTCGCCCTGGAGTCGGCCCTCGACGAGGAAGCGCGCGGTCTGCACCCAGAAGCGGTCGAAGACCGATTCCGCCAGCGCGCGCCAGCGGAAGGTCTCGTCGGCGGCGAGGAACAAGACGTTCCCCGCACCGTAGCGGTGCACCGCCAGGATCGGCCGGCGGCCGTACGGTTCCACCGCCTGACGCGGGTCCTCGTGGCGCGCCAGGATGAGCGCCCCGGGCTTCTCCTTCAGGACCGGGAAGAACCAGTAGAACTGCGGGAGCCGCTCCCAGACCAGTTCGCGGGCGCGGTTGGCGTCGGCGTTGAACCGGGTCGCAGGATGCGTGAGTCCCGCCGGCTCGGGGACCATGCGCCACGGCTCGGTCGCCTGCCTGCCGAAGCCGATCCCGAACTCCGGCGAGTCGGCGCGGTCGAGGTCGAGCACCACCGGCAGGAGATCGGCGAGGTCCGAGCCCCCCTCCCGGCGCAAAAGCCCGAGGGTGTGCTGCTCCCCGGCGATGTAGGCGAGGCCGCCCCCATGGGTTCCCACGAACCGCTTCAAGAGCGCGGGCCAACCCGGCGGCAGGCGGCCCCCGTCGGGGTCGTGCAGGATCACGACGTCGAAATTGAAGAGCCCCGCCTCGTCGGGCGGCAGCGCCTCGAGAGAGATGTTGCCGTCCTGGGCGAACTCGTCGTCCGCGCTCTGGAGGAAACAGGCCAGGGTGATGGTGGGGTCGCGCAGCAGCACGTTCTTGATGGCGTAGTACTCGTGAGCGGGCGCGCCGCTCACCAGGAGCGCCATCGCCTTCTCGTCGATCACGCTGCTGTCGAAGACCTTCTCGTTGTCGCCGGCGTTGGACTCCTCGGGATCGGGCATGAGGCGCACGCGGTACTGGAGGGTGCCCACGCGAGGCGGGCGGTCGCTGAAGCTCAGCGGGATCACCCCATCGCCGTCGGGGAAGCCGGCGGTCTGGGAGGAGATGCGCTCCCAATCCGCCTCCCCCTCGTACCGCCGCTCGAACACCACCTCCGCGGCGCCGATGCCGCGCCCGGAGACCTTCGCCTCGAAGACCGCGGGGTCCTTGCGGAAAATGCGGTCCGGGCCCGCGAGCGCGACCGCGCGCAGGTTGGGGAGGAGGACCGCCTCGCCCACCGGCACCGTGAACAGGCGCAGGTCTTTGTTGCGGAGATAGAGGGCGGCGTCCTCGGGGGGGGCGCCGAGGTTGGAGCGCCCGTCGGTGATGAGGATCACCGCCGCGACGCGGTCGGAGCCGGCCAGCTCCACCGCCTGCCGCACCGCGCCCGCGAGATCGGTGCCTTTGGCGCCGCGCGCGCGTGCCGCCGGGTCCAGGGGGGGAAGCGGCGCCGCGCCGCCGGGGCCCTGGGGCAGCGCGCCTAGGAGCGAAGCCTCGTCGGCGAAGCGATAGACGAGAACAGGGTTCTGCCGCGCCAGCATCGCGAGGAGCCCGGAGGCGCGCAAGGCCCGCTCCACCAGCGCGGCGCGGGTCAGCGTGCCCGGCTCCACGTCGAAGGCGGCCTTGAGCCGCGCCCGCGCCTGCGGGTCCTTGTAGCGATCCTGCGTGGTCATGGAGAGCGACTCGTCCAGGAGGACCAGGGTGCTTTTCTGGATGGTCTCCACCTGGTCGACGGCCAGCACCGGCTCGAGGAGCAGCAGCACCAAGGCGAGCAGCACGAAGGAACGGAGCGTGGCGAGGGTGAGCTTGACCCGCGGCGCCGCGCTCCCCTCCCGGCGGTAGATCCAGATCACGGCCGCGACCACCGCGGCGAGGAGCAGCAGGAGCGCGAGGGCCGCCGCGCCGCGAGGCAGCCGCGCGAACTCGAAGGCGGTCTGCGCCCCCTCGGGGATCTCCTTGTCCTCGACGCCCAGGAGGATCTTGAGCCACTCGCTCATCGCACGAACACCTGCTTGCCGGCATCGGCGAGTCGGGACGTCGCGTGGTGGCCGAAGCGCCAGGCGAGGAAGGTCTCCAGGACGGCGCAGGCCAGAAGCAGCAGGAGCAGCGTCCTCCAGAATTCGCTCCGGTCCTCCGCCCCGCCGTCGAGGAGCGCGCCGGCGCCCGCGCGCTCCAGCCGCGCCCCGGGGAGCGCATCGGCGAGGCGGCGCGGATCGAGCCGGGCGAGATCCCCCTCGCCGGGCTCGACGTTGCGTGCGAAGGGGAGCGTCAGCTCCTCCCCCTCCGGCGTCTCGAAGCGCGCGAGGTAGAACCCGGCCACCCGGGTCTTCTCGTGGCGGAACGAGAGCGTGTGGGTCTCGGGGTCTTGCGCCAGCACCATCTCCGACTGGGTCGCGCCCTGTTCGTCGGGGAGGCGCACGACGCCGCGGCGGCGCATGCGGGCCGGGTCGAACGGGATCTCGATCGGTTCGCCCACGCGGCGCGTGGCATCGGCGGGGTCGGGCTTCACGACGTAGGCGGCGATCTCCTGCAGCATCGCGAGGTAGAGGGGGGAGAGCGGGAGGTTGGACCACTCGGTGTCGGCGGCGGTGGTGAAGAGGAGCACGCGACCTTCGCCGAACCCCTTCTCCGCCAGGGCTGGCGAGCCCTGATCGTCGCCGTACCGGAGGATGACGCGCGCCTCGCTCCCCGGGAGCGGCTGCTCGCAGCGCACCCAGCGCTCGATGGTCATGGTGCGGAGCACGATGTCGTTCATGCCGCGCAGGAACCGGATGACGGGATGGTCCGCGGCGGGAGCCGCCAGGGTCGTGTAATCGTCGGTGGATCCCTCCACATCGCCGAGGGGGAGGGGCAAGAGCCGCTTCCCCGCCGCCTCCCCGGTGCCATAAAAGAGCGCGTTGTACTCCTGCGGATCGACCTGGTCGCCCAGGAAGAAGACCAGTCCCCCGCCCCCCTTCACGAACTCCTCGAGCTTTTGGATGCGCTCGGGCGGGAGCTTGTAGACGTTGCAGAGAAACACTCCGTCCACGGAGGAGAGTTCGCGGCCCGAGAAAGCGCGCTCCGGCACGACATCCACCTCGACGCCGCTGGAGACCGAACCCGGGGGCGCCAGCGCCACCGCGAGGTAGTCGGTCTCCCCGCGAAAGGGCTCCGGGGAGGTTTCGCCGTCCACCAGCAGGAAGCGCATCTTGCGCCGCACCGCCACCACGTGGCGTCGCACGTCATCCCCCGGCAGGACGTCGGTGGCGACCTCCGCCGAGACCGGCACCATTCCTTCGGTGCGAAAGACCATCTCGCGCACGATTTGCGCCTCCTCCCCGGGCCTCAGCGTGGCCTCGAGGCGCTGGGGGGGGTGGGCCCGGTCGCCTACGCGGAAGGTGACCGAGAGGTGGGAGACCGGGTCGGGGCCGTGATTGCGCACGGTGGCGACGAGGTGGACCGGCACCCCCGCGACCGCGGCGCGCTCGCGCAGGGCCAGCGCGGTGACGCCGACGTTTTGCGCCACCTCGCCGCCCACGTCGACGAGGCGCACCTCGCCCCGCCCGCGGAAGCGCGCCAGGGCCGCGGCGATCCTGGGTTCGAGCGCGCCGTCCGCCGCGATCCAGTCGCGGCGCCGGAAGTCGGAGACGACATGCAGGAGCAGGCGACCGGACTTCTCGTCGAACGCCTTCAGGATCGCGTCCACGGCCCCGGCGGCGTCGAGGGAGCCGTCGGAGGGACGCAGCGTCTCGAGGCGTTCCAGGAGCCGCGCGGAGTGCGCGCCCGCCACCGCAACCCGCGCGAATCGGTCGTCGCCGCCGCGCGGGTCGGAGCCGAGCACGATGGTGACGCGATCCCCGCTCCGCTCCTCGTGGAGGCGCGCCACCATCGCCTTCACGAGATCCTTGCCTGCGTCGAATGCCGAGTGGTTCCCCGCGCCGGCGCGCATGGAGTGCGAATCGTCCAGCAAGACGATGCGCTCGAGCGCCCCCTCGCCGGCGAAGAGCGCCGCGAGGCTCCCCTTTTCGGTGAAGGGTCGCGCGACGACGAGGATCAGGAGCGCCACGAGCAGCACCCGCAGCGCGAGGAGGATGAGGTTCTCGAGTCGGATGCGGCGGCGGTTGCGCACGGCGGCCTTGAGGAGGAAGTCCATGGCCGCCCACTCCATGGTCTTGAAGCGGCGCCGGTTCAGGATGTGGATCAGGACCGGGAGCGAGGCGAGGGCGAGCCCTCCCAGGAGCGCGGGGTGCACGAACCCGATCGCGAGCAGGATCATCGGCGCCGCGTGCTCCCCCGCACCACCCGGGCGCGCGCGGCCAAGAAACCCGACAGCGCCCGGTCGAGGGGCTCGTGCGTCGAGAGCAGGACGTAGTCGATGCGCATGGCGGCGCAGGAGCGGCGCACCGCCTGGAGGTGCTCCTCCAGCACCGCCAGGTAGCCCTTGCGCAGCGCCCGCGGCTCGGCGATGAGGTCGGGCAGCTCCTCCATCCCCTTGAACCGGGTGTTCTCCTCGAAGGGGAAGGTCAATTCGCTCTCGTCGAGGACATGGAAGAGGACCACTTCGTGGCGCATGTGGCGCAGCGCCTCGAGTCCGGCCTCGATGGTTTCGGGGGGCGCGAGGAGATCGCTGAAGACCACGACCAGGGAGCGCCGGCGCGACTGCTCCGCGAATTCGCGCAACGGCAGGCTCAGGTCGGTCTTGCGCCGGGGCACCGCCGGTTCCACCATCGCCAGGATGTTGTGGAGGCTCTGGAAGTTGCTCGACACCGGCACCTGCGCCCGCAGCGCGTCGTCGAAGAGTCGCAGCCCAACGCCGTCGCGCTGCTTGAGGAGCAGGTAGGCGAGGGAGGCCGCGGCGGTGGCGGCGTACTCGAACTTGTTGAGCGGGCCGGTGCCGAAGCGCATCGATTCGCTGATGTCGAGGAGCAGGTGGCAGCGGAGGTTGGTCTCCTCCTCGTACTGCTTGATGTAGTAGCGGTCCTCCCGCGCCCAACGCTTCCAGTCGAGATGGCGCAGGTCGTCCCCCGGGACGTACTCGCGGTGTTCGGCGAACTCGACGCTGTAGCCGCGCCGCGGCGACTTGTGCAGTCCCGTGACGAAGCCCTCCACCACCTGTCGGGCGCGCAGGTCGAGACGCGTGATCTCGGCCAGGACGGCGGGGTCGAGGAGGCGGCTCCCGTGGGCCGGCGCGCTCATCCCTGCTTCAACACGGGCACGGCGCCCGCTCCGCCCGCGGCGGCGACATCCTTGTCCGGCGTCTCCGCCAGGATGCGATCCACGATGGAGTCGGGGGTGATCCCGGCCGATTCGGCGGCGAAGTTCGTGAGGATCCGGTGGCGCAGCACCGGGTGCGCCACCGCACGGATGTCTTCGCAGGAGGCGCTGGGACGGCCGTCGAAGGCTGCGAGCACCTTCGCCCCGAGTACGAGGAACTGGCACGCCCGCGGTCCCGCGCCCCAAGAGACGTTGTCCCCCACGAACGCCGGGATCTCTTTCTCGCCCACGCGTGTCTGCCG
>Ga0187893_10007615_pt1 | contig 17615 bp, 13 predicted proteins | sample MA1701074metaG_FD_139574 | JGI IMG/M metagenome (GOLD analysis project Ga0187893, IMG submission 139574) | White microbial mat communities from a basaltic lava cave in the Kipuka Kanohina Cave System on the Island of Hawaii, USA - MA170107-4 metaG ... | reverse complement strand
TAATGACTGACAGGCCAAGCTCGCTCTTTACTTTGTCTAAAATACGCAACCCCTCTTCAATACCAGGTCCGCGAAAAGAGTGAATGGAGGAGCGATTGGCTTTATCGTAACTCGCTTTAAAAATGAAGTTTACACCCAGGCGCTGGCACATTTCGGCCAAGCGCTCGGCGCAAAAGAGCGTATGGCTCTCTCCTTCGATCACACATGGCCCTGAAATGATGGTGAGAGGCTGCCCTTTGCCGATAAAAAAATCTTTTACTTTAACCAGATGCATCTTTTCACCCCATGCTGAAAAATCGACTTCAAGGATAAAGCAAAAAACGATATTCTGCTACAGTTGATCTCCATGGACTGATAGCTCAGTGGATAGAGCACCCGCCTTCTAAGCGGGCGGTCGTAGGTTCGAGTCCTACTCAGTCCGCCATTTAAAACTCCAACAGCAGTCTTGATCCTAATGAAATATTTTGACATGGTACGGTCATGGGACAAACTTTGGGTGACTACAAGTTAGGTATAGATACTTTTGCAAAGCAAGAAGAGCACTTTTTGCACTTTCACAGCCCAAAATTTAAGGCGCTTTCCAATAGAAAACGCTTTGAGGCGATCAACAAGTCGCTCCTTGATCTCTGCCTGCAAGCTGAAGAGCCCTGCTTTTTGCTGCCTGCCATCATCCACTTTCTTGGACGCGTTAATGCGGAAAAATTGCTGAGCGAGCCCTTCCGCTTCATCTACTTTGAATTTTGGCTCAACCACTACAGCCAACTCTCTGAAGATGAAAATCTGCATGTGAGATGCAAGATCGTCGGCAAAAAGGTGCCGCGCGATGAGTACCAGCTCTTCTTTCCCATCGGCCAAAACAAAACCTTTGCCGGAAGCCACTTCGTTGCCGCACACCTCTCTCCTGACGTCGACACCACGATTGCCTCCTTTTGGGGCTGGGTCGATGCCTTTGGCTGTCGCGTTGCCAATGGCGTCCATCAGTGGAGCTTGCCAGGAGAGCTTGCCGACTCGCACATCAGCCATCTCTTTCAAGAGCTTTTTTGCCAAGATGTCTTCGATATTTTGGTGCGCCAAACTCCAGCATTGACACTCACAGCACTCGATCTGGTCAGCAAAAAGAACATGCTCAAAATTCAAGCCAATACAAGTTCAAACCAGATCGATCATACCCAGCTAAAAAATGCCCTCGTCTTGGTCGATAAGGAGGGCCACTTTGTGGGCGATTGGCGCGCCAACGACTCTGAGGCGGTGCGACAAATCGTCGTGACCTTCTACAGCCTCATCAGCTGGCTGGAAAATAGCCTTCAGGCCTGTCTTATCTCTGTCTTAGCAAAAAAATCTGTCGATGAAAGTGCTTGCAAAAATGCGATACGCATTCTCTTCGCAATCCAGATCAATTCCTGTGAGCCTGCCAAAGAATTTTCGAAGATGCAGCTCGTGCATCAAGATGATTTTCTCAAGCGCGTCATAGGCCTTTCAAATGGCCTCAATGCCACCTTTGGAGAGCTTCTGCACTGTTTCAAAAAAGCGACGCTTGATACCGACCTTTTAGTTCCCGGACTCTTCGAAACAGATGGCCAATTAAAAGAGGATCGCAGCACCATCTTTGGCCTTTTGGAAAAGATGTTTCACACGATCACTTCGGCGTTTCAAGAAATAAGGCGCAAGATCGATCGCTTTGATCATCTTTTAGAAATTAAAGAAAAGGTTTTAGGAATTAGCCCCCTGTACATTACCCTCAAGAGTGATGTCGACGAAATCCGCACCAAAATGAATGCCCTCGACCATCTCACCGTCGTGATTCCAGAAGAAAATGGCGCCTGGTTTCCCGTTGGGGTCGTCACCGCCAATGAGATCCAGCGCGAAATTCTTGGTACCGTCTCTCTTCGCGACTTTTCCAATGAACTAGAAACCAAAATGGCCTCCTACCTGCAAGTCATTAGCGTGATCGACCACCACAAATCTGAAATAAAAACCCAAAGCGCCTCCACAATCGTCGTGGGTGATGCGCAGTCCGCAAATACTCTCGTGGCAGAACTTGTCATGACGCTAAACGATCGCTACAGCCTTCTCGGGATATCAAAAGACAAAATCGCAGCCGTTCAGCTCGAGACAAGCGATTTTTTCGCTTTGAAGCGGCTCGTGCAACTCAAACTCAATCTAAAGCAAGCCAACGACTTTTGGATCCATCCCAAAAGAGAATATAGCGAATACCTCCTCTTCTTACACGCCATACTCGACGATACCGACCTTCTTACAAAGGTATCCAAGCGTGATTTAGAGTGTGTGGCAAACCTGCTTAACCGCATGAAGTCGATTGCCAGCGGAAAAGATCTGGAGATCATCTCCTTTGAAAAGATAGCCAAAGATAGTGACTTTACCAATAACGCCTCACGCCTCATCTTGCAAAATGAGGACATGCACTCTCTTTATAGACAGATTTATGAATTTAAAGAGCATGACGTGGCACTAAACCTCAAAAAGTGCCTTCAAGGAATGCCTTCAACAATTTTTGCCGATACCAAAGTCCAAAATAGCTGCTGCAGAGTCGGCCAAACAAAGCTTTTCAGCTCAACCTTCCCACTCTTTGCAGAAAATGCCGATACCGTACGTAAAGAGTGGCTAAAAATAGCAAAAAAAACCCACGAAGCAACGCCACAAATCGATCTACACCTGCAGATGATCAGCACGATCGCGAGCGCCGATGAGGTCCATAAAGGCCAACACGGAAAGTGGAGCCATCAAGATGAATGCTGGATCTGGATCGCGCCCACCCAGCCAGCGCTCGAAAGGCTCGTAAGCTTTTTAAACTCCTTTCAGACGACACCAGTGGCCGAAAAAAATCAGATGCAGGTCCAATTTTTAGGAGACAATGCAGAAGAGCTAGACGAGCTCTTTCGCCAAAACTTTCCAAAAGCGACGCGAAAGACCCTGCAAAAGGGACTTCCCCTTGCAGTGATTCAGTACAAAGCCGGCCTCATCAACTCGCGAAAGGCGATCATCACCCCATGCCTTCCTCGCCTCATTTCGTAGAATGAATACCAAACCTCCACGATAAGAACGATACAACGATATGAACGATAGCATTCAAAATCAAAATTCATCGTTCATATCGTTCTATCGTTCTTATCGTGGAGGTTCAGCGAATTTGATCCCCCACATAACTTGCTCAATTCTAGAGCATCTTTTTCAGTACACAGATGATGAATAATGATTTGCTGCCTACCAACATTGGCCCGCATTTTATTGAATAATCTTCTCATCGAGGCGCGATAGGTTGGATCCGAAATCGCTGTTGTTTTTATAAGTTGAGAAAGCTTACTGATGACAGGCTGAAGGTCAGAGAATGTATTAGATATTATCGTGATGACATAGGATAGTTTATTGAATTCGCTGGTCATATGATGGAGGTCTTTAAGCTGCGCAGTTGTTTCAGCGTTAATTTCCCTAGCTTGATCATGCCATAGTTGTAAATCACTACACTCCATCAGCTTTTCCTCTAAGAGCTCTCGATCCAGTGGTGTTGTAGCTTGAATTTTACCGATGGCGATCTTGGTTACAGCAATTTCCTTACTACAACCCCACAAAGCGCCTTGAGAGCTCGTAGGCGAATCGACAAGAATGGTTTCTAGAAGATCTTTTGCCTGTTCAATCCACTTGCGTTCTCGCTCGATATCAGTTTGAGTGGCCTTTCCTATATAAAAGCAGTATGTAGCGCCTGTAATTGATGATGATATACTCATGCTCGCAGTCTATTCACCTGCTTGGAAAAACTCAAACAAAAGAAAATGGTCGAGTTGAAAATGGGCAAAAACTACCCTTTCATTCAAGATCTCTTAATAAGTACAATTGTTTTCACAAATTTGAAAAACATAACGGAAATAAGTATGTGTAAAGCAATTTATGCTACAGCAGGTCTTGTATTTGGTGTCGCATCAGTCGGATGCTTTGTGGCGACTGGTATGTTGGCGTATGGGGGCAACAAAGTGATTTTGCCACCCTGCTGTCCAAATCCTATGGAGGGTTGGTCAATTAGTAACGGCCCTTCTATCCCTCGAATAAATAGAACGGCATGCGAAGATTTCAACACCACTTCACAACAGCTCTTGTGCGATTTGCCAACCCAGGAATTAAGATGAGTCTAGGCTTCGGATCTCTCTGTCTTTTGGCTGGCTTTATCTTTGGCGGAATCAGTATTTGGTGCATCCGTGCTGCTCGAGATGCACCATCGATAAACAATTACAAAATCTTGCCCTTGACAGATCTGGAGGCCGGGCCCTGATTCCTTTATCACGCGTAGCGGACGAAGCCGGGAAAGCCCACCATAGCTCCTTTTTCATCGCGAAATGGCTTTTCAGTATCGGCGCACACTAAGTCCTTTCTTTCAGAAAATTGGGCTACAGGCATGGGAACAATGTGTACGACGCCCTCTTCTTCTGACGGAAGATTTTGGATACCAAAAAACTTTATCGAAAAAAGGCGAATTCCATCTATTGGCTCACATTCATGGGCCTCAGTTTTTACGGTCGCTACATTGTCCGATTTTGGAAAAAATCTGTCGGCTACAAACTTTCCTTCATCTCCCTTACGCCCAATACTTACCGTCGTAAAGGAACTATTTATAATTTTCTTGCAATTGACATTCACCTTATCTGCAGTCGAACGTTTCATTTCAGGAAATGCCTCATAACGAACAAGGCCGGGAACGCCAAGAATCTTCTGGCCATCACGAATGGCTTTTTCCGAATAGGGACAGAGAAGGTCATCGCGAGTCTTGGCATATTGAGCAACAGGCATGCTGACGATATAGCGTACGCCCTCCTGTTTTGGAGGAAGGTCCACCACCTCAAGAAACTTCACTTCCTGAACGGCCACGCCATCAATTGGATCAACAGGACGCATATTTGTATTTACTCGAGCGACTTTGTCATCTTTTGGCAGAGTTTTGGCAACCTCAAAGGTATTTTGGGCATTCATCGATCCAATAACAACATCGTGAGGGGTCAGGTTGACTAAAGGCATAAACGCTCCTGTTTTTACACTAATCATATTCAGTTGATCGAATTCTTGAAAACATTAGGATTGGGGAGCCGGGCCCAATAGCGAAGGACGGGAAACTTGGCTGCTTTGACTTCATCGATGCGCCTTCTGGGAGAGGAAAGCGGCATCTCGTGAAGTGCTTGTCGTTTTTCGGGATCTTTTGCGGCCAGTGCGATGGCTTTCATGGCCTCAATGAAGCGATCGAGCGACTGTTTGGTTTCGGTTTCTGTGGGTTCTATCAGCATCGTTCCGGGGCGAATGGCGGGAAAGTAGACTGTCATGGGGTGAAAGCTGTACTCGATTAAAGCCTTGGCGATGTCGATGGTCTGTACATCGTTTTCTTTTTGCAAGCGATCGGTCAAAAGACATTCATGCATGCAATAACCATTAAAGGGCACAAAATAGTCGTTTCTTAGCTTTGCTAAAATGTAATTGGCATTTAAGACTGCCTTGTCAGATACCGCCCGTAAGCCATCAATTCCGTGAGAGAGGATGTAGGCAAGCGCTCTGACATGCATGCCAAATTGTCCATGAAAGCCTTTCAAGCGCCCGCATGTAGCAGGTCGATCGCTACAATCTAGCAGTCGAAAGTTTGCTCCCTCTTTGACGACAATGGGAGCAGGCAAGAATGGCTCAAGCGCGCCACTTACGCAGATTGGACCAGAGCCAGGTCCGCCCCCACCATGTGGTGTCGAAAAGGTTTTGTGCAGATTTAAATGCAACACATCGACGCCAAAGTCGACTGGCTTGATCCTTCCTACTAGGGCATTGAAGTTGGCACCATCGCAGTAGAAATAGCCTCCTGCTTTATGGAGAAGATCGCTAATTTCGCAAATCTCGGTTTCAAAGAGGCCACACGTATTGGGATTTGTCACCATCATGCCGGCAACATCAGACCCATCTCCCAAGGCCGCCTCAAAGGCGGCAAGTGTAAGTCGGCCAGTTTCTGTAGTGGGAATCACGCGCACCTGGTAGCCGCACATCGCCGCTGTGGCTGGGTTCGTGCCATGGGCAGAATCGGGAATCAGCATCACGCGTCGCTTCTCCCCCTCACCTTTAGCAACGTGCGCGCACCTGATGGTCATTAAACCAGCAAGCTCGCCATGCGCTCCAGCGGCTGGCGACAGGGCAACTCCAGGAAGTCCAGTAAGATCAGAAAGGATCGAGCGCAACTCATACATCAGCGCTAATGCCCCCTGAACACTCTCTTGCGGCTGCAGCGGATGAATCTGTGAAAAGCCAGCCAGACGCGCCAGCTTTTCATTGAGCCGCGGGTTATGCTTCATGGTGCATGAGCCCAAAGGAAAGAGGCCGTGATCGATCGAGTAGTTCCAGGTAGACATGCGCACAAAGTGGCGGATTACTTCAGGCTCGCTAAGTTGTGGAAGGCCGATTGCCTCTCGCGCCTGAAATCCTGTTCTCAATGGCGAAAATTTTGGTTTGGGAAGATCGACTCCTGGAGTATCTGAGCGCTCCTTTTCCCAAAGAAGCTTTTCTTCATACTGAAGCGCCTTCATAGTACCTCCTTCAGGGCTGTCACAAGAGCCACAATGTCTTCGTCTTTGGTCATTTCAGTGGCAGCCACAAGCAATCTTCCTCCATCGAGAGGAAAGCCTGCAATAATTTTTTTCTTTGCCAGCTTGGTTACGACATCTTTTGCATCGTTGCAGGGCAATTTTGCTATAAATTCATTAAAATACTGTTTTGTTTCGACAGTGACTCCTGCAATAGCAACCAGGGCATCAGCCGTGCGGCAGGCCGCTTCGTGATTGAGGCGCGCTAAGCTTTTAAAGCCATCTTCTCCCAAAAGCGCCATGTGCACGCTAAAGGCAAGCGCGCAAAGCCCCTGGTTTGTGCAGATGTTTGAAGTAGCCTTTTCGCGGCGAATGTGCTGCTCGCGCGTGCTGAGCGTGAGCACAAAGCTTCGCCTCCCCTCAACATCTTCCGACATGCCGCAAAGCCTTCCTGGCATCTGCCTCAAATACTTTTCCTGGCAGGCAAAAAATCCAAGGTGCGGCCCACCAAAACTCATTGAAAGGCCAATTCCTTGAGCTTCTCCACACACGATGTCTGCAACATCTGGAGGAGGAAGGAGGCCTAAAGTTAGAAGGTCGCTGATCACAACGACGAGCAAGGCGCCCGTTTCATTGCACACTTTTTTCCAGTAGGTATAATCTTGTGTCTCACCAAAAAAGCTGGGTGATGGCAACACGATGCAGGCGGTGTCGCTGTCGGGCTTGCCTTCAAAGAGACAATCCTTTGGAAGATAGGTCTGCAGGGTCCCTAGATAGTGAGGATGGAGCGGGGCCGCAAGCGCCACGCGATTGCGCTTTGTCACCCTGAGCGCCATCAAAACTGCCTCAGCAGTAGCTGTCGCCCCATCGTAAAGAGAGGCATTGGCAACCTCTTGCCCTGTCAATTGTGCAATAAAGGTTTGAAATTCAAAAATTACCTGAAGCGTGCCTTGGGCAATTTCAGGCTGATAGGGCGTGTAGGCAGTCAAATACTCGCTTCGCTGGATGATGGCATCGACCGCACAAGGCACATGGCGAAAGTAGCAGCCTGCCCCCAAAAAGAAGGGGCCATCATGAGCTGTATGATTTTTTTGGGCATAGCCACTTATGAGCCTCTCTACTTCAAGCTCCCCTTTATGAGAGGAAAGCGAAAAGCCATTTTCTTTTCGTACCGACTTGGGGATCGTGGAAAAAAGTTCATCAATGGAACTAACGCCGATTTCCTGCAGCATTGTCTGCTCATCGCTTTTTGAGTGCCAAATGTAGCGCATGTTAGCTCAACCCCTTCAGGAAGTCATCGTAGGCTGCTTGATCCAGCAAAGCGGCAAGTTCCTTGTCGTCACTCAGGCGCAATTTGGCAATCCAGCCCCCATTATCTAGTGGCTGTTTGAGTTGTTCGATATCTGAAGAGAGATTGCTATTGATCTCGACCACTTCGCCACTTAGTGGAGCGTACACTTCGGCAGCAGCTTTTACCGACTCCACGACTGCCAGCACCTCTTGCTTTTTTAGCTTTTTGCCTACCTCTGGAAGCTCGATGTAGACTAAATCCCCTAACTCCTTCACGGCATACGAGGTGATGCCGACTAAGGCCACGCCATTTTCGATCGAGACTATTTCGTGATCTTTCGTAAACTTCATTTCGTTCTCCTTGTAACGAAGGGCATCGCCCGAATCTCAGCGCCAATTCTCTTTTCGCGAACCGTGACAAACACGCGCGCGCCAATGAGCGCAGACTCTCGTCTCACATAGCCCTGGCCGATTGCTACACCAAGAGTTGGTGAAAATCCGCCGCTTGTCAATGTCCCGATGGCGATCCCATTTGCATCAAAAATTTCTGCGCCCTCTCTCGCTATCGCGCGATCGTCAAGCACTATTCCAACTCGCAGGCGCGACGCTCCCCTTTCCATTTCGCTCAGGCAGCGATTGCGGCCAAGATAGGTGTCGTTATTTTTGCTAATGATCCACTCTAAGTGCGCCTCGATTGGCGATGTGGTCTCATCAAGATCGTGGCCATAAAGAGGATAGCCCATTTCTAACCGAAGAGAGTCACGTGCCGCAAGTCCCACCGGCAAAACATCAGGATGCTGCACAAGTTTCATCCAGAGCTCGTTTGCCATTGCACTCGGAGCGCTAATCTCAAAGCCATCTTCCCCTGTATAGCCAAGGCGGCTAATATGCAGTCCACTAATTTCTTGACACTGCATGTAGTGAAGATTTGTTAAATCGATGTTGAGCACATCGCCAAGTGCCTTTTCAGCATTTGGCCCCTGAAGCGCCAAAAGCGCTCGCTCCTCCCACACTTCAAGCTGGACACCGTGAGGAAGATGAGCCTTAAGATGGGCAATATCCTTCTCCTTGCAGGCGGCATTAAGCACTGCAAAAAAGCGTGTGGCCCCTAACTTCGTGACAATGAGATCGTCAATTATCCCACCCGCTTCATTCGTCAACGCCGTATAGCGCGCCTTGGTTTCTGCAAGGGAAACAAAATTGGAAGGGGTTACCAACTGCCAAAACCGATCCGCTCCCTCTCCAGCAACAAGAATCTGCCCCATGTGCGAAACATCAAAGAGCCCCGCACTCGTCCTAACCTGCGCATGCTCTTTCAATGACCCTGTCGCGTAGGTAAGCGGCATCTCGTAGCCTGCAAATGGAGCCATCTTTGCCCCACTTGCAAGATGAATGTCATAAAGTGGTGTTCGTTTCATCAAGCACCTTTTAACGACTCGCCGTCTTTTTTGCTACCCCGGAATGGTCATTACAAGCTTGCCTTTCACTCTCCCCTCTTGAAGCCTATTGTGAGCCTCTTTTACGGTGTCGAGGCTCAAAGCGCCGACGACGGTCACGTGAGGCTTTGCGAGCTTATTGGTTTCAAAGAGCTCGGTAATTTTATGCATGTGCTGCGGATAGATTGCCCAGCTTCTTTTGTCGGGATCGGTGAGCTCTGCACCGACAAAGACGAGGTGGATGGAGAGCGTTCTGGCAAAGGCCGAAGTTTGGCCACCCCAAATGGGATAGGAAAAGCTATCGGGTTCTCGAAGAATGGTAGAGCAGTGGCCAGAAAAGCCAGTTAGCTCCATGCAGAGTTTTTTTGTCTCGCCTCCCACAAAATCTAACGTGGCGTCGAACAGGCGGCCCTGATTTTTGGCGATCAAGGCATCGCGAAGTTCTGCTGAGGTGCGGTTTTCATAGATAACGATTTTTTCCTTATCAATTCCCAACTCATCCTCAATAAATTTGGCGCTTTGTGCATTTTTGGCGACTGTACAGATCGACTTGGCCCCGGCAAGTTTTGCCAATTGCAAAGCAAACATCCCTACGCCACCGCCCACGCCAGCAATAAAGACGGTATCGTCTTTTTTGATGGCAGAGACGGCCCAGGTGGCTCTATAGGCAGTCATAGCAGCTAATGGAACAGCGGCTGCCTCTTCAAAGGTGAGATTTTTGGGCTTTTTCGCTACGAGCTCTTCTGGTAAGACGACATATTCAGCGTAGCTTCCGTTGGAGCTGCGGATAAAGGTCATGGCGTACACTTCGTCGCCAGGGCGAAATTGGGTCACCTTTGGACCGACGACATCGACGATACCGCTACAGTCACTTCCCAGCACCTGCTGAGGACTTCCTCCAAACCAGCCTTCGCGAATCTTCCAGTCGACAGGGTTAAAGGCAGAGGCTTTAATGCGGATTCTCACCTCGCCCTCCTTGGGCACAGGTGTTGCTATCTCTTGCATTGCCAATGTATCGCAAGAGCCAAATTGGTTCGTCATCACCACTTTCATCGCTTCCTCCAAGGAGTTAGATTCAGCGAAATTTTAGCTGCGGCTCTTTTTTTTGCAGATCAGAAAGTGATTCACACTGATGCTTTTTTAGTAACGGGATAAATTCGTCCTTTTTGTGGTGCAAAAAGTAAGAGAGGATAAGGATACAGTAGCTTCGATGGAGAGCTTTAATATCTTCTGGTCTGCTCTCTGCCGAGGTCTGCTCTATTGTTGCCACGATCTTTTTGGCCTCGTGACCATAGCGACGAATATGGACGATGGGGAGCAGTGAATTTCTCATCTTTTCGAGAAGAGAGCTGATCTCTTTTGAGTTTTGCTTGGAATTTTCTATCAAGATGAGAAGATCGTCATCGATACCGATGAGGCGAAGATCTACACCTTCTCTCAAGCCACTATGCCAGATATCATCTTGCTTTGCGCCAATGAGACTTTCAAGACAATCCTGGCGGGCTTCATTGTTAGCGCCGCGCTCGGATATGGCCTTGGCCACAAAAATTTTTTCGAGAATCCCAAACACATCCTCTTCATCAAATTCTTGCTGGCGATTTCGCGGCTTGAGATTTTGAATCATCGAAAGACAATCTTGACGCAGCGTTTGGTTTAGCACGACATAGCGTCTTAAGGGCACCGTATAAAGCTCACGGATCGCGTCGTGGAAATAATAGCCATGAATTTTGGAGATCTCTTCAATCGATTTGCAGCTTTCATTGGCGAAAATCACGAGCTGTTCGAGCGCCTGTTGCTCTTTACAATGTTTTTCCTTCATTGCTTTGAAATAGTCCTGCTGCGCTGCAAACCCAAGAGTAAATTTATCGGAAAGAATGATGGCGCTTGATAGTGCGGTCTTTTCGAGAAGAAGTGGAAAAAAGCGAGTTTTTGCTAAAAGCTGCAAGAGCGTGTGCTGGCGCACTAAAACGACGAGTGCTTGAGTAAAAGTAGACTGATTGAATTTTTCATCAAAAGTCTTGTGAACCACGGAAAGCAGATGCTCTTGTAATTCAAGAACACCAAGAACTATTTTTTCAAGGCACTTTTCTTCAGTGGCAAGAGTGATTGGATGCCCTTGGAGCATTGTCTCCAACCTAAAATGGATTTGAATACTCTGTATGAGGGACAACTGGGTTTTTAGCGAACGCTCGTTGGCGAGCAATTCAAGAGAGGCCAAGAATCTCGTATGATGATGCTGAATATAGACTTGAACGACAGCTGGTAAGTAGCGCCTATTAATCTCAGAAAATTTTGCCCCATTCTCAAGAAGCAGTCCGATGATCTGCAAGTGACCACTCTCTGAGGCTATCTGTAGGGCAGTTTTTTCCTCTGGGCCACATTTTTCTTCAAGAGCGGCTTCCTTTTGCATAAGCAACTTTGCCGACTCGCTTGAGCCCGCTTCACACGCAAGATAGAGAGCTGTTTTCCCAACTTTAGTCCGATGGTTGAGTGGCACCCGAAATTCGCAAAAAAGTTCGAGTGCTGCCACAGCGTCATTCTTTGCAGCCACGTGAAAGGCACTTTCGCCACTGGGCTCATGCAGCGCATCTGGTCGAAGGTTGTGCTCAAGCAGCTTTCTTGCACAAGCAATTTTGCCCTCTTGGATCGCACACAAGAGTGGAGGCTGCTGCTTGTAAATTGGCAAAAGCAGGTTGATTCCCCGCTCCAAAAGCAGCTTGACTACTGCCTCATGGCCGTGACGGATGGCAACATGCAACGGTGCTTGGTTTTGCCAAGTCCCGTCAATTTGCGCACCTAATTGAAGAAGGGCAGAAACCACGTCGACTGTGCCTTTGGCGCAGGCAATGAAAATGGGAGTTTCACCAGTACGATTTCTGCAATGAATGTTGGCGCGATGCTTATGCAGCAACTTGATAATGGCCACATGCCCTTTGGCTGTGGCTGCATGGAGAGCGGTCAGCCTTGTGTTTCCGCATTCGAGGTTTACTGAGGCCCCTTTTTCAAGCAGGAGCGCTACGCTTTCTTCGTCTCCTAAATCGGCTGCAAGCAAAAGAAGAGATCTGTCGTCGAGACTGTTTTTGCAATCTAGCTCTTCCTGTTTTGCGAAGGAATTAAGCCCTTTTTTAAAAAGCTGCGGTTTCTGACACAAGAGGGCCAAATGTAAAGAACTATTTCCGCTCGTTTCATCGATCACAAAAGGATCGGCCCCTGCGTCTAAGAGCGCTTCAACCAGATCAAAGCGCTTTCTCTCAAAGGCAAGATGCAGTGCCGTTTTATCATCCCGTTTTTCATTGGCAGAAGATTCGCTAATGAGAGGAAGTATCTCCTCTGTTGGGCGGTCATCTTCTAATGCTCGACAAAGAGCACCGGAATTAAAAATTGAAGCGCAAATTGTACTAAAAAAACCAGCTATTTGATAAACCATGTAACAAATTATACAATTAACTTCGATTATTTGTGAATTACTAAAATAAATATTAGGAGAAATACAAAGCTTGTAATTTAAGCAATCTTCTGCCAATCTACTTGCATGCAAGCAACGTCAGTTTCCTACCCATACATCACTGTTCAGGCAGAAGAAATCTTTTTAAATCCGGCCACTGTTGCAGATAGCAACGCCCAGAAGATCGCCCAAGAAATCTGCCACGATGAGGATACGATTACAAAGGTTTTCGCACTGGCGCGATATGCCACTGCCACCCAGCCTCAGTTTATCAGGGGGGGCAAAAATTGTGGAAAGAATATCGTCATCATGCCCGAGGGGGATGAGAAGGTAGTCTTTTTCACCACTCGAGATGCTGCAAGGTTCAGTTCCGCAGATAAAGATCGCCCTACGCGTGTTTTTAAATCCTTCTTGTTTCGCTTGGATGCCCGAGGCGCATGCATTGAAGTCATAAAAACGGTGACCCTATTTTCAGATTTTGACAAGGAAAAGGCCAAAAGCCCAGAACTCCATGCCCAAGCAGAACGACGTATCTCTATCATGCAAGACCTTGAGCGCAATATCGAAGGGGATTTGCCGCAAGTACCTAAAAATTACGCCTATATTCACTACAGAGGAAAACATCGCACAAAGCTGATGATTTTCCAAAAGCAGGCCTATTGCGATCTACAGTACTATTTAGATTTCAACTCCGATCTGCACCAGAAACCCCACGCAAAAAAGATGATGCTTGCCATTGCAAAACGAATCATCGAGGCGGTGCTCTTTGTTCATGAGAAGGGCTACGTTCACAAAGATATTAAAGGAGAAAATTTTCTCATTGATTCTCCCCTTGAATTTACTGAAGATCCTCAGCCTGTAATTAAGATCACTGACTTCGATCTCACGCGAAAGGTCACTGATACTGTTGGTCTTCTTAACCGCAAAGGGACCAGCACCTGGTTTTCGCCCGAGCACTCTTTAAACCAGGAGCAGCCGCTCACCCAAAATGTAGATATCTGGGGTGTTGGGCTGCTCTTGTACCAACTTTCTGGTGATAAGCACATAGCACCGAGTCAACAATGTCTTGAAAAGAGAGCTGACTGCTACGACGATATCTATGATTTGAGGGCAAAGTTAGGTAGAGCATACAGCGAAACAGCCAGTAAAAGATTGAAAGAGAAATTAAGTGAGTCTATGTCGCTAAATAAAGAGTGGCTGGAGCTTCTTAATAGACTCCCCAACCCATTTGGAAGCTACAGCTTAAAAGAGCTCGCCGAGCGCATGATCCAAAAAGAGCCCACTGCCCGCCTGCCTCTACAAACCGCCTTAGCCGACATCAACGCCCTCATAGAGCGGCAAAAACTCCCCGAAAAGGCTTAGCTTCTCCATTCTTGTAGAGCCTGCAATCGCCTCTCAGGATCAAGACTAAGTAGCCCCATGATACGGGCATTGAGGCTATTTGGGCGAGGATTGAATGCCGCATGAAAGGCTTGCACCTGGGCAATAAAGGTGTCGTATAAAGCTTGAACCTCTTGTGTCGATTTCTGATGTTGATCTCTGGCTACACATCCTAAATAGAGGTTTTCTAAAGCATCAGCAAAAAAGGGATAGTGTTCATGCCCATATTCGAGCTCATAGAGCAGCATGCCCATTGCCCAAAGGTCATCTTCAGGCTGGTTTTGATGCAGCTCATTGTTTATCCAATGTTGCCACTTTAGCGGCGATCTTGCACAGGGACAGCCACTTCGCGCATGGCTCCACTCCCCGATTGTCGCAGCAGTTCCTAAATCACCCAGCTTTACGACGAAACCAGAGGCAATCAACACGTTATCACTTTTGATGTCTCGATGGACCAACCCCTTTTGGTGCATCTGTAGCATACCAGCTATGCATCCGCGGGCAATTTTTGTTTTAAGTTGGGGTGAGAGGTAGCTATTTGCTTGAAGGTATGCATCAAGAGTGCCATGCTCGATGTGCTCTAAAAGCAGTCTCCTTCCTATGACTCGATGCACTTTCACAATGTTTGGACAATCAATGAGCAGAAGATGACGCTCGCCCTCTTTATGCATATGTGCGAGATCTTGTGGATCTAGCGTTACAAGAGGCACTTTCCTTAGCGTTTTTAGCGCAAGTTTTTGTCCCGTCTGGGCAATTAATGAGAGTGTGACAATGGCAAAAAGCCCATCGCCCAGAACCTTTTTCTTTTTTAAATGTACAAAGACCTGCTGCAACAGATTGTCGTACTCTATCGCACAGACAACAGAAGGCTTCGAATTTTTTTTATAATAGCGAGGTCGGTCTTCTGCGATCCAGGTGGGAAGGTTTTCTTCGATGAAGCGTACAAGTGAGAGAGATTCTGAGTGTCCAACGCCATTATAAAACGCTTCAGCTCTACATCTTTCGAAATTTGCAGTTAGTGACGGCATTGCCATAATTATATATATTACAAAAAATAGAAATAATGAACTATACTATTTTGAAAAAATAAATTTTATGACTACCACTACAGTTTCACTTACAAGTTTTCAACAAGCCTTTCAAAATTTTCAGTCTAAAAAAAAGAATAAATCTAATTCTCTTGAAAGCAGCCTTGAGGATGCAACCAAGTACATCTCACATATACTAAAGGTAATACCTTCCTTTTACTCAAATTTCGAAGAACAAATACTTTCTGGTACCGCCGGTAAGAAGCTTCCGAGCCAATTTCGCAGGAGGTTTTACCCACTCTTTAAAGCACATGTGGCCGATGTAATACTCAAGTACTTCAGATCCAATTTGCAAGGATATGCTTTAGAATTGGGAGCAGATGTAGTCGTTAATGAAAAGCAGAGCTACCTTTCAAGCGCCCTTCCAGAAACTTGTCAGTGGAAGCTTACCCATTCTGACCCGAGCCCACTTAATGTACAGTTTGCCAAAGATCATAAGTTTAGCGGAAAGTTCATCCACCTCGACAGCAAAAACATTCTCGGCTGGTGTGAAAAAGCAACTCTTGATGCGGTCATTGCAGCCTCCTATTTAGATACACTCCCAGCACTATCGCTCTACAAAACTCTTGAGCAGATTTATGATGCGCTTAAGGATGGCGGTCTGCTCTTTCACATTTCTGACCTACAGCCTTGCGTGTCAAACTGTATTCTTTCCAACAAGGACCGCCCCTTTATTCTTTTTCCCTTAATTGGTCGGAATGGATTTTTTGAAGGGCTACAAATGGTCACAAGAAAAAAGTGTGAGGCGCTGATCGAGAGTTGGGAAAGCTCGGGCGTAAAAGATGCAGCCTTCTTAAAGCGCTATCTTGATTTATCAAATGATGTGCGAGCAGGAATGCTGATTGAGCTTTTTGGCATATCACAAGTCTTGCCTCTTTCAAACTGGGTAAAGGAAAAGTTTGCCCCCAATGATGTCACAATCCTTTATAACGACCAATTTTTTACCGAGACTATCGAACAGGCATTCAAAGCGTCGCGCTTTACGGTCCTCACGTGCGGCATAGAGGGCAAACAGCAACTTTGCCCGCGTACAGAGCTCGATCCAAAGCCATTTGACGATGTTTCAGCCATTTTTGGCTACGTTGATGGCCAAAAAAGAAACTTCCCGCAAAACCTTGTGCGCAAAAGCTCCTTTGTGCATATCATCGTCGCTAAAAAAGCAACCGACTTACTAAATTTTAGACTTTTATCACTTGTTGATTAAGGATTTAGAGGTAGCAACATGCAATTTCAACCAAATACCCCAGTAACCCTACAGAGATGGCCCACAGACGAGATGCGCCAACTTGCAGACAAACTTGGTAGAGATCAAAGCTCTTGCAGTAGCTACCACCTCTACGCCTCATGTGAAAAAGATACCATGAAAGAGGTGACCTTAAAGATTGTCAGCACAGAGGAAGCCGCATTGCAAAGTGAGTTTCCCAAACATGCTGTAGCGCTCTATAAAAGCATCTTCCTGAGTGGCTGCTCAATAGCCACAGAGCAGTATCAGCGGATTTGTCACACATTTTCAAAAACGAGACTCGGGCCACTCTTTACACCTCCGAGCCAACTAGATATTGACTTGCAGGCAATTCATAAGGCCTTTACACACTACAAAGGCTCTCTTACAGCTGAAAACGGCTTGCAGCTGCATTATGAGATACAATGGCAAAGATCGGGCATTTTGCGAATTGAGGTAACACTAAACGACGCACCTTCTCAAGAAAAGGTAGCGACGATCTCTCCCGTTGAGCTTCTCGCCTTACGTCTCTACTGCATCATGCAAGGCAGGCTCATCCAAAGCAATCAAGGCATTCTCGCTGAAAGCCGCGCCATGGGCGCAAAAGCGGCTAAATCGATGGGATTGGTTTTTTTGACTCCGGATCCTACCGACCCCAAAACTCTCTCATATAATGTAGTGTCGCCTCATATTGGCATCGCGATGGACAGTCAGTCTAGTGGCCCGATAAAGCGCTATCGTGAGCTACCCTCTGCTACCTTTGGGGTATTGCGAATCACCCTACGACCTGGTGAGAGCGATCCCGGGCACTGCTACTATCGCTTCGATCTGCAAAATCCAAATCTCTTCACTCCAGATCAGCTGTGGGAAATGCGTGAAATGCTCTCTTGCGAATTTTTCGCAAAGCGTCTTGCCATTACCAGCTTAATTTCCATCGTCATGACCTTCTTCCAACCAATCAAAGTCAATGACAACGTCAGCACGATCATCGTCAACAACGCCACGGCACCCTATTTACAAACTCTACTTCCAATCTGCTTGCAAAAGCATCTTGAAACCAACCCACGGTTCGTCCAAAGTCTTGTAGAGGCCTGCCTAAGGGTAACATGCCAATCAGCCACGCTTTTCTTGGATGACCTCCAATTCCCCTAAGGTTCGTTAACTCGACTTTGCAAATTTTGGCTCAACCGATTTCTCTCT
>Ga0187893_10007613_pt1 | contig 17625 bp, 17 predicted proteins | sample MA1701074metaG_FD_139574 | JGI IMG/M metagenome (GOLD analysis project Ga0187893, IMG submission 139574) | White microbial mat communities from a basaltic lava cave in the Kipuka Kanohina Cave System on the Island of Hawaii, USA - MA170107-4 metaG ... | reverse complement strand
GACAGATACAAGTAGCAGTTCGGGTCGAACTGGCCCACGAACCTGCGGGCATGGGCCTCGAGATACGCTTCCACCTCGAACTCGATGCCGAACACGCCTTGCGACGCGTCGCGGGTCTCCACGCGCTCGCGGGCGAAGCGCTGGCGCCACTCGCGGGCCGAGCGATAGGTGATGAGCCCCAGCTTGCGGGCCAGGCGCAACCCGTTCACCGGTCCGGGGGGAACGTAGCGGCCGCCGTTCCAGGCCGGGTCCGAGCGGATCGCCTCGCGCTGGACCGAGCGGATCGCGATTGCGAAGGGCGTCGAGCGCGTCGCCGCGGAGATCGTGACCAGGGCCCCGACCTCCTCCGGAAACAGGATCGCGTAGGCCAGCGCGGTCATTCCGCCCAGGGAGGGTCCAACCAGCGCCCGCAGCCGCGTGATCCCCAGCACCCGCAGCGCCTCCCGGCTGGAGCTGGCGATGTCCTCGATGCCGAGCACCGGGAAGCTCATCCGATACGGCTCGCCGGTGCGCGGGTCCACAGACGCGGGACTCGTCGAGCCGTGGGGGCTGCCCAGGGAGTTCACGCAAACCACGAAGAAGCGCTCGGTGTCGATCGCCTGACGCGGCCCGACCATCTCCTCCCACCAGCCCGGCGCGGGATCCTCGGCCGAGGAACGCGCGTGAGCGCTGGGTGAGAGCCCGGTCGTGATCAGGAGCACGTTGTCCTTCTCCGGCGCCAGCGTGCCCCAGGTTTCGTACACCATCTCCACCCGCGGCAGCTCTCCGCCATGGCGCATCCGGAACGGGCCCGGGAGCTCCACCACTCCTCTCAAGCCGCGAGCTGCCGCAGGGTCGCGAACCCCTGCCACAATGCGAAGGCGCCTGCGGCCAGGAACAGCAGCGCCTCGACGGCACGCGCGGCGCGGGCCACGCGACCCTCCCGCGTCGCGTGCGACCGCAGCCACACCAGCCCGGCCAGCGCCAGCCCGAGGCGCCACCACAGGCCGGCGTCCAGCAGCGTGCGACGCGCGCCGAACAGGAACAACGAGACGCCCCCCAGCAGCAGGGCGGCAGCCAGGGCCAGCCCCAGCGGCGCCAGCGCCGAGAACACGCGGTCAGTCCCGGAGGGCCGCGTCGCATAGCGGTCGAGGCTGGCGAGGATCACGCGCCTAAAGCTAACCGGAGGGCAAGCGCCCCGCAAACGATGGTAGCCTCCGCGCCGATGCGAGTCCCGGGCCGACTGCTCGCCGCCTGCGCCGTGTGCGCCGCCCTCGGGGCTGGCGCCTTCGTCTGGCGAGCGCGGCGAGCGCTGCCCGTCCTCGAGGGCACCCGTGCTGGAACCGGCGTCGCGGCGCGCCTCGAGATCGTGCGGGACCGCTACGGGGTGCCCCACATCTACGCGCAGAGCGACGACGACGCCTACTTCGGCCTGGGCTACTGCCATGCCCAGGACCGCTTGTTCCAGATGGAGGTGCTGCGCCACGTGGGCCAGGGCCGGCTCTCGGAGCTGTTCGGCGAGTCCACCATCAAGGTCGACCGGCTGTTCCGAACCCTGGACCTGCCCGCGGTGGGCCGCCGCATGCTCGGGGGGGCACGGCCCGAGGCGCAACGGGGCCTGGAGGCCTATGCCCGCGGCGTGAACCGGGCGGCCGGCGAGGCCGCGGAGCGCGGGTTGCCTCTGGAGTTCCTGATCCTGGGCCGTGGCTTCCAGCCCATGCGGCCCGACGACTTCCTGGGTGTGCTCGGCTACATGGCCTGGGGCCTCGACATGTCCTGGACCTTCGATCCGATCGTCGAGCGCATGGTGGCGAAGGTCGGTGCCGAGCGTGCGGGCCAGCTTTTCCCGTGGAACTTCGGCGGCTGGCCCGCCGTGCATCCGCGCCAGGGACCCGCCGGCGGCGCGCCCGCGGCGGCCGTCGGGCCCCCGGCACCGCAGGCCGACCTCGACGCCTTCGAGCTCTCGCCCTACGAGCGGGAGCTGCTCGGCACGTTTCCGCCGCTGCGTGCGAGCAACAACTGGGTGCTGGGCCCGTCGAAGACCACGACCGGCAAGCCGATCCTCGCCAACGACCCGCACCTGAGCCACGGCCTGCCGCCGATCTGGTACCAGGCGCACCTGGTCAGCCCCAGCCTCGACGTCATCGGCATCACGCTGCCCGGCCTGCCCATGGTCGTGATCGGCCACAACCGCGACATCGCCTGGGGTCTCACGAACGTGATGCTGGACGCCGGAGACTTCTTCATCGAAAGGGTCGAGGGGGGCCGGGTCATGTATCGGGGAGAGTGGGTTCCCCTGGAGACGCGCAGCGAGGTGTTGCGCGTCAAGGGCGCTCCCGACCAGCGGCTGGAGGTGCGGACGACACCCCACGGCCCCCTGGTCGGCCAGCTGCGCGAGGACGAGAAACGCGAGCTGGCGTTCCAGTGGAACTACGTCGCCGCCGGCGACGCCAACGAGATCGAGGGTTTCTACCTCCTGAACCGCGCCCGGGACTGGGCTGGCTTCCGGGACGCGCTGAGCCGCTTCGGCGGCATCGCCCAGAACGCCGTCTACGCGGACCGCGAGGGCCACATCGGCCTGCAGACGACCGGGCGTTTCCCGCGCTACAAGCCTCCGAAACTCGACGGCACACGTTTCCGCAACGGCTGGGACGGCTCCGAGGACTGGGACGGCTTCGTCCCTTTCGAGCAGCACCCGGTGACTTTCGACCCGGCCCAGGGCTGGCTGGCCTCGGCCAACAACCCCACGGTCGAGCGCTCGCCCTACTACATCTCCAACCAGTGGGAGCCCGTGGACCGCATCCGACGCATCCACCAGCTGATCGCGACGCGCGAGCGTTTCTCGGTCGCGGAGGTGGCGCGCCTGCAGTCCGACACCAACCTGGTGGCCGCGCAGGAGCTGGTCCCCCTCGTCCTCGACGCCTACGCCTTCGGCCCCGTCCCCGACGCAACCACCCGGACCGCGCTGGCGCTGTTCCACGACTGGGACATGGAGATGCGAAAAGACCGTGCGGCGCCCGCGTTGTTCGGGTTTTTTCACCGACGCCTCTACGAGGCGGTGTTCGAAGACGAGCTCGGGCCCGAGTTGGCCAAGGCCTTCCGCTCCCGCGCAAACCTGTGGGCGATCGCGCTGCGGGCCGCCCTGTTCGGGGAGGCCCGGGCCTGGCTCGACCGCGTGGACACACCCCAGACGGAGGACCGGCGGGCGATCGTCCGCCGGGCCTTCGCGGCGGCACAACGCGACCTCACGGCGCGTTTCGGGGACGACCCGAGGTCCGCGCGCTGGGGCGCCCTCCACACCCTGACCCTTCGCCACAGCCTCGGCCGCGGTTCGCGCCTGCTCGGCCTCTACTTCGACCGCGGGCCCTTCCCGGTGGACGGCCACACCGGCACCGTGAACAAGATGGAGTACCCGTTCGACGACTTCGGCGTGACCGCGGGCCCCTCGATGCGCCAGGTCACGGACCTCGCCGACCTCGACCGCTCGCTGGCCGTGTTGCCGGGGGGCCAGGCGGGCCTGCCGGCGTCGCCCCACTACCAGGACCTGCTGGCGCTCTGGTTGCGCGGCGAGTTACATCCGTTCCCGATGAGCCGCCCCGCGATCGAGACGATCGCGGTCGCGCGCCTCGCGCTCGAGCCGTGACCGCCGAGGAGCTGCGTCGGATCCGGGAGGACCTGGGGCTCTCCCAACGCGCGCTGGCGCGGCGGATCGGCGTCGCGCCGCGGACGATCGCCCGCTGGGAGATTGGCGCGCACCCGATCGGACTCGTCTACGAGAAGCTGATCCGCATCCAGGCCTCGGCGCCCAAGGCCCGCGACGAGTCCGCCCCATGATCGCGGTGGAGATCGCGCAGCCGGGCGGGCCCGAGGTTCTGCGGGCCGTGGAGCGCCCCAGGCCGCGTCCCGGTCCCGGAGAGGTGCTGATCCGGGTCGAGGCGGCCGGAGTGAACCGGCCGGACATCCTGCAGCGTCGCGGCCACTACCCTCCCCCGCCCGGCGCCTCCGACATCCCCGGCCTCGAGGTGGCCGGCGAGGTCGCCGAGAGCGGGCCGGGAGTCTCCGAGTGGCAGGCCGGTCAGGGCGTGACCGCGCTGCTCGCAGGCGGGGGCTACGCGGAGTACGCGGTGGCGCCGGCACCGCAGTGCCTGCCCATCCCCGCCGGCCTCTCGACGACCGAGGCCGCGGCGCTGCCCGAGGCGTTTTTCACGGTCTGGACCAACGTCTTCGAGCGCGGCGCCCTGCAGGCGGGTCAGACCCTGCTCGTCCACGGCGGCACCAGCGGCGTCGGCGCCACCGCCATCGCGCTGGGCTCGGCCCTGGGAGCACGCGTCGTGGCCACGGCCGGCTCGCCCGAGAAGTGCCGCGCCTGCGAGGCGCTGGGCGCGGTCCGCGGGATCGACCGCGAACGTGAGGATTTCGTGGCCCTCTCCCGAGAGCTGACGGGCGGACGCGGCGTGGACGTGATCCTCGACATGGCCGGCGGCGACTTCTTCCCGCGCAACCTCAGGGCGCTGGCCGACGACGGCCGGCTCGTGCTCATCGCCTATCTGCGCGGGGCGAGGTCCGAGATCGACCTCGACGCCGTGTTGCGCCGGCGGCTGCTGGTGACGGGATCCACGCTGCGGCCACGCTGCGTGGAGGAGAAGGGGCGCATCGCCCGCGCCCTGCGCGAGCGGGTCTGGCCGCTGCTGGAGGCCGGGCAGGCGCGGCCCAGGATCGACGCCACGTTCCCGCTCGCGGCCGCCGCCGACGCGCACCGGCGTCTGGAGTCCGGCGCGCACGTCGGCAAGATCGTGCTGCTCGCCTGATGGCCTGGGAAACGCGCCTCTTGTTGTGGCTCCACTCGTGGGCGAACCCGATCCTGGACGTGGTGTTCCAGTTCTCCCATGAGCTCGGTACTTTCGGCTTCGGCGCGGCCCTCGTGCTCCTGGTCAGCGCCTGGCACGCCTGGCGGCGGCGGCCGCAGGTCGCCGTGCTCTGGCTACTCGTGGGGGTCACGGCCGCCCTCCTGCAGTGGCAGCTCAAGGAGCTCTTCCTGCGCCCGCGGCCGCGCTTGTGGCCCTGGCTGATCGACGTCGGGAGCGCGGCCTGGCCCAGCGGGCACGCCCTGTCCACGGCCACGTTTTTCCCGTTGCTGGCCGCTCAGGCGGCGCGGCGCTGGCCCAAGCGTGCTGGGTGGTGCTGGGCGGCCGCGTCGGCGCTCGTCTTCTACGTCGGCCTCGGCCGCCTCTATCTGGGCGTGCACTGGCCGACCGACGTGCTCGGCGGCTGGCTGCTGGGGGCGGCGCTTTTCGGCGTGGCCTGGCGCCTCATGAACAGACGCTGAGCAGGAAGTGGGCCGCGTCGTTCCACGCCGGCTTTAGGAGGGGCTCGCGAAAGAACCCGAAGTGGCCGACCCTCGAGGCGCCCAGGCCACGCGGAGTGAGGTGCACACGCTGGACGGGGCTTCCCGTATAGAAGGCCGCCAGGGCGTCGACGGCAGCCTTCGGCGCAAACCGGTCGTCCGAGATGCTGACGGATCGGATCTTGGCGGTGACCTGGGCGAAACGGGCCGCCGCGTCCGGGATGCCGTCCAGCAGGTAACGCGGCCGGCGTCCCCAGGACGCCCACTGCCGCGCGACGCCCGGGGGGAGGTCCTCGCCCATGCCGAAAAAACGCGACGGGAAGTACCCGACGAGGCGCGTGAGGACCGGGATCGCCAGGTACCAGAACAAACACATGCCGACCCTGGTGGCGGCCGGCCAATGGCCCCAGTAGCCGCTCTGCGCGCCGACCAGCAGCGCGCCCCGGATGCGCTCGGGGCGCGGCAGCAGGCCGAGCGCCTGGCCGCCGAAGCTGTGGCCGACCACGAGCACGTGGTCGGAGTACCAGTGCGCCGTCGCGGCGTCGAGGCCGGCCGCCGCGTCCAGCTCCGCCCAATCCTGCATCCGCGAGGTCAGGCTACGCAGCGAGCCGCGCCGCGAGCCACCGATCCCCCGATAGTCGAGGGTCAAGACGGGAAAACCCTGGGTCGCCAGGAACGACGCGAAATCCGCGTAGAAGCGTCGTTTGACGCCCGTCGCGGAGAGGATCACGACAGGGGTCAACGTCAGGGGCCCCTCGGGTTCGAAGACGCTGCCCGCTAGGACGTAGCCGTCCGCAGCCGGGAACGCGACCACTCTCTCCGCAAGGCTCAAGCCAAACCCCGCAGGCGCTCGGTCCAGTCCTTGAGACGCACCAGGTACCTGCGCAGGAACTCGCGGGACTTCTCGTCGCGGAGCCGCAGCTCCGGGTCGAACTTGTCCGCACAGGAACCGAGGGCGAACTCGGGACCCTGGAGCGGATACGTCTGCGTGAACACGAAGGCCTGGCGCAGCTGGGCCTGGGCGCGGGCGGTGCCGGTCATGCCGGGACTGGCGCCGATGATCCCCGCGGCCTTGCCGTTCAGACAGGGCCGTTCCCCGGCGCTGGCCCGCGAGGCCCAGTCGATGGCGTTCTTCAGGAGTCCGGGCACGCCGTGGTTGTACTCGGGGGTCGCGAAGAGCAGGCCGTCGGCCGCGCGGATCGCCGCCTTCAGCGCGGCGACGGGTTCCGGCAGCCCCGCGGCCTCGAGGTCGGCATTGTAGGGCGGCAGGAGCGCGAGATCGAAGCTCTCTATCCTCATTCCGTCCGGCACCAGTTCCTGCGCCGCCCTCAGCAGCGCGCGGTTGTAGGATCTCAGCCGGAGGCTTCCCGCAACGCCCAGGATGGTCACGCTCACCGCGCGATCCTCTCCGGACGTTCGCGACGCGTCAAGCCAACGCATCCCGCGCGACGGGGATCGTGAGCCCCGCCCTGGTGGGCAGAGGGCCTGGCCTCACGCCCGCCTCAACGTCGTGAGAAGGGCCCCTAGTCGGTTTCCGTTCCCTCACGTTGCGGAAAGAGGCTCGCTCGTGCCAGGATCCGGCCATAGGCTGACCCAAATAGGACCGCGTGGCTGCATGCCCGAGAATCGCGAACACGCCCGCTGGTACTGGCACTGCCCGGCGTGTGACCGGTACGTCCCGCGTGAGCAGCTGCGTTGCGTCTGCGGCGCGCCAAAAGTGCGGCGCGCGTCCCCCGCGGGAGGGAAGAGACCGATGGACACGGTTATTGCCTGGGAGGCGGCAGCCCTCCTAGTCCTGGCCGGGTTGAGCCTGCTCTGGCTGCTGCTCAAGTAGCCATATGACACTCCTGCCTCTTGCATCGCCGGGTCCCCGAGCGCATACTTCACCTCGACATCCGGAGTGACCTGCCGCCGCACGCGGCAGGCCCGGCAACCTGGGGGGACATCCCAAGGTGCCGTCTCACGAGGCCCGAAGTGGGTCGCGTGAGAGATGTGGCCTCGGACGCGAGCGAGGCAAGTTAAGTGTCCGGCGCGGCGGACCCGCGCTCTCCGGTTGTCTTCTTCGAGAGGAAGAAGATGACCTTCCACGATCCGGACCATCACCTCTGGCGGAACGGACGCCTGTTCTGGGTCGCGTTCACGGTCCACCTTCCCGGCTGGCAAAAGGAGCGCGTCCGGCTGTCCCTCGGCACCGACGACCTCGACGAAGCCCGTAGCCGACGCGACCAGATCCTCAGCGAGTATCCGAGGCGGCGCTCCTGCACGTTGTCCCTGCGCAGCACGCCACGCCGGCACACGCCGGCGGCGGCCTAGAGGCGTCGGGATGGCCACGACCCTCAGCGCTCCGACGCCAACCACCCCCGGCCTGCAACACGGCACACTCGTGCTCACCTCCGAATCGGTCTCGGAAGGGCACCCCGACAAGGTCTGCGACCTGATCGCGGACTCCATCCTCGACGCCTATCTCTCCAACGATCCCCGCAGCCACGTGGCCTGCGAGGTGCTCGCCAAGTCCGGGACGGTCGTGCTGGCCGGAGAGATCGGCTCCCGCGCGCAGCTCGACCACCTGCCGATCGTGCGCGACGCCATCCGGGCCGTGGGTTACACGGATCCCCGCGAGGCCTTCTCGGCCGACGAGGTGCAGGTCGTCCAGCACCTGAGCGGCCAGTCCCTGGAGATCGGCCAGCGCGTCGATCCGCACACGAACCCGGTTGGCGAACAGGGTGCCGGCGACCAGGGTATCGTGTTCGGCTACGCCACCGACGAAACGCCAGAGCGCATGCCGTTGCCGATCCTGCTCGCGCACCGGCTGGCGGCCGGGCTGGCGGAGGACCGCAAGGCGGGCCGCGTCACGTGGCTGCGCCCGGACGCCAAGACCCAGGCCTCGGTCGCCTACGAGGACGGTGTCCCGGCGCGCGTGTCGGACGTGGTGGTCTCGACGCAACACGACCGGGACGTCTCGCAGCAGGCGGTCCGCGACTACGTGCTGCGGAATCTGGCGCCGCGGGCCCTGGGCGCCTGGCACCACGACGCCGTCCGCTTCGTGGTGAATCCCAGCGGCAGCTTCGTGCTGGGCGGTCCCTCGGCCGACTGCGGGGTCACCGGACGCAAGATCATCGTGGACAGTTACGGCGGCGCCGCCCGTCACGGGGGCGGCGCCTTCAGCGGCAAGGACCCGTCGAAGGTGGACCGCAGCGGCGCCTACTTCTGCCGCTACGTCGCGCGCAAGGCGGTTTCCTCCGGCGTGGCCCGCCGCCTCGAGCTGCAGGTCGCGTACGCGATCGGCGTGGCGCAGCCCGTCGCGCTCCACGTCGAGACCTTCGGCACCGGCGACCGCCGCGAGGCCGAGCGGTTCGTGCGCGGCTTCGACTTCCGGCCGGCGGCGATCATCGAGCGGCTCGGCCTGCTGCGGCCGCTCTACCGGGAGACCACGAACTACGGCCACTTCGGGAGACCGGGCTTGCCGTGGGAGCAGGACTAGTCGGGCAACCTCGACAACACGCGGCCGAAGGCCGGATCCTCACGCAGGCTCGACAGGTCGGCCTCGGCCTCGACGCGTGCCCGGGGCAGGCGCAGGCCGAGGTCGACGGCCTTCTCCAGGGCGCCCAGCGCCTCCCGGCGCGAGCCGCGCCGGGCATGGGCGCGGGCGAGTTGCCAGTGGGCGAAGGCCGACTCCGGATCCACGGTGGTCGCCACCTGGAGCACCACGATCGCGCGCCGCCACTCGCCGCGCGCCATCAGCTCGCGCGGCTGGTAGAACGACGTCTGCACTTCGATGTGGGCCAGCCGGCGGCGGGCCGAGGCCCCGTCGTAATCCGCTCGCCGGGCTTCCTCGAGCAGCCTCGCAACGTCCAGGTCGTGGAGAACACGGCCCAGGGCCGGCAACTCGTCGCCCGCCACGACGCGGGTGATCACCTGGTCGTTGCGAGCGTTGATGGCCACGTCGCGCTGGTCGAGTTTCTCCCGGCGGCGGCGCTCCTGCTTGACCCGCGGACCCAGGGAGCTGCGCCGGGCGTCCGCCGCTTCCGTGTCGTACAGGCCCTCGAGGTCCCGGACCAGGGCGGCCAGGAGCTCGTCCGCTTCGACCCGCTTGCCGGATGCCTCGAGCTCCTCCGCTCGGCTCATCTCGCGCGCGAAGACGGACCCGAGGAGGTTCGGGTCGCGGGCCAGGCTGCCCGCGCGCATGGCGGCAACGTCGAACCATTCGAGACACGCCGTCGCGAGCGCGGCGGGCGGCCAGTCGTGGCCCCCGTCGAACACCTCCAGCCGGTACCGCGCCGCCAGTTTCTCCAAGCTGGCCGCGAGTCTCCGCATCTCGTAGTAGTTGAAGTCCGTCAGCCCGGTGCTGGCGAACACGGCGAAGGGCAGGTCCCGCACCGGAGGCTGGCCCGGCGCGAAGCCACCACCTGCCGCGAGGATGCCGGCCAGGTCGCCCTTCAGGGCCAGGCCGAGGCGGCTGGCCAGACGCGCGCCCCCCGAGAAGCCCGCCGCGTAACGCCGTTTCGGGTCGATCGGCAGGCGTTGATGGGTGTCGCTCCACAACGCGTTGACCACGGGGCCGTTCGGCGCCTCGGGGTTGTCGCTCTCGGTGTCGTTGGAGCTGACGATCAGGTAGCCGCGCGCCTCGGCTCCGTCCCGAAACAACTCGGCGCCCAGCCGTCCCCGGCCCCGCGGATCGAAGACGTAGAGCACGGGCCACGCCCGGTCCGGCTTGAAGCCCGAAGGCACGTAGAGCTCGTAGCTGAACTGCGGCGCGCCGCGGCAGCGGATCCCTTCCGTGATCGCGCCGGGCCGCACCCGCAGCGCCGCCGGCTCGGGCGAAGCGCCCTGCAGCAGAACCAGCAGCCAGAGCACGTTCAACGAGCGGGGGCGGGGCCAGCGGGCTGCAGCACCAGGAAGTATTGGTAGGGCAGCGTGCCGACGTCGCGAACGGCCCGAAGCCCGGCCTGTTTCGCCTCGGCGAGAAACTCCGCCTTCGACAGCCGATGCTCCAGGGGCGGCCCCACGGGCGTCGGGCGCTTCTCGTAGTCGATGTTGACGATCGACCCGCCGGGCCGCAGCGAGCGCGCCAGCCTGGCCAGGTACCTGGGACGCTCTGGAAAGTGATGGTAGGTGTCCACCACCAGGATCAGGTCGCAGAGACCCTCGGACAGCAGCGGATCGCTGCCGATGGCCAACACGGGCGTCACGTTCCTGCGGCCCGCGGCCTCGATCCGGTCGCGCAGCGCCTCCAGGATCTTCGCCTCCACGTCCACCGCGTACACGCGTCCCGTTTCGCCGACCGCCGCCGCCAGGCGCAGCGTGAAGTAACCCGGCCCCGAGCCGATGTCGCAGGCGGTCTGGCCCGGAGCGAGATCCAGCTCCTGCACCACCTGCTCGGGTTTCTGCCATGCGTCGCGTGCGGGGTCGGCGAGGCGCGCGATGTAGGAGTCCAGGTCGGCCGGGTTGCCGTGTTTCCTCTCGGCGTGTTGGGGCGCCAGAAGCAAAAGCGCCAGCAGGACCTGGCTCACCGGCGTCCGAGCACGGCGAGGGCCTGCTCGCCGAAGTACTTCACCACCAGGCGGCTCCAGGACGGTCCCCTGCGCAGGTTCTCCAGGTACTCGTTGAGCGCCGCCTTGAGCTGCGCGTCGGACTTGCGCAGTCCCCAGCCCGCCGAGGCTGCCGGCCCGACGAAGGGGCCGGCGACCAGGTCGGCATCACGTCGTGCCGCGAGGGTGAAGTCGGAGACGGTCATCACGGTGGCGGTGATCCGGCCCTCCTTGAGCGCAGCCAGCAGCAGGTCGCGGTCCGGAAAAAACTCGGTCTTCGAGGCCGGCACACCCGCCTCGGCCGCCGCCGCCGCCCAGGACGTGCCCTTCACCACGCCCACCTTCTCGCGCAGGAACTCCTCGACGGTTTTCAGCAGCTTCGGCTTGCGCGTCAGCACCAGGTGCCGCGCCGGGATCACCTCGGTCGTGTAGTCGATCAGCTTCCGGCGGGCTTCGGTGTCCACGATGCCGATGATCACGTCGCCCTCGCCCCGGTTCAGGGTGGGGATGCGCTCGTCGGAGGTGCGCACCGCCGCCGCCTCCAGCTTGACTCCGTGCAGGCGAGCGAAGCCCTCGATCATCTCGCGCTCGAAGCCGGGATCGTCGCCCCCCTGGAACGAGAACATCTCCGGGGCCTCGTCCTTCTGGGCGATCACCTTGAGCACCCCCTTCGCCTTGATCTCGGGCAGGTCGCCCGCCCACAACGCCGGTGCGAGGCAGAGGCTGGCGGCAATGGCAGCGCAGCGCATGTGGACCCCCTTGGGCTCGATCGCGGGCCCGCTCTGGTGCACCCGGTGGGACTCGAACCCACGCGCTTCGGCTTAAAAGGCCGCCGCTCTACCAGCTGAGCTACGGGTGCCTTAACAGTTGATTGTACGCTCAGGCGAACCAGGAGGCGACCACGCTGTCGCGGCGCAGGATGGTGTCCTCGCGGTCCGGGCTCGTGGACACCATCCCCACCTCGCAGCCGATCAGCTCCGAGAGCCGCAGCACGTAGCGGCGCGCCGCCCCGGGCAACGCGCTCCACTCGCGGATGCCCGCCGTGGGCGTTGTCCAGCCGGGAAGGCTCTCGTAAACAGGCTCGCAGGCCTCGGCGACGGCCAGGTCCGCCGGGACCTCCTCGATCACCCGGCCGTCGTGGCGATAACCGACGCAGATCTGCACCTCGGCCAGCAGGTCGAGCACGTCGAGCTTGGTGAGGGCCACCGCGTCGAAGCCGTTCACGCGCACCGAGTACCGGGTCACGACCGCGTCGAACCACCCGCAGCGCCGCGGCCGGCCGGTGGAGGCGCCGAACTCGGCGCCGCGCCTGCGGATCTCCTGTTCCAGGCTGCCGCCGATCTCCGAGGGCAAGGGCCCCGCACCAACCCGCGTGGTGTAGGCCTTGGCGATGCCCAGGATGCCGTCGATGCGCGTGGGCGGGATGCCGAGCCCGGTGGCGACACCACCGGCGCCGGCCGAGGAAGACGTCACGAAGGGGTAGGTCCCGTGGTCGAGATCCAGCAGTGTCGCCTGGGCGCCCTCGAACAGGATCGAGTAGCCGCGGGCGATCGTGCGGTGCAGCACCAGGGCGGTGTCTTGGATGCGCGGACCCAGGCGTTCACCAAAGGCCGCCAGGTCGCGCGCCAGGGCCTCCCAGTCGGCGTCGGGCGCGTGGCCGGCGCCGCGGCACACGCGCTCGAAGTGCCGCCGCGTTTCCTCGAGTTTTCCGGGCAGCGCCGCGGGCCGCAGCAGGTCCCCCATCCGCACGCCGCGCCGGCCGGTCTTGTCTTCGTAGGCTGGCCCGATGCCGCGGTTCGTGGTGCCGATCTTGCGGGCGCCGCGGGCCTCCTCGGAGAGCTGCTCCAGGACCCGGTGATGGGGCAGGATCAGGTGCGCGCGGTCGGAGATCACGAGGTTGTCGTCCACCTCGATGCCGGCCGCAACCAGCTCGCCCAGCTCCTGCTCGAGCGCCCAGGGGTCGATCACCATGCCGTTGCCCATGACGCACAGGACACCCGGGTGCAGGATGCCCGAGGGAACCAGGTGCAACACGAACTTCCGGTCGCCGAGGATCACGGTGTGACCGGCGTTGTGCCCGCCGTTGTAGCGCGCCACCACCTGGACCCGCGCTGCGAGCAGGTCCACGATCTTGCCCTTGCCCTCGTCGCCCCACTGGGCGCCCGCGATCACGATGTTCGGCATTCAGACTCTTCGCTGCTTCGAGAAACGGCGCATTCTAGCACCCGGCCGCGAGCGCCCCGAGCGCGTGTCAATCGCGTCGGCTCCGGGGCCGCGGTGTTATAGTCCGGCCGCGCCCATGATCTCCGGCGTCCCGCTGCTTCTGGACGGGCAGAGCCTGACCCTGGCGGACCTCGAAGCCGTGGCCCGCCAGCGGCGTCCCGTGGCCCTCGCACCCCGCGCCCGCGACACGGTGGTCCGGACCCGGCGCGTGGTGGACGACGCGGTCGCGGCCGGACGCGTGGTGTACGGCGTCACCACCGGCTTCGGCAATTTCGCCGACATCGTGATACCGCCGGACAAGCTCCGCGATCTCCAGAGAAACCTGGTGCGCAGCCACGCCGCCGGCGTCGGCGCGCCCCTGGCCGAGGCCGAGACCCGCGCCCTGATGCTGCTGCGCGCCAACGTGCTCGCCAAGGGCATGAGCGGCGTGCGTCCCGAGACCCTGGACCTGGTGGTCGCGATGCTGAACCGCGGCCTGCACCCCGTGGTGCCCTGCCAGGGCTCCGTCGGCGCCAGCGGCGATCTCGCGCCGCTAGCGCACCTGGCGCTGGCCCTGATCGGCGAGGGCGCCTGTGTCTTCGAGGGCCTCCGCCAGCCCACGGCCGAGGCGCTGCGAGCGGCCGGGCTGCGGCCGGTCGAGTTGCAGGCCAAGGAGGGTCTCGCGCTCATCAACGGCACGCAGCTGATGACCGCGATCGCCGGCCTGGCCCTGGTGGAGGCCGGGCGCCTGGTCAAGATGGCGGACGTCGCTGGCGCCCTGAGCCTCGACGCACTGAAGGGCACTGACGTCGCCTTCGACCCGCGCATCCAGGCGGCGCGGCCCCATCCGGGGCAGGCCGCTTCGGCGAGGAACCTCAAGCGGCTGCTGGCCGAGAGCCCGATCCGCGAGTCCCACCGCGACTGCGGCAAGATCCAGGACGCCTACAGCCTGCGCTGCATGCCCCAGGTCCACGGCGCGGCCCGCGACGCGCTGGCCTACGTCACGCGCACCCTCGAGATCGAGGTGAACTCCGCCACCGACAACCCCATGGTGTTCACCGATCCCGAGGAGCTGCTGTCGGGCGGGAACTTCCACGGCGAACCGGTGGCGATCGCGGCCGACGTGATGGCGATCGCGCTCTCGGAGCTCGGCGCTATCTCGGAGCGCCGCGTCGAGCGCCTCGTCAACCCCGCGCTCTCCGAGTTGCCCGCCTTCCTCACCGCCGAGGGCGGCTTGCGCTCGGGCTTCATGATCGCCCAGGTCACCGCCGCGGCCCTGGCCTCGGAGAACAAGTCCCTGGCCCACCCCGCGAGCGTGGACTCGATCCCGACCTCGGCCAACAAGGAGGACCACGTCTCCATGGGCCCGATCGCGGCGCGCCAGGCCGCCGAGGTGGTCGCCAACCTGGGCCGCATCCTCGCCATCGAGACGCTGGCCGCCTGCCAGGCCCTGGAGTTCCTGAAGCCGCTGCGCACCGCGCCGCCCTTGGATGCCGTCTACCGGCGCCTGCGCACGGAGATCCCGGCCTACGACAGCGACCGGCCCCTGTCCCCCGAGATCGAAGCCGTGGCCGGCTGGCTGCGCGAGGGCCGCCTGGTGAACGAGGCCGAGGCGATCTGCGGTACGCTGGAGTGAGCATGTCCCTGACGCGCGGCCTTCCGCTGGCCGGCGGTGGCTGATGTGACGACCGCAACCCGCACGATCCGCGCTCCGCGCGGCTCCGAGATCTCCTGCAAGGGCTGGCTGCAGGAAGCGGCCCTGCGCATGCTGATGAACAACCTGGACCCCGACGTCGCCGAGCGCCCCGACGATCTCGTCGTCTACGGCGGCATCGGCAAGGCCGCGCGCAACTGGGAGTGTTACGAGGCGATCGTGCGCTGCTTGCGCGGGCTGGAGAACGACGAGACGCTGCTCGTGCAGTCCGGCAAGCCGGTGGCGGTGTTCCGCACCCATGAGGACGCGCCGCGCGTGTTGATCTCGAACTCCATGCTGGTGCCCGCCTGGGCCAGCTGGGACCACTTCTACGAGCTGGACCGCAAGGGCCTGATGATGTACGGCCAGATGACCGCCGGCTCCTGGATCTACATCGGGACCCAGGGCATCCTCCAGGGCACCTACGAGACCTTCGCGGAGGCGGCGCGCCAGCACTTCGGCGGCTCGCTGCGTGGCCGCCTCGTCGTCACCGCCGGCCTCGGGGGGATGGGTGGCGCCCAGCCGATGGCCGCCACCATGAACGAGGGCGTGATCCTCGCGGCCGAGGTGGACCGCGACCGGATCCGGCGCCGGCTCGAGACGCAGTACCTCGACGCGATGAGCGAGGACCTCGACGACGCCCTGGCCCGCGCGCAACACGCACGGGCGGCCGGACGGCCTCTCTCGATCGGGCTGCTCGGCAACGCGGCCGACGTGTTGCCCGAGTTGGTGCGGCGCGGCGTGGTGCCTGACCTGGTGACGGACCAGACCAGCGCCCACGATCCGCTGAACGGCTACGTCCCGAACCGGATCGGCTACGAGGCCGCCCTGGCCTTGCGCCAGACCGACCCGCAGCGCCACGTGGCCGAGGCGCGACGGGCCATGGGCGAGCACGTGCGGGCCATGCTGGACTTGAAGGCCCGCGGCGCAGTGGTATTCGACTACGGCAACAACATCCGGGCCGAGGCCAAGGCCGCCGGCGTCCAGAACGCCTTCGACTTCCCAGGGTTCGTGCCGGCCTATATCCGGCCGCTGTTCTGCGAGGGCAAGGGCCCGTTCCGCTGGGCCCTGCTCTCGGGCGACCCCGCGGACCTGGCGGCCACCGACGACGCCGTGCTGGAGACGTTCCCCCACGACACGCCGCTCCAGCGCTGGATCGCCCTGGCCCGCGAGAGAGTGCGCCCGCAGGGCCTGCCGGCGCGGATCTGCTGGCTGGGTTACGGCGAGCGCGCGAAGCTGGGCCTGGTCTTCAACGAGCTGGTTCGCAGCGGCCGTGTGAAAGCGCCGATCGTGATCGGCCGCGATCATCTCGACGCCGGCTCGGTGGCGTCGCCCAATCGCGAGACCGAGGCGATGCGCGACGGCTCCGACGCCGTGGCCGACTGGCCGATCCTCAACGCCCTGGTCAACGCCGTGGGTGGCGCCAGCTGGATCAGCGTCCACCACGGCGGCGGTGTCGGCATGGGTTACTCGATCCACGCCGGCATGGTGATCGTGGCCGACGGAAGCGCCAAGGCCTCCGAGCGCCTGCAGCGCGTGCTCACCAGCGACCCCGGCATGGGCGTGGCTCGGCACGCCGACGCCGGTTACGAACGCGCCCTCCAGGTGGCCCGCGAGCGCGGCCTGCGCGTGCCGATGCGGGAGTGAGGGCCGAGCTCGAGCCTGCGCTCCTCGAGCGGGCCTTGACCGGCCCACCACTCCTGGTCACGGGTCCGCCGGGCGCGGGCAAGACGACGCTGCTGACCCAGCTCTGCGAGCGCCTGCTCGAGGCTGGCCAGGTGCCGGTGTACCTCGATCTGTTCGGCGCGGCCAGCTCGCCCCAGCGGTTCGTCGCCAGCGCGCTGCACGCCCTGCGCGCCGAGTCCTTCGGCTCGCGCCTGGCCCAGGCGGTCGAGATCCGCCGGCTGGCCGAAGCGGATCGCACCCACGGCAGCGACGCCGTCGAGGCGTTGTTCCGGCTCTGGGCCGGCCTCGACGAGGCGCAGGGCCGGCGCGTGGTGCTGCTGCTCGACGAGGCGACGGAGATCCGGTCGCTGGCGTATTTCAAGGGCCTGCGCGACGTGGCGGTGCGCTTCGGCGCGGCGCTTCTGGCCCGCCGGCGCGGAACCATCCTCACGACGTCCTTCCCCACCGCGGCGCGGGCGCTGTGGAGCCTCGACGCGCACCCGCTGCCGCCACTCGGCCCCGAGGCGCTCCGGCCCCTGGCCGGGCCCGCCGCCGACGCGATCGCCCGCGCCTCCTTCGGCTGGCCGCGTTACGCGCGAGTTTTCCTCGATGCCGGACCGCGCACCGCCCGCGACGTGGCCGACCTCTGGGCCCGCGAGATGTCGCACGGCGGGCGGCTCGAAAACATGGCCCGCGCCACACACGAGGCCCTGTTGCTGCGCAGCCGGGGCTACGGCATCTGCAAGGCGGTACTGCAGATCGTGGCACTCGAGGAGGGGCTCAACCTGACCCAGCTCGTCCCGCGCGTGGGCCGCACCCCCGGCGCAACTCGCGACTACCTGCACTGGCTGGTGGGCGTGGACGCCCTGCGCATGACGAAGAAGCGGTACGCCTACGTGGACGGCATGCTCCGCCACTGGGTGCGCCTGCACGGCCGGGGGGCGCCCGCGTCGCGGACGGAGATCCAGGCGACGGCGCAGGCCCTGGTGTCGGGCGCGCCGGCCGCGGCACCCGGAGACGCGCCCGAGGCGGACGACTTGGAGTCGGTCGCCGCCAAACGGGACAGCCTGATCGAGATCGACTAGATCCGGCTAGTGTCCTGTATCTGAAGTTCGCAATCTAGGTCTGGCCCTGCGTCGCCAATGTGCGCTGAGCGAAGCGGGCGATGCTGGCAAGGATCGCGTTCGCGGTCTTCGTCCATACGAAGGGCTTCG
>Ga0187893_10007612_pt1 | contig 17626 bp, 9 predicted proteins | sample MA1701074metaG_FD_139574 | JGI IMG/M metagenome (GOLD analysis project Ga0187893, IMG submission 139574) | White microbial mat communities from a basaltic lava cave in the Kipuka Kanohina Cave System on the Island of Hawaii, USA - MA170107-4 metaG ... | reverse complement strand
GGCGGCGAGCGCCTTCTCCTCGAGCCGTGCGTCGCCCGAAAGCAGCGCCGTGAGCCGCCCGTCGGGCTCGACGAAGAGCTCGGCCACGGAAGGCAGCTCGCGCGTGAGCTCGCGCACGAGCGCCGACCGCGCCGCCTCCGCGCCGGCGGCCGCCTCCCGGGGGCGCACCGTGGCGCGCACCACCGTGAACGCCGGCGGCGGGCCGCCCGTGAAACCCCTCATCCCGAAGCCGGCGCCCTTGAGCGCCTTCTCCGCCGCCTCCGCCGAGAGCGTGGCTCCGCGCTTCATGGTGACCGTGGCCGACTTGCAGTCGAACTTCACGTCGGCCACTCCGGCGATCGCTCCCAAGGCCCCACGGACCTTGGCGTTGCTGCTTCAGGTCGATCCGGAGACGCCGATGACGTAGATCGCGGCCGGTCGCTCCGCCGCACCCGGCCGGTCGGGGCCGTCCGCGGCGAGCAGCGCCGTCGCGCAGCCCATGGCCACCGCCAGGATCGAGATCGAGAGCAGACGCTTCATCCTCATCGCGTTCCTCCAGGACGGGCCGACGGCGGAGCGCCGTCTCCCACGGCCGCCTCCCAAGAGGCCGCGCCCGGCTCCCGTGTTAGCCGCTTCCCCCGGGGTGCGAACGTAACGGCTTTGCGACAAGCCCGGGACGAACGGCCGGGAGGGGCCGTCTACGATGCCGGCGTGAGCGGCGCGTGGAAAAGGTCCGCCGGAGTCGTGGCCGCCTTCTCGATCGCGGCGGGGGCGGTCGTCGCGGCGGGGTGGCGGTCGGTGGCGAGCGAGCGTGCCGACGTCGAGCGCGAAGCGAGGGCGCAGCTTCGCGCCCGGGCATCGGAGGCGGCGGGCCTCGTCGCGGCGGCCGCGGCGCGGCTGCAGGCGCGTGCGCTCGCCGATCCGGCGGCGGCGGTCGTGCGCGGCGACCGGTTCGCCGACCCGCCCGAGCCGCGTCCGCTCGCGCGGCTTTCCGATTCGCAGGGGCGCGATCCGGCGGGGGACCAGCTCCTGCGCGAGGCGCAGCGCTGCGAGGCCGATCCCTCGCGCGGTGAGGCGGCGCTCTCCTTCTACGCGGAAGCGGCGGCGCCGCGCGGCGGCGCCCGCGACCCCGCGGTCGAGCGGCTCGCGCTCCACCGGCTCGCGGCGCTTCTGCGGCGGATGGGGCGCGACCGTGACGCCGACGCGGCGCGCGACACCTTCCTCGAGCGGCTGGACGAGGCGTCGCGCGACAGCGCGGAGGCGTTCTTCGCGCGGCTCGCCGCCGGACGGGGCGACGCCGCGCTGCAGCGCGACCTCCTGGCGCGGCTGGGGAGCGACGACGAGTCGCTCGCGCTGCGGATGCTTCGCGAGGCAGGGCTCGACGATCCCGCGGCGATCGAGGCGCGGCGGGAGCAGGTCGCGCGGCTCGAGCGGCTGCGGCCCGTGCTCTTCCAGCTCCCGCCGGGATCCGGCGCGCTCGAGCCGTCGGGCGGCTCCCTGCTCGACGGCGGAAGACTGCTCGTCGCGTGGGCGCGCGCGGAGGCCGGGGAGGGCGGGGAGCAGCGCGTCCTCGAGGAGCCCGGACCGAAGCTGGCGGCGGGAGTGCGGCTCGAGCTTGATCCCGCGCTGCTCCCGGGGTTCCCGCCGCCGGAACCGGCGAGAGGGGCGGTCTCGCCGCCCGAGATCCAGGAGCGGGCGGCGCTCGGTCCGCTGCTGCCCGGCATGGTCGCCGTCGCCTCGCGGGAGGTCGCGAGCCTCGACGCCGAGGCGGCGCGCCGGGTCAGGCTCCTGCGCGGCGGGCTCGCCCTGCTGCTCGCCGGCGGCGCAGCGCTGCTCGCCTTCACCCTGCGGGCCGTGCGCCGCGAGAGCGAGGCGGCGGCGGCGCGCGCCGCCTTCGTCGCGCGGGTGAGCCACGATCTGCGCACGCCGCTCAGCGTGATCCGGATGTACGCCGAGACGCTGGCGCAGGGGCGCGCGACGAGACCCGAGGAGGTGCGCGAGTTCGCCGCCGTCGCCGCGCGCGAGGCGGAGCGGCTCACGGCGCTGGTCGCCCGCGTGCTCGACTTCTCGCGCGCGACGCGGCCCGACCGCGCGCCGCAGCGCGCGCCCGTCGACCTGCGCCGGCTCCTCGAGGAGGTCGCGGGCGCACGCGTCGACGCGCTGGCCGCGGCGGGCATGCGCCTCGAGCTCGTCGTGGCCGGTGACCGGCTGCAGGTGAGCGGCGACGACGAGGCGCTGCGCGCCGCCTGCGCCAACCTCCTCGACAACGCGATCGGCCACGCGGCCTCGGGCGGGCGCATCGAGGTGACGGCCGCGCGGCGCGGCGGCGAGGTGGTGGTCGAGGTGGCCGACCGTGGCCCGGGACTCCCGCCCGGCCTCGAGGTGCGCCTCTTCGAGCCCTTCGTGCGCGGACCACAGGCGCGGCCGGGCGGAAGCGGGCTCGGGCTCGCGCTCGTGCGCGAGGTGGCGCTCGCCCACGGCGGACGGGTGGGCGCGGGCAACCGCGAGGGGGGCGGCGCCCGTTTCACCCTCGCGCTCCCCTGCGCGGCGGCGGCCGGCGAAGGCGGCGCGCCGCCACGCGGCGAGCAGACCGGCGGAGTGCGATGAGTCAGCGCGCAGTGAGGCGGCGATGAGCGACCCTTCCGCGGCGCCCCGGGCGCGCCTCCTGCTCGTCGAGGACGACGCCGACCTCGCGCGCGGGCTCTCCTTCAATCTCGGGTGCGAGGGCTACGCGGTGGAGGTGGCGCGCGGCGCGGCGGCAGCGGCGGCAAGCGCGCAGGCGGAACGCTTCGACCTCGTGCTTCTCGACCTCGCCCTCCCCGACGGGGACGGGCTCGAGCTGCTCGAGCGGTGGCGGCGGCTGGGGGCCGCGTGGCCCGTCATCTGCCTCACGGCTCGCAGCCAGGAGAGCGACGTCGTGGCGGGGCTGCGGCGGGGGGCCGACGACTACGTCACGAAGCCCTTCGGGCTGGCCGAGCTCCTGGCGCGCATCGAGAGCGTCCTGCGCCGCACCAAGGCGCCGGCGGCCGGAGCCGATCGCGAGACGGTCGTGCTGGGCGAGGTCGAGGTCGACCTTGCGTCGCGGCGCGTCGCGCGGCCGGCGCGCGGCGGGCGGGCGGGCGCGGGCGGCGAGCTGACGCCGATCGAGACCGAGCTGCTGCGCTACCTGCTTGCGCGGCGCGGCCGCGTCCTCGACCGCGCGCAGATGCTGAAGGACCTGTGGGGGGTGGAGGGGCGCCACGCCACGCGCACGCTCGACAACCACGTCGCGCGGCTGCGCCGCAAGATCGAACTCGATCCGGCGCGCCCGCGCTACCTCGTGACGGTGCACGGGACGGGCTACCGGCTCGAGCGGGACGCGCCGCCGTGAGGGCGCCGGCCCGGGGCGCCGCGCGCGCCGTGCCGCGATCGCGGCGTCACGACTTCGCGACCGGTTCGGGACGAAGCGGTGCCGCCCGCGCGAGTCGAATGGGAGGTCGGCGGAGGACGCGCCGTGCGGCTCGTCCCCGCCGAGGTCCTCCCGGGAGCCCGCCATGAACCGTGCCTGGACGATCGGACTCGCCACTCTGCTGTTCGCGCCGGTCGCGGCGCTATTGCCCGCCGGCCGCGGGCAGGAGTCGGCCGACGACCTCTACTACCGCGCCTTCCACCAGGAGGCGGCGCAGCGCGACTTCGAGAAAGCGGCCGCGCTCTACGCGCAGGCGCTCGCGGCGCTGGCGAAGGAGGAGCCGCGCGCGGCGGCGATGGTCTCCGTGCGTTGCCGCGTCGGGCGCGCGCGCTGCCTCGCGGCGCTCGGGCGGGCGACGGAGGCCGAGGCGGAGCTCGCGCGCGCGCTCGAGCTCGCGCCGCGCGACCGCGACGCGCTGGCGGAGCTGGCGCGGCTGCGTGCGCCGGAGGCGCTCGCGCCCGGCCTCTCCGAGCAGATCGCCGCGCTCGTGGGCGCGCTCGACGGGACGGGCAAGCAGGAGGCACTCGACGACCTCGTGCGCATGGGGGCGGTCACCGTGCCGCAGCTCTCCCAGGCGCTGCGCGACGTCTCGATCGGGCGGGTGGCCGGCGCGGCGAGGGCGCTCGCGCTCATCGACACCGCGGCGGCATGGGACGCGATCGGGCAGGCGCTTCGCGACCCGCGGCTGCTCTACCCCAAGGTCGTCGTGGAGCAGCTCGACGAGAGCCAGGTCAAGGAGTCGGCGGCGCCGGCCTGGCGGGCGGCGGCGGAACGGTCCGAGCCGGAGCTGCGCGAGCACGCGGCGTGGCAGATCTCGGAACTCATCGAGCAAGGACGGTCGGCGGCGGAGTGGGTCGCCGACCTCCTCGTCGGACTCGCGCGAGATCCGGCCCCCGAGGTGCGCAGAACGGTCTTCGCCAGGGAGCGCTCGGCTCCGGAGATCGTCCGCGCGCTCGTCCCGGTGGTTCGAACGATGCTCGCGTCGGCTGAAACCGAGGAGAGGCGGCTCGCGGCCGGGTTCTGCGCTCGCAACAGCGAGGCGCTTCCCGGCGAGATGGTTGCCGAGATCGAGCGCGCCCAGCGCGACGACGACGCGCAGGTGCGCGGCAGTACTTTCCGAGCGGTGATCAAGCGCCACCGCGACGGCGATCCGCGGCGCGCGGCGGCGGCGGCGCTGCGGATGGTGCTCGATCCCCACGTAGGGATCGCCTCGGATGGCGCCGTTTACCTCAGCGACTCCAGGACCTCGGCGAATCTCCTCGCGCCCGAGGCGCGCGGCGACCTGATGACGGCGCTGCGGCGTCTCGTCGAGGAGCCCGGCTTTTCGGCCTCCTCGCGCAAGCTGCTCGCGACGCTCCTCGCGGCCCCGATCCTGCAAGTCGAGGACCTGATCGAGATCTACGCGCGCGTCGGGGGGGCGGCGAGCCAGTGCGCCGGGGCCGACGGCGCCGAGCTGCGCCGGTGGATCGCCCAACGGCTCCTCGCGCGCGCCGATCGCGGCTCGGCCGACGCGTGGGTGCTCGCCGGGCTCGAACAGATCCCCGACGGCCCCGGCCGCGCCCTCTGGCTCGAGCGATGGGAGTCGCGCGGCGAGCTCCTCGCGCGAAGCGGCCTGCGCGGCGCCAACGACCCCGACCCCGACGCCCGCTACACCGGCTACCGGATCCTCGGCTTCCAGGGGCGAAGGATCGCGCCGGAGAAGCTCACCCGCATCGGGGTCGATCTCGACGCCTTCTCCGAGAAGAGGGCCGAGAAGAGCCTCGCACGCATCGACCTCGATCCCGACCCGTCGCTCGCGCCGGAGTTCCGCCGCGCGGCGGCGCGCTACACCGGTAACCTGCGGAACTGGGCGCTCAAGCGCCTGGTCGACTGCGCCGGCGCCGGGGCGCTCGACGACCTGCGGCGGGAGCTCGTGACCTCGCTCGGCCACGGGAGGTTCGAGCTGATCGGCGAGTACGCGGCGCTCCTCGGGGACCGGGCGGCGGCCGATCTGCTCGAGCGGTGCCGCGAGCTCGGGCCGTCGAAGAGCTTCCACTTCGTTCAGTCGATGGTCGACGACAACCGCAACCTGCGCGTCGCGCAGCCGGTGCTGGAGCAGTTCGTGCGCGGCCTCCCGGCCGAGGGGCTCACGGCGGGGACGCTCAGCCGGGCGGCGAAGTTTCTCTCGCTCGCCGCGCTCGAGGAGCGCCTCGCGATCGCCCTGCAGCACGGGGATCGCGACGCGCAGCTCACGGCGATCCGGATCGCCGGCGAGGAGCACGTCGAGGGGGTCTGGGAGCGGCTGGGCGCCTTCCTCGACTCGGCCGACGGCGCGCTGCGCGACGCCGCCACCGAGGCGCTGCAGCGGATCCGCGACTACCGCGCGCTGCGGCGCGAGTTCGGCGGGGGGCTCGACGACGGGCGGCGCGCCGCATTCGAGAAGGCGAAGGGGCTGCTCGCGAGCTCCGACGCGCTCGAGCGCGGCGCCGCCGCCCTCGCGCTCGGCGCGCTCGGTGACGTGGCGGCCGTCCCCCTCCTCCTCGACCTCATGAAGGACTCCGACCACGGCGTGCGCACCGCCGCCTGGAAGGCGCTCGAGCGGCTCAACGTCTCCCCGCCCGTCGCGCCGCCCCGATCCGACGGCGCCGCGCGCGACTCCGCGCCGCGCCGGCCGGGGAGCTGAACGGCCGCCCGCCGCCGGTCATTCGAGCTGCACGAGAGCGGCCCAGTTGAGCTGGGCCGCGGTGTCCGACTCGTCGAGGAGGCGGATCGTGACCGCGTGGTCGCCCGCCTCGAGGACCGCGGGGACGAGCCGATGGGCGGAGGGGTAGCCCGACGAGTCGGCGTGGATCTGCAGCCGCTCCTGGATGGGCTTGTCGTCGAGGGTGAGCTCGACGACGACGCTCCCCTCGAAGGGACGGTGCTGCGAGATCCGCTTGGTGAGGTCGAGCAGCAGCAGGTACTCGCGCGCGTTGAGCTGCTCCTCGGCGCGGAAGCAGAGATGCACCCGGGACGTGCCGGGGGACGGCATCTTGAGGAGCGAGTGGTCGGCGCCCGGCGTCGTCGCCTGGGTCGCCGCGGAGACGACGCCGGCCGCGAGGCCTGCCATCCGCAGCTCCTCGCGACGGGCGTCCCAGATCGCGGCGAAGTCGAGCCGCTCGAGGTCGCCGACGGTTCCGGCGATGCTCCGCAGGGACGACCGGAGCTCGGGGAGCGTCAGCCGACGCGTGGGACCGGCCACGACCGGATCTCCCGGCAGCAGCGGCGCGAGAAGCAAATCGGCATCCGCGATGCGGCCGTGCGCCTCGTCGAGGCCCGCCTGCAGCCCCCGCTCGAACGCGTCCGCCTCCTCGCGCGGGCGCCCGGCCAACCATCGCCTCCACTCGGCCTCGAGCGTCGGATCCTGCGCCGCGGCGCATCGCCAGCCGTCGCGCGAGGGATCGAATCCGTCGCGGCCGAGGACCTGGTCGGGCCGGCAGCGGTCCACCGACCCGGGATCCCCGAGCACGGCGCCGAACGAAGCGGCGAACTGGGGCCCGACGGAGCGCAGGAAGTCGAAGTCGACCTCGACCTCGTGGCCGAGCGCCCGCGCCGCGAACGCAGCGGCGAGCATGGCGTGGGAGATCCGCTCCGGGAGTTCGGCTCCGCCGGCCGCGATCCGGTCGCGCCACGCGGCCGTCGCCCGGTCGAGGAGCCGCTGCAGCGTCGACGCGTCCAGCCGGACGAGCGAGCCGTCGCGATGGGCGCGGCGGAGCGTGCGTTCGAGGCTCATGCGCGCGATGCGCGCGAGCTCGGTCCGATCGGAATCGGAACGGTCACCGGTCGCGCCGAACGCGAACGACGCCAGCTCGTCGACCTCGAGCGCCGTGGCGCATCCCCCGAGCCCGGCGATCGCGTCGCTCCGCAGGATGCCCAGGCCCGGGTCGCGGGCGACGGAGAGGAGCCGTGCACGGACCCTCGCCGTCGCGCCGATCTCCGCGGGGGACTCGACCGGGCAGTCGACGTAATGACGGGCGATCGCCTTCACCGCCGGAACCACGATCGAATCGGCCTCCGACGGCCGCGCGGCGTCGACGCGCGACAGCAGCGCCTGCAGCAGCCAGTCGCACACCTCGCGATCGATGCCGCCGCGGCCATCGGGACGGAAGGTGCGCACCAGCCTCGCCGCGTGGAGGACGGCGTCGCGGTCGCCGAGGCGCCGGTGGGTCGAGAGGACGCTCGCGATCGGATCGCTCTCCGTTTCCGATCGGAAGCTCCGGGCGATGGCGGCGAGGCGCTCCTCGAGGAAGGGGCCGACCCATCCCGGAGTCCGCTCGAGCGCCGCGGCGAGCTGCGGGACCTCGCGCCCGCGCCAGGCCGCGCGCGCGTCGAGCGCTCCGGCGACGGCCCGCGTCAGCGCGACGGCACCCAGGAGCAGGAGGACGGCGACCGCCGCCAGCGCGCCGATCGCCGCCGACCGGCCGGGGCGGCGCTGGACGCCGCGAACGAGTCGCCACACGAAGCCGACCCGGCGCGCGCGCACCGGCCGACGCTCGAGCCACGCGATCAGGTCCTCCGCCATCGCTCCCGCGTCGGGGTAGCGCCAGCGCGGCAGGACGTCGGTGGCGGTGCCGACGATGGCGGCGAGATCGGCATCCACCTCCGGCACGAGCTCGGCGACCGGCTCGAGCCCCGCGGCGGCGCGCTCGCGGTCGGTGCCGCGCCGGCCGGTCAGCAGATCGTGCAGCGTCGCGCCGAGCGCGAAGACGTCGACGCGCGCGGTCGGCTCGCCGCCGTGGTACTGCTCGGGGGCCGCATAGGCGAGCGTGAGGGGCGCCAGCACGGTCGTGCAGCCGCTCGCCGCGTCGACCGCCCGAGCGAGCCCGAAGTCGACCAGGACGGCGTCCCTCGCGAGCTGGTCGAGCAGGTCGCCCGCCTCGCCGTCCAGCAGCACGTTCGACGGCTTCACGTCGCGGTGCACGAGCCCGGCACGGTGGACCACGGCGAGCGCGTCGGCGATCTGCGCGAGCGACGCCACCGTCCGCCTCCGCCACTCCGCGCTCCGCACGACCGCGGGCGAGCGGGCGGCGCGCTGCAGCACCGCGTCGAGGGTGGGGCCCTCGACCAGGCGCATCGCGTAGTAGAGGGCGCCGAGCTCCGGCTCCTCGCCGAACCCGTGCACCTCGGCGAGGTGGGGGTGGTGAAGGCGGGCGGCGATCGCCGCCTCCTGCGTGAAGCGGGCGCGCGCGCCCGCCGTGAGCGCGTCGCGGTGCAGGACCTTGAGCGCGACGAGGCGGCCGCCCAGCGAGCGCTGGCGCGCCCGGAAGACCTCCCCGAACCCGCCGCGTCCGATCGGCTCGACGACCTCGAAGTCGCCGACGAGGCTGCCCGCCTCGAGCCGGCGACCGTCGACCGCGGCGACCGGCGACTTCTCGCGATCAGGCGCTTGCATCTCGCGCCAGCCAGCGGCGGAGCTTCGCGCGGACGCGGAAGACGAAGCCGCGCGCGGAGGTCCCCGAGCGCCGTGTCGCGGCCGCGATCTCTCCCGGCTGCAGCCCCTGCTCGAGGAGCATCCGCGCCACCTCCTGCTCCGCGCCCGGGCTGGCGACCGCGATCGCCGCGCGCTCCAGGTCCTTCGCGGCCACGAGGTCGCCCGCGGACGTCGGATCGACCAGCCGGCGCGAGGCCGCCGCTCCCGCGTCCTCGCCGTCCTCGATCGGAGACGCGGAGAAGTCGGGCCGCCGGCGCGCGCGGCGGCGCCAGTCGCTCACCACCCGGTCGAGGATGCGGAAGAGGTAGCGGCGGACCGACCCCGGCCCCTGGTCTTCGAACCGCTCGAAGGCCCTCGTGTGCAGGAACCGGTCGAGCGTCTCGGTCGCGACGTCGGCGGGATCGACGTGCCGCCGCAACCTCCCGAGCGCCGGGTGGCGGGAAGCCCGCGCCTCGAGGATCGGAAGGAGATGGCGCGCCAGGATCTCGCGGCACTCGCGCTCGCCCCTTCGCAGCCTCGCGAGCACGGCGCGTGTGGACGTGAGCGTCCCGTCTCCCGAGGCCATCGAGAGGCTCCCTCGTGGTCCGGGGATGGTACCCCGCGCTGGAGACGGCGGCCGGGCAGCCGGGGGGCTCCACCTCCCTATCGCCCGGCGGCGGCCGAACGTTCGTCGCTCCCCCTCCCCGGGAGGACCCGGAAACCGAACCGCGGCCGGCGGTGCGGTGAGGACCCACCGCCGAGGGACCTGGTGACCGTGCCTGGAAGTCGTCGGACCGCCGGCCGCGTTCGATTCACTTCAGGAAGGGTTCGCATCCGGCCTCTCGCGGGGCCGTGCGAAGGGAACGTCGCCGGCCGGCGGGGTTCACGCCCGCACGGAGAAAAAACGGCGGCGCGCGGAGGCGCGCTCTCTCACGGGCGGACGGCGAGCGTGACCTCGACCTCGAGCCGCCGGCCGTCGCGCAGGATCGCGACCTTCACGACGTCGCCCGCCTTGGCGGCGCCGAGGTGGGCGGTGAAGTCTTCGAGCGTCTTCACCGGGCGGCCGTTCCACTCGACCAGCTTGTCACCCTTCTGCAGTCCGGCCTTCTCCGCCGGCGAGCCGCTGCCCACCCCGTCGAAGAGGACGCCGTCGGTGCCGCCGGCGAAGCTCGGGACCGACCCGAACCACGGCCGCCCTCCCGCCGCCGGCGCCGGCGCCGCGCCGGCGTGCGGATCGCGCGGCGGAGTCCACGCCACGAAGGCCGGCTTCGTCGGCAGCCCCGCCACCGCCTCGGCCACGGCGTCGCACAGCCGCGCGATCCGCGCCGCCCCGTCGGCGTTCACCTTCTCGACGTCGTCGCTCGGCTTGTGGTAGTCCTCGTGCAGCCCGGAGAAGAAGAAGAGGCTCGGGACCGAAGCGTCGAGGAAGGACTGGTGGTCGCTCGAGCCGCGCGACATGCCGCCCTCGGCGAGCTCGAGGCGCAGCTCCAGCCCGAGCGCCGCGTTGGCCTGCTCGGCGAGCCCGCGGAAGACGGGCGAGCTCGCCACCGCCCCGACCGCGCAGTAGCCGTCGCGGCTGCGGCCCACCATGTCGAGGTTGAGCATGGCGCAGCACTTCTCGATCGGCAGCAGCGGGTTCTTGACGTAGTGCTGGGAGCCGAGCAGGCCGAGCTCCTCGCCCGAGAAGGCGATGAAGAGCAGCGTGCGCGCGGGACGCGGCCCGGTGGCGAAGCGCTGCGCGATCTCGAGGAGCGCCGCCGTCCCCGACGCGTTGTCGTCGGCGCCGTTGTGGATCGCCTTCTCGCTCGCGAGGGAGCTCGAGCCGCCGTAACCGAGGTGGTCGTAGTGGGCGCCCACGATCACGTGCTCCTCGCCGTGGCGGCCGCTCCCGCGGAGGAGGCCGACGACGTTGGCGGTCGGGCGCTTGATAGGGGCGGTGTCGACGCGGATCGAGCCCTTCACTCCCGCGAGCGGCTGCGCGGCCGTCTCGCCGGCGTCGAGCCGGGCGAGCAGCGCGTCGAGGTCGAGCCCCGCCTCCGCGAGCAGCGCGCGCCCGACCGACGTCGTGACGTGCACCGCCGGGAAGGTGAGCCCGTCGCCGCGGTCGGAGAGCCACTCGGGCAGCGACTCGGCCTTTCCGGCCGGTTCGTCGGGATGGTTCACGATCACCAGCCCGGCGGCCTTCTGCGCGAAGGCGCTCTCGATCTTCGCGCGCGGCCGCGCGAAGCGGACCGCCGGGCTGGTGTCGAGGAACCCGCCCGTACCGGCCGCGCGGCCGGGGGCTCCGGCGAGGATCACGACGATCCTCCCGACGACGTCGAGCCCGGCGTAGTCGTCGCGCTTCGCCTCGGGCGCGACCAGTCCGTATCCGGCGAAGCAGAGCGGGCCGGCGCCGCTTGCCGAGCCCATTCCGAGGGCGACGGCGAAGTCGCGACCGAGCGCGAGCGGGCGCCCGCCGAGGGTGCACGCGGTGGTCCTCTCGAGCCGGCGCCCCGAGACGGCCGGGAAGTGCTGCAGCCAGGTGCGCCGTCCCAGCCCGCGGTCGCCGCCCGGCTCGAGGCCCATCTCGGCGAAGCGCGTCGCCAGGTACTGGGCGGCCTCCTCGCAGCCCGGCTCGCCGGTCATGCGCCCTTCGAGCCGGTCGTCGGCGAGGAAGCGCACGTGGGCCATGAGCTCCTCGGCGGTGATCGGATTCGCCGCGGCCGGCGGCGCGCCGGACTCGGGCGCGGAGCAGGCCGCGAGCGCGAGGAGTGCGACGGCGAGCGAGCGGAGGGCGAGCGGCGTCACGGATCGGCTCCACGACCGAGGTCGGCGCGGCAGGGGCGGAGGGCGCGGAAGGCGGCGCATTCTGCCGGGTCGGCGCGCGCAGGGCGACTGGAGTTCCTCGTCGGTTAGGCTCACGCCCGCTCCCATCTCGTGGCGATCCGGAGGAGTTCATGCCCTCTCGGCGACCGTCCCTGCTGCTCGTGGCGGCGCTGGGCGCGGGCTGCCGTTCGGCCGACGAGGACCCGCGCGTGCGCATCGCGGTTCTCGAGGACCGGCGCGTCGAGCGGCCCGAGGCGTGGGAGGCGCTCCTGACCCGCCGCGGCGAGGAGGTGCGCCGGCGCGCCGCGCGCGCCGTCGGCCGGATCCGCGCTCCGGCGCTCGCCCCGGTGCTGGTGCGGGCGCTCGACGTCGAGTCGAGCGAGAGCGTCAAGGGCGAGCAGCTCTTCGCGCTCGGGCAGATCGGCGACGCCGCGACGCTGGGCGTGCTGCTTCGCCATCTCGGCGGCGAGTCGGTGGAGCTGCGCGCCGCCGCCGCCGAGGCGGTCGGGAAGCTTGCCGTCCCGCAGGCGGCCCCCAATCTCTTCGCCCACCTGGTCGATCGCGCGCCGGGCGTGCGCGGCGCGTCGCTGCTCGCGCTCGCGCGGCTGGTCGGGCGGCGCAGCGGCGCGAAGGAGCCGCTCGATCCCGGCGCACGCCAGGTGCTGCTGCAGGCGCTGGCCTCGCTCCTCGAGGACGTCGACGAGGGGGTGCGCTGGAAGGCCGCCTACGCCCTCGCCGAGATCGAGGTCGACGGGAGAGTCGAGCTGCTCCTGCGCGCGGCCCGCTCGCCGGAGGCGACGGCGCGCTTCTTCGCGCTCGGCGGGCTGGCGCGCCTTCCGGCGGGCGCCACCGTTCCGACCGATGTGATCGTGGAGCGGCTCGACGACTCCGACCCGCACGTGGCGGCGGCCGCGGCGTCGGTCCTCGCCCGGCACGGCACGGCTGCCGAGGTGCCGCCGCTCGTGCGGGCCGCCGGCGCGCAGGGGCCGGCCCGCTTCCACGTCCGGCGGGCGGCGATCGCGGCGCTCGGCGAGATCCGGCGCCGCGCTCGCGTCGATCCGGGGCTCACGGAGCGCGGCCTCGACGACCCGTCGCTCACCATGCGGGGCGAGGCGATGCGACTCCGGGCCGCCGGGACCACCTCCGCGGCGGGGGAGCCCGAGATCGGCGCCGCGCTCGCGGCGGCGACCGCGGCCGCGAACCGACACGAGCGGGTGGCGGGCGTCCGTGCGCTCGGAGCGGCGCCTCTTCGTGCCGTCGCGAGGCCGCTGATCCGGCTCGCCGCCGACCCCGACGCCTACGTCGCGAGCGAGGCATTCGCGGAGCTCGCCGCCCAGGCCGGACGGATCGCCGATCCCGCGGATCCCGACGGCGCCCTCGGGCTCTCCGGGGCGGAGCTTGCCGAGACGGCGCGTCGGGGCGCGTCGCATCTCGACGTCGCGGTGGCCGCGAGCGCGCTCGAACTCCTGAAGCGCGTCGGGTCGAGCGTGGATCTCGCACTCGTGGAGGCGGCGTTCCGGCGGATGGCCGGCTCCAGCGCGGCCGAGGCGCGCGTGATCGCGGTGCAGGTGGCCGGCGCGCTCGCCGACGCGCAGGCCGCGGAGCTCCTGCGTCGCGCGCGCGCCGACCCCTCGCCCGCCGTCGCGGCCGCGGCGAAGGGGGAGTGGAAGCGGATCGGGCTGGCCGACGACCCGCCGCCCGCGCGCCCGCGCGAGGGGGTCCCGGGCTCGGAGGGCGAGCCGGGAGGGCCGCCATCCAGCGTGGCCCTCGTGCCCGGGGTCGACTACCTGAGCGCGGCGCCCAACCCCCGGGTCGCGCTCCAATTCGAGAAGGGTCGCGTCGTGATCGAGCTGCTGCGCGAGGAGGCGCCGCGCCACGTGAAGATGATGGTGACGAGAGTGCGGGAGGGGCGGTGCGACGGCCTCCCGATCCATCGCGTCGTGAGCGGATTCGTGGTCCAGGGGCTCGATCCGCGCGGCGACGGATGGGGGACGGGCGGCGTCTTCCTTCGCGACGAGATCCAGCGCGTGTCCTACGAGCGTGGAACGGTCGGGATGCCCAACGCGGGACGCGACAGCGGCGGGTGCCAGCTCTTCGTCACGCTCGTCCCGACGCCTCACCTCGACGGCCGCTACACCGTCTTCGGACGGGTGGTCGCCGGCATGGAGGTGGTCGACGCGCTCGACCTCGGCGACGTCTGCACGCGGGCGGAGTTGGTCCGGTGAGGCCGTGGCGCACCGGCGTCGCGGCGTCGTCCGTCGCCCTCCTGGCCGTCCTGTCGTCGCGCATCGGAGCGCAGGACGACAAGCCGCGCGTCCCGCTCGATGACGTCCATCCGCGGGCGCCGTCGACGCCGCTCAAGATCGACCTCGGACCGTGGTGGTGCCCGGTCTGCGCGCGGGACGGGACGATCAAGAACGAGCCGCGGCCGGTCGGGATGATGCACAAGAGCGCCGAGGAGGTCGCGAAGCAGGTCGGGCTTCCCGACGGGACGTGGGTCGCGATCGAGACGCCTCATTTCAAGATCCTCTCGACGCTCGGCGGCACGACCGCCAGGTACTCCGACAGCGTCTTCGCGCGATTCGACCTCGAGCGGCTCAAGACCATCACGCCGAAGTTCTCCTTCGGGCCGGAGGGGGCGAAGCTCGACGCCCACCAGCGGCTGCACCTCTACCACGTGCGCCTCGAGCGGCAGTACGCCCACTTCTCCGCGCTCACCGGCAACACGCAGCCCAACCTGGGGATGTCGCTCCCCTACGAGGTCTACCTCTTCGCCGACTACAGCCACCACCACTCCTTCTGCGACCGCTACATCGGCGGGCGCGCCGACAAGAACGGCGTGCAGTGGCACGTGCGCGACCCTCCGAACTTCATCCTCTTCTCGACCGCGGAGAGCATCGTCAACGACCAGGTGGGGCGCGGCGACGGGCCGCTCGCCAACCACGTGTTCCACAACGTCGCCCACTGCCTGATCGACGGGTACAACAACTACTACCGCGAGACGCCGGCGTGGATCGAGGAGGGGCTCGGCCACTACTACGAGCGGCGCGAGAACCCGCGCTTCAACAACTTCTGCTGGGCCGAGGGCAAGACGCCCACGCAGTTCGTCAAGCCCGACTGGGAGACGACGATCTTCTCGATCGTGCGGCGCGGCAGGGACTCGCCCTTCCCGCAGTGGTGCGAGAAGCTGCAGCCGGGGGAGCTCACCGACGTCGAGAACGGCTTCTCGTGGGGCGTCGTGAAGTGGCTGGTGGAGACCGAGCCGCTGCGCTTCACGAAGATGATCGAGCCGATGGACGACCAGAAGCGCAACCTCAGCGCGGCCGAGCTGATCCAGGAGGGCTTCGGCGTCAGCCCGAGCGTCCTCTACCAGCGCTGGCGCGAGTACGTGCTGGCCAGCTGGTCGGGCCGGTGAGCGCGCCCTTCAGCGCGACGGGGGCGCGGCCGTCCGGAGCGAGCGCACCACGCACTGGCCGCCGTTGCGCAGCGCGAGCGGGCGCAGGCGGTCGGCCACGATCTCGTCGAACATCACCAGGTGGATCGTCAGGCCGCGCGTGCGGTTCATCTCCGTCACGGCGTCGATCATCTTGGGGACGTCGACGATCTGGCCCGACGTGGGCAGGCCGTCGGTGACGAAGAAGATGGTGTCGACCTTCCCGCGCTTCTTCCAGTCGGGTGCGCCCTCGTCGGCGAAGCCGAAGGCGGCGAGCAGCGCGCCGTAGGTGTTGCTGCGCTGCTCGTCGCTGCCGGTGGCGGAGCCGGGCGCGCGGCCGGCTCCGCTCGGCGCCTGCACCGGCTGCAGCTTCGACACGAACTTGATGGCCGAGGTGCGCATCCCGGCGCCCACGAGGTTCGACTGCCACGGCTTCGCCGTGTTGGCGAAGGTGATGAGGTTGAACTCGACGTCGCTGCCGAGGCCGCCGAGCAGCGCGATGAGCTCGTTCTTGGCGATCTCCATCTTCACGCGGCTGCCGAAGGCGTCGATCTCCTCCTGCTTCACGCCGTCGGGGATGGTGATCTTGTCGCCCATGCTCGAGGAGATGTCGATCACGAAGATCATGCGCTTGGAGAGCGTCTCGATGGTGTGGTAGGTCGCCTTGCCGGGGCGCGAGTACTTCGCCTTCGACGCCGCGATGCGCTCGCGCGCCTTCGCCATCTCCTCCTCGCTGGGCACCTTGAAGTCGGCCTTCGCGCGCTCCCACCAGCGCCGCCAGAACGTCGGGTCGTCGGAGTAGTCCTGCCCGGTGATGGCGACCAGGGTCTTGTAGATCGCCTCGACCATCACGCCCTGCTCGGCCTCGAACCGGGCGAGCAGCGGCTCGATCGAATCGCGGCTGCGGATCCTCGCCAGCGCCTCGCACGCGACCTTGCGCAGCGCCCAGTCGTCGGCCGAGGCCACCTGCTGGAGGAGCGGCGGCACCGCCTTCTCGGCCTTGAGGGCGCCGAGCGCCTCGGCCGCGATCACGCGCAGCGCCGGGGTGCGGTCGGAGAGAGCGGCCGCGAGCGGGTCGATCGTGGCCGGGTCCTTCATGTTGGCGAGCGCCTGGATGGCGGCGCGGCGCAGGTCGTCGTCGCCGCCCTGCAGCACCGCCACGATCCTGGGCACCGCCGCCGGATAGGAGCGCTTGACGTGCGCGAATCCGAAGGTCGCGGCGGCGCGCGCCTTGGAGTTCCCGTGGTCGAGGCCGGCGAGCAGCGCCGCCATCGCCTCGTCGGAGGCCATGCGGCCGAGCGCGCGGCCGGCCGCCTCCACCACGCGCGGGTCGACGTCGTTGCACGCGCCGAGGATGAACTCCACCATCGCGCCGCTGTCGATCGCGCCGAGATCCTCGACCGCCGCCGCGCGCACGATCGGATTGTCGTTGCGCGCGAACTCGCGGAACGAGGCGACCGCCTCGAGCTCCTGCGGGGTGAGCTTGCGCCGGCCGCGGCCGCTGCCGAACGTGGCGGGGAGCGCCTCCGCCTCGGGCTCCTTCGCCACCATGCGCGCGCGGAGCTCGGCCTCCTTCTGCGCGATCGCGGCATTGGCCGCCTCGACCTCCTTCTCGATGCGATCGCACTCCTCGTCGAGCGCCTTCTGCTTCGCGGGGTCGGCGCCGCCCGCCTTGCGCTGCAGCTCGGCGACGCGCTCCTCCTGCTTCCAGCTCTTCTCGGCCTGCTGCAGCAGCTCGACCAGCCCGCCGAGGAACGCGGCGAGCTTCATCGGGTAGGCGGCGTCGGCCGCCTTCGCGAGCAGCGGCAGCACCCCCTTCTCGTCGAAGTTCTTCCACTCGTTCACCAGCCCGACCATCCGGAAGTCGCGGTCGATCACGACGAGCGACGGATCCTTGATGCCGGCCGCCGACTTGAGGTAGGGCAGCTCGATCGCCTTCGCCGGCGTGATCTGGATGAACTTCACCACGCTCGACGCGAGCGCGATGCGCGCATCGCCGAGCACCACCGAGGCGATCTTCTGCGCCTCGCGGCTGTCGACGTCGCGCACGACCAGCATGAACGGCCAGGGCGCGCGCGGCGGCTCGGTCGTGCCGTCGGGGAGCTTCTTCTCCTTGTGCTCGGGCAGTCCCTCCCACTCGATCTTGAGCCGGTTCTGGTTGTGGGTGGAGACGAAGCTCTCGATCCGGCTCGGCGGCGGCATCGCCTGGCCCGCCGCGCGCGGCGCCGCGACCAGGAGTGCGGCGGCCGCCGCCGGGATCACGGCCCGAACGAGAGGGCGAAGCGCAGCCATTCCGGAGCCTCCGAGCGCCGATCGGGACCGCCGGCGCGGCCGCCCATTCTCCCAGGAGCGCGCGCCGCTTCGAGCCCGGACCGCCTCCTCTCCGAGCGTGGGCTATCGTGCCGCGCGCCCGCAGTCCCCGTAGCTCAGGTGGATAGAGCGGCGGTTTCCTAAGAACCTATCTCGGTAGGACAGCGCGCCACGTGATGATGCCGCACACCAGGTGCAGCATGCTCAAGTAGGTGTCGGGTCG
>Ga0187893_10007611_pt1 | contig 17626 bp, 17 predicted proteins | sample MA1701074metaG_FD_139574 | JGI IMG/M metagenome (GOLD analysis project Ga0187893, IMG submission 139574) | White microbial mat communities from a basaltic lava cave in the Kipuka Kanohina Cave System on the Island of Hawaii, USA - MA170107-4 metaG ... | reverse complement strand
GCGGTTCTCGTCGGCATCGTCAATTCTCCTGCCTTCCGAACAGGACCGACGTGGGATCCCGTTCCAACTGGTCCGCGAGGTTCCGGATGGATTGCGACATCAGGGTCACCTCGTTGAGGAGGTCCATGAGTTCCCGATAGAGCGGCGAACCCGGTTCGATCGTGCCGTTTGCGGTGACGAGCAGCGTGGACGCCCGGCTCGCCGCGCTGTCGAGCGCCTCGATCATCGGGCGCGCCGATGCGACCGCCGCGGATATGTCGTTGAACATCGTGTCCGCGCTCTGCATCGCCGCAGTGCCCCGATCGGCGGTCTGCCGGATGCTGGCCGTGGTCGCATCGACGCTGGCCGAGATCTCGTCGATGCGGCTGCTGGTGTTCTCGGTCAGTACGATCAGCTGTTGCAGGAGCTGCCGCGTATCCTCCGAAATCTGGGTCGCGTGGATCGCATTGACCTGGCTGTCGAGATCTTTGATGAGATCCCGGACATCCGTGATCAGTTCCGGCAGATGCGCGGCGGCGATCGTCTTGACCAGCTTCTCGATGCTGCTCTGCAGCTCTTCGAGGCTCGACGGAATCGCCGGAATTTCCGCAACTCCCTTGTCGTCGCCGATCATCGTGGCCGGCGTGTCGGGATGAAAATCGAGCTCGACAAGAAGTTTTCCGGTGACGAAGCTCTGCGAACTCAGTTGCGCCCGCAGCCCCTGCTGGATCAGGACCGGAATGCTTTCACCGGCCCTGGTGATCGACCCCACGTTCTCGACGATGAAGTTCTCGGGATCGATCTCGGCGTAAACCGGAATCAGGAACTTCTTGGTCGCGGCATCGAAATGCAGTTCGACGCCGGTGACTTCGCCGATTCGCACGCCCCTGAAATTGACCGGCGCACCGACATCGAGACCGCTGAGATCGCCCTGGAAGTACACGACGAAGGGGATTCGCTGACCGAAGAAGCTGAAACTGCCGAAGATCAGGGCGGCCGCGACCATCAGCCCGATGCCAACGATTACGAAGGCCCCAATCAATCTCGGATTCGCCGTCGATGCCATGTCTGCCCCCGGTTCGCCCGCCCGTTCCGCTACGCGTTCGTTTCGCGGCGCAGGAAATGCTGCACGGTCGGATTGTCGCAATGTTCCAGAAGATCGCCCGGCTTCCCCTGCGCGATCATCGTCTTGGTTGTCGGATCGAGAAAGACCGAATTGGTGCCGATCGCGAAAATGCTTGCGAGCTCGTGCGTCACGACGACGATCGTCGCGCCGAGACTGTCCCGCAGCTCGATGATCAGATCGTCGAGCAGGCGCGAGCTGATCGGATCGAGGCCGGCCGACGGCTCATCGAAGAAAAGTATCTCCGGATCGAGCGCCAGCGCCCGCGCGAGACCGGCGCGCTTCTGCATGCCGCCGCTGATCTGCGACGGATAATAGGATTCGAAACCGGCGAGGCCGACGAGCGCCAGTTTGACGGCGCAAAGATCGTCGATCTCGCCGGGCGAGAGGTCGGTGTAGGCCTGCAGCGGCATGGCGATGTTCTCGGCCAGCGTCATCGAGCTCCAGAGCGCGCCCTGCTGGTAGAGAACGCCGGTACCCCGCAGCAGCGTCTCGCGGCCGTCGATGTCGAGCGCCCAGAGATCCCGGTCGCCATAGAGGATCCGGCCGTTCTTGGGGCGCAGCAGGCCGATCATGTGGCGCAGCAGCGTGCTCTTGCCGCAACCCGAACCGCCCATGATGATGAAGATGTCGCCCCGGTGAATCCCGAAGTTCAGGTCTTTCTGGATGATGAAGTCGCCGTAACCCATCGTGAGATTGTCGATCACGATGGCGTCTTTCACGGTCGGGCTCGGGTTCTGCGGCGGCATTCAGATCCCCAGAACGTCGGTGAGCACGGCGAAGGCGCCGTCGGTCACGATGATCAGGACGATCGCCGTCACGACGGCGGATGTGGCGGCGCTGCCGACGGCCAGCGCGCTTCGGCCGCACTGGATGCCGCGCAGGCACCCGGCCAGCGCGATCAGGACGCCGAAGACGGCACTCTTGAAGATGCCGATGGCGAAGTCCGTCAGCGTCAGGGCGCCGACCGTCTCGAGCGCGTACTCGGTGACCGGTATCTCCAGCATCGTGATGCCGATCAGCCCGCCGCCGAGGATGCCGAGCAGGTCCGCGAAGATGCAGAGGATCGGCATCATGAGGATCAGGGCGATCGCGCGCGGCGTCACCAGGAAATCGAGCGGCGAGAAGCCGAAGGTCTTCAGCGCATCGACCTCCTCGTTGACCTGCATCGTGCCGATCTGCGCGGCGAACGCCGCGCCGGTGCGACCCGCCATGATGATGCCGGTCATGACGGCGCCCATCTCGCGCGTCATGGCGATGCCGACGAGGTCCGCCACGAAGATCTGTGCACCGAACTGGCGCAGCTGCACTGCGCCGACGAATGCCAGGATGAGTCCGATCAGGAAGCTGATGAGCGCAACGATCGGCAGTGCCGAGATGCCGCACTCCTGCAGTAACAGGACGAAGTCCGAGCGACGATAGATCGCGCGTCCCCGCAGGAAGCGACCGATGCCGAGCGTGGTATCGCCGACGAAATCGACCATCGACAGCATCTGCCGGTAGAGCGCGATGGTCCGCTTTCCCACCCGGTCCGGCAGCGGCTCCGGTTTGCCCGAACGCCGCGCGCCCGCCCGTTCCGGCACGGCCGTCGCCAGCTTGAGCAGCCGGGCCATGCCGGCGGGCAACCCCGCCGTGTCGACCGGCACCTTGCGCTCGGCCGCCAGCGTGACGGTCTTCATCAGGAACGTGAGGGCGCCGCTGTCCCAGGCAAGCAGCGCGTCGCAGTCGAATGCGATCCGCGAGGCCGCCGGCGATCCGCGCAACGCGGCATCGACATCGCCGGTGCCAGGTACGTGGTCGACCGATCGCCAGTTTCCGATCAGCGTCAGCGTGAGCGTGCCGTCGGAGCCGCGCGACGCCCGCAAGCCGCCAAGCGATACGCCCGCCACCGCCGTCATGCGGCCGGAATCCCGATTGAAATGTCCGCGGTCGTCAGCATCCGCTGCCGCGTGACGACACGACGACGTTCGAGTCCCATTTTCCCATCCGGGCGGCCGCTCGGACCGTCCGCCTGAAACACTCCCCCATACGCGCACCCTCCTGGCCGAGGGTCATCCTGACCGCACCGGCTCCACGGTCAGGCCGCCGTCGACGCGTTGTCGAGCGCGGATGCGCGACAATCGTGCCTCACGAAGCCGAACCGGGCAAGCCGAATGCGTTGACCGGACCATGCGACTCGTCCGCGACGACACCGAACCGTGCCACGAGTGCGCCGGTCGCGGATTTCCGGCAGGCAGCAGAGTCGTCGTACCCTGCTGCCCATGGCGAGCGCATTCGATCTGGCCAGCGTCAGGGCCTGCGTCTTCGACGTTTTCGGCACCGTGGTCGACTGGCGCGGCAGCATCGTACGCGAAGGTCGGGAACGCTGGAGCAAACGCCTGCCCGGCGTCGACTGGGCGCGGTTGGCCGACGCCTGGCGCGATCGGTACGGGCCGATGATGGACAAGGTGCGTGCCGGCCAGCTGTCCTGGACCGCGCTCGATACGCTGCACCGCACGATCCTCGACGAGATCGCGCCGCGATTCGGTCTCGACGCGTTGAGCGAGGACGAGCTGCAGGATCTCAACCGGGTCTGGCACCGGCTGCACGGCTGGCCCGACTCCGCGCCGGCATCGCGCGCATCAAGAGGCACCGCATCGTCGCGACCCTGTCGAACGGCAACGTCGCGCTGCTGACCAACATAGCGAAGTTCGCCGGCCTCGACTGGGACACGGTGCTCTCGGCCGAACTGTTCCGGCACTACAAGCCCGATCCGGAAGTCTATCTCGGCGCCGCCTCGTTGCTCGGACTTGAGCCGCACGCGGTGATGATGTGCGCGGCGCACCGCTCGGATCTCGATGCCGCGGCATGCCTCGGCCTGCGTACCGGATACATCCATCGGCCGCTCGAATACCCGGGTAGCGACATGGCGCTGCCGGCGCGAGACGCCTACGACATCGTCGCGACCGGCATCGACGGCATCGCAGACGCGCTCGGGAGCTAGCGGTACGGCTGTCACGTCTGCACTTGAAAAGCCGCGCGACGCTGCTAGGTTGCGCGCCGTCCTTCGGACAGGAGAGCGCAACATGATGAACAGACGGGATTTGGCGCGCGGCGCGCTGGCCGGTGCCGCAATGGTGGCGCTCGCGGGCGGCAAGGCCGCTTCAGCGGGCGTGACGGTCGACGAATTGCAGGCGCTGGAGGCGCTCGACCCCTGGGCGGATGCGCTCTTCAGCGGCGATCCGGTCGAGGTCGAGCGCGTGCTCGCGCCCGAGTATCAGATCGTCCGGTCGGACGGCACCGGCTACGGCCGGGACGACTATCTGACCGTGCTGCCGAAGCAGGCGATGCGCTCGCAGTTCCGCGACATCGTCGCGACGGCGCACGACGACGTCATGGTGATCCGCTACGTCATCGTGACCGACCAGACCATCGACGGCCAGCCGGTCGAAGCGGTCGCGCCGCGCCTCTCGGTCTTCCGGCGGGACGGCGACACCTGGCTGATCGCCGCGCACGCCAACTTCGCGAAGCTCGGATAGTCGGCGCGAGCCGCGGAGCGATGGCGCGGGCACAAGCCCGAGCATCCGCGCCCAGGACACGGAACATTCTGTTCCACTTGCCGGCGCTTCTCCCGAGCGCGCGACCCGCCATGGCGGGCAAGACCCGCGGCTTGCCGATGCCCGGCGACCTGCGATGGGTCGTCGCAATCTTGCGACCCCGATTTCAAAGATCCTGCCAGCAAATGAAAATCGGGTTCCGCGCCTTGGAGTAAACGGACGCATGCACGGATTCGGCTGGTTCCTTGTGCGGTTTGAGGTGGGCATAGACCAGATCGACCTGGGCGCGGTCGCGAAACGACATGATTACGAAGTACTGATGATCCCGCTCGGCATCGGTATCCATCTTCGTGTCCCGTTGCCGGTTGCCGATCGGTCCGCTCGTTTCAACCATGCCGTTGTTCCGCATATAAGCGACGAATGCCCGATACGACTGCTCGAAGTCCGAGACCGTGACGCCATCTTTGAGATTGAAGCAGGTGAGCATGTGGAACATCTCTGCACCTCGCGATCGGGTCGTGCGCCGGCCGGATGCGATTTCAAGAATCGGCGCCCGAGCGCGTTCGACGTTAGTCCGTGTTCCAGATGTCGCGATAGAGCTGCCAAGTGTGTCCGGCGCGTTTCCAGATAACGATGTATTTCCCGACCACCTTCGTGACGCCGCTTTCGCCCGGCACGCTGAGCGTAAACACGCCAACCTCGCCGGCAATATCCTGCCGTGCTTCGACCTCGACCGCATGCAGGTCGTCGATCCTCACGCCGGAGTCGGCCGCGCCCTGCCAGAAGGCCTGGATAGCGGCGCGGCCGTCGACCCGCGCACCGCCGGGCGGCAACAGCGAAGCGTCTTCGGCATAGAAGCCGGCGACCGTCGCGCCGTCTCCGGCATTGAACGCCGCCACAAACCGGACCAGGATCTCGTCGATATGCTGGCGCGGCTCGCCGGCCAGCGATGCCGTCGGCAGCAATGTGCAGACGATCAAAGCCCCGATGAACTTGTGCATGGTGCCCCCTTGTCTGGATGAGACCAATGCCGCGCGCGTCAACCGCTGTTGCCGCGGGCGCGGTCGCAAAAATCCGGGCGGGCACCCGGCGCCATTAAATCAGGGCATGGAAGCGACGGGTAGCCGGAGACAAGGTGACGGAAGCGGCCGGACCGCCGCCGGTGGCGCCGAAACCGCTGGATTCGGGCGGTTTTTGCTTCAGAAAGCCGCGCGATCTAGAATCGGCGCGCCCCGCACCCCCGCACCGGAACGTGCGCCGCGGAAAGCCAGATCGGGAACGAATGCTGGAAAGGCTGTTGGAAGCCTGTTGGAAACGTCGCGGAAGCCGGGTTAGCTCAGCGGCAGAGCAACCGCCTTGTAAGCGGTAGGTCGTCAGTTCAATTCTGACACCCGGCACCAGCTTCGCCGATCGGCGCGGAACGCCGTCGCGGTCAGCGCCGTCCGCCACAGGCCAGCGGATAGAGGCGCCCCACACGGTCGGCATCGACCGGGCTGATGTAACGTGCGCCGGGTCCGCAATCGATCATGCTGCGCGCGCCGGTGTAGCCGCCCGGCGGCTCCTCCGGCACGCCCGGACCTTCGGTGCCGCCGAGCGTGCCAGAGGGCTGGATGTCGCGACCGGTGGTGATCGAATCGTACTGGAAGCGCGCGCCCGGATTGACCGTGTCGTAGGAAAACGGCTCCTCCGCCAGCGCCGCTGCGCCGGCGAGCAGCAACCAGGTCAAGGCGAGCGAGGAGAGCAGCGTTCTCATGTCCCCAACATGGGCAGGATCGTCGGTCGCGACAAGCGGCTGCGGCGCCGTCGTCGCGCGTCGAAATGCGCGGAAATCCGCGCGCTTCGATCCGGCGCAGATCACATTCTTGGCACGCCAGGCAACGCGCCGGTATCCGGCTGCGTCACCAGGGGATGACGCTGCGGTCGCGGAAAAAGCCGCCGGTCGGCCCGCCCGCCGGCAGGGTCGCAAGCCAGACCGCCGTGTCGGCGCCTTCGGCGACGCTGCGCTTGGCGCCCGGCCCGCCCATGTCGGTCCTGACCCAGCCCGGGCACATGGCGTTGACCAGAATGTCCTGGCCTTTCGTTTCGGCGGCGAAGATACAGGTCGCGGCGTTGAGCGCGGTCTTGGAAATCCGATAGGACGCCTCGTGCCCGCCCATGTCGCTGAGCTGGCCCGAGCCGCTGCTGACATTGACGACGCGCCCGTAGCCGCGCTCCTGCATCAGCGGCAGGATCGCCTGCATCAGGAAGAACGGGCCTTCGAGGTTGGTCGCCATCGTCGTGCGCAGCCTGTTGCGCGTGCAGTCGAACGCGCTCTCGGTCTGCCAGTCCTTCGTTACGCCGAGACCCCTGATCACGTCGAGATAGATGCCGGCATTGTTGACCAGCACGTCGCAGCGCTTCGGCCCCTGCCGCAGCCAGCGCACGAGGCCCGAGATGCTGCGCGAGTCGGTGACGTCGAGCTTGCGGAATGTCACGTCGAGCCCCGCTTTCTTCAGCGCCTTCGCCGCCGCCTGGCCCTTCTTCGGATCGCGCGCCGTCAGCACGACCTGCATGCCGTGCCCGGCGAGCTGCCGGCAGATCTCGTGACCGATCCCGCGATTGCCGCCGGTCACGACGGCGACGGGCTTGGACGAATTGGTTTTGACGACGGATTTCATGGGGACTCCTCGGGCCGCGGCATCGCGCCGGCAGGAGAATGCGCGGGTCGCCGCAACGGAACAAGGGGCGCATACGATACGATACCGGGCGCCATTGAGTTTGCCCGTCCGATCGGCAATGGTGGGGCCAAATTTCGGTTCACTTGGGGATCGTCGACATGAAACTTGCACGCTTCGGCGATGAAGGCGCCGAGAAGCCGGCCCTGGTCGATGGCGACGGCGCATTGCGCGACCTCTCGGCGCATGTCGCCGATATCGATGGCGCGACGATCGCGCCGGCGAGCCTCGCGAGACTCGCCAGGCTCGATCCGAAAAGTCTGCCGAAAGTCTCGGGCACGCCGCGGCTCGGCGCGCCGGTCGGCGGCATCGGCAAGTTCGTCGCGATCGGCCTCAATTATGCCGACCATGCGGCCGAGACCGGCGCCGAGATCCCGAAGGAGCCGATCATCTTCATGAAGGCCTGCAAGGCGACCGGCCCGAACGATCCGGTCTTCATGCCGCGCGGCTGCGAGAAGCTCGACTGGGAGGTCGAGCTTGCGATCGTAATCGGCACGCGCGCGCGTTACGTCGCGAAAGCGAACGCGCTCGACCATGTCGCCGGCTTCACGATCTGCAACGACGTCTCGGCGCGCGATTTCCAGATCGAGCGCGGCGGCCAGTGGGTCAAGGGCAAGAGCGGCACCGGCTTCGGCCCGCTCGGCCCCTGGCTGGTGACGAAGGACGAGGTCAAGGACCCGCAGGCGCTCGAGCTCTGGCTTGACGTCAATGGCGAGAAACGCCAGCGCGGCTCGACGAAGACCATGATCTTCGACGTGCGCCATCTCGTGCATTACGTGAGCCAGTTCATGACGCTCGATGCCGGCGACGTCATCACCACCGGCACGCCGCCCGGCGTCGCGCTCGGCATGAAGCCGCCGGTTTATCTGAAGATCGGTGACGAGATGCGCCTCGGCATCGCCGGCTTCGGCGAGCAGAGGCAGGTGGTGGAGAGGGAGTAGCGACACTATTCTTCTCTCCCCCGCAAGGGAGACCTCTGCGAAAGGGTGGCGGAGTTTTTATTTCGGTGATTCATTGGAGAAGGCGGAAGGGAGGCTCCGATGAAGCATGAGAAGGGCGGCCAGCTGGGTTGGACCGAGGCGTTCATGGCGCAGGGCCTCGGTGTGAACGCAACCTTGGAGAGGATCGACGGGCTGGTGAAGTGGCGCCGGTTCGAGAAGCTGTTGGCGCGGGTCCGTCCGGGCGAGGCGGGCCGGCCGCCCTATGCGGCGCTGGCGATGTTCAAGGCCTTGCTGCTGCAGCAATGGTACGGGCTGTCGGATCCGGGACTGGAAGAAGCCTTGAACGATCGGCTGTCGTTCCGGTGGTTCTGCCGATTCGCGCTGGACCAGAGCACGCCGGACGAGACGACGATCTGCCGGTTCCGCCAGGCGCTGATCGGGGCAGGATTGCACAACCGGCTGCCGGCGGAACTGAACCGGCAACTAGACGCGCGTGGCATGTTGTTGCGGCAGGGTACGATGATCGACGCGACGCTGGTGGCGGCCCAGGCCGCTCCGCCGCCGCTTTCCGCCGGCGCCGGCGCGAAGAGCAGCGTGGATCGGGATGCCGACTGGACCAAACAGAACGGCAGGGCGCATTTCGGCTACAAGGCGCATCTGGCGATGGACCAAGGTTCGCGCCTGATCCGCGGCGTCATCCTGACGCCGGCCAAGATCTACAAGAGCGACGTGGCCGATCGACTGATCGCGGGCGACGAACGGGCCGTCTATGCCGACCGGGCCTACGAGCACAAGGAACGACGGCGCCGGCTGCGAACCCGCGGCATCAAGGATCGCATCATGCATCGCAGTCACAAAAACCAGGCATCTTTGCCGCACTGGCAGAAACGCCGGAACGCCCTGATCGCTCCGGTACGCGCCAGCATCGAGCATCTGTTCGGCGTCATGAAGCGCAGCTATGGCTATCGCCGGGTGCGCTATTTCTCGCTCGAACGCAACGCGCTTCAACTCGAACTGCTGTGCGTCGCCCTCAACCTGCGCCGCGCCGCCGTGCTTGCGACCTGACAGGCGGACTCCGTCCGGATGACGCGAAAGCCTTCGCCAAACCCTCAAAACCGGCGGCGGCCAGCCCGCAACCCAACCAACAACCCCCTTGGGAACGGTCATCCCTCATTTCGCAGAGGTCTCCTTGAGGGGGTTCACCTTGACCGCCACTACGCAAGCGGCGGGGCGGGCGGGCCTTCGGGCTGGGCGAGCGTGATCGCGGAGAGGCCGAGCGCGCCGTCGACGATGTCGGCGACCGGCACCTGCACGCCGGTGCGCCCCTCGAAGGCGCGCGAGATCGCCTCGAAGGCTCGCTTGTCGGCGGGATCCTCGTAGGCCGGGATCACCACGCCGCCATTGGCGACGTAGAGACTGACATAGGAGAGCGGCAGGCGATGGCCCTCGGCATCCGTGCGCGCGCGCGGCTGTTCGATCTCGACGACTTCGAGCGTGCGGCCGGCGGCGTCGCGCTCGGCGCGCAGCAGCGCGAGGTTCTCCTGCAGCAGCGCATAGTTCGAATCCGCGCTGTCGCTCGAGCCGAGCGCGAGCACGAGGCCCGGCCGCACGAAGCAGGCGATGGTTTCGGCGTGGCCCGGCCCGCCATGCCAGGGCAGACCGTCGGCGAGCCAGATCACTTTCTGCGCGCCGAGAAAGTCGCGCAGCACCAGCTCGGCATCGCCGCGCGTCAGGCCGGGATTGCGCGACGGATCGAGCAGGCCGCGTTCCGAGACGATGATCGTGCCCTCGCCGTCGGTGACGACCGTGCCGCCTTCCAGCACCAGCGGACCTTCGTAGCGGCGCATCTTGAGATGCTCGAGGATCGCGGCGCCCGCGGCGGCATCGCGCTCGTGTTCTTCGTAGCGGCCGCCCCAGGCGTTCCAGCGCCAGTCGACGCCGGCGACCGCGCGGCTGCGATCGACCACGAACATCGGCCCGTTATGGCCGAGCGCGCTGTCGTCCTGCGCCAGCGAAAAGGTCGAGATGTTGCCGCCGGTCGCAATCGACACTTCGGCGACGTTGCGCGGCTTGGCGACGATGCTGACGGGCTCGAAGCGCGCGATCGCGGCCGCAATCTCGGCATAGGCCTCGCGCGCCAGCTCGCGCTCCTCGCCCCAGGTTTCCTCGCGGGCGGGCCACGCCATCCAGCAGCGAACATGCGGAACCCACGGCGCAGGCAGACGGAATCCGTCGGCGGATGGTGTCGACAAGATGCGTCCTCGCGCGGTTGCGACCGGGTTCAGAGTCTAGAGCGGATCACGATCAGGTGGAAGCGCAAGCGATCCCGTCCGATCGTGCAGATCCGCTCCAATCATTGACGTTCGGAGCGAATTCACGCGCCCTCGGGGAACCGCCGGCGATCCCCCAAGGTCGTGATTTGCTCCGTGGGGGCGTGATGGGCGGCGCAATTGCCGGCCGGCGACCGGGCGCGCGGCGAATACCCCGGTTCCCGCGGCCGGTCAGCGCTTCGGCTTCGGCAGTTCCAGCCGGACATGCAATTCGCGCAGGCGCCCGGGCGGCACCTCGGCGGGCGCGCCCATCATGAGATCCTGCGCCTGCTGGTTCATCGGGAAGGCGATGACCTCGCGGATGTTGGGCTCGTCGGCCAGCAGCATCACGATCCGGTCGATACCCGGCGCCGATCCGCCGTGCGGCGGCGCGCCGAACTTGAGCGCATTCAGCATGCCGCCGAAACGCGCCTCGACATCCTCGCGGCTGTAGCCGGCGATCCCGAAGGCCTTGTACATGATCTCGGGCTTGTGGTTCCGGATCGCGCCCGAGGAGAGTTCGACGCCATTGCAGACGATGTCGTACTGGAAGGCCCTGATCGTCAGCGGATCCTGCGTCTCCAGCGCCTCGAGCCCGCCCTGCGGCATCGAGAACGGGTTGTGGCTGAACTCGATCTTCTTCGTATCCTCGTTCAGCTCGTACATCGGGAAATCGACGATCCAGCAGAAGCGGAACGCATTTTCTTCGACCAGACCGAGGTCTTTCCCAATACGGTTACGCAATGCCGCGACTTGAGCATTGAGCTTCTTTGTATCGATCCCAGCCACAAAGAAAATTGCGTCGTTCTGTTCCGGTACGCCGAGTTCGGATTGTTCATAGAGCTCAGTGATCAACTCGATCTTGTTATCCAGGAATTTCGCGAGCGGTCCTCGAAGCGCAATCACGAGCTTTCCGTCGCGAATCTCCTTAGGCAGGACATAAGCAGGCGGAGCTGGCATGCCCAGCTCCTCCATAGCCCAAGCACCGAGCTTGTCAAACCAGCTTCGGGGCATCTTACCCGCGCTCCTTACGGGTATCGCACGCACAGAACCCTTTTTCTGAATGATGTTCTTAAAGACTGCAAAGTCGGTTCTTTCGAAGATCGACGACGCATCAAACATCCTGATCGGGTTGCGCAGGTCGGGCTTGTCGGAACCGTAGCGCAGCATCGCCTCGTCGAAGGCGATGCGCGGGAACGGCGCCGGCGATACCGTGCGGCCGTCGGCGAATTCCTCGAACAGCCCGTGCAGCACCGGTTCGATGGCGGCGAACACGTCGTCCTGCGTCACGAACGACATTTCGAAGTCGAGCTGGTAGAACTCGCCGGGTGAGCGGTCGGCGCGCGCATCCTCGTCGCGGAAACAGGGCGCGATCTGGAAGTAGCGGTCGAAGCCGGCGACCATCAGAAGCTGCTTGAACATCTGCGGCGCCTGCGGCAGCGCGTAGAACTTGCCGGGATGGATGCGGCTCGGCACCAGATAGTCGCGCGCGCCCTCGGGCGAGCTCGCGGTCAGGATCGGCGTCTGGAATTCCTGGAAGCCGGCATCGATCATGCGGCGGCGCACCGAGGCGACGATCCGGTTGCGCAGCACGATGTTGGCGTGGATCTTCTCGCGGCGCAGGTCGAGGAACCGGTAGCGCAGGCGGATGTCCTCGCCCGAATCCTCGTCGCTGTTGACCTGCAGCGGTAACAGTTCCGCGGCAGCCTCGAGATGAAACTCGGCGACCTGCACCTCGATTTCGCCGGTCGGCAGGCGCGCATTCACGGTCTCCGCCGTGCGCGCCACCACCCTGCCGGTCACGATGACGACGCTTTCGAGCCGCGCCGCCTCGACCGACTTGAACACCGGGCTCGATGCGTCGAGCACGCATTGCGTCAGGCCGAAATGATCGCGCAGGTCGACGAACAGCAGGTTGCCATGGTCGCGTTTGCGGTGGATCCAGCCCGACAGGCGGACCGTCGCGCCGACATCCGCGCGCCGGAGCGCGCCGCAATTGTGGGTCCGATAGCGATGCATGGGATACCCCGTGAAACCGGCCGGGAAGAGGCATGGATTACCGGCGCATGTCAAGGCAAGGGACCGGCGGCGGCGGCCCGGCGCCTTCCGGATAACGGCATTATCGTGTATTTGAATCGCGATGACCCCCATCCGGGATAACGCGGCGCTGGCGGCGTTTTGCACCCGACAACGCGGCGCCGATTTCGTCGCGGTCGACACCGAATTCATGCGCGAGCGGACCTACCGGCCGCAGCTCTGCCTAGTGCAGGTGGCGGGTCCGGTGGAATCGGCCGCCATCGATCCGCTGGCCGACGGCATCGATCTCGCCCCCCTGCATGCGATGATGGCCGACAAGGCGACGCTCAAGGTTTTCCACGCCGCCCGGCAGGACATCGAGATTTTCTACCAGCTCGGCGGCGCGGTCCCCGCCCCGATCGCCGACACCCAGGTCATGGCGATGGTGCTCGGCTTCGGCGAGGCGGCGAGCTACGAGACGCTGGCCTCGAAACTCGCCGGCGCCCGCATCGACAAGACGCAGCGTTTCACCAACTGGTCGCACCGGCCATTGAGCGATCGGCAGATCGCGTATGCGATGAGCGACGTGATCCCGTTGCGCAAGGTCTACGAGCGGCTGCAGAAGAAACTCGCCAAGACCGGCCGCGCCGAATGGGTGCAGGAAGAGATGGCGGTGCTGACCGATCCGGGAACCTACCGGGTCGATCCGGACAGCGCCTGGGAGCGGCTGCGGCCGCGCACCAACAAGCCGCGCTATCTCGCGGTCCTGCGCGCGGTGGCGGCCTGGCGCGAGGCCGAGGCCGACCGGCGCAACCTGCCGCGCAACCGCGTGCTGCGCGACGACACGCTGCTCGACGTGGCCGGCCAGGCGCCGGCAAACGCCGAGGCGCTGTCGCGGGCGCGCGGCATTCCGCGCGGCTTTGCCGAATCGCGCGCCGGCACCGAGCTGCTGGCGGCGATCGCCGCCGCCGGGGCGCTGCCGGAAAGCGAATGTCCGCAATTGCCGCCGCGGCCCATGGGGCTGAACGGCGCCGGGCCGCTGGTCGATCTTCTCAAGGTTCTTCTCAAGATGCGCTGCGAGACCAACGAGGTCGCGCAGAAGCTGGTCGCGAGCACAGCCGATCTCGAGCTGATCGCGGCCGACGACAGGGCGGACGTGCCGGCGCTGCAGGGATGGCGGCGCGAGATTTTCGGCGACGACGCGCTGTCGTTGAAGCGGGGGAAACTCGGTCTGGCGGTCGTCAACGACCGGATCCGGACCATCGACCTGACCCGGAGCACGAACGGAGCCCTCAAACCATGATCCCCCGAGACGCGCGGCCGCTTGCCGCCATGCTGCCTGCCCTTTTCCTTGCCGTTCTCGCGCTGTCGGGCCTCGCGCCGCACGCCGCCGCCGCGCAGGACACGCCGCAGTTCCAGATGCCGCTCGAATGCGAGATCGGCGTCGATTGCTGGGTCTTGCGCTATTTCGACCACGATCCGGGCGACGGCATGAAGGATCATCAGTGCGGCTTCATGACGGGCGATAACCATCGCGGCACCGACATCCGCGTGCGCGACTATGTCGCGATGCGCCAGGGCATGGTGGTGGTGGCCGCCGCCGACGGCGTGGTGACGGCGACGCGCGACGGCGTTGAGGACGTCGCGGTCAAGGACAATAGCGACAGCCGCGCCGACATCAGCAAGTACGGGCTCGGCAACACGGTCATCCTGAGCCACGGCGACGGCTGGACGTCGGCTTACGGCCACATGCTGAAAGGCAGCGTGCTGGTCAGGGAAGGCGACCAGGTCAGCGCCGGCCAGCCGCTCGGCATGGTCGGGCTTTCGGGCCTGACCTCGTTCCCGCACGTGCATTTCATGGTGAAGTACAACGACAAGGCGATCGACCCGTTCACCGGCCTGAAGCAGGATCCGGCCTGCGGCGATACCAGCGAGACGCTGTGGACGCAGGATGCGCTGGCCGAGCTGCAGTATATCCGCACCGCGATGCTGGTCGGCGGCTTCGCGGACGTGGTGCCGAACGAGGACGATGCGCTCAACGGCGTCTACGACCAGACGATGGTGCGCGCCGACGGCGAAGCGATCGTGTTCTGGTATCACATCATCGGCGCCAACAAGGGCGACACCGAGACGGTCACGATCACGGGACCCGACGGGCGCGTCGTGGTCGATCGCGAGAAGGTCTACCAGAAGGACCGGGTGCTGGTGTTCGACTTCATCGGCGACAAGCACAGCGAGGGACCGCTGGCGCCGGGCCTCTATCGCGCCGAGTACCGGCTGGTGCGCGACGTCGACGGCACCCGGCAGACGATCCTCGGACGGACTTTCGAGATCAACGTGCCGTAGTCAGCGGGCGGCAGCGCGGCGGCGCGATTTCGCCGCCGTTCCGGTCGCGACGCTGACCGGCCTGTCGAGCGCGCGGCCGAGCGCCTCGAGCCGGCGCTTCACCGCCTCGCCGTAGAGCGCCTCGGACCCGGCCGGCAGCGTCAGCACCAGTCGGCCGGCATCGAGCCTGAGTGCTGCCGATTTCAGCAGCGCGATCGCGCCGCCGCCGCTCATCGAGAAGGCGAGCCGGAGTGCCAAGCCCAGCGCGATCGCCTGCTTGCGCCCGTCGGGGTCGAGCAGCCGGTCGACGACCGGGCTTTCCTCGAACTCGCCGCCGTAGCGGTGGGCGATCGCCATCGCGGCGAAGACCCGCTCGCGATGCGTCCAGCCGACGGCGGGCAGATGCAGGACGCGATAGAACCCGTGCGCCGCGCGATAGTCGGGATGCTCGCGCCAGCCGATGTCGCTCATGTGGCAGATCGCGCGCATCAGCCTTTCGGAGGCCTGTTCCGCCGGCGGCCGCACCGCGGCGACCCAGTCGAAGAGATCGCCGCCGATGTCGCCGAGCCTGCCCTCGCGCGCGCCCAGCGCGCGCGCATAGGCGAGCAGCGGATCCCTGCGGCGTTCGCTGCGCGCGAGCAGGTCGTAGAGGAACCCTTCGCGCAGCCCGTAGGACGAGAACACGATCTCGCTCGGTCCGGCCAGCCGCAGCAGCCGCTCCAGCAGCAGCGCCGCGAACGGCAGCGTCTCGACGCGCTTGCGCGACACGCCGCGGATGCCGGCGAGGCTGCGGCGACCGAGCCGGCCGACGATGCGCGCCAGCTCTTCGCCCTCGCTGCGCCCGATCCGGAAATGATGGATGATGTGCAGCGGGTAGTGCGTCTGCTCCATGTGGATGCGCGCGAGATTTCGCCAGGCGCCGCCGACCGCATAGAAGCTGCGGCCCGAAATCTCGCCGAGCCAGGGCAGCGTCGCGAGCTGCCTGTCGATGATGCGCCTGGCCTGGTCGTGATCGCCGAGCGCGCTGTCGAGCAGCCGCACCGGCCCGAGCGGCAGCGTGCCGTGGGCGCCGAGCGTGCCGCGGTCGAGCCGCACCAGCTCGAGGCTGCCGCCGCCGAGATCGCCCATCATGCCGTCGGCGCCGGGTGTGCCGGCGACGACGCCGAGCGCGGAGAGCCGCGCCTCCTCCTCGCCCGAGAGAATCCGCACCGGCAGGCCGCACTGTTTCTGCACGATGCGGCAGAACTCGCCGCCGTTGCGCGCATCGCGCACCGCGGCGGTCGCCAGCATGTGGATCCTGCGGGCGCCCATCGCGCGCCCGATGCGCACGAACCGGTTCAGGTTGCCGAGCGCCTGTTCGACGCCGTCCGGGTTGAGCACGCCCGATCCGTCGAGCCCGCGGCCGAGGCCGCACAGAACCTTTTCGTTGAACACCATCTGCGGCGCGCGCGAGACGCCGTCGAACACCACGAGGCGGATGGAATTCGACCCGATATCGACGACACCGATGCGGCTGCGTCGGGCGGGTCGCGACGCTTTCGCCATGGGCAACGGGTCAGCCGCGCACGAGCTCGAGACTGCTCGGCTGCTGCTGCGAGCGCTTGAGCGCGCTGCCCCGGCCGGAGAGACTCGGATTGGTCATGAAATAGGTGTGCGCGCTGAAGGGTTCCGGCGCCGCATCGAACCGCCGGTAGCTGCCGTCGGCATGCAGCGACCAGCTCTGCAGATTGTCCTTCAGGTTCGCGATCATGATCTGGTCCAGCACCTGCTGGTGCACGGTCGGGTTCTCGATCGGCAGCAGCGTTTCGAGACGGCGGTCGAAATTGCGCGGCATCCAGTCGGCCGAGGAGACGAACACCCTGGCCTTGCGCGACGGCAGCTTGTTGCCGGCGCCGAAGCAGATGATGCGCGAATGTTCGAGGAACCGGCCGATGATGCTCTTGACCCGGATGTTCTCGGAGAGACGCGGAACGCCCGGCCGCAGGCAGCAGACGCCGCGCACCACCAGCTCGATCGAGACGCCGGCCTGCGAGGCCGCGTAGAGCGCATCGATGATCTGCGGATCGACCAGCGAATTCATCTTCGCCCAGATCGCGGCCGGGCGCCCCGCCTTCGCATGCGCGATCTCCTCTTCGATGAGGCCGAGCAGGGTCGGCCGCAGGGTGATCGGCGCGATCGCGAGCTTCGCCATGCGCTCCGGCCTGGCGTAGCCCGTCATGTAGTTGAACATGCGGGCCGCGTCCTGGCAGAGCGCCGGATCGCAGGTGAAGAAGCTGAGGTCGGTATAGATCTTGGCGGTGACCGGATGGTAGTTGCCGGTGCCGAAATGCACGTAGGAGCGCAGCGCCCCGCTCTCGCGACGCACCACCATCGAGATCTTGGCATGGGTCTTGAGCGCCATGAAACCGTAGACGACCTGCACGCCGGCGCGTTCGAGGTCGCGCGCCCAGCGGATGTTGGCTTCCTCGTCGAAACGGGCCTTGAGCTCGACCAGCGCCGTCACCGACTTGCCGGCCTCCGCCGCCTCGACCAGCGCCTTGACGATCGGCGAATCTTCGCTGGTCCGGTAGAGCGTCTGCTTGACCGCGACGACCGACGGGTCGCGCGCCGCCTGGCGGACGAACTGCACCACCACGTCGAAACTTTCGTACGGGTGATGGACGACGATGTCCTTCTGGCGGAT